>Ga0208612_1001289_pt1 | contig 10472 bp, 9 predicted proteins | sample AntDryMetagUQ889_FD_188089 | JGI IMG/M metagenome (GOLD analysis project Ga0208612, IMG submission 188089) | Polar desert microbial communities from Antarctic Dry Valleys - UQ889 (SPAdes) | ecosystem: Environmental > Terrestrial > Soil > Desert | place: Antarctic Dry Valleys | collected 2008-12-31 | reverse complement strand
AGCGGGGGCCGCCGGGGGCGGAGAAGCCGGCGGCGGGGAAGCGGGCGGCGCGGCCGCCCACGGGGCACGTGGCGCCGGTGTGGGACTGCTGCCGGGGCCCCCCTCCATCCGTCAGCCGGCCAGGTACTGCTCCCACGCGTGTGGGATCACCGGCGCGGCCACGTGGATGAAGATGGTGGAGCTTGGGGCGGCGGGAGCGTGGCGAGGCACCATGTTGGCCTGGCTCGGCAGGCGATCGCCCTTGCGCCGGTTGCAGGGGGCGCAGCAGGTGACGATGTTGTCCCAGCCAGATCCGCCGCCCTTCGAGCGCGGGATCACGTGGTCCACCGTCAGGTTGCCCCGCCCCTGGCCGCAGTACTGGCAGACCCACCGATCTCGAGCGAAGACGGCCCGCCTGGTGATCTTGCGCCTGTGGGCGTCTCGGGGAACGCGGACGTAGGTCTTGAGGCGTATGACGATCGGCCTCGGCAGGGTGAGGGTCTCGGCGTGCAGCGCCCACTCGGCGCGCTCGAGGATCTCCGCCCGGTCCTTGAGTACGAGCACGGCGGCGCGGCGCACGGTGCAGACGTTGATTGGCTCGTAGGAGGCGTTTAGCACGAGGACACGACCGGAGGAGAGGGCGCGCTGCTGGGGCCGGCCGCCCGGCAGCGCGCTGAGTGGCGCTGGCTCTACCTCACCAGCCCCGGCCGCCGGTACCGCCTGAGAACTCACCGCCACGGTGGCGGCAGTGTAGCGAGCCCGCAGTCCTGCCTAGCGCTCTGGAGCGCGCGACGAGGCTGGGTAAGAGCCGAGCACGCGCACGGTCTCGACGCGCCCGGCCAGGCCCGCGAGCGCGTCCGCCAAGGGGCCGTCCGAGCTATGGCCCTCGAGGTCTGCAAAGAACATGTAGTGGCCGAGCTGGTCCCGCCGCGGGCGCGACTCGATCTTCGTGAGGTTGATCCCGCGGTCCGAGAGCTCGCTGAGCACGGAGACCAGTGCGCCGGGGGACGCGTCGTTGAAGCCCCAGAAGACCAGCGAGGTCTTGGCCGGCCCGGAGGGCCGCTCATCCGCTGCGCCCGCCGGGGCGAGCCACACGAAGCGGGTCAGGTTGTCGGTGTGGTCCTCGACCCGCTCAGCCAGCACGGTTGCGCCGTAGAGCTCGGCCGACAGCCGCGATCCGAGCGCCCCCCAGGGCGCTGTGCCCGCGCAGACCCGCCGTACGGCCTCGGCGGTCGAGCTGACCGCCACACGCTGCGCGGCGGGCAGGGCCTCGCGCAGGAAACGCGCGCACTGGGCGGTCGCCTGGGGGTGAGAGAGGACGCGCTCGACCGCGCCCAGCTCGAGCTGGGCGCCGGAGAGCAGGAAGTGATGGATGGGGTAGACCACCTCGGCGACGATGCGCACACCCTCGGCCTGCCCGGCCAGCACGTCGAGGGTCGCCGCCACGCCGCCCTCGAGCGAGTTCTCGATCGGCACCACGGCACGGTCGGTCTCGCCGTTCTGGACGGCCATGACCGTCTCATGCACCGTCACGCGTGGCTCGGGCTGGACCTCGTCAACGGCCGAGGCCAAGAGCGCCTCCTCGGTGTGGGTGCCCGCCGGGCCCAGGAAGGCCACCCGCAGAGCCACTAGCGGCCTCCCGGCGTTGTGGAAGCGACCCCGAGCCCGACCACCAGCTAGGCGCCTGCGGGGGCGCTCGGCTGCCCCGAGAGCGCAGCAGCGATCGCCTCCTGCTCCTCGGGCGATAGCTCCTGCTCGGCCTCACCCTCGACGACCTGCTTGACGTACACGCGGGCGTTCTCGCGGTGGAGGATCGAGGAGAGCACGATCCCCGAGCGGTGCGCGTCGAGCAGGGCGATCGAGCTCGACTGGTACCCCGACATCTCGCCGTACGCGTCGTAGCGCACCACCGAGCGGTAGGCGACTGCGCCGTCGAGTCGCCCCTCGGCCGTGGCGATGCGCGACTCGATCCCGGCGGAGGTGTCCTCGACCCAGTCACGAAGCTCGCCGAAACCCTGTTCGAGGCGAGCCGCGTGGTCGACGAGGTCGCGCTGCTCGGTGCCCCCGATCACCGCGCGCTGTGCCCCGCGCAGCCGGCGCAGCTCGAACGCGAGTACGAGTCCGAGGAGCAGCGCGAGCAGCGCCAAGCCCCCCGCAGCCAGGGCGACGATGCCCTCCGTCGAGGTGAGTGCCTCCATCGCTGGGGAGCCTACCTGTGGGCGAGCGGGGGCAGAGCGTCCATGGCCTAGCGCCGCCAGGCCATGCGCAGCCGAGATCGGCCGCGTCAACTCGTGAAGATTGCCACGAACTCCTCCGAGTTGTTGTCGGTGTTCTCCTCACCCGGCACCGCCTCGATCTCGACGGTGATCGGCACGTTCTGGCCGGTCGGCGGCTCGTCGGCGAGCGGGACCTCCACTGTCTTGGTCTCACCCGCGGCGATCTCGTCGAGCACCTTCTCCAGCTTGATCGCGTCGCCGCCCTCGCCCACCGTCACGTTCACCTGGACGTCGGTCTCGGTGTTCTCACCCTGGTTGGCCACTTGCACATCGAACTGCAGGTCGCCGCTGAGCGGCACGCTCGCCGAGGCGCCGGGAGCGAGTGCCTGGCCGCCGAGGGAGGCGCCGGCGAGGTTGTTGCCGTGCAGCCCGGGCGCAGCATCTGCATCCGGGCTGCCCCCTCCACCGCCGAGCTGGTCGGCCACGAAGTCCGGTTGCAGGTACTCGATGCTCTCGAGGAAGCTGCTCGGCACTACCCTCGCCTCCCCCTTCAGCCCCTGCGAGTCGAGTCCGTCATTCAGGGCTGGCTCGACGCGGGTCTGGTAGATCACGTCGCTCGTCGAGAAGTTGAGCATGCTGCTGGCGATCGTCTCGGTTCCCTCCTTGCGATCGCCCTGGGAGGCAAGGACGTTTGGGAGCTCGTCCGCGATCACCGCCACGCCGTCACGGCGGAACTCCAACGTCTCGACGAAGAAGCGGTGCGCCTCGGTGAGCTCGTCCGGAGGGTCGAGCTCCTGCGCCCGCTCCACCAGCTGGTCGGACTCGTTACGGAAGGTGTTGAGCTGGTTCTCCACCTCCACGTCGCTACCGGCCGCCGCCGGATCGCTCAGGATCCTGAAGAGGTTGTCCCCCTGCCCGCCGGACTCTCCGGCTAGCGCGCCGACGCCGCGCACGTAGTCCTTGAACGAGCGCTCCTTGCCCGCATCGAGACAGCTCTTCAAGCCGAAGGCGAGCAGGAGCAGGACGAGCAGGCCCGCACCCGCGGCCATCGAGCGCCGTACCATGAGGGTCTGGCGGTCAGTCGCGGGACTCGCTATGGGCCTGCGGCGCCCCGAACGGGGGCGGGCCGCTGGCTTATCCGGTTCGTCGAAGAAGGACAGAGCTCGCTCCTCGTGCAGGTGTGCAGTATGACCGCTCCATCGGTTGTTCCGACCGAACAGCGCCGCCCGGACCGGCAGGGAGACGCCGCGGTGGGCCGAAAGCAGGATCCAGATGAGAACGCCCAGTGGCACAGCCCCACCCGCTGAGGGCCGCCAACCGCGGCGCCCTGCGGTGACCCGCGGGGGAGCCGCCGCCGGCGAGCAGGCGACCGAGCGCGATCGGACCCAGTCGCCCGGTGGGCGCCGGGTGCTCGACCGCTACCGGCTCGAGCGGTACATCGGCGCGGGCGGCTTCGGCGTCGTCTGGCAAGCCCACGACGAAAAGCTCGAGCGCGACGTGGCCGTGAAGGTCGTGCCGCGCGACGAGGGGCCCCGCGAGGGCTCACGGGGTACGCGCGAGGCGCTGGCGGCAGCCCGCTTGAACCATCCCGGCATCGTGGCCTTGTACGAGCTCGTCTCCGACGAGCGGGACGTCTACCTGGTGTCGGAGCTCGTGCAGGGCGCGACCCTCGAGGAGCTCGCGCGCGAGGGGGCCCTGTCGGATCGCGACGTGGCCCGCCTCGGCGGCGTCCTTTGCGAGGCTCTGGAGCACGCCCACGCGCGCGGCGTGGTCCACCGCGACGTGAAGCCCGGCAACGTGATGGTGCTCGCCGAGCCTGCCGCCGGGGCCGGCTTCGCGAAGCTCACCGACTTCGGCGTCGCCCAGCTCGCAAGCGGGGAGGGGCTGACCGCCTCGGGCGACGTGGTCGGCACGCTCGCCTACATGGCGCCCGAGCAGGCTGAGGGCCGGCGCGTGACCGGCGCGTGTGACCTCTACGCGCTCGCGCTCACGCTCTACGAGGCCTGGACGGGGGAGAATCCAGTGCGCGCGGAGAGTCCGGCGGCCACCGCGCGACGGCTCGGCCAGCCGGTCCCCTCGCTGAGGAGCCGCCGCGATGACCTGCCGCCCGGGCTGTGCAGGGCAGTCGATGCCGCACTCGACCCCGATCCGTCATACCGTCCGCTCCCCGCCGAGCTGCGCGAGGCACTTCGCCAGGCCGAGCCGGCGCTCTCCGACGAGGGCGGCCTGGTGGAGCCCGAGACGCTCGAGCGCTTCGGGCTCACCGCTGTGCGGGCGCGCACCAAGGTGCGCACGCTGCTGCATCGAGCGCCCCGGCCGCCGAGCCCGGCACGCGCCCACGATCCGCCCCTCCCGGCACGCCGCGCGTACCCCGACGCCCCTGCGGCGCCTGGACGCGAGGCGCACCCCGACGACCCCAGAGCGCCGGCGCGGGCGCGCCCCCGTCTGCTCGCTACGGCTGCGCCGCGGGTCGGCGCGGGCCTCGCGGCTGGGTCGCTGGTGCTCGCCGGGATCGCAAGCCTCGGTCCAGCACCGCCCTTCTCGCCGGCCGCAGCGGCGGGCGGAGCTGCGTTGCTGGTGGCGCTGCTCCCGCGGATCGGCTGGATCTGCGCCGCCCTCGGGGTCTGCGCCTGGCTTGCCTCACCCGAGGCTGGACGCGCGGGTACGGCTCTGGTGCTGGGGGCCGCGCTCGCCCCCGTGCCGCTGTTGCTGCCGCGCGCGGGTCTGCTGTGGTCGGTCCCGGCGTTCGCGCCGCTAGCCGGCGCCTTGGGGCTCGCTCCCCTGTTCGTAGGCGTTGCCGCACTGGTCTCGAGCGCCCGGTGGCGGGCCGGGCTCGCCGCCGCCGGCTTCGTCTGGCTCGCGGTCGCGGAGATCCTCAGCGGTCATGGGCTGCTCTACGGGGCCGTCGCCGGCACTCCTGCGCGCACGAGCTGGGAGGCTTCGGCCAACGCGGCCGCGGTCGATGCCCTCCAGCCACTCGTCTCCTCTGCGGCGCTTGCCCCCGCCGCACTGTGGGCGGCGTTCGCGTTCGCGCTTCCGTTGCTGGCGCGCGGCCGCTGGGCCGCGCTCGACCTGCTCGTCGGTGTGGCGTGGGTAGTGGGGCTGGTCGCCGCGCAGGGCGCGCTCGGAGACCTCCTGGCCCCCACTGCAGAGCTCGACCACGCACGCGGGGTCGTGGCGGGCACCGCGCTCGCCGGGGTGGTGGCCCTCGGCGCCACCTTGATCACCCCGCGCGGGAGGGACGGTCCCCACGAGCCCGCACTACCCTGAGCCCCCCATGATCGCTGCCCGGAACCTGAACCCATGAGCGTCCTTCGAAGCCTCGAGGCAAAGCTCGGCGGATTGGTCGAGGGCGCCTTCAGCCGCGCGTTCAAGACGCGTGTCGAGCCCGTGGAGCTGGCCCGCAAGCTGGCAAAGGAGATGGAGGACGCAAAGGTCGCGTCGGTCTCGCGCGTGTACGTGCCCAACCACTATCGGGTCTTCCTATCGCCGCAGGACCGGGAGCAGTTCGCAAGCTACGAGCCGGCGCTGCGCAAGGAGCTCTCGGACTACCTGCTCGAGCACGCCCGTACGACCCGGCTGGCGCTCACGAGCCGACCGGCGGTGGAGTTCATGACCGACGATCGGCTGGGTCTCGGAGAGTTCGGTATCCAGGCCCAGCTCCTGACCGAGGACGAGGAGTCCGAGGAGCGACCGGTCGCCCCTTCCCAAGGGGACTTCGGACACACGATGGTCTACTCGCCAGACCGCTCCGCCCGCCGCCTCGACCCCGAGCCGGTGGCGCCGTCGCGGGCGGTGCTCGCCGGCTCCGGCCGGCGCACCGTCCTGAGTGGCGAGCGGATGGTGCTCGGTCGCAGTCGTGACTGCGAGATAGTGGTCGACGACGCCAACGTCTCACGCCGCCACGCGGAGCTGCGCCACGGGGCGGGAGGCTGGCGGGTAGTCGACCTGGGCTCGACCAACGGCGTGAAGGTGAACCGCCACCGCGTCGGCGAGGCCAAGCTCAAGCACGGCGACCGGATCACGCTCGGCGTCACCGACTTCGACTTCGAGCTGGAGTGATGGACGAGCCGCTCGCCGTGGTCCTCAAGTTCGGCTTCCTCGCCGTGCTCTATCTCTTCCTGCTCTGGGTCTCGAGGAGCGCCCTGCGCGATCTCGCGCGCGGATCCGAGCGCCGCGCGGACTCGGGGATGGCAGTCGAGCCGATGGATGCCGCGGGGGACCGGCGCGGGCGCGGCGCCTCACCCGACGGCGGCTTGATGAGCGGCATGGAGCCGCGACTGGAGGTGATCGCGGCGCTCGGCCACGAGCCGGGCACGGCGTTCGACATCTCCGGCGGGGCCACGCTCGGGCGGGCAGACTCGGCGGAGATCCGGATCGACGATCCCTTCGCCTCCTCCGCCCATGCCCGCATCTTTGCCCGTGGGGACTTCATGCAGGTCGAGGACATGGGCTCGACCAACGGCACCTACCTCAACGGACGCCAGCTGCGCGGCGCCGAGCGGCTAAAGGTCGCGGACGTAATCCGCATCGGCGATACCGAGTTCCGCTACCAGGAGTAGACGTGGCGCTGCGGGTCGTAGAGCAAGCGGGCCTCACAGACGTTGGTCGCCAGCGCGACGCCAACGAAGACAGCTACGTGGTGGCCGAGTCCGTCTTCGCCGTCGCCGACGGGATGGGCGGAGCCCAGGCGGGCGAGGTGGCCTCGCGAACGGCCGCCGAGGTCTTCGAGCGCATCGGGGACGAGGTCGGGACCCCCGAGGAGCGGCTCACCCGGCTCGCGCACGAAGCCAACCGCCGTATCTACGACCTCGCCCAGCGCGACGCCTCGAAGCGCGGCATGGGCACGACGCTCACGGCGGCGATGCTCACGCCTGAGGGGGTCAGCGTCGGACACGTGGGCGACAGCCGCGCCTACAGGCTGCGGGGGGGCAGGCTCGAGCAACTGACCGACGACCACTCGCTCGTCGCCGAGCTCGAGCGCAGCGGGCAGCTCTCCCGCGAGGCAGCCGCGCACCACCCCCAGAAGTCGGTCATCACCCGCGCGCTCGGTCCCGAGGACCACGTGGACGTGGACACCCACACCCACGCGGCACGCCCGGACGACGTGTACCTGCTCTGCTCGGACGGCCTCACGGGCATGATCTCAGACGAGGAGGCGGCAGCCATCCTGCGCGGCGCGGGCTCGCTCGCCGAGGGCGCCGAGGCGCTCGTGCGCGCCGCCAACCAACGCGGGGGCAAGGACAACATCACCGTCGTCCTCTTCCGGATCTCGGACGACGGCGCCGTCTCGACGGAGCAGGACACGCTATCGGCGAGCGAGACGATCCACCAGGGGCTCAGTGCCAGCGACGTGCGTACGGCCGTCAATGAGCAGGAGCGAGCCGCACTGCGCTCGCCCTCCGCGGTGATGGACAGGGCTAGCACGACCTCCTCGCCCGCCTCCGGGCTGTCCGTGCTCGAGCCCGCGAGTCGGCGCCGCCGCCGCGGCCTGCGCAGGCTCCCGGCCCTCGTCGCGCTGCTCGTCGCGGTCCTGGTGGCCTGGGGCCTCTACCTCGGTACGCGCCAGGTCTACTTCCTCGGCACCGACCGCAACGGGCTCGTGACCGTCTACCGCGGCGTGCCTTACGAGCTGCCTCTCGGCCTGGACCTCTACTCCATCGACCGGACCACAGGCGTGCCGGCGCGGACGGTCGCCGGCGAGCGCCGTGAGCGGCTGCTCGACCATGAGTGGCGCAGCCGCGGCGACGCTCGGGACCTCGCTCGCCAGCTCGAGCTCGGCACCCTCGACCGCAGCGGGCGGCGCCGGTGAGCGCGCGCAGCCGCGAGCTGCTCGGACTGATCCCGGTCTCGCTGCTGGTCAGCGCCGGGTTCGCCGCGGTGCTGCTCACCCGCACCGAGGACGTGAGCGACGCAACCGTGACCTACGGCGCCGCCTTTCTCGGGCTGTGCATCTTCGCCCACCTCTTCATCCGCGCGCGGCTCCCGGACGCCGACCCCTACCTGTTCCCCCTCGGCGCTCTGCTAGCCGCCTTCGGCCTCGTGATGATCTACCGGATCGACGCCGAGCTCGCGCGCGAGCAGGCGCAGTGGTTCCTGATCGCCCTGCTGCTCTTCTGCGCGACGATCGTCTTCCTCGGCGATCACCATGCGCTCGAGCGCTACCGCTACCTGATCGCCGTGGCCGCCATCGCGCTGCTCGCGTTGCCACGCGTCCCGCTGATCGGCTCGCAGGACAATGGCGCCTTCCTCTCCGTGGACCTGGGCGTCATCCGATTCCAGCCCGCCGAGTTCGCCAAGATCGCGATCATCGTCTTCCTCGCGAGCTACCTGCGTGACACGCGCGATGTGCTCGTGCGAGCCCGCCAGGGTCCACTCTCCCTGCCGCACCAAGCGCTGCTGGTCGCCCTGCCCGCCGCCGCCGTCCTGGTGCTCGTGCTGGCCTTCGATCTGGGGATTGCGGCCACGGTGCTGCTGGCCGTCTTCACCTTGTCGCTCGTGGCGGTGCTGCGCGAGCGACCCTCGCTCAAGCACTTCGGGCCCCTGCTGCTGATCTGGGGGCTCGCGATGCTGATGCTCCTCTTCATCCGCGACCTCGGCAGCTCGGTGATGTTCTTCGGGGCGTTCCTCGCCCTGCTCTACGTCGCCACCGCGCGGCTCTCGGTGATCGGCGTCGGGGCGACGATGTTCCTCGGCGGGTCCATCTACTTCGCGAACACGGTCGACCACGTGCAGAAGCGGATCGACGTCTGGCAGAACCCCTTCGACCCCGTCCTCTACGACCAGGTGGGCGGCAGCTTTCAGATCGCCCAATCGATGTTCGCCCAGGCAGATGGCGGGCTCTTCGGTCGCGGGTTCGGACAGGCTCTGCTCGAGAACGACATCCTCCCGGCCGCCGACACCGACCTCATCTACGCCGTAATCGCCAACGAGCTCGGCCTCTTCGGCGCCGCCGGGCTGATGCTCGTCTTTCTGCTGTTCGCCGCGCGCGGGTTCAAGACCGCGCTGATGGCGAGCGATGATTTCTCGAAGCTGCTCGCGGCGGGCCTCACCGCCGTGCTCGCGCTGCAGGTGTTCGTGATCGTCGGCGGCGTGACGAAGGTGATCCCGCTCACAGGGGTGACGCTGCCGTTCGTCTCCTACGGCGGCAGCTCGATCGTCGCGAACATGGTGCTGCTCGCGCTGCTCTTGATCGTGTCGGCCAGCGCCCGCAGGGAGCACGCTCGCAGCGGGCAGGGAGGCCTCGTGTGAACCGGCAGATCGTGCAGCTCTTCGGCCTCTCGCTGCTGCTCTTCGCCACGCTCGTGGCGTTCACCTCGCGCTGGACGGTCTTCGAGGCCGAGGCGCTCAAGGACAACCGCCTCAACCGGCGGGCGCTGATCGAGGAGCAGCGCATCCCGCGGGGTCTGATCACCGCTAGCGACGGCACGGTGCTGGCACGCAGCAAGCCGAAGGGCAGCGGTCCCGAGCGCAAGTTCACACGCACCTATCCCACCGGACCGCTGTTCAGCCACGTGATCGGCTACTCGTTCATCGAGCGCGACCGGGTCGGCTTCGAGCGGGCCCGCAACGACGCGCTGACGAGCGAGGAGGACGAGTTCAGGTCGATCTTCTCGGACCTCCAGTCTCAGAGCCGCGTCGGCGACGACGTGACCACGACGCTCGACCCCGGGGGCCAGCGGGTGGCGACGGCGGCGCTCGGCGGACGGCGCGGGGCGATCGTGGCGATCGAGCCGGCCACCGGGCGGGTGCGGGTGATGGCCTCCTCACCCGGCTTCGATCCCAACGAGGCGCGCACCAAGCGCTTCGACCGGCTCAACCGCGACGAGCAGGCGCGCCCGCTGGTCAACCGCACGACCCAGGCCAACTACCAGCCGGGCTCGACCTTCAAGGTGGTGACCGCGGCCGCGGCGCTCGGCTCCGGGAAGTTCACCCCGGAGTCGATCGTCGACGGCAGCTCCGGGCAGGTCGTCGGGGGCGTGCCGCTGCCCAACTTCGGCGGGCAGAGCTTCGGGGCGATCACGCTCACCGACGCCCTCACCAACTCGGTGAACACCGCTTGGGCCAAGGTCGGGGAGACGATCGGGCGCAAGACGCTCGTCGAGTACATGAGCCGCTTCGGCTTCAACCAGGATCCCCCGATCGACTACCCCGACGGCCAGATGAACGCCAGCGCCATCCGCGACGCCAAGGGGCGCGTCCTCGACGGCGACGACGGCTTCGACGTCGGCCGTGTGGCGATCGGCCAGGGCGGTCTCGAGGGGCAGATCCAGGTCA
>Ga0208612_1001287_pt1 | contig 10481 bp, 9 predicted proteins | sample AntDryMetagUQ889_FD_188089 | JGI IMG/M metagenome (GOLD analysis project Ga0208612, IMG submission 188089) | Polar desert microbial communities from Antarctic Dry Valleys - UQ889 (SPAdes) | ecosystem: Environmental > Terrestrial > Soil > Desert | place: Antarctic Dry Valleys | collected 2008-12-31 | reverse complement strand
AACCCGTCGCCTACGCCTCACGCTCGCTGCGGCCTTGCTCCGCGATCGGCGGCCACCAGCCGCCGGGTCAACCAAGAGCTCGTCAAGCCGTGGGCGGCGACGGACAGCAGAATGGCGATGGCTACCACGCTGAATAGCGGTGTGGCGTCAGACGGCGTCAGGGTCGCAAACGCGAACCCAACGTAGTAGATGGAGCCGATGCCTCTGATGCCGAACCAGGCGATGAAGAGCCGCTGGCGGCCGGGCAGGCCGCTGGGGAGCAGGGCGACCATGACGGCAAGGGGGCGGACCAGGAAGATCAGGGCTAGCGCCGCGACAAGGACGGGCCAGCCGAGCTCGAGGACACCGCCGATCGGTAGCACGCTGCCTAGCAGCAGTAGTACCGACAGCTCGGCGAGCTTCTCGACCACCAAGGTCACCTCATGCAGTCGCTGGTTAACCTCGTGCCGCGCCTCGTATCGACGGAAGGCGACGCCGGCGGCGAAAACCGCCAAGAAGCCGTAGCCTTCGGTCAGTTCGGTGGCGCCGTAAACGGCAAAGATGGCGCCGATGGCCACGAAGGCATCGAATGGGTTCGCCAGCCACTTGCGATCAATGACGTGGTACGTGAGGCCGGCGATCACGCGGCCCGCGACCGAGCCCATGACCAGGCCGATAACGACCGCGAACATCAGATCGGCCGTGAGCCACTCCATCCACCAGGTGCCGACTGTATTGAAGCCGCGCTCATAGGCAAACAGGGCCAAGATCACGAACGGGAAGGCGAGCCCGTCGTTCAAGCCAGCCTCGGCGGTGATGCTGAACCGGGACTCGTCCTCGGGCTCATTCTGCATCGGTCCGCCGACCTGCACGTCATCCGCGAGCACCGGATCGGTCGGCGCCAGAACTGCGCCGAGCAGGACGGCGCTAGGAAGGGCCATGCTTAGCAGCGAGGCTCCGATGACCGTCATCCCGATGATGGTCAGGGGCATGGCGACTACGAGGAGAAGGACGGTCGTTCGCCAGTTCGCCCAGGTGAGTGCCCGATCGAGCTTCACCCCCGCACCGAAGAGTGAGACGATGACGGCAAGCTCCGCCGCCCGGCTGAAGATCTCGGCGTCCTCGACGGGGTCGTACCAACCGATTCCCATCGCTCGCAGGCCTAGGCCCGCGAGAGCACCGGCGAGCAGATAGATCAGCGCCGCGGAGAATGGCCTGCCGCGTTGGATCGAGAGGATGACCGCACCGATCAGGATCACCGCACCGCCGATGAGCATCAGCAGCTCGTAGAGGCCGGGCTCCAAAGACCACCCGGGCGCGCGGGCAATCAGGTGGCCGGCGAAGGAAGGGCTCACGCGCGCATGCTAAGGCGGAGTCCGTCACAGCGTTTACGGGCTCGCCCAAGGGCCAGACGGCGAAAGCCAACACCATCGCCGAACCGACGAGAGCAGATAACTCGGCTCGTTACGCATCGGCGCGGACGTTCGTGCCACAGCGCATCGGCCGGGATGGTCCGAAGTCAGCTGCTCTGATCCACTGAGCTACGGGCGCACATTCACGCTCAAACAGAGCGGATAACTCGTTCCGGCATTGTGCCACAGTGCTCAGGCCGCACCTGTGGGTTCGGTTCAGCCGGCGCCGAGCCTCGACTGAAGGAACAAGACGCCGGCCCACCCGTAGAAGCCGACGAGACCGATGAGCGCCACCAACCCGCCGGCGGCAATGACCGGATGCTCGCGACCCAATAGCGGGAAGCCCATCGACGCAACCACGAGGCCGGCACCACCGGCGATCCCGAGCCAGCCGAGCGGCACGGGCACCGCTGAGACCGCCAGGACCAGCGCGGCGGTCATCAGCAACCAAACTCCGATCAGACCGTTGCCGATGGTGATGGGAAGCAGAGTGGTGTTGAAGGTCATGATGTGCGCGAGCAGCAGAACACTGAATCCAGCCGCGAGCAGCACGCCGACGAGGTCGGCTCCCAAGGCGATGGTGGCCAACGAGCCGGAGGTGCGTGAGGCGACCGGGTACAGGGCCAGGGCAACCGGCACGGTTACGACCGCCATCACGATCGTGTTGAGATCGTTGATGGCGCCGAGGAGGCTGGACCCGGTGCCGAAGAAGGCGAGCAAGGTGATAAGTCCCGTCACCGTCAGGATCGCCGCGGCGATCGCACACCAGCCCGCAAGCATGAGCCACCTCCTATCCGAGTTGGCGACCGACCTCCGTTCGGCTCACGACGAATCGGCTTCCCGAGAGGCGCCAGGCCCTTGTGGCGCGGTTGCTTTCGAAGGTGCTCACGATGTCCCGCCATGAGAGCGGCTCGGGGCCACCGATCACGATGGTGTTGTTCCTGGCGGCGGGGTGGTCCAGCGCCGCGACGGTGAATGCGGCCACATCCTGCTGACCGCAGGTCCCCGCATGGAGTCTCCCCTCTGAGGCGGTTCGAGGCGGGCCACAGCCTACCCGATCGGGGCGAGCTCCCGCGGAGCGGGCCAGCGCACCCGGCCGGGCCGGTAGAGTGAGCAGCATAGTAGAGGCTGATGGCGCCGTCGCTCGGTGACTGACCCGCATCATGGCTGGCGATGGCGAAATCGGAGCCCTCGGGCGACGAGGCGAGATCGGTCGCGAAGGTGTCCGACACCACGTCGATCTCAGCGTTCGCCACCCTTACCACCCACGCCTCTAGCCGGAGCAGGCGTCGTTGCCGGCCACGTCGGTGGCGCAGACTTGGGCCGCGGTGACGCCATCAGGCAAGGATGCGCGGAATAGGTTCTCGCCGTACCAGATCATGGGCGTCTCGCCGCCGTCCCAGCGTACGGTGACCGACTGCCAGTCGTGCGGCATGTTCGCCGTTCGGTTGTCGTGGACGCGCGCGACCGCGACCGCGCCGACGACCTCCATGCGGATGATCGGCGGCGCGGTGTCCGGCGAGAGCACGTCGGTGCCCAAGTAGACCCGCTCGTTCTGGTGGCCGGGCACCTCGCCCTGAGCCTCGACCACATCGGGGCGTCCGTCGCCGTTGAGGTCCGCCACCGCCATTCCCAACGTGCCGCCGCTGGGCGGGGCATCGAAGGAATCGGTCACTAGTGTCAGCCTGCCGGAGCCGTCGTTGAGGAGGAGCCGATCCGGGCCGTCGAGCGAGCCCACCAGGAAGTCGACGTCGCCGTCGGAATCGACGTCGAGCGCGACTACGACGTTGTCGTCCCAGCCGGCGTTCGACTCATCCGGCCACCAGTCCTCGGTGACGTCCTGGAAGCTACCGTCGCCGTCGTTGCGGAAGACATGCTCGCGCAATCCGTTGGGGCCCGGCGTGCCGTCGTTGATCGTCACCAGGTCCAGGAAGCCGTCGCCGTCGAGGTCGATGGGCGCGAACTCGTAGTTGTTCGTGAAAGCCGGCATCCGGTCCGCGCTCACGTCGGTGAAGGTGCCGGCGCCATCGTTGAGGTACAGCAGGCTGGACGAGCAGGTCTTGCACGAGACCGCCACGTCGAGATCCCAGTCGTTATCGACGTCGACCAGCTCGAGATCCCAGCTGAATCCGACCAGCGTGTCGGGCATCTGCTCGGCAGTGGCATCGGTGAAGACGGCGTTGCCATCGTTCAGCCAGAGCTGGACGAGGCCTGCGCCCTGCATCGGTGAGGCGTCACCCCAATCGGCCAGGACAACGTCGAGGTCGCCGTCCCCGTCGATATCGCCGAGCTCGAGGTCGCCGACGCTCAGCTCCACCTGTGGGAGGTTCGATGCAGTCGCATCGGTCCAACCGCCCTGGCCATCTGAGAGCCGCAGCTGGCTCTGGCTCTGGTACGTGGTGCCCATGAGGATGTCCGGAAAACCGTCCGCGTTCAGATCGCCGACCTTGATGACGCGGGTGATCAGCGCGTAGTCCCCCAAGATCTCGGCGGTCGCATCGGTGAAGGCGGCTGTGCCAGCGTTGAGCCACGCTTGGCTCGAAACCGGCTCGCCCGGCGACTCGTAGTCGCCGCCGTTGGCGAAGAGGATGTCGACGTGCCCGTCGCCATTGAGGTCAGCGAGCTCCACCTTGTTCGTCCAGTCGGCGGTGGGGCCGATCGCCGACTCCGTGATCTCCACCCAGGCCCCGGCGAAGGCCGATGGCGCTTCAGGAGTCGGCTGAAGTGCGGCCGATCTGGTGGGTCGGGGCGTGTTCGGCAGATTCGGCGCCTCCGGCGACGAATCTGCGTCCGCTGTGGGCGACGGCGTTTGTGCCCCGCATGCTGCCAGGAGCAGGGCGGCACCGATAACTGCCGCGCGGGGAACAGTCATGGCTCGGTAAAGCAGGATCGCGCGGGGGCGTCGGCGAGGCACGACAAAGAGTCCTCTGTATCGCGGCGGGTTGGGTTCGCCAGTGGCTCGGCGCGGCCCTCCGGCGGCCATGAATGTAGGGCTGCGCGTCATCGCCTCCCGCTTGTGCGCTCACTCTAGCGCCGCAGGCCCACCGACAAAATGCGGCAAACGGCGTAGTAGCCTGCCGGGGAGGTGTATTGAGCAGTGCGGAAGCCGACGCTATCCCGATGCACCTTCCCGCCGCGACAAGGGCCGCTCGGGTCGATGACCGGCGCGAATGTCGCATCGACGAGCAAGTAACCGACCTCGACGAGTTGGTAAGCCCGGGGAGGTGGCACTCCGACGCTATCTCGATCACCGTGACCGGTCACGCCGAAGACCTGCCCGTTCGACAGCTTCGTGAATGACGCAACCGGCTGGTCCGACCTGACTCGGCGATACTTGGCCGATGAAGCTGTACTTCGCCGGACCCTTGTTCACGACGCCCGAGCGCACCTGGAACGCTGAGGTCGTCGCGGCCTTGCGAGCGGCCGGACACGAGATCTTCCTGCCGCAGGAGCAGGAGCCCGGCAAGGACGCCGCCGGCATCTTCGCGACGGACGTCGGCGGGATCGACTGGGCCGATGGGCTGGTGGCGATCATGGACGGACCCGACCCGGACTCTGGCACGTGCTGGGAGGTCGGCTACGCGTACGGGAGCAAGAAGCCGATCGTGCTGGTCCGGACCGACTTCCGCGATCTTGCCGGCAAGGCTGGACGGTACAACCCGATAATGGCCGAGTCGGCGACGATCCGTTTGGACCTGCCGACGGCCTCCACGACCGAGGTCATCACCGCGATCCTCGAGGCGTTGTCGAAGATCGAACGGGATCGGCAGGGCAAGGGGGCAACGCCGGCCTAGCGCGGCCTAGCGGGCCTCCAGCACGGCGCTCAGCTGCGGGTCGTGTTCGTGCTTGTGGCCGTAACTCGCTCGCTCCCTCGGCGTCGGGGTCACTGCCCGATGAGCACCTCCCGGCCCACGAGGTGATGGCGCGGCATATCCGAGACATCCTCTCAGGCTGCCGGCTCTCCCCTCCTTACTTGGGAGGAAGGACGTCTCCACAAGCATGGGCTGTTGCAGGGCGTCAGACGCTCAACCCATGACGAACTGACGGCCAGTGACGGTTGGAACACTGGAAGTCCCGGTCCATCCGAAGGAGCTGAAACAGAGCAGATAACTCGGCCGGTTACGCTCCCCCGCCCACGCTCAGGCCACAGCGCATCGGCCGGGATAGTCCGAAGTCAGCTGCTCTATCCACTGAGCTACGGGCGCACATTCGTGCTCAGAGAGAGCACAGAACTCGACTTGTGCTGAGCACAGCGCTCAGAGAGCAGAATAATCGTTGGGACGATACCGCGCATCCGTAGCCGATGGCGCATGGCGCCTTCACTAGCGGTGGCCTGTCCATGTCAGCCATGTACACACTGGGTGGTTCGACGCGTGGGTCGCGAGACGCTGGCGGCCCACTGGCCCGGGACGCCGGACGGTTTCTGGCTCCTTGAAAGGCTGCTGGGTACCACCTGACGATGGCTCCGCATGCTCCATCGGCGGCATGACCGATCAGCACCGTCATCCCGTCAACCGCAAGCTGTTTGAGGAGGCACCCGTCGGGTGCCCGCATCGCCGACCGGGTGACCGCGTTCCTGGGCAGTTGGCGCCTTCATCGTGCCGCAGACCCGTGCTCGTCGCCGCCTGGATCGCGATCAACGTCTACCACCTGTTCAACGCCGCCTTCGATCCGCAGGCCAGCAACCGCAACGCGCTGCGTGACCGGCTGGCCTGGAGCACGCTGCCGCCGAGGCGGACGTCGAGGATCGGCAGAACGTCGAACTGCTGGCCGCCGATCGCGAGATCATCGCGCGCCTCGACGACGTCACTCGGCTCGCAGGACATGAAGACGCCGGCCAGCCCCTGGGGCCGACCGGCGACTGTCATGGCGATGCCTATTCGGCGTCGTCCTCACCGGCCTCGGTGCCGAGCACCGCAGCGTTGCCGGCGTCGATCTTGACGTCGTGGACGGTGCCCGCGGCGTCGCGGACCTCGATCGACCAGACCACGAAGCCGTTCTCGTTGTCGAGCTCGGCCTGCATGATGTCGCCGCCGACGGCTGCCAGCGCAGCTTCCTCCGCGTCGGCCTGGCTGACCGTGGCCAGGCCGGCCAGCGCAGCTGCCTCAGCCGCCTCGTCCTCCGGCATGGTCGCCTCGTCGACGGCGATGGTCGCCGTTCCGGCGTAGTTCGGCTCCTGCTCCTCAGGGCCGGCCTCGTCAGCCTCGGTGTCCTCAGCCGTCTCGCTGTCGGCACCGGTCTGGTCACCTTCCTCGAGGGTATCGGTGTGCGAGCCGCCGGCCGGCTCCTCGGCATTCACCGCCGGCGCGTCGGTGGGCGTGCCGTGGTTGTTGGCCATTGCCACGCTTACGCCGCCGATCAGCAGCGCGCCGAGCGCCGCGACCAGCGGATCTCGCAATCGCTTGAGGTTCATGATGCGTTCCTCTTTTCGTGTGTATGCCGACCTGCCTGGCCGGCGTGCTGAACGCAGGATCGACGCGAACTCATGAGCCGATGGTTAATGGCGCGGCCCGCCTGATTCATATTCGGCTCACACTGGATCCGTGACGCACCCCTCATTCATCTGCGCTTCACATCTCGGGCGTCACGCTCGCGGTATGACCGAACATGCACCCGCTGCCCGATGAAGATCCTGCTGCTGGAGGACGATGTGCGCCTGAGCGGCCTCCTGCTGCGCGGGCTGCGCCGCGAGGGCCACGCGGTCGATCACGCCGTCAGCATCGAGGACGGCCGCTGGCGCGCCACCGAGTCGCCGTATGACGCCATGATCTTCGATGTCATGCTGCCCGACGGCGATGGCTACAGCCTGTGCCGCGACCTGCGCAGCGCCGGGCGCTGGTCTCCGGTGCTGTTCCTGACCGCGCGCGATGCGGTGGAGGACCGCGTGCGCGGGCTCGACGCCGGCGGCGACGACTACCTGGTCAAGCCGTTCGCCTTCACCGAGTTGCTGGCTCGACTGCGGGCGCTCACCCGGCGCGGCACAATCGAGCGCCCGACGGTGCTGCAGGTCGGCGACCTCGAGATCGATCCGGCCGCGCACCGGGTCCGCGCCGGCGGCCGCCACGTGGAGCTCACCTCGCGTCAGTTCACCCTGCTCGAATTCTTCGCCCGCAATGCCGACGCCGTGCTCAGTCGCAGCGCGATCCTGGACCAGGTCTGGGACTGGGCCTTCGAGGGCTCGCCACGCATCATCGACGTCTACGTGCGTTCGCTGCGCGAGGCGCTCGGCGAAGGGCAACAACGCCCGCGCCTCGAAACCGTGCGCGGTGCCGGTTACGTGCTCCGCGCCCCGCCGGTTGCACCGCGACCGTGACGATCCGGACGCGCCTGGCGTTCACGTACGGCGCCGCCGTGGCGGCCACCATCGCGGTCCTGGGGATCGTCGTGTGGTGGCAGTTCGGGATCGCGCTGCGCACCTCGCTCGAGCAGCGGCTCGAGACGCGGCTCGCCGCGGTCGAGGCCTCGCTGGAAAACGAGGGCCAGTCAGGGCTGCAGGAGAGCGACGAGGACGGCGACCTGTTCATTCTGCTGCTCATCCCGGATGGGGCGCGCTTGGATGCCAGTGCCAATGCTCCTCCTCAGCTGCGGGTGGACGCCCGGGCGGGATCGCTGCAGGAGGTCTCCAGCGACGGGCGCCGCTACCTGCTGAAGGTCGACCAGGCCCACGAGGGAATGCAGACCGTGGCCGGCGCCGACCTGGCTCCCATCGAACGCTCGCAGGCCAGCTTGGCGGGATTGGTGGCGATCGCCGGCACGGTTGCCGCTCTCCTCTCGGCGGCCGGTGGCTGGTGGCTGGCTGGCCGCGCGCTGCGGCCGGTGGCTGCGATGACCGCTGAGGCCGCGGCCATCGGTGCAAGCGACCTGGATCGCCGACTGCCCGAGCCGTCGCGGCCTGACGAGCTGGGCGTGCTGGCCCGCACGCTGAACGAGATGCTCGAGCGGATCGGCGACGCAGTGAAACGCCAGCGAGCATTCGTGGCCGCCGCCTCGCATGACCTACGCACGCCCCTATCGGCGCTCCAGACCGAGCTCGAGCTGGCAGACCGTCCGGGCGCCGGGCCGGACGAGCTGCGGGCGGCGCTGCACGCCGCACGCGACGATGCCACGCGGCTCGGCGAGCTGGCCGGCGATCTGCTGCAGCTGGCGACCGTCTCAGGCGAGGGCCGGCAGCTCGTCCTCACCACCGTCGATCTGCCCGATCTGGTCGAGAGCGTGCTGCGACGCGTGGCACCGGTGGCGGAGCATGCTGGGATCCGCATCCACAGCGAGGTCGAGCACCGCACCGTCCGCCTCGATCGTGTTCGCATCGAGCAGGCGCTCGCCAATCTGCTCGTCAACGCCGTGACCTATTCGTCGTCCGGTGGCCAGGTCGACATTGGCTCTGCTGCCGACCCGCTTGAGCCGCGAGATATCACCATTGAGGTGTTGGATCGCGGCCCAGGCGTTCCAGCAGATGAGCGGGAGCCGATCTTCGAGCCGTTCCGGCGCGGAGCTGAGGCTCGGGGCCATGGGGCAGGGCTGGGCCTGGCGACGGTGCGGGCCGCGGTGGAAGCTCACGGCGGTAAAGTCACCGCGGAGGACCGCCCCGGCGGTGGAGGCCTCTTCCGAGTGCGACTCCCGGCAGGCGGCGGCGAAACTAGGGGCCACCAGCCGTAGTGCTCCTCCGCCGTCGATCAATTCCAACAGCAGTGTGGCCTTCGGCTGTAGGCCGGAATGCGGCGTCGTCGTGCTTGAAGAGAGCAGATAACTCGACCCGTTTCGCTACCCCGCCCACGACCGGAAGCACAGCGCATCCGCCGGGATAGTCCGAAGTCAGCTGCTCTGATCCACTGAGCTACGGGCGCACGATTCACGCTCAAACGGAGCGGATCACTCGGCCGCCCGTACACCAATCGGTGCCTGGATGCCGGCCGCTGATGTCAAGCGATCCGCAGTGCGATGGGAAGACCGCTACGGTCCGTCCAGTCAACTGAGCATGTGGAAGCCGCCGCATCCCGGAGCACGTTCCGGACCGTGTTAGAACAGTCGGCGGACTGGCCCTCCGGCATTTTCGCTCCCTATCCACACGATTGAACTGCCCGACGGCGCCGACCACCGGAGTTCAGCGAGCGTATCGCGGACCCGGGATTCGGGGGCGGGTCGGCCAGACGGCGAGCCAGCGTCCGCCGTTCGGCGTCCGAAGGCCGTGTTCGGTGTCAGGCGGGATGAAGACCACGTCGCCGGGACGCAGCTCCGCGACTCCATCGGCTCCGTGCAACTCGACCTCGCCTTCGAGGATGATGAACGCCTCGGCCTCACCCGGATGTAGGTGGGTAGCGACGACCTCGTCCGGCTGGGCCATCACCTCGCCGAAGCCCCAGCGGTTACCAGTCTCGTCGGCGGATATGAGGTGCCGCAATGTTGAGTGCGGGCCGGTCGTCACCTCGCCGTCGTCCGGACCGATGATTCGCATCCCGTCGAGTTCACGCACGGCCGCAGTCTACGCGTCCAGACTCCAGTTGAACGGTGCATCGGCCGAAGGCATGGGAATAGGGAAGCCGCCGGTATTCTCACATCCGACCGTCTCAGCCCCCGACGCGGCGTGTGTCGGGAGGAACATCGAGCCATGGTTGCGCGGCACTGGTCGCGAGACCTTCACGCCATGACCGCCGGCCACCATCTGGTCACCCAACTCCCAACGCTGGTAGGCCTGCTCGGCGGAACGATCGAGTACATCGAGATTCAAGCGCCGACAGGTACGCAGGCAGTGCTCGGCCGAGCGAGTCGAGGACTATGAAGTCGCTCTCGGAGGTCTTGTGCGGTTCTTGTCGGCGACGAGCCTTCGGAGGAAGACCTAGCACACGGACCGCGCCCGTGGTGGCTTGAGCGGTTGGCTGCTCCCTGGGGGCTTCCGGCAAGTCGGAGCAGCAACCTTGTGCTCGGGACCGACTGCACCCTAAACTCGCCGGCATGACGAGTGCCAGCTCCGCCGAGGCCCGGATCGAAGGGACAACCAACCACACCCCCGCCGTCCGTAAGCTCGCTGTCTCCGAAGTCGAACCCATTACCGAGGTCATGGCGCGGGCCTTCGACGACGATCCGACTGTCAAT
>Ga0208612_1001286_pt1 | contig 10483 bp, 8 predicted proteins | sample AntDryMetagUQ889_FD_188089 | JGI IMG/M metagenome (GOLD analysis project Ga0208612, IMG submission 188089) | Polar desert microbial communities from Antarctic Dry Valleys - UQ889 (SPAdes) | ecosystem: Environmental > Terrestrial > Soil > Desert | place: Antarctic Dry Valleys | collected 2008-12-31 | reverse complement strand
CCGCCACCGCCCGGGCGGCGACTTCGTGGTGATGGAGGGCGCCTTTCACGGCCGCACGATGGGCGCGCTCTCGGCGACCCCGCAGGAGGCCAAGCAGGCGCCGTTCGCCCCGCTGGTGCCGGGCTTCTCGGTGGTTGCACAGGACGACGCGGACGCGCTTGCCGCCGCGGTGACGGATCGAACCGCTGCCGTGCTGCTCGAGCCGATCCAGGGGGAGAGCGGCATCCGCCCGCTGTCGGACCAGACCCTGGAGGCCGCCCGGGCAGCCTGCGACGAGCACGGGGCCCTGCTGGTCTTCGACGAGATTCAGTGCGGGATGGGCCGTACAGGGCGGATGTGGGCCTGGGAGGCCTCCGGTGTTCGACCGGACGTGATGACCGTGGCCAAGGGGCTGGGCGGCGGGCTGCCAATAGGCGCCTGTCTGGCCGCGCCCGGGTACTCGGAGGTCCTTCGGCCCGGCGATCACGGATCGACGTTCGCGGGCGGCCCGGTGGTGGCGTCCGCGGCCAACGCCGTCCTCGACGTGATCGGCGAGGACGGCTTCCTGGAGCAGGTCGAGGCCAAGGGCGATCGACTGACCCAGGGCCTCGAGGATGCCGGGCTCGAGGTGCGGGGGAGGGGGCTGATGCTGGCCTTTGCCTGCGCCGGGGCCCCTGATGTGGCCCGCCGGCTCCTGCTGGAGCACCGCCTGGTGGTGAACGCCACCGGCCCGGACACCATCCGGCTGCTGCCCCCGCTGACCGTCGGCGATGCGGAGATCGACGAGGCCGTGGCCCGGCTCGCGGCGGCGCTCCAGGGCTGAGGGGGGCCTCCGACACCCGTCCGGGGTGCGTCTGGTTTCCGCCCGACTGGGTACGGGGTCCTTGTGTACATAGGCACTTCCATATTCCTGATCGCGTTCGGCGCGATCCTCAAGTTCGCCGTCACCGCCACCGTGGGCGGCTTCAACATCCAGACGGCGGGGACGATCCTGATCGTCGCGGGCATCATCGGGCTGCTCGTCTCACTGCTCCTGCTGATGTCGGACCGCCGCCGCGGCGCCGTAGTGGAGGAGCGTCCCGTGGTTCGCGAGCGCGAGTACTGACCAGCAGCGCACGGCGTTTGGCAGCCCGGCCTGTCCCGGGTGGCGCTGCACGTCCCCCGGCGCGCTGCCCGCTGGTAGGTTCCGCCGCCGATGTCCGACGTTCACGAGAACCAGCAGCTCGGCTCCTACGAGGCCGCGCCCGGTGACGTCGGACGCGTCCTGCTCCTCTACTCGGGCGGGCTGGATACGAGCGTCATGCTCAAGTGGATCCAGGACCACTACGGGGCCGAGGTCGTGGCCCTGACGGTGAACCTGGGCCAGCCGGGCGAGGACTTCGACGTGGTCAGGGGCAAGGCGCTGGACCTGGGCGCGCTGACCTGCGAGGTGGTGGACGCCCGCGAGGAGTTCGCCGAGCACTACGTGCTGCCGGCCATCAAGGCCAACGCCCGCTACGGCGGTGGCTATCCGCTCTTCACCGCGCTCGCCCGTCCGCTGATCGCCAAGATCGCCGTGGACAAGGCCCGCGAGCACGGCTGCGACGCGATCGGGCACGGCTGCACGGGCAAGGGCAACGACCAGGTGCGGATCGACGGCACGGTGCTGACCCTGGCGCCGGAGATGAAGATCGTGGCGCCGGTGCGCAACTGGAGCATGGGGCGCGAGGAGGAGGTCGCCTACGCGCGCGAGCACGGCATTCCCGTCAAGGGCGGGAGCGAGGCGCCCCCGTACTCGATCGACGACAACATCTGGGGCCGGTCCTCCGAGGGTGGCGCCATCGAGGACCTGTCCGAGCCCCCGCGCGGCGACGTCTTCGAGCTGGTGGCCGACGCCCGCGACGCGCCCGACGAGCCCCTGGACCTGAAGATCGGCTTCGAGCGCGGGCGACCGGTGTCGATCGACGGCGAGGCGGTCGATCTGGTCGCGCTCATCGACCGCGTCGCCGCCGCCGGCCGCGAGCACGGCGTGGGCATCCTCGATCACGTCGAGGACCGGATCGTGGGCCTGAAGGTTCGCGATCTCTATGAGGTGCCGGCCGCCGAGATCCTGCTGATCGCGCACGCCGAGCTGGAGAAGCTGGTGTGCACCATCCACCAGAACGAGTTCAAGTTCATGCTCGACCGCAAGTGGGCCTATCTCGCCTACGCCGGCCTGTGGCACGAGCCGCTTCGCGGCGACCTGGACGCCTACATGGAGTCGGTCAACGAGCGGGTGACGGGCGAGATCACGATCAGGCTCTTCAAGGGCAAGGCCTCGGCGGTGACCCGCAGCTCGCCCAACGCCCTGTACGACCAGGAGCTGGCTGGCTTCGGCGAGTCCGGCGGCCTGTTCAGCCAGCAGGCGAGCCCGGGCTTCATCGAGCTGTGGAGCCTTCAGTCACGCATGGCGTACGCAATCCGCAATCGACCAAGGGAGCAGACATGAGCAGCAAGCGCTACACCGCGATCGGCTGGGTCGTCTGGCAGATCGGATCCAGGCTGGCCAGGCGCAAGGCCGCCCAGAACAAGAGCAAGCTGGGCGCCGGGCTGGCCGTCGCGCTGGTCGTGGCGGGCGGCATCCTGGTCGCCGCGGGCGACTCGGACGACGAATAGGGACGCCTCAGGCGGCGGGCTCGGATCGAAACCGGGTCCCCAGCGTGATCAGCAGATGGGCCACGCCGAGTCCGATGAAGAAGGCCGTGGGCGCCGTCTCACTCGAGAAGCCGGTCACGAACGGCAGCGCGATCAGCCCCGCCACCAGGATGAAGTCCAGCACGACGTGGGCGGACCGCGGGATCTGATGCATCAATCCGATGGGAGAGTCGGTGGACGCGGCGATGATGAGGATCAGCACTCCGACCGCGATCGATATGCCCGTGGCCGTGCCGCTCTCGTAGGACAGCAGGAACGGGACGACGATGAAGGCGGCCGCGGCCACGTACTCGATCAGTCCGTGGACGAAGAAGGGGATGGGGCCGTCGCGCATCATCGGCGCCACCTTACCTGCGCGAGTCCGGCCCAAAGCCAGGTGGGCGCGCTCGCGCGGGGTGCCCGGCCCCCGAAATAGCGGGAACTCGCACCGCGAAACGGCCGTGCCGTCGACCCGCGAACGTATCCTCGCTTCGCATGTCCGTCGCCCACCTGCACGTCCACTCCGAGTACTCGCTGCTGGACGGCGCCTGCCGGATCGACTCGCTGGCACAGCGCGCGGCCGCCCACGGCCAGCCCGCCTTGGGCCTGACCGACCACGGGGTGATGAACGGCGCGGTGGAGCACTACAAGGCGTGCCACAAGCACGGGATAAAGCCGATCCTGGGCCTGGAGGCCTACTTCGTGGACGACCGCAGGACCGAGGCGGTCCGCTACGAGCGCAACCACCTGACCCTCCTGGCCCAGAGCGACACGGGCTTTGGCAACCTGGTCAAGCTCACCTCCGCCGGGTTCCTCGAGGGCTACAAGCGCGGCAAGGCCAACGTGGACATGGAGCTGCTCTCGCGCCACTCCGAGGGAGTGATCGCGCTGACCGGCTGCCTGGCCTCGCGCTTCTGCCAGCGCCTGGCCGCCGAGAACCCGGCCGAGGCGCGCGCCCACGCCGATGAGCTCCTGCAGGTCTTCGGGCACGACAACGTCTACTTCGAGGTCCAGAAGAACGGCATCGCCCTCCAGGACAAGGTGAACGAGGGGATCGCGCGGATCGCTCGCGAGGTCGGGCGCCCCGTGGTGGGAACCGCCGACGTGCACTACCTGGGGCGCGAGGACCACCACAATCACGCCGCGCTGCTGTGCGTCCAGACCAAGTCGACGCTGGCCGAGCCGAAGATGTCCTTCGACACCAACGAGTTCTACCTAAAGGACACGGGAGAGATGACGGCCGCCTTCGCCGAATGGCCCGAGGCGGTGCCGACCACGATGGAGATCGCCGAGCGCTGCGCGGTCGAGATCGAGTTGGGCAACATGCTCATCCCCAGCTATCCGACGCCCGACGGGGAGGCCGAGGGCGAGTACCTGCGCCGGCTGGCCCTCGAGGGGCTGCGGGCACGTTACGGTGACCCGATCCCCGCCGAGGCGATGGAGCGCGTGGACATGGAGCTCGAGGTGATCGGGCGGATGGGCTTCGACGCCTACTTCCTGATCGTCTGGGACTTCGTCAAGTACGCCAAGGACTACGGCATCGCGGTGGGACCCGGGCGCGGCTCGGCCGCCGGATCGATCGTCTCCTACGCGCTCGACATCACCGAGGTCGACCCGCTGGCCTACGGGCTGCTGTTCGAGCGCTTCCTCAACCCCGAGCGGGTGTCGATGCCCGACATCGACATCGACTTCTCGGTCAAGGGGCGGGCCAAGGTGATGCGCTACGTGGAGGACAAGTACGGGCGCGAGTCGGTGGCCCAGATCGTCACCTTCGGCAAGATGCTGCCGCGCAACGCCACCCGCGATGCGGCGCGGGTGCTCGGCAAGGACTACGCGCTCGGCGATCGGCTGGCCAAGCTGATTCCCGAGCCGGTGATGGGCCGGTCCCTGTCGCTGGACAAGTACCTGGCCGAGGAGCCCGAGTTCAAGCGGGTCTACGACACCGACGGCGAGGCCCGCGAGGTGATCGACACCGCCCGCGGCCTCGAGGGCATCGTGCGCAACGCCGGCGTGCACGCCGCCGCCGTTGTGATCGCCGACCGCCCGCTCACCGACATCGTTCCGCTGCAGCTGATGGAGGATCGCGGCGCGGCCTCCCCGAGCGCGGGATCTCCCGGCGAGCGCGTCTACAAGGTGATCACCCAGTACTCGATGAAGCCGATCGAGGAGCTGGGGCTGCTGAAGATGGACTTCCTGGGCCTGCGCAACCTCGACGTGATCGAGGACTGTCTGGAGATCATCGAGCAGGCCGGTGGGGAGCGCCCGAACATGGCCGGCCTGCCCCTCGACGACTCGAAGACCTACGAGATGATGGCCCGCGGCGACTCGGTCGGCGTGTTCCAGTTCGAGTCCGACGGGATGCGCGAGGCGCTGCGCAAGGTGCGCCCCAACGAGTTCGAGGACCTGGTGGCGCTGGTGGCGCTGTACCGCCCAGGCGCCATGCGCCACATCGACACCTACGCGCGAAACAAGCGGGAGCCCGAAGAGATCACCTACCTCGACGAACGGCTCAAGCCGATCACCGAGACCACCTACTCGGTGATCCTCTACCAGGAGCAGTCGATGCAGATCGCCAAGGCGGTGGCCGGCTTCTCGGGCGCCGAGGCTGACGACCTGCGCAAGGCGATCGGCAAGAAGAACCGCGAGGCGATGGCCGCGCTGAAGGCGCGCTTCTACGAGGGCGCGCGGGCCTCGGGCACCCAGGACCGGGTGACCGAGGATCTGTGGGCGACCAACGAGGCGGCAGCCGACTACAGCTTCAACCGAAGTCACGCGGCCTGTTACGCGCTGATCTCCTACCGCACCGCCTGGCTGCGGGCCAACTATCCGGCCGAGTACATGGCGGCGCTGATCTCCTCGGTCATGTCCACCAAGGACAAGGTTCCGTTCTTCGTGGCCTGCTGCGAGGAGATGGGGATCGAGGTGCTGCCCCCCGACGTGAACGAGTCGGCGCACGACTTCACGGTGCACACGGGGCAAAGCGGCCGGCGCGACACCATCCGCTTCGGCCTCGACGCCGTCAAGAACGTGGGGTCGGCCGCGGTGGACAAGATCATGCAGGCGCGCGAGACCGACGGGCCCTTCACCTCCGTCTGGGACTTCTGTCGCCGAGTGGACTGCCAGTGCGTGAACCGGCGGGCCATCGAGGCGCTGATCAAGTGCGGCGCGCTGGACTCGACCGGCGCGACCCGCGCCGGCATGTACTCGGTGATGGAGCAGGCCCAAGCGGCCGGGGTCAAGGTCCAGCAGGACGCCCAGCTGGGCCAGGGATCGATCTTCGACCTCGAGGAGCCCGCGCCCGGTGGCGCGGCCGCCGGGGAAGGATCCGGCACGGAAGCCGGGTCCTTCGCGTCGTTCTCGGCCGACCTGCCGGTGCCTGCGCTGCCCGACGAGCGCAGCCAGCTCAACGCGTGGGAGAAGGAGACCCTCGGGCTGTTCCTGTCCTCCCATCCGCTCAAGGAGGTGCGGGCGGTCCTGCGAGCGAAGGTCGACTGCTCGATCGCCGACCTGTCCGAGCGCAGGTGGGACGGCCAGAAGGTGGTGGTGGGCGGAATGGTCACCGAGTGCAAGCGGATCCGGACGCGCAAGGGCGACGCGATGATGTTCGCCACCCTCGACGACCTCGAGGGCGCGGTGGAGATGGTGGTGTTCGCCAAGAGCGTGGAGGAGTGCGGCCACGTGATCGAGAGCGACGGCGTGGTGCTCGCCCGGGGGCGGGTCGAGCACAAGGACGGCGGCGAGATCAAGCTGGTGGTGGACGACGTGACCTGCTTCGAGCCCACCCCGCGGGAGATCGAGGCGGCCGCCACGATGCCCGACATCGAGCCGCTTGCGAAGCGGCTGACCATCGAGGTGGCCGCCACCGTCCCCGAGACGTTCCTCGACGACCTCAAGGAGCTGTGTCGCAACAACCCCGGCGACCACGAGCTGGAGCTGGTGGTCGGGCGCCGGACGCTGCGCCTGGGCGAGGACTACCGCGTGGCCTCGAGCGGGTCGTGCCTGGCGGAGCTCGATCAGCTCCCCGGCACCGCCCGCCGCCAAGCCGCCTGAGCCTGAGGCCCTGCCGGCATCGCATTTCGCGCCCCGCTCGCCGCTCGCGTGCGTTCGCACGCGTCGCGACGCGCGGACCACGAACTGCGGGCCCGCAGAACCTCAGGTCGGTGGCGTCGGCTCGTGCCTCTCGCGCTTCAGGTCTGGCCCTTCGCCCTACAATCCCCCGGGTGGAGGCGTCTTCCGCGAATCGCGAGGAGTTGCACGAGTGCAGGCAGTGCTGCTCGTTCTGCGACCGCCTCCTCCAGCCCGCCGGATGCATCGAGTCCGGCTGCTCGTACCTCTATCTGTACGACGACGAGGAGACCGGCAAGCGCTACATGGGCTGCATGAACAAGGTGTTCCGGGCGGAGATCGAGGTGGCCGCCTTCGAGGCCGCCCAGCGTGAGCGCCACGGCTTCGGCGGCGTGAAGATGTCCGGCGTGCCGCTGCCGCAGTGCCGGACCACCGTGGAGAAGGCCTACGACGGCTTCGGCGACGCGTTTAACTGCATCAACCCGGGCTTCTTCGACAAGCCGGTGCAGCCCGATCCGGCGTTCGACATCCGGGACCTCTAGCTCAGCGCTTCGATCGCCGCTTGCGGGCGCGCAGGCCGTTTCGCCGCAGCTCCTTGGCGCGGTCCATGTCCTCCTGGGTCGCGGCCTTTCCGGCGAAGCCCGGACCCTCGAACAGCGCCGGCAGACCCTCGAAGCGGGGCTCGGAGAGAAACGCCCCGCAGCCCTGGGGGCCGATCACGCCCTCACCGAGCGGGGCGTGGCGGTCGCGGTTGGAGCCAAGCGCGGTCTTCGAGTCGTTCACGTGCAGGCAGCGCAGCCGGTCGCGATCGATGAGATCGAAGCAGTCGTCCATCACCGCGGCGAGTGAGTCGGCGGTGCGGACGTCATACCCGCTGGCCAGCAGGTGGCAGGAGTCCAGGCAGATGCCCAGCCGGCCGTCGCCACCGGCCAGGTCGATCAGCTGCGCCAGCTCCCCGAAGTCCCGGCCCAGCGTCTTTCCGGCTCCCGCGGTGTCCTCCAGCAACAGCGGACAGGAGTCGGACTCCGCCAGCGCCGCCTTCAGCGCCTCGCCGACCCGGCCCAGCGCCTCCTCGTGGGGCTCACCAACGGTCGATCCCGGATGCAGCACCACGCCGTCGGCTCCGATGGCGTCCCCCATCTGCAGCGAGTGGATCACCGAGTTGATCGACTTCTCGCGGATCGCGGAGTCCTTGGAGGCGCAGTTGATCAGGTAGACGGCGTGGATCACCACCGACTCGATCGGGCCGTCGGCCATCCGCTCGCGGAACTCGGCGACGTCGGCGTCCTTCCAGCGCGTGGGCTTCCACATGCGGGGCGATTGGTTGAACACCTGGATGGCCTCGGCGCCGATCTCGAGGCCGCGGTCGTGCGCGTTCACCAGCCCGCCGGCCGTGGACACGTGGGCGCCGATCAGCACGGCCGGTGAATAGGCTCGAAGACCATGAGAGTCAGGTTCGCGCCATCCCCGACGGGGCAGCTTCACATCGGCGGCGCGCGGACCGCACTGTACAACTGGCTGCTCGCCAGAAAGCACGGCGGAACACTCATCCTGCGCATCGAGGACACCGATCGCGAGCGCTCGACGCCCGAGAACGTGGAGCAGATCCTCGACGCGCTGCGGTGGCTGGAGCTCGACTGGGACGAAGGTCCGGTGTCGCAGGTGGAGCGGGCCGCTCGCCACCGCGAGCAGATCGACAGGCTGCTGGCCGACGGCGCGGCGTACGAGGACGACGGCGCGGTGCGGCTGCGGGTGCCAGACGTCGGCGAGACCGTGGTCTCCGACGTGATCCGCGGCCACGTGAGCTTCCCGCATTCCTCGATCGACGACTTCGTGATCGCCCGCTCGGACGGCAGCGCGCTCTACAACCTGGCGGTCGCGGTGGACGACCTCGACATGGGAATCGACCACGTGATCCGGGGTGAGGACCATCTCTCCAACACCCCGCGCCAGGTGATGATCCTCAAGGCCCTGGGCGCAGAGCCGCCGGTCTACGCGCACCTGCCGCTGCTCCACGGCCCCGACGGCAAGAAGCTGTCCAAGCGCCACGGTGCGGCGTCGGTGCAGGCGCTGCGCGACGCCGGCTACCTGCCCGAGGCCGTGCGCAACTACATCGCGCTGCTGGGCTGGGGCCTGGACGCCGAGACCACCTTCATGACCACCGAGCAGCTGATCGAAGGCTTCTCGCTGGAGCGCGTCTCGCGCTCGCCGGCGGTGTTCGACGAGCAGAAGCTGCGCTGGATGAACGGCCGCTATCTGCGCGAGCTCGCCCCGCAGGAGCTGGCTGGGAGGCTCGAGGCGCACCTGGGCCGTTCCGGGGTCGGGCCGGCTGCCGCGGTCGCCCAGGAGAAGATGCAGACGCTGGCGGACTTCTGGCCGCTGGCCGCGTTCCTGGTGGAGCGCCAGCCCATCGACGAGGACGCCTGGAGCAAGGTGATGAAAGACGGAGCGGATGATGCGCTGTCGGCCGCGCGCGCCGCGCTGGCCGGGGTGGACCCGTTCGATGTAGAGCCGGTCGAGGCGGCCCTCAGGGAGGTCGTCGAGCGGCTGGGGGTGAAGCCCAGGCAGGTGTTCCAGCCGGTCCGCGTGGCCGTCAGCGGCTCCACGATCTCGCCCGGGATCTTCGAGTCGGTGGTGGCCCTGGGCCGGGAGGAGACCTTGGCCCGGGTCGACGACGCGCTGTCTCGGCTCTAGGGATTACCGGGCGAGCACCGCACCGAGGTACCAGCGGGAGGTAGCGCGGTCCTCAACTATTGGCTGAGGCTGCCGATAGAGGTAGGGACCGTCCCAGCGAGTGGTTCGCCGACAAGTGGAAGCCGTCATACAATCGACACCTGCCCAGGCTGCGTACTCGGACGATCGACCCAGCGAGGGTCATGGTCGCCGTCTGACGGCCGCCTTCGAGGCCCTGGAGAGCTTCCCGGTCCTCTCCGAGTCGCGCGACCGCGTGATGCGCCTGGTGCGCGAGCAGCCCGATGCGGTCGGCGATGTGGTAGCTGCCGTGGAGTCCGACGTCGCCCTGGTCACCACCGTCCTGCGGGTGGCCAATCAGATCTCCGGCAAGACCCGCGGGAAGGTGACGAGCGTGCCCCAGGCCGTCGAGGTCCTGACCCCGGAGGGGGTCGAGCGCCTGGCCAAGGCCGCCAACGTCTTCGACTTCTTCGAGCGCATCCCCGGCTGGGACGCCGCCCCCGAGCGCTTCCGCCTGCACGCGGTGGCCACCCAGTCGGCCGCCGAGCGCGTGGCCCGCGAGCTGGGCTTCTCCGACCGCGACGAGCTGTTGACCTCGGCGCTGCTGCACGACATCGGCAAGCTGGTGCTGGTGCACGCTTACCCGGCCTACCCCGGCCAGATCCACGGCAAAGCCCGCACACCGGAGGAGCGGCTACACGCCGAGCGCCGCGAGCTCGGCGTCGACCACGGCTTGGTGGGCGGGGTGCTCGCCCGTCGCTGGGGACTGCCCGGATCCTTGGCCGGCACTATCGAGCGCCACCACGCCGACGACGCCACCGGACAGGCCGCGATCGTCCGGCTGGCCGACATGCTGGCCCACTACGGGCACGGCGCCCCCGTCGATCCCAAGCACCTGCTGGGCGCCGCGCGAGCGCTCGAGATGGGCCCCGAGCAGCTGCGAAGCCTCATGTACGAGCTTCCCTACTCGAACAACGCCAAGCGCCATGTGGATCCGTGCCCGCTCTCCGGCCGCGAGCTCGACGTGCTCAAGAAGCTGGCCGAGGGCAAGGTCTACAAGCAGATCGCGGTGGAGCTGGACCTTTCGACCAGCACG
>Ga0208612_1001283_pt1 | contig 10492 bp, 9 predicted proteins | sample AntDryMetagUQ889_FD_188089 | JGI IMG/M metagenome (GOLD analysis project Ga0208612, IMG submission 188089) | Polar desert microbial communities from Antarctic Dry Valleys - UQ889 (SPAdes) | ecosystem: Environmental > Terrestrial > Soil > Desert | place: Antarctic Dry Valleys | collected 2008-12-31 | reverse complement strand
AGGGGGCCAAGCTGAACGATGATCCGCGTGAGTCCGGTCGCGCTCGACGTGAGTGAGTTCAGACCGGATTGATAGAGAGCTTCGAACGGAAGCGCCCAGGAAGCTATGCGTCCCGTCGTTTCGAGAGACGGCGAGGCCAACGCCTCCCCGAGTTGGCCCAGAAGGCCCGCCAGGAGTCCTGCGCCGTAGACCATGAACATGACGATGCCGTTGGGGAGAGCGGACAGGAAGACCGATCCCAGAAGCGACAGCGAGATCACGACGATCACCCCCGCCACGAGGGACAGCCCGGGAAGCAACACCGGACTGGGCCACCACCCCCCGATCACGCCCACCACGAGCACGCTGGCGAGATAGAGGCTCATCACATACGCGGAGCACAAGAGCGATGCGCCCAGGAAGCGACCCGCGAGCAGACCGGAACGCGCCACGGGCCGAACGACCAGTTGCTGGAGAACGCCGGTCTCCGCGTCGCCGCGCACGACCCCGAACGTCAAGAAGATGCCCAGCGACGACCCGAGGAAGAGCGTAACGAACATCGAGAGCCCGACCAAGGTGGCGCCGGCGAGAGCCTCCATCTCGACGAAACGAGCCGGTCCGACCTGGGCGTTCCCCTCCGCACTTTGGAACGCGTAGTGGGCCCCCAGCGCGAAGAGGGCCAGGAACCCGGCCGTGACGATCGGGACGATCACGAAGATCTTCCGACGCGCACACTCCGTGACCGTGTGACGAGCGACCACCCAAGCGGTATTCATCCCATCTCTCCATTGACCGCTTCCATGTAGACGTCTTCGAGGGTGGGCTTCGCCGTACGCACCGCGAACACGCGCTCACCAGAACTCACCAACTCGTGAACGAGGTCGGGGATGTCCTCCCGCAGCGCGGCAGGCCACTTCTTCAGCCCCCGGTCGGTCTCTATCTCGACTCCTCGCGACGCCGCCAGGTCGTCCGGGGTCCCCTCGGCGATGACCTCACCGTTGAGGAGGATGAATACGCGATCGCACACGAGCTCGACCTCGCTGAGGAGGTGAGAGTTCAACAACACCGTGATGCCCCGGGCACGAACCTCCTCGAGGATCTGCCGCACGGCCCGGCGCCCCGCCGGATCGAGCGCGCTGGTCGGTTCGTCCAGCATCAGCAAGCGCGGCGAGCCGACGAGGGCTTGCGCGATTCCGAGACGTTGCTGCATGCCCTTGGACATGGCATCTACCCGGCGCGCCCCGACGTTGTTCAGACCGACGAGCTCCAGGAGGTCGGCGCGCTCGTCCGCGACGCCGGACGAACCCGTCAGGCGTTGGTGCAGCTGGAGCACCTCGTCTGCCTTCAGCCACCCCGGGAAACGGAACAACTCTGCGAGATAACCGACGGCGCCCCTCGCCTCCTGCGAGCCCGCGGGAGCGCCGCAGATCAGCGCGCTGCCCGACGTGGGCTGAACGAGGCCGCATCCGATCTTGACCAGCGTCGACTTGCCGGCGCCGTTGGGCCCCAGCAGCCCGATCAACTCTCCTTCGTCGATCGTGAGGTCGACGCCCGCCAGAGCCACGGTCCTTCCGTAGCGTTTGACGAGGTCGCGCATCTCCAGGACGGGGGCCATCGTTCGACCCTAACGAGGAGATGCGAAGGAGATGTGCGGTCCCAACAAGCTTTCTGCGCGCTAGCCGCGATGTTCCGGAGATCGGGGGCATTTGGGAACGAGCTCGGGGTCACCACGCAGCGCCGCGAAGATCGTTTGGCGCATATTCATGACGTTAGAAGTCTACGAGGCGGGCTCCGAAGGAGCGAGTATGCGTGTCTTTGTGAACAGCTCGAACGAGGCCGGGGTCTTCAACCCGATCAGCTCACCATCGACGTTGATCTCGATGACGGGATCCGCGTTGATGGTGATGGTGGGCGACCGCACCGTGGTCACGCCTTCGAGGTCGAGGTGGCGTCCCAGCTTCAACGACGCCCCCAGCTTCACCAGGCCGGTCGGTCCTTCGGCCGCCAGCGCGCAACCGTCGAGTTGCCCATCGCCGGGGTTCGCCTGGGGCCAAACCTCGATCCCGCCGCCGCACGTCCTGCCGTTCCCCACCCCCACCGCAACGCAGTCCGGAACGGTTACGCCATCGAGGGTGACGGTTGACCGGTTGAGGTCGGCAAGCGCCTTCGCCCCGCCCCAGATGAAAGCGGCGGCCCCCAACTTCTCCTTCTCCGCGTCGGTGAGCGCCTCGTTCACTTGAACGGGGAAGCCGCCCATGCAGGCATTGACGAACAGGCGCTCGGCCCCCGGCCCGCTTGCGATCCCAACATCGAGCGCAGCCGCCGTCGCGTCGACCAGGCGAGCGGCGGCCTCGGGAGGATCGAGCTCGGCCAAGCCCAGAGTCCGCGCCAGGTCATTGCCGGTGCCCATAGGGATCAGCCCGAAGGTCAGATGATCAAGCCGCTCGCGCAGCGCGTTGATCGTGCAGTTGAGCGTGCCATCGCCGCCCGCGCTGATGACGAGCTCGCAGCCCTCGGCCGCGCGTAGCACCTCCGAATCGAAAGCGTCTCGCGAGGAGGGCTCGAGCGTCTCGACCGACCCCAGAGAACGCAAGGAGTTCAGGATGGCGGCGCGGTCATGCTTTGCGGCGCCGCCGGATGCGGGATTCGTGATCAGTAAGACGTTCACCGCGAGTTGGCGCGGCGGAGATGCTCCACGATGTGCGGCACGACATCGACGGTCGAAGGATGAAGTGGCGGCTCATCCAGCGTTGACAGGAACGGGATCATCGAGTCTTGCACGTGCAGGGATGCATGGTCGCCACCGCCCCGGTGGTCGCCGCCGGCGAGGTCCTTGGTTTCGAAGGTGAGGTCGTTGGTGAACACGATGTCGCCCATGCGGTCCAGGTCGATCCCACCTTTGATGCGCCAGAGCGCGAGCGGATATTCGGGCGTCCGGATGTCGTTGCCCTCGACCACGCCCCCGACCGCGGACAGATCGCCTTCGTAAACCCACTTGTTGTCACGTTCGTCGACCACGCAGTCCGCGCCCTCGCCTTGCCGGAAGCGAAGCGTGCCCCGCTTGCTGGCCACGACGTACGCATCGTCCTCGCGCCACATGACCTGATCGATCCCCCGCGTCGACACGAGCGTCTCCACCACCGGTGCATGCAGCTGCTGCTTGCGGGCTTCGTTCAGGTAGATGAATCCGATGCGACCGTTGCCGGCGGCTGCCACGTCGTTGTTCTTGAAATGCTCCTTGCCACGCTTGCGGGGAACGAGCTTGAAATCAGAGAGGACTTCGTCCAGGTCGAGGATGTGGTCCTTGTCGTTCGAGATCGGGCTCTGCGCATGGTCGGCGGTCACTACGAAGCCCACCTCTTCGACGGCTTGTTCCCACGAGTCGAAGGCATCCAGGACGTAGGCCAGGTGCTCGTCGGCCTCGGCCAGGTTGTCGACCTGAGTGTCGGGGCCGTCCTTGTGCGAACAGTGGTCGTTCTCGTGTAGGTAGAACAGGATCATGTCCGCCGCATCGCGCTCGAGCAGCTCTCGCGTCACGCAGGCCGCCCACGCGTCGGTTGCCCTGATGCGTTTCTCTATACCGCGAGCCGAGATCAGTTTGGAGCATGCTTCGCTGGCCCCCGTGATCGCGTCGGCGAAGTAGTGCTCCTTGGGCCCGGGCGCCTGATCGGGCAGCTTCTTGCGGAACAGCGCCTTGGTGAGAAGGTTCGGATCCACGTCGTGCATGTAAGGGCCGCGAAACAGCATGAAGTTGATCGAGGCGGTCGTAAGCCCGATCTGATCCAGCTGTTCGTGGATCGTGTCCACGTCGCGGCTCAGGTGCTTGGAGTTCAGGTTCAACATCACGTCCCGCACGATCTGCGAGGCCCCCTCAACTATCGCGGCGCGCGGGCTCTGCCCGTAGTTGACGAACCTCTGCGCCTCCCGGTCGTACCAGCACATACCCGGGATGCCGTGAGCGGCTGGGGTGACCCCCGTGATCAGCGAGGCGGTCGCGGCGGGCGTGATCGTGGGAAAGACCGCCACCGAATCGCGCACGTAACTGCCGTGTGATTTCAGGAATGCGAAAGCGGGCGCCCGGCCGGACGAAGTCGCCTGCTCGAAGCCCTCGGTGCCCATGCCATCCACGATCACGTAGACGACCCGTCGCTTGAGTCTCATGCCTGGGCTCTGCCCACTACAGCGGGTGGCTAATCCCCGACACTCCGCAACCGGGTCAAACCGGGCGAATCTCTTAGAAGGACGCGAGCACCGGGTCGCTGGTGGGTTGACGTGAGCCACCGCGGGGCTCGACCGTAACGGCTGCGTCCTCGTAACCGTCGAAGCTCTCGGTCACCTCCATCACAACGACACCGTCCCGCGTCTGGAAGGTTCCGACACTGACCGGTTCCCCATCCCTCATGTACCAGAGCTGATAGACGTGGGAGCCGGGGGCCTCGGGGAGTCCGGCGGCCGCCATAACCGCGCCCTCGTTGGTGGGCACCAGTTCCGCCGCGGCGCCGCCCTCTCCGCGCAGCTCGATCGCGTCACCGAGGATCAAAGCACTCAAGACGTCTTCCGTGCGGTTGAGATCCTGGCGGGTCTGGATCCAACTCGCCCCCAACACGCCCAAGAGAACCAGGGCCGCCATGCCGCCGGCGAGCGCGAGTCCTCGGCTGCGCACCCAGTCGCCAAGCCAGTTACGTCTCGAGGTGGCAGCAGACGCGGTCTGTGCTTCGGCAGGGGGTGCGATCTGGGCCATGACCCGGTCCGCGAAGCCGGCCGGAACGGCGATGGGCTCCACCGCCAGGGCCAGGGAGTCCATAGCGCTTGCGTGCTCGTCGGCCTCGGCCATGCATTCGTCGCAGGTCAGGATGTGGTTGCGGACGAGCCCGACCTCCTCGGACGGGACCGCACCGAGGACGTAGGCAGCAACAAGGCTTCTGAGCTCCTCGTGTGTCCTCTCGGTCATCGCACGTCTCCTGTCTGAACCATCAGTTGCCGCAGCCGGGTCAGCCCATCTCGCAGCCTGGTCTTCGCGGTCCCCTCGGGGATACCAAGCTCATCGGCGACCTCGCGGTAGGTGCGGCCACCGAAGTAGGCGAGCACAACCGCTTCTCTCTGAACGGCGGTGAGGGCTCGCAATGCGTCTCTAACCTGCTGCCTCTCTACCAGGCCTTCGTGAGGGGAGGTCTCTTTGGATGCCGTCTCTAGCTCGGAAGTCAGAGATGCCTTGGTTCGCTTGATCGTCTCTTCCTTGCGGACCAGGTCGATGGCCTTGTTCCGGGTGACCCCCAGTAAGAAGGCCTGGAGACTGCCCCGGGCGGGGTCGTAGGCGCCGGGCTGCCTCCACAGGGCCAAGAAGGCATCCTGGGCGACCTCCTCGGCCATGTTCGGATCCAGCAGCACGCGCTTGGCCATGCCGAAAACCACGCCCCCGTAGAGGTCCATGACCTCCTGTATGGCGGATTGATCACGAGCCATCAGCTTGTCTGCCAACTGCATGTCGTCATGGCGAGTCATCTGCCGCACATGGTAGCTATCGATCACGGCTAGCTATTCGTCCCCCGAAGTTCGTTCGGATTGTCGGGGGCTAGGCTCCCTCGCGTGGAGGAGCTTCTTGCACGCCGGACGCGGCCTTTCCTCGTCGTGGCAGTCGCGATCGCGGTGGTCTGCATCGCCGTGATCCGCCTTCCCGACACCTTCCTTGCCTTGTTGGACCGGAACACTCCGTTCACCACCGCTCAGACCGGGTGGGCCTACCGCCTGCTTGCTTTCGCGGCGCTGGCGCAGGCTTTATATGGCGGCTTCGTCCTGCTACGGCCCGACCACCTCGAACAGGCCCGCAAGAAGGACACGAAACTCGCAGCGCGGCCCCGGGCCCAGCTGGTCGGCATCGTGGCTCGCACCGCCGCATGGATGACGCTCTTCACGTTGCTCTATGGACTCGCGGCCTTCGGCGTGAGCGGGCAACGCGGTGGCTTCTGGTTGTTCCCGCTGTTGGCGGTCGCTCAGGGGGCCTGGTACTACCGCCAGGTTGGACAGATTGCGACGTGGATGGGATTCCAGCCCGAGGCCGGATCGGACGCACCGCCACGAGGCCTGTGGCGCCGAGAGCCTCCCGATTACTGCCCTCCACTGGCTCGGGGTCTGCGTCCCGCAGGAGCCGTCAGCCGCGATCATTAGCGCGTGAGTGGCATCGGCGCCTATGCGCGGGCCACGCCCGACTCGACCGCTCTCGTGTCGATGGGCCGGTCACTCAGCTTTTCCGAGTTGGACGAGCGCCAGCGGAGGTTGGGCGGCGTGCTGCGAGCGGCGGGGCTCGAAGAGGGCGACCGGATAGCGATCCTGTCACGCAACTCGGTGGAGTCACTCGAAGTGACAACGGGCGCTCTGCGCGCGGGGGTGATCCCTGTGCCCGTGAATCCTCTGCTCACCGAGCGAGAAGCCGAGTACATCATCGAAGACTCTGGTGCGCGCTGGCTCTTCGCAGACCGACCCGTGGACACCCTGCCGGGGCTGGAACGCGTCGTGACCTTCGGCGATGCCTACGAGCGATGCCTGGCCGAGGCCGACGAGGTCGAGTTGTGCGACCACGCCCGAGGCCGTCCGATGCACTACACCTCTGGCACAACCGGGAGGCCGAAGGGCGTGTGGGTGCGCGTGATGAAAGCGCGCAAGGCGGCGCAGATGTCAGCAGACTTCATCTCTCTCTGGGGACTGGAAGGCACGGACATCCACCTCGTCTGCTCGCCGCTCGCGCATTCAGCGCCTCATCGCTATGCGCTGCGAACGATGGAAGCCGGAGGAACGGTGGCGTTGCAAAGCAGGTTCGACGCTGCCGAGACGCTGGCCGCGATCGACCTCTTCAACGCAACGACGACCTTTATGGTCCCGACACATCTCGAGCGCATCCTGGCGCTCGGAGATAAACACCTGCGCAGACACGACCTGGCCTCGATGAGGTTATTGATCCACGCGGGCGCTCCGATCCGGGAGGAAACCAAACGCAAGACGATCCAGCTCTTCTCCGAAGGGGCTGTATGGGAGTTCTACGGTTCCACCGAGGGTCAAGCCACTCGGATCTCGGCCACGGAGTGGCTGCGGAAGCCTTGCAGCGTGGGGCGACCGCGTGAGGGGGCCGAGATCATCATCAAGCGTGAGAACGGCGAAGCGGCCGACGAGGGCGAGGTCGGCACCGTGTGGGTCAAGGACCCTCGCATCGAGCGGTTCCAGTACTGGGGCGACAAGGCCAAGACCCGCCGGAGCTGGAGGGCGGGCGCGTTCACGGTCGGTGACCTCGGCTACCTAGACGAGGACGGTTACCTCTTCCTAACGGGGCGGGCTCACGACACGATCATCACCGGCGGGGTCAACGTCTATCCACAGGAGATCGAAAGGGTCCTGCGGGAGCACCCCGCCATCGCCGACGCGGCGGTCTACGGGATCCCGAACGAAGAGTGGGGCCAAGAGGTACACGCGGCCGTGGTGCTCGAACCGGGGGCCCACCCCCCGGAGACCGATCTGGTGGAGTGGTGTCGGGACCGGGTCGCCTCCTATAAGCGTCCCCGCACGATCGTGATCGTCGAGGAGCTGTCCCGCACCGCGACGGGCAAGATCAAGAGAGAGCGGCCGAGCACGGCCTGAGTCGTTAGGGTCGCTGGCGTGAGCCATCTGACGGTCGAGGCGACCGATTATCACACCGCCGGAGAGCCTTTCCGCATCGTGACCTCGTCAGACATCGCTTTGGAGGGCCGCGGCATCCTCGACAAGCGCGCCTACGCGCTGGAAAACCTCGACCACGTACGCCGGCTACTGATCAACGAGCCGCGCGGCCATGCGGACATGTACGGCTGCTTCGTCACCACCCCGGAAGACTCCGGAGCAGATCTCGGCGTCGTGTTCTTCCACAACGAGGGCTACAGCACGGCGTGCGGACACGGCACGATCGCACTGGTCACCTGGGCTCTCGAGACCGGCCGGTTGCCACGGGAGGGAGACGAGGTGGAGGTCATCGTCGACGTGCCGTCGGGCCGTTTGCCCACCGTCGCGAAGATCGAGGGCGACAGGGTTTCGTGGGTCAGATTCCGCAACGTGCCGTCGTTCGTGCACTCGGCGGGCGTAGAGGTCGCCACTTCGGCCGGCACGGTGTCGACGGACATCTCCTACGGGGGCGCCTTCTACGCGTCGGTGGACGCAAGTGCTCTGGGGCTATCGGTCGAGCCGGACAACGTGAGTCGCTTCAAGGAGCTGGGGCGCGAGATCAAGCTGGTGATCGAGGCGGAGCACGAGATCGCCCATCCCGACGAGCCGCGACTGGAAGGCGTGTACGGGGTCATCTTCTTTGAGAGACAACCGGACGAGACAGAAGCGCTGTGCCAGCGCAACGTCACGATCTACGCCGATCGCGAGGTCGACCGCTCTCCGTGCGGTAGCGGGACCTCTGCCCGCTTGGCCCTACTGGATGCAACCGGAGAGCTGGCGCGCGGTCGGCGCTTGTTGCATCGCGGCATCGTCGGAGGTGAGTTCGTTGCGTGGGTCGACGGCGAGGCTCAAGTAGGCGGCCGACCGGCGGTCTACACGCAGATCCAGGGCAGCGCGCACGTGACCGGCTTCCATCGTTTCGTGCTCGATCCCCGTGACGAGCTGGGCACCGGCTTCATCCTGCACTGATGGAGTTGCCGCTCATAGACGCCGCTCGGCTCGGGGGGTTGTTGACACCCGCAGGAGCCGTCGCCGCACTGGAAAAGGCGTTCGCGCGGGATACCTCGACGCTCCCCGAGCGTCAGCACGTTGACGTGGGCGGAGGGGATCTATTGCTGATGCCGGCATGGTCTTCGGGAGCGGCGGGAGTGAAGTTGATAACGGTTACCCCGGACAACCCCAGCCGGGGACTCCCGCTGATCCACGGTCTCTATGTCTTGTTCGACAAACCAGCGCTTCGCCCGGTCGCATTGATCGACGCTGCGCCGCTGACCGCGCTGCGGACCGCGGCGGTCTCAGCCCTAGCGACGAAACATCTAGCGCGCCCCGACAGCGGTCGCCTGGTGATCTTCGGCGCAGGGGTACAGGGACGGGCCCATCTCGCGGCCATGCACGACCTTATCGAGCTCGAGTCGGTGCGCGTCGTGTCACGCACGCACACAGAGGCCGAGACCCTCGCCGCGGAAGCCACTTCCTGGGGGCTCGAGGCAGCTGTGGGGACACCCCCGGACGTCGCCGGCGCGGACCTCGTCTGTACCTGCACCACCGCGGCCGAGCCCTTGTTCGACGGCGACCTGCTGCAGCCCGGCACTCACGTCAACGCCGTCGGCTCGTACCGTCCCGAGGCACGGGAACTCGACGATCGCGCGATAGAGCGCGCCATCGTTGTCGTGGACACCTTCACCGCTCTGCGCGAAACGGGCGACCTCGTGCTACCACTCCGTAGCGGCGTCCTGCGACGAGAAGACGTTCGTGCGCTCTCCGAAGTGCTCGACGGCAGCGGACGTCGCGCGGCGGAAGACATCACGATCTTCAAGTCCGTGGGAGCCGCCTTCGAGGACCTCGCCGTCGCCGAAGCAGCGGCCGCCGACCTCTAGGGCCTACCTCTTTTAATACAGAGGAGCTAAGCCAGGTGCGCGTCCAGCTCCTGGCACTTGGTTCGGATGGCTTCCGCCGCTTCGGTCAGCTGCGCGGTCTCGTCTGCGTTGAGCTCGAGCTCGACGATCTCCTTCACACCACCGCGGCCCAGCCGGGCCGGAACACCCAGATACACATCCGAGATGCCGTACTGACCGGTGGTCCAAGCGCAGGTCGGCAAAACCTCTCCGGCGTCATCCGACAGGATCGCGGTGACCATCGCTGCCGACGAAGCAGCGGGTGCGTAGAAGGCGCTCCCCTTCTTGAGGAAGCCGACGATCTCGGCCCCCGCGTCGCGCGTCCGCTGGAACAGTTGCTGTAGGTCTTCCTCGTTGACCAACTCCGGAAGCGGCTTGCCCCCCACGGTGGCGTGACGGGGAAGAGCCACCATCTGGTCCCCGTGAGAACCCAACGTGATCGCGTCGACGGTCGTCGGCGACACGTCGAGCTTCTCTGCGATGAAGAAACGCAGGCGGGCGGAGTCGAGTACGCCCGCCATCCCCATCACGCGCTCCTTGGGGAACCCCGACTTAACCGAAGCCAGGTAGGTCATCTCGTCCAGCGGGTTCGAAACGATGATCAGGACGGCGTCCGGCGAGTGCTCTGCGATCCGTTCCGTCACGCCACCGACGATCTCGGAGTTGACACCGAGTAGGTCCATGCGGCTCATACCGGGCGTCCGCGGGCGTCCGGCCGTGATCACTACGACCTCGGAGCCGGCGGTGTCCGCGTAGTCATTCGTTCCGCGGACGCGGGTCTCGAAACCGACCACCGATGCGGAGTGGTTGATGTCCAGGGCCAGGCCCTGCGGCAGACCCTCGACGATGTCGATCATCACGACCTCGTCGGCGAGGTTGCTCTCCGCGATCCGGCGGGCGGCGTTGGAGCCGACGTTGCCGGCGCCTACGACGGT
>Ga0208612_1001282_pt1 | contig 10495 bp, 13 predicted proteins | sample AntDryMetagUQ889_FD_188089 | JGI IMG/M metagenome (GOLD analysis project Ga0208612, IMG submission 188089) | Polar desert microbial communities from Antarctic Dry Valleys - UQ889 (SPAdes) | ecosystem: Environmental > Terrestrial > Soil > Desert | place: Antarctic Dry Valleys | collected 2008-12-31 | reverse complement strand
GAACTAGCGCCACCACCTTCCCCTGAGGATGAAGCACAAAAGACCAGCGGCAGTCACCCGGCGCCATGCCGGCCACGGCCTGAGACAGCTGGCCTTCCAGAAACGAGGCAGCGTCGGCTCCGGCCACAGTCACCAGGTCGAGCTGACGCACGTGAGCGCCCCAGTCCTCCCTAAGCGCCCGCTCCTGCTCGGCGAAGCTAAGCGTGGCCACGTCAGATACTCGCATCCCGCATACCCCGCGCCGCCGCCACCGCAGCAAGAACCGCGGCCGCCTTGTTGGAACACTCCAGATCTTCGTCGGCGGGATCGCTGTCGGCCACGACACCTGCCCCTGCCTGCACCCACCCCCGATCACCCCGGGCCACGAGGGTCCTCAGCGTGATGGCCGTGTCCATGTTCCCCGAGAAGTCCATGTACCCCACCACTCCCCCGTAGGGCCCCCTCCGGGTGACCTCCAGTTCGTCGATCAGCTCCATGGCCCTCACCTTCGGGGCACCTGACACCGTGCCGGCGGGGAAAGTGGCCCGGAGGACGTCGACGGGTCCGAGGCCGGGCGACCCACGCTTCATCGTGGTGGCGGTGCGGAAGACGCCGTAGGCGCGAGGTCCGCCGCTCGCTGTCGCTGCTTGGCCAGGGCCGATTTGGGTCTCTAGAAGCTGATGTTGCGGTCGGCCTCCATCACCATCTTGGTATAGATCGGTGGCGTCATCCACTCCGCTTCGATTACCGCGAGCTCTTGCTCAGAGACCCCACGGGCCTCAGCGCAGCCCTTTCAGACGTAGGTCCGGACCCCGGCTTTCACGCACCCGGCCAGCAGCTCGGCCAGAGGAGGCACACCGACACCGCGGACGCCTTCGGCGACTCCGGGCTTCAGCAGCTCGATCGCATCCCCCGCCAGCGCGATGGTGGTCTCGATCTCGATCTTGGCGGCGCCGTTCACCGCCATGTGAAACCCGAGGCTCGCCCGTGTCGGATCATCCGGGCCTACGACGCACGTGACCAGCAGCTTCGCCATGGCTGTCCCTCCGATGCTCCGCGCGATCCGCGAATGCACGATTATCTCGTCTGCTGGGGACCGTTGTTTCCGGCGACGCCCGGTCGGCCGCGTTCTTGCTCCGCTCATTCATCCGGCGACCGGGCAGCCGGTCAGTAATGGAGGTGTGTCGCATTGCTGTACATGATCCTCGTGGTGGTCGTCATCCTCGTGCTCCTCAGGTTCCTCGGGATCATCTAGCGTCGGCACCTCAGCCCGCAGGCTTTCGGGTACGGTTAGTCCGTGACACTGACACCGACCAGGGACGTCGCGGCCCTCCTTGCCGAGGTCGAGCCAGCCGTCGCGAAGCTCCTCGACCGTCACGTGGGCGTCGCCAAAGAGTGGTTCCCGCACGACTACATCCCGTACAGCCTTGGGCGCGACTATGACAAGGAACCCTGGACGCCGGACCAGCCGCGCCTCACGGGGGTTGCCCAGACAGCCTTCGAGGTGAACCTCCTCACCGAGGACAACCTCCCCTCGTATCACCGTCTCATCTACAAGGTGTTCGAGAAGGGCGACGGCGCCTGGAAGAACTGGGTGCATCGCTGGACGGCCGAGGAGGGTCGCCACGCGATCGTCATCCGCGACTACCTCGTCGTGACTCGCAACATCGACCCGGTGGCCCTCGAGCGCGGTCGTATGCAGAACGTCCTCGCCGGCTATGACCGCTCGCTCGACGTGATGAACGGGCTTGCCTACACCGCGTTCCAGGAGCTCGCGACCCGCGTGTCGCACCTCAACACCGGGAAGTACTCGCAGGACCCGGTGGCGGATCGGATCATGACCCGCGTCGCGGCCGATGAGAACCTCCACATGGTGTTCTACCGCGACTCGCTCGCCGCGATGATGGAGGTGGACGCGTCCGCGGTGATCAAGGCGATCGCCGAGCAGGTGCTCACGTTCGAGATGCCCGGCGCGGCGATCACGGGATTCAGGCGAAAGGCGGCGGCGATGGCGGACGCCGGCATCTACGACCTGCGGATCCACCATGACGACATCGTCATGCCGCTGCTGCGGTACTGGAAGGTGTTCGAGCGCACGGGGCTCGACGCGGAGGCCGAGCGGGCGCGCGAGCGCCTGCGGCACTTCCTCGACAGGCTGGACGCCTCGGCACGGCGGTTCTCCGAGAAGCGCGCCGCGAGGCAGGAGCAGAGCGCCGCCACGGCCGACTGACCCGCTCATCCGGCCGCTTCTCGCAGCTCTGCTCACCCTCGCTGCTTCGTGCGCCGCGCCGCCGTCGGGACCGCGCGCGATCATCGAGACCAGGACCGGCGAGCGGACCTTCCGGGTCGAGATCGCGGATACCGAAGAGGTGCGGGCGCGCGGCCTGATGGGCCGCGACCATCTCGCCGAGGATGCGGGCATGGTGTTCCTCTGGCCTGACGACACGGACTCGGCCTTTCACATGCGCGAGACGCTCATCCCCCTCACGGTGGCGTTCTTCGCCGCCGACGGCCGGATCCTGCGAGTCCTGGAGATGGTCCCGTGCGCGGCGGACCCCTGCCCGCGGTACGAACCCGGCACGCGGTACCGCGGCGCCCTGGAGGTGAAGGCGGGCGCCCTCGACCGCGCCGGCGTCCGCGTGGGAGATCGCGTGCGCATCGACCGCTAGACGGTATGCCCGTCGCCGCGCACTAGAGTGACGCCCAACACGATAGGGAGGTCGCAGATGCCACGCTCGATGAGACGTCTGACGGCGCTGTGGGCCGCGCTCGCGCTGCTGCTAGCCGGCTGCGGCGGCGGTGGTTCTGGCGCGCCGGCAACGAGCGCACCCGCGGCGAAGGCAGCGTCCGACTACCCGACGAAAGCGATCGACGTGATGGCGCCGGCGAACCCGGGCGGCGGATTTGACTCGACGGCGCGCATCTTCCAGAAAGCGCTCACGGACGACAAGATCGTCAGCGTCAACGTCACCGTCTCGAACAAGCCTGGCGCCGGTGGCACGGTCGGGATGGCCGAGCTCATCAAGAACTCGGCCGGCGATCCATACAAGCTCATCATGGTCGGGCGCGTGACGGTCGGCTCGCAGATCACCGGAAAGACCGAGGCGAAGGTGAGCCAGCTCACGCCGATCGCGCGAGTGATGGCCGAGACCGAGGTCATCGTCGCGCCGGCGAGCTCACCGTTCAATTCCATCAAGGACGTGATCGACGCCCTGAAGCGGGACCCGAAGGCCGTCAAGATCGCCGGCGGCTCCGCCGGGGGCATCGACCACGAGCTCGCGGCGCTCCTGGTGAAGGAAGCCGGCAAGGACGTGAAGGACCTCGCGTACGTCCCGTTCGCCGGAGGCGGCGAGGCCGCCGCGGCGATCATCGGCGGGCAGGTGCAGCTCGGCATCTCCGGGTACGGGGAGTTCAAGGGTCAGATCGACGCGAAGCAGATGAAGGCGATCGCGATCTCGGCGGACCAGAAGCTCAAGAGCGTCAGCATCCCGACCCTCAAGGAGGGCGGGGTGAACATCGGGCTCACGAACTGGCGGCTCCTCGCGGCGCCTCCCGGCATCTCCGAGGCGGACACGGCAAGGCTCAAGGAGATCGCCACCAAGGTCCACGACGGCAAGACCTGGCAGGAGGCGATCGAGAAGAACTCCTGGTTCGACAGCTTCACGACGGAGAACCTGATCACCTTCGTGGCGACCGAGCAGAGCTCCCTCACCGCAACGCTCACCGCGCTGGGCCTGGTGAAGTGATCGGGTGACGCTCCGGCACCCTGATGCGATCGGCGGCCTCGCGGTCGTCGCGCTCGGTGTCGTGGTCCTCGCGGGTGCGCTGACGACCCCGGACGTCCAGTTCGGGGTCGTCGGTCCCGCGGTGCTCCCATCGGTCTTCGGCATCCTTGTGGTCCTCTCCGGCCTCTGGCTCACCGCCGTCTCGCTCCAGGCCGACCCGCCGGTCAGCGAGGCGCTCGACGCGCGACACCTGACGCTGGCGGTCATCGCGGTCGCGCTCTACTTCGCCGCGTTCGTCCCGCTCGGCTTCATCGTCTCGAGCGTGGCGTTCTTCTTCGGGCTGTCCTGGATCCTCGGGAGCCGGGCCGTGCTGCGGGACGCGGTCGCGAGCGTCGGGTTCGTGCTCGCCCTGTACGTCCTCTTCGAGCGGCTGCTCACGGTCGATCTGCCGGGTGGCGTGCTGCCGCTCTGATGGACATGCTCGGCGCGCTCGCGGGCGGCTTCGCCACCGCGCTCACGCCGCAGAACCTGCTCTACGCGTTCATCGGCGTGCTCCTCGGGACCGGCGTCGGCGTGCTGCCCGGGATCGGGCCGGCGCTCACCATCTCGCTCCTGCTGCCGGTGACGTTCGGGCTCGATCCGGTACCCGCGTTCATCATGTTCGGCGGTATCTATTACGGCGCGATGTACGGCGGGTCGACGACATCGATCCTCGTGAATACCCCCGGCGAGTCCTCGTCCGTGGTGACCGCCATCGACGGCTACCAGATGGCGAAACGGGGGCGGGCGGGCGCGGCGCTCGCGACCGCCGCGATCGGATCGTTCGTCGCGGGGACGATCGCGACGGTCGGGCTCATGATCGGCGCCGTCGCGCTGGTCGGGCTCGCCGTGCGGATCGGGCCGCCCGAGTATTTCGCGATCATGATCCTGGCGCTCCTCTCGGTCACCGGCCTCTCGGGATCCTCGGTGCCGAAGGCTCTCTTCGCGACGGCGTTCGGCCTCGCCCTCGGGCTCGTCGGCATGGACAACCAGACCGGTCAGCTCCGCATGACGTTCGGGATCAGCGAGCTCGAGGATGGCATCGACGTCGTGCTCGGCGCGATCGGGCTCTTCGCGGTCGGCGAGGTCTTCTGGGTCGCGTCGACCTGGCGGGCGCAGCAGGACGAGGAGCGCCAGACGCTGCGCGGTCCAGCACGCATGACCAGGGACGAGTTCGGCCGCTCCATCGCTCCATGGATGCGAGGATCCGTCATCGGATTCATCATCGGCGTCCTGCCTGGCGCGGGGGCCGCGATCTCCTCCTTCATGTCGTATGCCGTCGAGCGGCGGGTCTCGAAGCACCCTCTGGAATTCGGCAAGGGCGCGATCGAGGGTGTCGCCGGCCCGGAGGCGTCGAACAACGCGGCGGCCGGCGGCAACCTGGTGCCTCTCCTCGGCCTCGGCATCCCGGGATCGGGCACGACGGCCGTGATGATCGCGGCGTTCCAGATCTACGGGCTGCAGCCGGGCCCGCTGCTCTTCGACCAACGGCCGGATCTGGTCTGGGGCCTCATCGCGAGCCTCTACATCGCGAACGTCGCGCTCCTCATCCTCAACCTGCCCCTCGTCGGGCTCTGGGTGAAGCTGCTCGACATCCCGAAGCCGCTGCTGTACGCGGGGATCCTCGTCGTATCCGCCGTCGGCGTGTACTCGATCGACCGGCGTCCATCGGACCTGGCGGTCGTGTTCGCGCTCGGCGTGCTGGGGTTCCTCATGCGCCGCTACGACTACCCGATCGCGCCACTGCTCCTCGGGCTGGTCCTCGGCCCGCTCATCGATCTCAACTTCCGGCGCGGCATGATCATGACCGACGGCAGCGTCCTGACCCTGCTCGCGCGCCCCGGGACCGCCGCCATCCTCGCTGCGGGCCTGATCCTCGTGCTCGTTCCACAGCTGGTGCGGCTGTACGGACGGGTCTCCGGGCGGCGCGAGCTCGCATCGCTCGGAGAGATCGACGACTAGCCCCCTCTGGCACCGCTCCCTCGAGGAAGCCGCCGCGCTGGTGCGGACACGCGTGGTCTCACCCGTCGAGCTGACCAGGGCGTGCCTTGAACGGATCGCGGAGGTCCAGCCACGGCTCCGCGCCTTCGTGACGGTCACTGCCGAGGTAGCGGTGGCGGGGGCGCTCGCGGCGGAGCGGGAGATCGTGGCCGGGAACTATCGAGGTCCGCTGCATGGCATCCCGCTGAGCGTGAAGGACCTCTTCGACGTCGCGGGCGTGCCCACCACCGCGGGGGGCGGTTTCGCCGTGGAGCCGGCGACGGAGGACAGTGCGGTGGCCGAGCGCTTGAGGTCGTCGGGCGCGGTGCTCCTCGGCAAGACGCTCCTGCACGAGTTCGCCTTCGGCGTGACGAGCGTCAACCCGCACTTCGGCGCGGTCCGCAATCCGTGGGCGGACGACCGGATCGCCGGCGGATCCAGCGGCGGCAGCGCGGCTGCCGTTGCGACCGGCTGCGGTTTCGGCTCGATCGGCAGCGACACCGGGGGCTCGATCCGCATTCCCGCCGCGCTTTGTGGCGTCGTGGGGCTCAAGCCGACGCGCGGCCGCGTGAGCCTCCGCGGCGCGGTACCGCTGTCGTGGACGCTCGACCACGCCGGGCCGCTCGCGCGGACGGTGCGCGATACAGCGCTGCTGTACGGCGCCATCGCGGGGCATGACGTCCGCGATCCGGCGCCGCGGGCCGCCCCATACGAGGACACGTCCGAGGAGCTCGAGGCAGGCGCGACCGGCCTCAGGATCGGCGTCTGGGAAGCGGCGATGGCACAGGCGGACCCTCCGATCGCCACGCTCGCGCGAGCGGCGGTCGAGACCCTTGCGGCCGCTGGCGCGCGCGTGAGCGAGGTCACGCTGCCACGTGCGTCCGAGCTAGTCGCGACCCAGCTCACGATCCTCGCAACGGACGCGTACGCGTTCCACCGCGAGCGATTTGAGAGCGAGCCCGAGCGGTACGGCGAGGACGTTCGCGCACGGATCGCGCGCGGGCGCGACACCACGGGCGCCGAGTACGCGCACGCGCGCCGCGTGCGGAGTGAGGTCAGCGCGGCGTTCGACCAAGTCCTCGCGTCGTACGACGCGATCGTGCTCCCGACGACGGTGGTCGCCGCGCCGCGCCGCGAAGGCGCCGATGCGGTCGCGACCGCCGCCCGGCTCACCGCCCTCACCTCACCGTTCAACCTCACCGGGCTTCCCGCGATCTCAGTTCCGTGCGGGCTGGCGTCAGCACTGCCGGTCGGCTTGCAGCTCGTGGGCGCGCGCTGGCGCGAGGCGCGCCTGCTGCGCGTCGCGCGCGCGTACGAGAGCGCACGCGGCGACTTGGCCTGGCCGGATGGAAGCGGTTAGGCGGCGTCCACCGGCTCACCCTCGTCGGAGCTGCCCCGGATGAGCACGTACAGGAGCGCCCCGATCATCCCCACCACGATGGCGCAGCCGCAGCCGGTCAACGTGCTACCGGCGCCCGCAGGCGCAACTGCCCTCGAGGCTCGCATTGCGGACCATGAAGCCACCGCCCATCAGCGCGTCGACGAAGTCGATGGTCGCGCCCTCGAGGTACGGCTTGCTCCGCTCGTCGATCGCGAGAGCAATGCCGTCGGCGTCGAGAACGGTGTCCGCGGGGTCCGTCGCGTCGTCGAATGCGAGCGCGTAGCGGTAGCCGCAGCAACTCTTCCCCGAAACGTACACCCGCACGAAGCTCTTCGCGAGGTCGCCCGCGGCGAGCGACTGGAGGCGCTCGACGGCACTCTGGGTGAGCTCGATCATGCGAACGACATTAGCATCGGGGCATGACCCGCGAGGAGGCTTGGGCGCTGCTCTGCGAGCACACGAAGACCGAGCACCTGCGCAAGCACGGGCTCGCGGTCGAGGCGGTCATGCGCCACCTGGCGAAGCGCTACGAAGGTGACGAGGACACCTGGGGCATCGTCGGTCTCCTGCATGACTTCGACTACGAGCGGGACCCGGCGGGCCATCCGCAGAACGGGAAGCTGATCCTCGAGCAGGCGGGCCTGTCCGGCGCGATGGTGCACGCGATCCAGACGCACGGTGACCATCTCGGCTTGCCGCGCATCGCGCCGATCGAGAAAGCGCTCTACGCCGTCGACGAGCTCTCGGGCTTCGTCATCGCGGTCGCGCTCGTGCGTCCATCGAAGCGGGTCGCCGACGTGGAGCCAGCCGCGGTGCGGAAGAAGATGAAGGACAAGGCTTTCGCGCGGGCGGTAAGCCGCGAGATGCTGCTCGCAGGTGCCGCCGACCTGGGTGTCGAGTTCGACGACCTCGTGCGCGATGTGGTGATCGCGCTCAAGGCCGCGGCCGGTCGTCTCGGCCTCGAGGGGACCGCTCCGGCCTGAGCGGCCGCGCCGATCCGCGCGGCGGCGGCGGTCCGGTTCGGCGCACCGAGCGCCTTGCACGAGCGACGTACGTGAGTGCGCACGGTCGACGGCCGCACCCCCTGGCGCAGGGCGATCTCTTTCGTCGTATAGCCACGAGCGACCTCGCTCAGGATCGCGTACTGGCGATCGGTCAGCGGCAGCGCCTCGGGAGTGACCGTGCGCTCCCGCGCAAGCCTGGCGACCGACCAGCCGGCAGCTACGCCGAGCACGAGAGCAAGCAGCGCCCGCAGCCCCACGCAAGACGGAACGGCCGTGGCTTGCGCGGCTCTAGCTCGCGCGGGGGAGTCGCTCCGGCCGGCGCGCGACCTCGTGGCCATAGCGCTCGAGGAAGAGCTGGCCACCGCAGCGCGGGCAGTTCGGCTGCCCGGCGTCGTCCCAGACCGGCGCGATCGGCTCAGGGACGGTCGAGTACGCGGCGCGCATCTGCTCCGGCGTGGGCTTGCGCCCACGCGTCGGAACGAGCACGTCGCCACACCCGTGGCCGCAGAAATAGCAGTAGAGCTCGGCACGCAAGGGCATGTAGGCGCCTCCAGTCCGCATCCGCACCCGTTCCAACGCCCACCGGGGGCGCGGTGTTCCCCTCTCTCTGTCAGGGGCGAGCGCGGTGATCCCTATCAGCAAGTACGAACGATCGGAGCGTGCGGACGTTCGGGCGGGGCCCGACGCTAGCCGGCGGCGACGTCCAGGGAGACGAGCGAGCCCTCGGGCCGCTTGAGCACGCTGAGCCGACGGATCACGCCGCGCGGGATGATGTGGAAGTCGTTATGGCGGTAGTCCTTGCCGGCGTTCGTGATGTCGTAGTCGCCCACCACGACGACGTAGTCGTCTGTCTCCGTCCAGAGGATCCCGCAGGTGAGCTTGCGGAGCCGGTAGCCCTCGAAGTCCTCCGGGATCGCGGCCCGTGTGTACGCCGTGACGTCTTCCCACTCGACGGCGACCAGCGGACGGTCGGCGACTTCGTCCAAGGCTTCCTCTTCCCCCAAGCGACCAGGCGCGGTCCGCCCGTCGGTACACGTCGAGCGCATGAGCCACTCAGGGTGTACAGGGACCGAAGATACGTTGGCTCGCGGCGGTGTCAATGGGAACGCGGCGGGATTCGCGGGGTGGAACCTGACTGAGACCGCGGGGGCCACGTCGAAGCGCGTCGTCAGCTTACTTGGCGTCCGCGCGCGATGAGCTCGGCCACCTTCTGGCCGCCCTTCTTGCCGATCTCCTCGAAGTGCTCGTGCCCGTACTTCTCCGAGACCGCGTCGCCGCCGATCTTGCCGATCTTGCCGTAGAAGCGCGGGCCGTACAGCTCCTTGACCTTCTGCCCACCCCGCTTGCCGATCTGCTCGTAAAAGTCCGAGCCATGCCGCTCCGCCGTGGTACGGCCACCTTTCTTGCCGATCTGCTCGTAGAACTCGGGCCCGTGCCGCTGCGCGGTCGTGGCCCCGCCCTTGCGTCCAGCCTCGGCGACCGTCATCGCCCCCTTGCTCCGTGTCATCGCACCCTCCGGTCTCGTCGCGATCGCAGCTGGGCTGCGTAGCGCTCTCGCTCGGGCGGGATGCAAGTTCCGTACCGACGCTCGGCCGCCCGCTCTGCGGACGGGCAATCTGGGCGCCTCCTGGACGCGGAGGGAACAGAGCTCGGGGCAACCGGCGGCGGCTCGTGTCCGCTTGGGCACCGCGACCACGAAGCGTGAGCCGTCAGCTGTGACGAGCAGGAGCGCGACGAACGCCAGGAGGCGAGCCGCGCCTGCCACCCTAGGATGGCAGGCGTGTTGCGGGAGCCCCTCGATCCGGAGAAATACCGGCTCCGGCGCCAGCGCGTGGCCGGGCTGCTTGCCGATCGCCGCATCGGTGCGCTGATCGTCGGCCCCGGCTCCGACCTCGCGTATCTCGCCGGTTACCGCATCCCCACGAGCGAGCGCATGACCGCCCTCGTGCTGACCGCCGACGGTGGGGCTGTTCTGGTCGTCCCGGCGCTCGAGGCACGGCGCGCGAAGGCCGCCGCACCCGGTCTCGAGCTGCGCCAGTGGCAGGAGGCGGATGACCCCAGCGTGCTGGCCGCGGCAGCCGCGGCGGGATCCGGGGACGTCGCTGTCGGCGACGAGCTCTGGGCGATGTTCGTCCTGGCGCTGGCTGTTGTCCTCCACCTCGCAACCCGTGCGGAGGGCCGCGCGGCGCCTCCGCCCGCAAGTGCGTCAATCGGCGTGATCGCGGTCCTGGCGGCAGCGTCAGTCTTCACGTTCTCGATCCCAGGCGGGGTCTGGTTTTGCATCGCGGTGCCGGTGTGGGCGATCCTCACGTGGGGCTTTGGGCGTGAGCGTTTCGACCTGAGCCGCCTTCGCACCGATGCCTCGGAGCACAGCCGTGTCCTCTTCG
>Ga0208612_1001281_pt1 | contig 10497 bp, 9 predicted proteins | sample AntDryMetagUQ889_FD_188089 | JGI IMG/M metagenome (GOLD analysis project Ga0208612, IMG submission 188089) | Polar desert microbial communities from Antarctic Dry Valleys - UQ889 (SPAdes) | ecosystem: Environmental > Terrestrial > Soil > Desert | place: Antarctic Dry Valleys | collected 2008-12-31 | reverse complement strand
TCGACTGGAGCGGCGCCGGAGACGTCGCCGTCATGTTCCTGCTCGCGGGCGTCCTGTTGCTCCGCCCCGAGGGCCTCGCCCCGAAGGTGGCGCACTGATGATGACTCCTCGCCGTGCGGTCGTTCCGGTGGTGTTGCTGATCCTGCTCGTCGTTCTGCCGTTCCTCTCCGTGGATATCCCGGTGCTCTTCGGCGGTCCGCTCGACTCACCCGGGACCCTCAACCTTCTCGCGCTCTGCCTCGTGTTCGCGGGTGTCGCGCTCTCCTACGACCTGCTTTTCGGGTACACGGGGCTCCTCTCGTTCGGGCACGCGCTGTACTTCGCCCTCGGGGTCTACTTGCCGGCGATCGCCCTCACCGAGTGGGAGTGGAGCCTGCCCGCGGCGCTTGCGCTTCTCGCGGTGGTGGCGATCGCCCTCCCGCTCGTGCTCGGCGCTGTGAGCCTCAGGGTGACGGGAATCGCGTTCGCGATGGTGACCCTCGCCTTCGCCCAGGCCGGCAACGTGATCGTCCAGACGAACCCAGGTGGACTGACCGGAGGCGACGAGGGCATCATCCTGAACTTCGATCCACTTCCCGACTTCGTGGTCGGGATCGTCAACACGAAGTACCTGTACTGGCTTGCGCTCGGCTATGCGGTCGCAGTCTTCCTGATCGCGCGCGCTGCGATCGGATCGTCGGCAGGCCACGTCTGGCGTGCGATCCGGGACAACGAGCGACGAGTTGAGGTGATCGGCCTTCGGCCATATCCGTACAAGCTGCTCGCCTTCGTCCTCGCCTCGTTCCTTGCGGCCTGGGGCGGCTTCCTCTGGCTTCTCTTGATCGGCGTGACGCCGGAGGTGACGACAGCGACCTTCACGCTCACGCTGCTGGTGATGGTCGTCCTCGGCGGCACGGGGACCCGCTTCGGCGCGCTGGTCGGCGGCTTTGCTTACACGCTTCTCGACAATCGCCTCCGAAACCTTGCCGGCGAGGAGCGCATTCAGGAACTTCCCGACGTGCTCAGGGTCCCTCTCTCGGAGCCGCTGTTCCTGCTCGGCGCGCTCTTCGTCGCCGTCGTGTTCTTCGCCCCTGGCGGGATCTCGAGCTTTCCTGCTCGTCTGCGGTCGCTTGTCTACCGGCGGGCGGCGAAGGAATCGGCGCCGTGAGCGTCAAGATCGCCTGGGAACGGCGCGGCGAAGGCTTCCCGCTCGTGCTCGTGCACGGCCTGGGCTACGCGCGCTGGGGTTGGGAGCCAGTCGCGGACGCTCTCGCCGAGCGCTACGAGATCATCCTCCTCGACAACCGGGGAATCGGGGAGAGCGACGCGCCTTCCGGTGCCTACAGCGCGTCCGAGATGGCCGGCGACGTCCTCGGCGTCATGGACGTGGCCGGTATCAACAGGGCCCACATCGTGGGGACCAGCCTCGGCGGGATGGTCGCGCAGGAGCTAGCGCTCGAGGCGCCCGAGCGGGTAGAGAAGCTCGTCCTCGTCTGCACGACCCCGGGCGGGCGGAACGCTGCGCCGATGCCCGGCACGACCGTTCGGTTGATGGCTCGGGCGCCGACGCTCGCGCGCGAGGTCGCCATGCGCAAGTTCGTCGAGAACGCGCTCGCGCCCGATCCTTCGAACGGCATCGTCGAGCGCATTCTCGCTCACCGGCTCGAGACGGATCAGCCGCTCTCGGCCTGGCTGTCGCAGGCCGCCGCGGGAATGACGTTCGACGCCTGGGACCGGATTCCCAGTCTGAAGATCCCGACGCTCGTCGTGCATGGCACCGCCGACGTCGTCGTTGACCCGCGGAATGCAGAACTCCTTGCTGCGCGAATTCCAGGCGCGAAACTCGAGCTCTTTCCCGGCTGCGGCCATCTGCTCTTCTGGGAGGAGCCGAAGCGCTTCGTCGAGGTCGTGGAAGGGTTTCTCTCCTGAGCGGGCGACTGACGATCGGACGCTGGCTCTCCGACCGGGCACGAAACACGCCGGGTCGAGTGGCGATCGACTTCGCCGACGAGCCCACGACGTACGCGGAGCTCGCACGGCGCTCGGAACGGATGGCCGCCGCGCTCACTGCGCGCAGGGTCGTCCGTGGAGATCGAATCGCCACGCTGACTCCGAACTCCCCCGACCATGTGGCGCTCCTCTTCGCCTGCGCCCGCCTCGGTCTTGCGCTCCAGCCGCTGAACTGGCGACTCGCTCCGGCCGAGATCCGCTACCAACTCGACGATGCCGAACCAGCACTTCTCGTGGTCTCGGACGAGCATGTCGACCTTGCCGCGGAATCCGGCGGGCCGGTCCCGCGCTCGAGCTTCCCCGAGCTCGACGCCGACGGCGATCCTCCGGAAACCGAGGTCCGAGACGACGATCCACTCCTGCTCTCGTACACCTCGGGAACGACCGGCAAGCCGAAGGGAGCAGTCCTCACTCACGCGAACTGCTTCTGGGCGAACCTCTGCTTCGACCGGATGAGCGCGATCGCCGACGACGACGTCGTTCTCCAAGTGCTCCCGCAGTTCCACTCCGGAGGATGGAACGTGCAGCCGCTACTCGCCTGGTGGAAGGGCGCCACCGTCGTCCTCGAGCCGGCGTTCGAGCCCGGCCGGGCGCTCCGGCTGATCGAGGAGAAGCACGTCACGACGATGATGGGCGTTCCCGCGACCTACCTCTTCATGGCCGAGCAGCCGGCTTTCGCCGAGGCCGACCTCTCCAGCCTCCGGCTCGCCGTGGTCGGAGGCGCTCCCATGCCCGAGAGCCTCCTGCAGAGCTGGCAGGATCGAGGAGTCGGCATCGTCCAGGGCTACGGACTGACCGAGGCAGCTCCGAACGTCCTCTGCCTGCCACCCGAGGACGCAACCCGAAAGCTGGGCTATGCGGGAAAGCCGTACCCGCACGTCGACGTCGCGCTTCGCGATCCCGAGGACGGAGCGCTCCTGGAAGGGCCGGGTACCGGCGAGCTCGTCGTCAAGGGCCCGAACGTCTTCGCCGGCTACTGGCGCAACCCTGAGGCGACGGCTGCCGTGTTCGCGGACGGCTGGCTCCTCACCGGAGATCTTGCAGAGCGCGACGACGAGGGCTACTACCGCATCGCGGGCCGCCTGAAGGATCTCGTCATCTCCGGCGGAGAGAACATCTACCCGGCGGAGATCGAGGACGTGCTCCACGCCCACCCGGATGTGTCCGAGGCCGCGGTGATCGGCATCCCCGACGAGCGCTGGGGTGAGGTCTGCCTCGCCTTCGTTGCTCTCCGCGTGGACACCGCTGTCGAGGAGGAAGCCCTGCTCGAGTGGTGCAGCGGACGACTCGCCCGCTTCAAGGTCCCGAAGAGCGTCCGTTTCGTCGATGCTCTTCCGCGCTCAGCCATGAACAAGGTCCTGAAAGACGAGCTCCGCGCCGGCGTCACCGCGAAGGAGACCGTGTGACCGAGACGCGGGTCATCGGCACCTCTGGACGTCCGCTGTCCGCGCGAGGAGAGCGCACGCGCCGCCGCTTGCTCGAGGCCGCCGAGCGCATCTTCGCCGAGTTCGGGTACCACGACGCCTCGATCGTGAAGATCACCGAAGCGGCGGGGGTCGGCCAGGGCACCTTCTACCTCTACTTCTCGAGCAAGAAGGAGATCTTCGACGAGCTCGTCCTCGATCTGAACCGGCGCGTCCGGCATGCGATGACCGAGGCGTCGGCCGGCGCCGCCACGCGCGCCGAACGGGAGGTTCTCGGTTTTACCGCCTTCTTCCGATTCACCGCCGAGCATCCGGCCCTGTACCGAATCATCCGGCAAGCCGAGTTCGTATCGCCGGAGACCCTCCACCTGCACTACGAGCGGCTGACCGAGGGCTATGTCGTCGGGCTGCGCGAGGCGATGGAGCGAGGCGAGGTCGCCGAGGGAGATCCCGAAGTGCTCGCGTGGGCGCTGATGGGGATCGGTGAGCTGGTCGGGATGCGCTGGATCCTCTGGGCCGGAAGCGACGAGCTTCCGCCGGCGGTGTCCGACGAGCTCGCAACCATCATCCGCAGGGCGATCGGCGCGAACGGAGACGGAGCCTCGTGAGAACGGTCGGCCTCGCCGCTACGGCGGCCTATCTGCCCGAGCGCTGGATGACGGCCTCCGAGGTCGCGGGAGTGAGCGGCATCCCCGAGCGCATCGTCGTCGAGAAGTTCGGTCTGCGTGGCAAGCACATCGCCGCGGCTGACGAACACGTGAGCGATCTGTCCGTCGCCGCCGCCGCGCGCCTGCTCGAGGAGCAGGAGATCGATCCCGCCTCGATTGACGTCGTCATGTACTTCGGCTCGATGTGGAAGGACTTCACGGTCTGGCAGGCGTCCCCGTACATCGCGCATCGCCTCGGCTGCGTCAACGCGCAGGCGATCGAGTTCGACAACGTCTCGATGGGCACGCCGATGGCGCTGCGGGTTGCGCGGGGGTTGCTCGTCGCCGAGCCCGAGTGGCGGACCGCACTGCTTGTCGCGGCCAGCCGCGAGTCGTATCTCCTCGACTACGGGAACGAGCGCTCGCGCTTCATGTTCAACTTCGGCGACGGCGCGGTCGCCGGGCTGCTGGTCGCGGACGCCGACCGGAATCTCATCCTTGGCTCGCATGCGATCACGGACGGCTCGTTCGCGCTCCAGGTGCGGGTGCCGGCGGGCGGATCGGTCGAGCCTGCATGGGCTCCGACCGACGGCAACGGCCGCTACTTCCTGGACGTCGCCGATCCCTCGGAGATGAAGGACGGGCTCGACGAGATCTCGCTACGAAACTTCGTCGCTGCCGGCCGCGGAGCCGTCGAGCGCTCGAACGCGCAGCTCGAGGACGTCTCGTACCTCTGCGGGATCCACATGAAGCGCTCGATGCACGACGCGATCGTGGACGCGCTCGGCATCGATCCGGAGCGCGTCTCGTACCTGGACGACACCGGCCACATGAGCGGCGTCGATCCCCTTCTCGGTCTCGACCGCGCGGTGCGCTCGGGCGACATCACCGACGGCGACCTCGTGCTCCTCCTCGCCGCAGGAACGGGTTACACGTGGGCCGCGACGGTCGTGCGCTGGGGGCCGGCGCAGTGACCTCCCTCCGGACATGTAGCCGACGGGGTCGCGTTCCTGTCCCGAGGAGACATTGTCGAAATGGGACAAAATGGCGTGGACATCCGGTCCCCAAGAGTGGTTGATTCCTGCGTGATCACCTGTTAGACACAGCTCTGACACGAGCACGTCGTTCGTCGTGACATCCCGGACGGAGAGGCCGCGATTGTCCACAGGCAACAACTCTGAGTCCACGGCGATTGCCGCGCAAGCCGGCGGCGCGGAAAGAGACTGGGTCGAAGACGACGAGATCGGCAGTCTCCACGCGCTCGGGGCTGGGCGAGCGGCCTCCCTCCTCAGGGACGTCGCCACCGACCTGATCGACCAGGCCGACGACATCGCTTCTACAATGGTCAGGGCGTACGAGGTGGAGATCCCCGCGTATGCAGCGATCAGCGACCAGTCGCTGAAGGACGACGTCCATTCGGTGTCGTCGGAGATGGTGCGCTGCTGGCTGACCGTCATGTCGACCGGAGAAAGCGTTAGCAGCGAACTGCTCCTGCCGATGACGGAGGGAGCGCGCCGGCGGGCCGCCCAGGGCATGGACCTCCAGTCGCTTCTCCGTGCCTTCCGCGTCGGCATCCGCGTCATGTGGAGCGAGATCACCGCCTCACCTGTGTGGCGCGGGCAGGCGCTTCAGGGCGTGATGGCAGAGGTCGCCACCTGGGCTCTCGACTTCGCCGACAAGATCTCCACAGCGGTCGCAGCCGCGTACCTCGACGAGGCCGAGGCCCTCGCGCGCGTGCGCGAGCATCGGCGCTCGGCACTGCTGAACGCGATCCTCTCCGGACCGGTCGCGGAGCCGATCGACCATCCCGCCGAGCTCGACCGTCCACATCGCGTCGCCGTTGCGCGAGTGGCTCCGGACCTCAGCCTGCTCGAGCTCGAACATGCCGGCCACCTGCTCGAGGCGCGCGCCGGGGCGGTGCTCTGGACCGTGCGCCACCGAAGCGTCGTGGCCGCGCTCGCCCTCCAGCCGGAGCGGACTCGCGACGAGGTCAACCGCAGGCTTGGGCGGCTCTTGCACGAAGGCAAGATCGTCGCCATCGGCCTCGGCGGCCATGCCGAGGGCATCTCCGAGACACGCCAGAGCTACGAGGAGGCGACCGCAGTGCTCCGCTTGGGTCCCCTCCTCGGGACCGCGACATCGCCCGTGTTCGACTTCCTCGACTACGCGCCGCTGATAGCGCTGCTCAGACAGCCGGACCGCGCGCAGAGGTTCGCGGTGACCGTCCTCGAGCCGCTCGGCAACCTTTTCAGGCGGTCCTGGCTCTTGCCGACGCTCGAGGCGTACCTCCTCCATCAGGGCCGGACCAAGCAGACTGCCGCCGCGCTCGGTGTGCACGTCAACACGGTGAAGTACAGGCTGAAGGAGATTCGCCCGTGCGTCGACGCCGAGCTTGCGGACGGAAACCGAACCGCGGCGCTCTTGCTCGCTATTCGGATCCTTCGCGTCCTCGAGGCGGACGCCTCAGGGCGAACGCGAACGTCTCCGGTGGCCGGGAGGTCCGGGAAGGCCGCGCCGAACGGCGACGGCCACGTCTCGCGCGGTCAGATCCGGGGCACGCGGGACCGTTCCAGGAGCGGCGATCGAGAGCACCTGATGACACCAGACGAGGCCGGCAAGCGCCCGGCGCGTACTACTACACGGGAGGCGAAGTAGCTATGCCATTCCACCATCGACGCAAGACGGCAGTGCTCGCGATCGGCGTCTCGGTCGCGGCCGCCTTCGTGCTCGCCGGCGCGGGCGCTGCATCCGAGCAGCGCAGCGAGCGGCAGTTCGCGGGCTCCATCAACATCGGTAACTCCACCACGCTGAGCGGCTCCATCGCCGCGCTCGGGCAAGGCGGGCTGCAGGGCATCACGCTCGCTGTCGAGGACCTGAACGCCAAGGGCGGTGTGCTCCGCAAGAAGGTCAACATCGTCAGCGCGGACGACAACGCGACCGCCGCGACGGGGGCTTCGAATGTCCGGTCGATGATCCTCGAAAAGAAGATCTCGGCGCTCTTCGGGCCGGTCTCGAGCGCCGTGGCCACCGCCGAGCTGGAGCTGACGAAACAGTACAAGGTGCCGACGTTCCTCCACATCTCGAACGACATCACGCTGATGACGAAGCGGTATACGCCGTACGCCTTCCAGCTCGTCCCGAACACGGTGATGGAGCCGCGTTCGATCGCGCAGTACATCAAGGCGAAGGTCAAGGATCGCAAGCTGAACGTGGCGACGTTCGCCCCCGACTACGTGTTCGGACGCAACACCGTGGCGAACTTTCTCAAGGCGCTGACTGACCTCGGCGTGAACCACTCGATCGTCAACCAGCAGTGGCCTGCGCTCGGCGCGCCCAACATCGCGCCGCAGCTCTCGGCTCTGGTCGCCTCCGATCCCGAGCTGACCTTCAACGTCCAGTTCGGCGGCGATCTGGTGAACTTCAACAATCAGGCTGCAGGATTCGGCTTCTTCAAGGACACGCGCATCATCGGCATGTACGGGCTCGACGTGCTGAAGGCGCTCGGCAACCAGGCACCGTCGAACGGCATCGCTTTCAATCGCGGCCCGTTCTGGGGCTACAAGAACGCCGAGATGAAGGTGTTCGTCCAGCGGTACAAGAAGCGGTTCGGGTCTTACCCGAACGAGTGGGCGATCATCGGCTACTCGGCTGTCCAGGCGTGGGCCGATGCGGCCACGAGGGCGAAGAGCCTGAACGGCGACAAGATCTCGGCGGCCCTTGCGGGCGCAACCGTCAAGACGATCCGAGGGCCGATCAAGATCCGAGCCTGCGACCATCAGGCAGAGGTGCCCGAGTTCGTCGGCACGATCGCAGCCAAGGACGACAAGACCGTCGGGCACAAGCTCTGGAACCCCGAGATCTTCGTCTCGTCACCGGCGAAGACGATGATCACGTGCGCGGAGTCGCTGGCGCTCCGGAATAGCTAGAGCGGCCAGAGGCGAGGCGGAGCCAGGCGGCCCGCCTCGCCTCTTCCGCACGACGACAGGCGGAAGGAGCGAGCAGGCATGGACACCCTGATCATCGAGATCGACGGAACGCTGAACTCCGCCAGCACGCTCTTCCTCACCTCCGCTGGGCTCACGCTCATCTTCGGCGCGATGCGCGTGATCAACCTCGCCCACGGAAGCTTCTACATGTACGGCGCCTTCCTGATGACCTCGCTCGTCGGCTTCACGACCGGCTCGCGCTTCTGGTGGGCGGTGCCGCTCGCGGCGCTCGCGGTCGGGCTGATGGGCGCTCTCACCGAAGTCGCCGTGATTCGCCGCATCTACGGCAAGGAACACCTCACCCAGCTCCTCGCAACGTACGCGCTGTTCCTCATCTTCGCCGACGTCGCGCTTCGCATCTGGGGAACGGATGCCAGGGTGGTGCCGTTTCCACAGGCCTTCTTCGGGTCGATCTCCATCGCCGGCACGCAGATTCCGAAGTACCACCTGCTGGTCGTCGGCACCGCGGTCGCCGTCGGTCTGGGCCTCGTGGTACTCCTCAAGTGGACATCGCTTGGCTGGAAGATCCGGGCGGCCGTGGACGACCCCGAGTCGCTGGAAGCGGGTGGCGTGAACGTCCAGCGGCTCTTCACCGTCGTGTTTGCTCTCGGCGCGTTCGTGGCCGGGCTCGGAGGCGCGGTCGTCTCGCCGCAGATCGGAGTGAGCCCGGGCATCGACGCGTCGATCATCGTGTTCGCCTTCATCGTCACCGTCGTAGGCGGACTCGGCTCGATCATGGGCGCCGCTGTCGCCGCTCTCCTGATCGGGGCTTCGGAGACGTTGGGGGCGAAGGTCGCGGAGGACTGGGCGACCGTGTTTCCGTACGTGGTGATGATCGCGATTCTCGCCGTCAGGCCGTGGGGCCTCTTCGGCACGCCGGAGCGTTGAGTGGTCTCCGGCAGAGATACGGCCATGCTCGCGCCCCTCGCGAACGCTTCGCATGCCGTCGTCCTCAGTCCTACCCCAGAAAGTGCTGCGCACTTCCTGGGGGCCCCGAAAAGCTGCCCCGATATGCCTGCAGTGGGATATGCACATCACGGCCCCGGGTGCAGTTGGCGGCGAAAAACGACCGTCGGGGCCGGCGAGCGCAACGAACCGGCGGCGAGCGCATGCGGCCGTGGGGCCGCGGAGAAGCCGCTTCGACGGCGCTGGAGACGATCGCCCTGCAAACGAACGTTGCCACGGCCCATAGCGTCTCTTTCCCTTCCGACCAGCACCACCCCGCCAAGGGGCGTTAAGTGCATAGCCCACTGCCTGCATATCGGGGCTCCCTGCGTCCTAGGCCTGCTCGGTTCTCGCCGGCGAATCACGACCGTATCTCTGCCGGAGACCACTGAGTGACCGCGGGCGCCGTGAAGACCGAGCACGCGGCCACCACCGGAGCGGTGGCGCCTGCCCCGGTTCGCCGAAGACGTGCCCGCTCGTTCGGGATCGCCGCGTTCCTGGCCGCGCTCGTCGGTGTCCTGGCCCTCGCAGGAGCGTACCTCCCGCTGGCCACCGCCCTCGACGTGCGGAACGCGATCGGTCTCGCGCTCTTCGCGGTGGCGACGAACATCCTGCTCGGCTACGGCGGGCTTGTCTCCTTCGGCCAGGCCATCTTCTACGGAGTGGGGGCGTACACCGTCATGCTCGGCTGGCAGCACTGGGGCTGGTCCTTCTGGACCGGCTTCATTGTCGCACCGTTCCTGGCCGCCGGGCTCGCCGCCGCGATCGGGGTCATCGCCTTGCGCACCCGCAACCTGTACTTCGCTCTCCTCACGCTGGCCTTCACCCAGCTCGCGTTCACGCTTGCGCAGCAGCAACACGAGTTCACGGGCGGCGACAACGGAGTCTTCGGCGATGTGCTGCCCTCCTGGCTACGGGACGAGCGCCAGGGGTACATGTTCACTCTTGGCGTCGCGACCGTCTGCTGCCTTGCGATCTGGCGGATCGTCAACTCGCCGTTCGGGCTGACGCTGCGTGCGATCCGCGAGAACCGGGAGCGGATGGAGGCGCTCGGCGTCAACACCTTTCTGCACGAGCTCGCCGCGTTCGCCATCTCCGGCTTCTTCTGCGCCGTGGCCGGAGTCCTCTTCGTCGTCCACACGCAGTCCGCATATCCGGGGCTGCTCGACTGGGCGAAGTCGGGCGAGCCGATCCTGATGGCGGTGATCGGAGGCATGTTCTCGTTCTTCGGGCCGATCCTCGGTGCGTTTATCTACACGCTCGGACAGCAGGAGCTCGTGCAGCAGACGCAATACTGGAAGTTCGTACTCGGGCTCATCCTGCTCGCGATCGTGTTGCTGCGGCCCGACGGCCTGATCGGTCTCTTCTCGGCCGCCTGGAACCGCCTGCGACGTTTGATCGTGCGCGATGCCGCCGGAGGAGAGCGCTCGTGAGCACCGTTCGCCTTCGGCGCACGGTCGCGGCGGAAACCATGTTTCCCCCGCGTACCCCCTTCTTTTTGAAGAC
>Ga0208612_1001280_pt1 | contig 10501 bp, 10 predicted proteins | sample AntDryMetagUQ889_FD_188089 | JGI IMG/M metagenome (GOLD analysis project Ga0208612, IMG submission 188089) | Polar desert microbial communities from Antarctic Dry Valleys - UQ889 (SPAdes) | ecosystem: Environmental > Terrestrial > Soil > Desert | place: Antarctic Dry Valleys | collected 2008-12-31 | reverse complement strand
GGGAACAGCGAAGGTTCTTTGCTCATGGTGCTAAGATCGCATATTCATGATCAATTGGCGATCCCCCTGCAAACAATTTTTTCACAGCCTCTGAGGGAAAATCGGATCGTTCACCGCGGAATAGCGAAGATCGAAAGGCTCCTCAAATAACACTTTTGATGGTGACGACAATGACGCGAATCTGGATGCTATGTTTGCTCACGGCGCTGCTTCATTCGGCAGCCTATGCCGCCAAGCCCAAGGCCGAGAACCCTGTTACGGGCAAACCCACGGCTGAAGCAGCGAAGAGCGACAAGACTGATATTGACCGAAGCGCTCCCGACGACGAGGATGAGAAAGACCCGCCCGAGCGGAAGAAAGAAAAGCCCAACCAGGATCGCTGATGGCCGCAGGCGGATTCAGCCGTTAGAGCGAAAAAAGGGTGCCACGGCGTTCCCCATAGCGGCGAAAGTCCGGCATACCACCGTGTTCAAGTAAGCCGCTACGCGGCAGGACCCTCATCAGCGGGAGTTGGAATACGGTGCGGTTGTGTCCTTCCAAGGAGAATGGGCGTTCAAAGTCTTATACATTTTAAGAACCCGTTCGTTCCGTCGGAGAAAGCGAAGCGCACAGATCGGAACCGGCAAATTCGGCGGCGCGTTTGAGCGAGGCGAGCGCGGCACGGAAGCACGCCGATAGCCGCACTAACGCGAGGAGATCGCGCGGCTCGCGTGCCAGGGCCGAGAGCAGGCCCGCTATCCTTGGGCGTCCGAGCTCGTCGATGGCGGCTAATGCCGCGGCCGGGATCGCCATCATTTGCGGGTCCACGATGGCGCGTAGGATGGCGAAGGGGATCTTCGCGCCGCGGGCCACCTGGGCGACGGCGGCGCTCTCCATATCGACGGCGAGCGCGCCGGTACGCTCGAACAACATGCGTTTTTCATCGGGGGTAGCGATCATCTCGGTGGTATGCAACATGGCGCCGGCGTGTACCGTGAGGTGCTCTGCGAAGCGCGCGGCCAAACGGGCGCGCCACGCCGCGTCGACCGGACACGAAACGGCTGACACCTGGATGGTGTCGGGAACGATAACATCGCCGGACCGTAACGCGCTCGCCAACGCACCGGCCGTGCCCCAACTGAGCAAGGCCCGCGCCCCCAGCGCAACGAGCGTTTCAGCGGCCAGGCGCGCGCGCGCCTGGCCGATCCCCGAGACATAGAGCAGCGTATCGCCGAAACGCGTCAGTCCGGGAACGGAGTCCGGCGCCTTCGCGATGCAGCGCGCCTCGGACCGCAGCGCGGTGACGATCCCGAGCGGGGCGGTCTTCAGTCGCGAGCGGCTAGCGTTAAATTGCGGAATTGGGCCATGGCCCACAGCGGGAAATACTTGGTGTAACCATGATATTTCAAATAGAACACGCGCGGAAAACCGGGTGCCGTGAAGCCTTCATCGTGCCACAGACCGTCCGCGCCTTGGCGCGTGAGCAGGTAATCAATGCCCCGGCGTACTGCCTCGGAACGTACCTCGCCGGCTGCCATCAAGCCCAGGAGGGCCCAGGCTGTCTGAAAGGCCGTGCTCGGATGGTATTCGCCGCGTTGGGCCGGGAAGTAGCTGCCGTTGCTTTCGCCCCAACCGCCGTCGGATTGCTGCATCGACTTGAGCCATTCGACCGCCCGCCGAAGATAGGGTTGCGAGGGATCTTCACCGGCGATCCGCAAGGCGCTGAGCACCGACCAGGTGCCATAGATATAGTTAGTTCCCCAGCGGCCGAACCAAGAGCCATCTGCTTCCTGCTCGTTCCTTAGGAATCCGATCGCAGCGGCAATGGCGGTTTTATAGCGCGGTTCGCCCGCGAGCACGAGCAGCGCGATGCAGCGGGCCGTGACGTCGCTGGTCGGCGGGTCGAGTAAGGCGCCGTGATCCGCGAAGGGAATATGGTTTAAATAGTAACAGGTGTTGTCGGCGTCGAAGGAGCCATAACCGCCGTTCTTTGATCGCATCCCATGAATCCATTCGGCCGCGGCATGGGTCGACCACTTGTAACGTTGCGGATCGATCAAGCACATGGCCCAGCCGACCATCGAGGTATCGTCCAGATCCGGGTAATGAGGATTGGCGTACTGAAAGGCCCAGCCACCGCCTTTGAGATCCGGGCGAGTCTCGCGCCAATCCCCGGGCTCGTCGCCGAGTTGCCGGTCTTGCAGCCAGTTCAAGGCGCGGCGGCAAGAAGTGCTCGCGCGCCGGCCGTTCGCCTCGAAGACGGCATTGGCCGCGATGGCCGTATCCCACACGGGTGAGACGCAAGGCTGGCAATAAATCGAGTCCTCGCCGGCGACCAGAAGTTTCTTCAAAGCCTCTTTGGCTTCGATGCAGTAGGGGTGATCTTTGGGATAACCGAGGAGAACCAGGGACTCGTAGGCATTCACCATCGCGGGAAAGATCCCCCCGAGCCCATCGGTTCCGTTAAGCCGTTCCGTGAACCAGCTCTCGGCGCGTTGGATTGCATGGCGGCGTATGGCCCTCGGGATCACGGGCTCGAGCGCCCGGCCCAGCCGGTCGAGCACAAGAAAGACTCGCCCCAGGCGCGTTTTTACGCGGAAGTAGTCTTGTTCCTCTTCCGGGGGCGTGACAAAGAGATCGCGGATGTCGACAGCGCGCGGGTTCTTCGCCTTGGGCTTGAGGCTGCAGAGAATGAATAGGGGCACCATGACGGTGCGAGACCAATAGGAAACCTTCGAGACATGAAACGGGAACCAGCGCGGCAGCAACATGATCTCGACCGGTATAAACGGCACCGCCCGCCAGGGCACTTGGCCGAATAAAGCCAGCGTGATGCGTGTGAACACATTGCTCGCGGCGGCGCCCCCGTGGGCGAGTATGGCCTCACGGGCTCGCAGCATGTGTGCGGCCTCCGGGGAGTCGCCAATGAGCTTTAGGGCGTAATAGGCCTTCACCGAGCAACTGATGTCGAAGTCGCCGCCCGCGTACAGCGGCCAGCCGCCATGCGCGGCCTGATGACTGCGCATAAACACAGCAAGTCGTTGCTCCAGCACGGTATCGATTTCATCCATGAAATGCATCATGAGGACATACTCGGCCGGGATGGTGCAGTCGGCTTCAAGCTCGAACACCCAATGGCCGTCTTCCTTCTGGAGGCGTTCGAGTCCCGTGCGTGCCCTCTCGACGGCGTTCCCTAAGCGGCCGCGCCCGAGCCCGCACCCGGCGTCGGGGCGAGCTTCGGCCTCGGTGACTAGGTATCGTTTCATCATGCCATGCCCCCTTGCACGCCTTCGAGTGTTTCTGGTGCCCGTTGGTTCGAGCACCGATCGACAGTTACCGACCTTGATCTTGCGCTTAGCGCCACAGTGTTACGAGGTATGAGAACCCGCGCTGTAATTTAATTTATTAAGTTTCTCATGAATGTCATTGACTGGTAAAGCCCTTGTGAGAATATTCATGAGCGCTCTTAGTACCCTGTCTCGAGTCACCAGGAGATTCGATATCCCTACCGTCAGTCTAACGCTGCGGCGGGAAATCTTGACTTGCGATCCCGCGCTGAAGTCGCGGTGCTTGTTTAGCTTTCGCAAGCTTAGGACCGCCATGCCCAACGCCCAGAGACAAAACTTCCGGATCCCTGGTTCATGGCACGGAATAATAAGGGTGTAAGTCAGGGCATTATCGAGGTGCGTCTTGGCGATGCCGATGAGTTGCGCGAGCCCATCGCCGAATCCGGCGTCGCATGCGCCTGGGATCTTATCGCCCAGTGTAACGCCGCGCGCCAAGAAGAGATCACGCGGAAGCCAGCACGCGCCGCGTTTGCGGTCCTCCCAAATGTCCTTAAGAATATTAGTCATCTGGAGCCCTTGACCGAATGATACCGCAAGCCGCATGAGCTCTTCGCGCCGCGCGTTGATCTCCGGTGAGTAATCGCAAAACAACTCGGTCAGCATCTCGCCGACCACGCCCGCCACGTAGTAGCAGTAGTCATCTAAAGCCGGAAGATCAGGAAGTCCTTCGAGCGATTCGCGTTGTTGATAGTCCGCCATTCCTTGGGCCATGATGCGCACACAGCGAGCAAGCGCCTGGCGTTGGCGGGCGTTAAAACCGTGGGTAACGCGGATGACGCGAACCGTGTTCCGGATCAGATCGCGCTCGGCTTCCGGCGTGGCGGCTGATAACAGCGGGTAAAGCTCGGATGCAAAACGCTCCGCGGCCTCGGCGCCTTCGACGACGCTCACGAACTGGTTCGAGAAGTAGCGTTGTTGCGTGGGTTGTAGCTGATTATCGTCTTCGACCACATCGGCGACGCGGCACAGCAGATAGGCGTTGCCGACGACCCCGCAAAGCTCCGGTGGAAGGGCCGGGATCGTTAAGGCGAAGGTCCTGGATACGCCTTGCAGAATGTGCGTTTGATAGGCGTGATCCGAAGTTAGTGCCGCGCCTGGCTTCGGGTCGGTCGTCATCGCGCGCGGTCTCCTTGCATAGGATCACTTGGCGCCCAAGAACCCCTCGATACGATCGAGGGCTTGCACTAGATTCTCCGTGCTGGTGGCGAAAGATAAACGCAAGTAGCCCGGCGCGCCGAAAGCGACCCCCGGAACAACGGCGACACCCGTGTGCTCCAGTAACTGCTCGGCGAGCGCGACATCATTGTTGACCCCCGCCATCCGCCCGATCGCTCCTTGCACGTTCGGAAAGACATAAAAAGTGCCTTGGGCCGCGACGCACTCGATGCCGCGAATTTTATTGATCCGCCCCAGGACCAGATCATGGCGTTCCTTGAATATGGTGCAGCGTTCGCGCACGATCGCTTGCTCGCCTTCGAGCGCGGCTTGCGCCGCGACCTGGGCAATGGAGGTCGGATTCGAGGTGCTTTGCGATTGCAGGATGGTCATGGCTTGGATAACCGCTTTGGGTCCGGCGGCATACCCGATGCGCCATCCCGTCATCGCGTAGGCCTTGGCGACGCCATTCAAGACCACCGTACGATCGCTCAGCTCCGGGCAAGCGTTCAGAATATTCGCGAACGGCTCCGCATGCCAAAGAATGTGTTCGTAAATGTCGTCCGAGGCAATGATGATCTCCGGATGGTTCAACAACACCTCCGCGAGTGCCCGCAACTCGCCGCGTGAATAACATTCCCCGGTCGGGTTGGAGGGGCTATTGAGGATCAAAAGCCTCGTTTTTGATGAGATCGCGGCCCGCAGCTTTTGGGGGTTGATCTTAAAACGCTCGTCGAGGCCGGTTTTGATGATCACCGTCTCGGCGCCCGCAATCTTCGCCATATCCGGATAGGAGGTCCAATAGGGGGCCGGCAGGATCACTTCATCTCCCGGATTGAGCACGGCCATCATGAGATTGTAAATGCTGTGCTTACATCCACATGACACGAGAATCTGGCTGGGCGGATAGTCGAGCGCGTTCTCGCGTTTAAATTTATCGCTGATAGCCGCTCTTAAGGCCGGCGTGCCTTCTACAGCGGTGTATTTCGTAAACCCCTCCCGCATCGCCGTGATAGCCGCGGCCTTGATGTGGTCCGGCGTATCGAAGTCGGGCTCGCCCGCGGCCAGGCTAATGATGTCTTTTCCGGCCTGCTTCAGGGCAGTAGCTCGGGCCGCGACGGTAAGGGTCGCGGAGGGTTTGATCGAAAGGGCTCGATAGGAAAGTCTCACGGACAAGCGAAAGCCTCCATTTGAAAGTTTATGATCAAGCGTTCCCGCGTCGTCACCGCGGCGAACGCCGAAGTCCAGGCTTTTTAGCGGGTTAACGATTTCTGGATGCCGGATTCGGCCGCTATGACGATTGCAGCCAAAACGGCGTGTAATATACTTGAGTTTGCGCCGCAACAGAATCCCCATGGGAAAGAGCTTCGTTCTAAAATGCGACTTCGGCCCGGCCGGAGATCAGCCCCAGGCTATTCGCGGGCTCACCACCGGTCTCCAGGATGGGCTCGCCTACCAAACCTTGCTCGGTGTCACCGGTTCCGGCAAGACTTTCACGATCGCCAACGTGATCGAACACGTCCAGCGGCCGGCCTTGATCCTGGCGCCCAACAAGACCTTAGCGGCCCAGCTCTATGCCGAGATGCGTGGTTTTTTCCCCGACAACGCGGTCGAATATTTCGTCTCCTATTACGACTACTACCAGCCTGAAGCCTACGTGCCGGCTTCGGATACATACATCGAGAAAGACGCGACGATTAACCAGCACATCGAGCAGATGCGCCTCTCGGCGACCAAAGCCCTGCTCGAGCGCCATGACACCATCATCGTCGCCACGGTATCGGCGATCTACGGCCTTGGCGATCCGTCCGCTTACCACGGCATGGTGCTGCATCTGGTGCGCGGGGACACCGTGGACCAACGCCGGATCCTGAGACGCTTGGCCGAGCTTCAGTACACCCGCAATGATCTGGAGCTGCGTCGCGCGGCCTACCGGGTGCGCGGCAATGTGATCGACATCTTTCCGGCCGAATCCGAGCGCGAGGCGGTGCGGGTCGAGCTCTGCGACGATAGCATCGAGAGTTTATGCTTTTTCGACCCGCTCACGGGCGAGATCCTGCGCCGGGTCCCGCGCCTCACGGTGTATCCCAAGACACACTATGTCACCGAACGGCAAACGCTGCTCGAAGCCGTCGAGGCGATCAAGATCGATCTCAGGGATCGCTTGCAGGAATTGCGCGCCGCCAACAAGCTGCTGGAGGCGCAACGGCTCGAGCAGCGCACGCGCTTCGATCTCGAGATGATGCTGGAGATCGGCTATTGCGCCGGGATCGAGAACTACTCGCGTTACCTCTCGGGCCGCCGTCCGGGGGAGCCGCCGCCGACGCTCTTCGACTATCTGCCCGCCGATGCCTTGCTGGTCGTCGATGAAAGCCATGTCACGATCCCGCAGCTTGGCGGCATGTATCGCGGCGATCGGTCGCGCAAGGAAAACTTGGTGGACTATGGGTTCCGGCTGCCCTCGGCGCTCGATAATCGCCCATTGAAATTCGAGGAGTTTTTGCGGCTCGCGCCGCAAGCGGTCTTCGTTTCGGCAACGCCCGGCCCGTATGAGTTGGAGCATTCGGCTCAAATCGTCGAGCAGGTGGTGCGGCCCACGGGCCTGGTCGATCCGGAGGTGGAGATCCGGGCGCAAGCGACCCAGATCGATGATCTACTTTCCGAGATCAACGCGCGTATTCAGCTCCACGAACGGGTGCTGGTAACGACGCTCACCAAGCGCATGGCGGAGGATCTTACCGATTATCTCTCCGAGCACGGGGTGCGCGTACGTTATCTCCACTCCGACATCGATACCGTCGAGCGGGTCGAAATCATTCGCGATCTGCGTCTGGGGCGCTTCGACGTCTTGGTGGGTATCAACCTCTTGCGCGAAGGCTTGGATCTCCCGGAGGTTTCCTTGGTCGCGATCCTGGATGCGGACAAGGAAGGGTTTTTGCGGTCGGAGCGATCGCTGATTCAAACCGTCGGCCGCGCAGCCCGCAACCTCGCGGGCAGGGCCATCATGTACGCCAACGAGGTAACCGGCTCGATGGAACGCGCGCTGGCGGAGATGGCCCGCCGCCGCAACCGGCAGGTCGATTACAATGTTCTCCACGGCATTACGCCGCGCGGGGTGACCAAGGCGGTGGTCGAGCTCATCGAAGTCAGTTACGCGGAAACCGCGCCCAAGCGTCGCAATAGCGTTAAGGAACCCGAATGCGATTACCGGACCCTCGCGCCCGAACGGGCACTGCAGAAAATCAAGAAACTCGAGGAAAAAATGTTCCGGCATGCACGCGAGCTCGAGTTCGAGCAGGCGGCGCAACTGCGCGATGAGATCGGCCGCATCCGCGCGGCGGTGTTTGGGATCCCCCCGCAACGGGCGGTGATATAATTTGAGGCTCTTCCGCGGAATTTGTAGGTCAGTGGAGAGACGATCTGGCAATGATCGCATGATAGTCTGGGTCTGTTTATTTCGGCCTGGCCACGAGTTTTCGGGTTCGAGATTTCGAGGCAAGGCAGATTGTGCAAACGCAGCCACTTCGTATAGATTCCAGAGGGGTTTCGCGATCCCGTTTTGCCACAAGGCTGGAGCTGTGATATCACATGGCAGCGTGACATACGGAAACCACTCAATCACTTGTTGTGCGTCGCCAAAGCTGCCATTCAGAAAGTGACCTTTGAGCAAATCGTTCGCGCTCATCCTGGATCTGATTGGGTCGAATGACGTTCGGATATCCGAGCACGGATATGACGAGCTCGCCGAAGACGATATCGCCGTGCAGGCCATCCTCGACGGAGCGCAGCGCGGCACAGTCATCGAGGACTACCCAAATTATCCCAAAGGACCTTCCGTGCTAGTGCTACAATTCGATCATGCTGGGCGGCCGATTCACGTGGTGTGGGGAATTCCGAAAGGATTCTCAAGACCCGCCGTCCTGGTGACCGCCTATCGGCCAGATCTGCTTAAGTGGAACGAGAACTTTACGGAGCGGCGAAAATGACTCATCGATGCAAGACTAAGTACGTTCATGAAGGAAGGTACGTCGCTGAAGTTGACGTTGAGGTGATCGAAGACGATACGTCTTGGTCGCCCTATTTGTCTGTCACGGACGCCTATCGGCTCGACAGCGTTCGTGATGCGTTGCGCCGAGGGGATATCAAGACCGCCGCGGCACTTTCGCGGGTCTACACGCTGCAGCCCGTCGCCGCGTCTCAATGACGCACAACGATGCGGTCAACAGGACGCCGGAGAACCGACGGCGGCGCTACGCGGTAGTTCTCTTGGCCAGCGCCGGTTACCGCAAACGTTAGGCTTGGTTTGAGATTGCCATAGATCAGGGACTCCGGATTCTCTTGCTGACAGCCAACCCCACGGGTACGACGCAGCTTCGACTTGACGAGGAGGCCTGCGAAATCGAGAGTGGCCTTAGCCAGCGTAGCGTGCGCCGCGCGCACGATTGAAATCCACTTTCTCGTTTCGTGCGCATGGCGCACGCTACGCTGGCTTGAAGCAATCAGTAATCCTTAGGAGTTTTCTCGCTTTTCCGTTTCCTCTATAACATGCTCAGCACTCGTTACCCCTGGTAAGTATTTCACGCGCCCGCTCTTACTGACGATAAAAATATACAGCATATCTAGAAGTCCCAGTGTATTGAAAAACAATAGTAGAACAAACCATACCTTGTGACGCTTAGTGGCGGCTATCCAAAGAGCCCAGCCTTTCCAAATCAAAACCCAAAAGAACAGGACCACGACAATGATTGCGCGTTCATCGAGATCGATATCTCCGACTTGATATTTCCTGTCAGATAACAAGCCAAGTGCTGTATCAGAATCACGAATTGTAACGTTCCCTGGGCTAAGAATAGTTGTCCAGGGTTCCGATAATATATGCTGAACTTTATAGCGGTAGAATGAAGATATTACCGTGTCCTCTTTCAAGGTTGTTTCTGGCCCTCCCCCTGCTACGTAGAAATCCGGATTCGCAACTGCAACGACCTTGACTCGTTGTTTTATTAAATCTCTTCCAAACTTATCTATCAACATTCCATAAACTATGTTTGTAAAATAATTTCCTTGTGAGTGTGCCACTATCACGATCTGCGCTCCACCATTCAATAAAGAGGCGTAAAGATTAAACTGTTTGGCTAGATCGATTTCTTCCTGACTCAAATCCCAATGAAGCCACGTAAGCGTATCGTCGTTTATGCCATTCCCTAGATCACCTGAGACACGGTGAGCAGCCTCAACCCAATCATTCCAGTTGTGTTTTAAGAACCATATTATTCGATCTATTTCTAAATGCTTGAAGAAATGCCTCAAGAACATCCCCAACAAAACCTTCTGTCTCGTTCGGGGCCACATAAAATGCTACATCTTTATCGTTATAACCTTTTAATGTTAATGCTTCACTATCTATTAATAGTTTTCTCAATGCCAGTGACGCCGATAATGCGTCGCTTTCTGTATTTCGAATTCCAGGCGCGTAGACAATCGCAATATTCGATCGTACAGAAGCTTGCGTTTGCCCAATCTCTGCAGAAGCAGAATTACTTAAAAGTGTGCTTAGCAACGTTAGTATCACATGGAACTGTTTGTACACCTTGCTTCTCCCTTTAACCTAAAAAGTGCTGTAGGCTGGGACGAGTGGAGCGAATCCCAGCAACGAACGCGGTGTTGCTGGGATTCGTTCGTCAACCCATCCTGGGGCGCTGCCATGTAATGTATTCGATTGCGGCGCCCGCGGTGTTTTTGGACAAGATTCGCGGTAAATCATCGTTGTCCCAAGAGAGGGGTTGAGGCATGAAACCAGCGTTATAGTGTTCTTTGCGGAAATGGCTGGGGGGTTGGCTTACAAGATGTTGCGACAGCCCACGATTGGCTTAAACCTACGCTAATAGCGGTCTTTCAAAGCAATCCGGGTCGGAACTCGTCATAGTTTACCTTCCAGTTGCATAAATTCTGGGGGTAAGCGGCGGGAAATGGCGTCGGACATAGGGTTTAGTGAGTTTTTTGCTTTTCGCTGGATATCACCG
>Ga0208612_1001279_pt1 | contig 10509 bp, 12 predicted proteins | sample AntDryMetagUQ889_FD_188089 | JGI IMG/M metagenome (GOLD analysis project Ga0208612, IMG submission 188089) | Polar desert microbial communities from Antarctic Dry Valleys - UQ889 (SPAdes) | ecosystem: Environmental > Terrestrial > Soil > Desert | place: Antarctic Dry Valleys | collected 2008-12-31 | reverse complement strand
CCAACGAAGCCGCCGCTATCCCGACGCACCTTCCCGACCGTCTAGACCAGTCGGCGGTTATGGCCGGGCTTCGCGGCGGCTCCGGTGCCGGATGCTACTCGGGGTCGAGTACTGCCGGCTTATTGCCCTCCGCGCACCCCGAGAAAGCCCCGGTCCGTGTGGACCGGGGCTCCTAAATGCGGGTTGACCTAACTGGCGGGGTCAGCGGTCGCGCTGGGCATGTCGCTTCGCCCGGGCCTCCGCGCGAGCTCGGGGGTGGCGAACGCCGCGATGGCTCGGGCCGCGGGCAATCCTCTGGCCTGCGGCCTGGCCGTGTCTCCTTGTTGCGGATAACCGGCTCGTGCCGACCCTGTCGCGACGGCATCGCCGGTGCCATCCGGAGGCATAGCCAGCACCTTCGTGCGGGCGATCTCGTACCTCCTGAGCCACTCGGCATCGGACATGTTCGCGAACACCGGGCGAGGTTCCATCGTCGGCCCTGGGTGGGATGCCTCGTCTCTCCTCTGTCTGCTGACGCCGGTAGACTTGCCGATCTCCTGGACGATCTTCAGCGCCTGCTGTCCGGCGCGGTCGTCGCCGTCAAGCGCGTTCTGCCATACCGCCACCAGCAGCCGCTCCAGACGAGCTACTTGGAATGCACGCCACTCCTCAGAGACCGATTGCTCCTGGCGCTCTAGCAGGCTCGTGGTCGCTTTCCAAACGGCTTGTCTGCTGCTGTAGCCGAGGCGGTCGGCGACCTGCTGCAACGTAGCCCCCGACATCCGCAGTCGGAGTGCTTGCTGCGCTCTGGTGCGAGCTGCGAGGACCTCAGGTCGGCTCGTTCTCGACATCCTGTGTCAACTGAACATGAGTCAACCGAAATAGGCGTGGATGGATCTCGTTCCGCAGTGTCGCCGTCGGCCATCTGTACCCGCGATCTGGGCGGCACCGATGGCGCTGCTGACTCACCGAATCCGCCATTACGCAGTCCCCATATCACCGAATCCGCGTGGTGACCCCAACGAGAATCCGTGGGAATCCGCCCGATCGTGCCGGTGGTGAGTCGGACTGGGGAGCCGTTGAGCGTGGCTCCGCTGTCGATGCTGGCCGATAAGGACTGACCGCTTCCGCAAACAATTCTTTTGTTATGTGGAAGGCCGTTTCTGGCTACGGAATCCGCGTGTCGTGTTCGCGTACCGGAGTTCGGTTCGGTAGCGTATCAGTCAAATGACGAAGGGGATGGCCGGGTCAGGATGCTCATCCCTCATCCTCATATGGCAGTCGTTGACTCTCCCGAATCGCCTTCGAGCAGCTGACCACCTTCGCCGCTTCGCCGTTCGAATCGGGCTCATCGCGTAGATTAGTCATCGCTATGTCCTCCGCCACGGTGCATTAGTCGGCATCATCAGTTCGCCTCCATTCGGAGCTGCTCTATGGGCGGCTCGCGTGGCGCGGCGGCTCGCGTGGCGCGGCGGCTCGCCGCCTTAATCACCCTCGACTGTCAGGTCCTTGTCCTCGAGCCGGCCGTCGCCGAGCGCGTGCATGGTTCGAACCTCCTCCCACGCAACCACGTACCGGCGCATCCACTCGTCATCGGACGCCCACTGCAGGCCGGGCGTTACCGATTCCACCGACGCGACAACGCCGCCCGATGCTGCGACTGCGAGCCGAGGTCCGACTCCATTGATGCGACCGATCTCCTGCAGAATCTTCAGGCAAACATCGGTTGCCTTGATGCTTCCGTTGGTCGCGTCCTGCCATTGTCCGAGGAGCAGGCGCTCGAGGCGGGCGAGGTGGAAGGCGCGATACTCATCGGCCGCCTCGGCCTCTTGGCGCTTCATCAGCCTGGTGATCGCGGACCAGACGCTGCCCGGAGTCCTATAGCCGAGGGCGTCAGCCACCTGCTGCAGCGTGGCCCCGGACATCCGTAACTGGAGCGCCTGCGCCGCGCGCACACGGGCATCGATGCGGGCCGGTGTTGTACTCGCGACGACGTTCGCCGGCCTAGTCACGTTTCCTCTCCCCTGATTCTGCGGTTCGGCAGCAGCGTGGGTCACCTGCAAACCCGGGCCAATTGCCTCTCCGTGTCACGGCAGGAGTCTCAGTACGACCGGCCCAAACTCCTCCACCTCAAGAGTCAATTGCCCGAAGGGTTCGGTCTGGTCCGCGATTCGGAAGTTCAAGATCGGGAGGTGGCAGCGGCAGCCACAGCCGCCCTCCTCGGGGGGCGCCGAGGAGGGGTCGTACCCCATCTCCACCTGCCAGACGTACACCGCGCAGCACCCATCACGGCTTTCGAGGACCTCCCAGTCCCATTGCGAGATGCGGATAACCGACCGGTTGTGGGTGGCCACTCGACTCTCCCTGAGCAGCCGACGGGCGTTGCCAATGTTGATGGGCTCTCTCATGGGACACTCTCCCCGGGTCCGGGTGTCCGGTCAAACGTGGTCATGACCGCTCCCCGGGCTTCTGGCTCCCGAGCGGGCCGCGTCGCGCTCCCCGGCGGCCCGAACGGCGTTGAGATCATCGTCCGCCCGAGGGGAACTGCAGGCGATCGACCAGACCTCCTTCGCCCTCGGTCAAAGCATCCATGGGCGCGGTGACCAGCTTGCCGCCCGTCACGTCGCGCACCCGGCGCACGAGGTTGTCGTCCGTGGAGTGGATCGGCCCGGGGGCTCCCGAAGCGAGCGCCGGTTCTGCTGCATCGAACAACGTACTCGGACCCTCAGCGAAGACAGGAGGCGGGCCGTCGGCAGGCGAATAGCCCGGGCACGGACAGTGGACGAGGCCCACCTGGATTGCCTCGCCCTCGCTGTCGTAGATCGCGTCCACCCACGCCATGCCACAGCCCCTCGAGAATGGCGATGCGGCAAGCACCCACGTGGCGTGGATGTCGCCGTCGCATCCGCATGCACGGCAGTCATCGGGCTTCAGGCGCCGCTCTTCGTTGCCCGGGTAGTGGAGCCGGCACAGCCGACATAGCCACCCACCAGAAGACGAGTCGGCCGTCGGCCACTCATCGGACGCGAGGACTCGTGCCGATGGGTGGATGCGCGACCCGGGCCGGTGATTGCCGTCGCGGAGCAAATGGGCGACTGTGGGCCCTGCATCGACCGCGTCCGTTGGCGGCACATCCGCCGACTCGAGTGCCGCTCCGGCCCACAGCTCGCCATGCAGCCGCGCACAGGCGCGCAACCAGTGGTAGTCATACCGGTCGGCATGCGGAACGGCCCAGTAGAACTGGACCTGCTCGTTCGGGTGGTCCGCGATACTTGCGCCTGAAATCCCGCTCATCTTCAATCTCCTAGAGTCCATGATCCGAAATTCGCTGTGCCCGGCTATCGCCCGTCCGCCGGTCTAGGTGGCGACCTCATCGTCCTCGCCCGCGTCCTCCTTCCACTCCGCTCGCTGGAGTTGGCCTTTGGGCAGCTACTTACGGGCCGAGCGCAGCCTGCATGTCGTCGACCAAGGCCTTTCGCTTCCGCGACCCGACGGTCCCGCTCCAGCGTGCACGCACTGGACGAGGTACCGTGGACCGAGACATCGGCACATGCGTGCATCAGCCGGCTGTCGGGGGACGTCGTCATCGGCCCGCCTCTTCCCTCTTGAGCGCCAAGAACCGACGCGACAGCTCGTCTGGCCCTACCGGAGCTGACAATGGGAAAGTCCGCGTGCCATCGCGTGCCAGACCCCCGTTTGCTCCGTTGGCACGCGGTGGCACGCGATCCGGAGAAATGTGGGCTTGATCAGGACCGCCCACCGAATCGGCTCTGCCGGGGACTCCGCCATATATGGCCGGTCGGCAGTCCAGAGCGACGCCGCGGTAGTGGCGTTCGCGCTCCTCGCCCCCTCGTGGCTGGACGACGCGTAGGCCAGGGATCACCGCCCGCAGGTCGCGGCCGAAGGTCTGCACCGATCCGGGCCGGTGCCCGTTGTCGTCGGCCCAGACCTTCCACGCGGCGTACAAATGGTCTATCGGCACCGCGGCCACCGGGTTGACGGCGCAGCGATCTCGCACGAAGGCGGCCACCGGCGACACGAGGTCCTGCAGTGCGAGGATCGCGTCCTCGGAGGAGGTCGGAGCCGTGAAGCGGTTGGAGCGGCTCAGTCGGTCGAGGCCGTCGAGCGACCAGTTGAGGATCCCCGGTAGTTCGGGCATCAAATCGTCGGTGAGGGAGACGTTCTCGCGCCCCAGCCAGCTTGTCGACATGGTGAGGACTACGAAGCGGTTGGCGATTGCGCCCGAGGCGTCGCCGAAGCGCGGCAGCTCGTTGCTGATCAGCAGGAACCGGGTACCGAGCTTGCCCGTCCACGGGTCGCGGTACTTGCGATCAATCGTGAGAGTGTCTTCGCCGGACACAGACAGCAGACGCTCGACGACCTGGGTCGTGTCGGCCCTGGCGAGGCGGGCGTCGGAGACGATCGCCAGCGGCTTGCCGATGAGGTCCTGAAGGCCGAAGTTCTGACCGAGGCTGGCGAGCGTCGGGCCGGTCACATTGGCTCGGCCGACCAGGGCCCTAATGATGCGCGCGATGACGCCCTTGCCGGCGCGGGTAGGACCCACCAACAACATGATCTTGTGGAGATCGGACCGGCCGCTGACGACGTAGCCGAAGAACTCCTGGAGCGCGGCGATGGAGTCCGGATCGTCCGGCCACAGCTGGCCGAGGAAGGCGAGCCAGCGTTCCGGTGCGGGGGCGTCGAACTGATAGTCGAACGGCACCGCGACTTGGTTGAAGTAGCGGGGGTCATGCGGGTGCAGGGTGCGCGTACGGACATGCAGCAGGCCGTTGGAGACGGCCACTATCTCGCCCGGAGGCGGGCCGTCGGCATCGTTGACCCAGGCTGGCGGCTGCACTGCCTCGGACAGGTGGGTGACTGCCTGCACCGCCTCGAGGAGGTCGGCGATCTTGTGGCGGTTCGGCGACCATGGCCTCTCGGTGAAAGTCCCGTCCTTCTCGGGCTTGAGGAAGTGCGCCTTCTCGGTGAATCGGTACGCATCGCGCCGAACCTCACGGTGCTCGACTTCGGCCCAGTGACTGGTGCGCCACCTCCACCATCCCCCGCGCCAGTGACGCAGGACGTGCGAGTCACGGCGGACATAGCGCTGCTCGACCAACCGGTCCGCCACGGCCATCGGATCGCTGGGCGCCGGCAGGCGATCTTCTGATTGAACTGACAATGGTCTGGCCCGCGTGCCATCGCGTTCCACGGCGTCGTCTCCGATCGGTCCGAGCTCGGCGTCCACGCGGTCGAGGGCTTCGTAGTGACGGCTCACGTTGCCTCCGCGGCCAGCAGCGGCCACTCTTCGGGCGGTCGCTCCAGGTGGAGCTGGAGAATCCGCGTTTCGTACGGATGGGCGTCCCACAGGTGGTAGGCCAGCCGTGGGGCGAGGGCAAGGTGCAGGAGGCCATCGGTGGGCAGCAGTACCCGATGGCAGAACGGGCAGCGGATCGTCCAGCCGGCGGCGATGTCTGTCATGCCGTCTCCTTCAGACTGACCGGCTTACGCCGCGCGGCGGCCCGCTTCAGTGCAGGAGCGATCAGCGCTGCAAGCTTCGACACGGCGACAGGATCGATTAGCTTCGGCACCGTCACGGCTGTCGCTCTAGGTCAGCAAGGGCGGCCCGTGAGATGCGGAATCGACCGCCGGGACCGACTCGCGTCGCAGGCAGGTCACCCGACCTGATCCATCGCCGAATACTCGATTCCGAGACATTCAGTCGACGCGCTACCTCTGGCAGCGTGAATGCGTAAGTATTCGTAGGCACGATGGACGCAGAAGGTCGGCTTCGGGGTGCGCGGATACAAGGTCATCGGGCATTGAGTGAGATCCTCCGGGCAGCACAAAGGGCTCGACTGATCTCAGTTCGAGCCCTGGGGGGTGGCGGAATGGAGAGCCGGGGCGTAGCGCCCTCTACTAATCCCTACCGGGAGCCCGGTATATTCCTGCCCATGCCGCGGACCCCCGGCCGCCGCTTGCCCTCGAGCGAGGCGAGTGGACGGCCCGTCAACTTCAGGTGCAGCGCCCGGACCTCCGCGACGATTCGCGCCTCGCGCTTGCTCACCGCTCCTTGGCTGATCCCGAGGTCGCGTGCGAGCTTGGTCTGGCTGACCCCTGCCCTCCGGGCGTCGTACAGCGCCAGGTCCTCGGGCGCTACCGCCTCCCGCAGAGCCAGACGCCATCGGTCCGGAGGACTCGGGGCCGGGTGCCGAGCGGTCTCTAATTCCCGTCGGCGCTCGGCGACCTCTGCCTCGCGCCAATCTTCGTGCGCCGCTCGCAGTTGATGGCTTAGCAGGTCCAGCAGTCGCAGGTCCGCTGCCAGGGAGTCTTCGGTAGCGCCATAGCGGCGCCGGTCCTCAATACGTTCGCGTACATCTTCGCGTTCGTCGGTCAACACGGCGATCGTGCGCGAAGCCTCATCAGGGGTGAGCGGGGCTTCCCCTTCGTCGATGTCGTCGTCGTCGTAAGCGTCGTAGTCGTCGACGCGGACCAGCCGGCCGAAGTCGTCCGGGTCGAATGCCCCGCCGGCGTCGTCGTCGTATCGGAGGTCGGGCATGGCTCAGTACCTCCACTCTATCGCGACGCGCGAGGAGTCGAAGCGGTTGATCCCCCGGATGGCAGGCCCGATGGTGATGCGGTCGATCACGGTGGCTAAGATCGCGCGACGCCAATCCAGCGGTTCGCCGTCCCATGCCTCGCGCAGTTGATCCCCGAGTCCGCCGAGCGCCCGCAGGCTGCCAGTGCCGTTCAACCGGGCGAGCCTGTTACGAGCGGCAGTGATCCGTTGCTCAAGCGTGTCACGCGAAGCGAGGAACTCCCCACGGCTAATCATCCGTCCGGTGTAGTAGTCCCGGCTCAGTTCTTCCAGAGCGGCCTCATCAGCTCGCAGGGCGTCGAGGTCAACCGTCTCCTGCTTTCGCTCGTGGGCCTCGAGGGCGTTGGCCAGGGCGGGAGAGTCGAGGTAGTCGAGCACTAGATCCGTGACGCGGGCATCGAGGGGGTCAGCGATGATGTGAACTCCCCCGCATGAGCCGTTATTCGCGGCCTTCTCGCAGCCGTAGCGCCGTATGCGGTCCGCCGTGCGGCGCCGGACATAGAGCCGGTTGCCGCACTTGCCACAGCGCACCATGCCGGTGAGTAGGTACTTACCTTGCCGCTCCGGGGCGCGGCGAGCATCCATCATGGCGCGCAACTTCTCATGCTTTCCGGGATCCACTATGGCTGGCCACACCGCCTCCGCGACAATCTCCCCGCCATGCTGCCTGAGTCCTGCTAGACGTGGCGAACGCAGCATGTGCCGCAGCTTCTGGGCGTTCCACTGGCCCCCGGTCGATGTAAGCAAGCCCCGGGCGTTCCAATCGGCCCCTACGCGATACATGCTGCCACCGGCGAGGATCGCGTCTACGGCTTCGCGGATCGCGTCGGCCTCGACGGGTACCTCCGCCGTCCAATCACGAGTGAGCCCGAAGGGGCGGTGCCCTCCGCCGGAACGCTTGCCCGCCTTCGCGGTTTCCTCATGCTTGCGCTTCTGTCGAATGCTCAGGCTGGAGCCCTCGAGCTCCGCGAACGTCGAGAGGATGCGCGGGACCAGTAACCCGGCCATCGGCGTAGACGTGTCGATACCATCAACCACGGTGGCGACATGCGCCCCGGCTACCTCGCAGAGCTGCCATAGCCGCTCGAAATCACGCGGCCGGCGTAGCAGGCGGTCCAGCTTCCAGGCTACAACCATATCGACCTCCCCGTCCTCGACGGCGGCGAGCACGGACTCGAATCCCGGCCGGGTGACCTTAGAGGAGTACGCGGAGAGGTCGGAATCCCCGTACACCTCGACAACCTGCCAGCCCTTCGCATCTGCGTACTTGCGGCAGTCGGCAACCTGGCGGGCGGTAGCGGTCTGGGTGCCGTCCCGGTCCCTGCTTAGTCGGGCATAGATGATGGCGCGGGTCACGGGCTCAGCCCTCTGCTCATTCCGTCCTTGGTATCATACCCCAATAATCATTCTTCGCTGGCGCCAGGTTGACCGTGATCCGTCGCGCCGGCACCTCGAAGCCGGAGTTGCGAATGGCCGCGCGCACGCGTTCACGCGCCTCGAGCACCGCGCTCCCGGCAAGGCCGAGCAGCGGACTACAGTGCCGGATGGCAGCATGAAGCCGCCGGTATCCTCACGCACCTTCCCGACCGTCTAGACCAGTCGGCGGACTACTTGCGAGGCTTCCCGGCGGCTCCTGAGACGCTACAGAGCGTCGATTACTGGACGCTTACCCCCGGCCTTTTGCGAGGCAGCTCACGGGAGGACGATGGCTTCCGGGAACTGCTCATTGAAGTGATAGCACCCAGATTCCTGCTGTCCTTCAATGATGAGATTGTGCCTGTGCGGGATGCGTCTCCGCGGGTTCTCGGTCGGTGCGCCGGGTGCACCTGCTCGTGCGCCAGCGGTGCCCTCGTTACACGCCGCGTCGGGGAGCCGCTGCTCATGGGGGCCACCGTGTCCGGCGGCCACTTGGCTTGCGAGCGCCATTGTCAGAGCCGCGGCAAGGACGACGGGACGGAGGGCTCGCGAGAGAACAAGTCTGCGCATCGGTGGGCACCTCGACTTAGGCGGGTCGGGTTCGCCAGTGGCTCGACGCCGGTCCCCGGCGGCCATTAAAAATGTAGGGCCGCGCCTCCCGCTTAGGCAGTCTATTCCCACCGGTCAAGTGGGCAGCTAGCCGCCGGTATCCTCACGCACCTTCCCGACCGTCTAGACCAGTCGGGCGGGTATGACGAGGCTTCCCGGCCGGCTCACTCCGAGCTACATGACCTCCCCCTGTAAGGCTGCCGGCAAGGTTCCAGGGATAGACTCGCAGACATGGACGAAGCCGACCGCAAACGCCCGGGGGGATCAGGAGTTGTGCGGTCGGCTTCGTCCTTACCGTAGCCGGTGCGTCAAGGCACCAGGTGAAGCGCGCCGTCCTGCTGCTCGAATCGGTCCCGCCGCTACGTCGCAGATAGCACCGAAGCCGCCGGTATCCTCACGGACCGATCCGACCGTCTAGACCAGTCGGGCGGGTAATGGCAAGGCTTCCCAGCGGCTCCAGGACGATGCTAGCGAGCGTCGATTACTGGCGGCTTACTGCGGCCGATGCGCGGACAGCCGCAGACCCGCTGCGAGGAGGGTCGCAGCGGGTCCGGGAAAGCTTGGGAAGGAGGTAATGAGCCGGGACCGAATGACGGAGGCATCTGTCTCGCGGCGCCCGGCTTCACTGGATCTACGCTGCAACAGACGACCTGCATCATGCAGGGCGCGTCATTACCAGGTAATGACCGGCGCCGATGCTTAGCCGGCGTGGATTACTGGCGGCTTACTGGGTCGGGGTCAAACAGTTGCCCGCTCGTCCCCGCCCGAGAGAGAAGCCCTCGGGCGGGGACGAGCAGGATGGGGCCGGGGAACCTTCGACAGAAACACGGCCCCGATTCATTCAGGCCCTGCGACCGGCCTGGGCGCGACCGGCAGCGATATGCTGCCTGGCCGTTGCAGCGGAAACTTTGAGCGTCTGACCGGCGGTTAAGAGCTTGCCGTCTTCGCCGACGACCTGCGTGCCATCGGCCACCTTGATGGTGGTCTCTGACTCGTCCTCGAACACCTCGTGCTCGTACTGCCAGACGTGCTCCTCTGCCGCCTTCTCAGGCGGATACACGATGTCCTTCATTGTCGATCCTTCCTTCATTACGGCCGCAGGCCGGTCATGACCACGAAGTGAGCTGGAGTGGAAAGCTGAACGTCTGCCCGCAGATAGGCGCGAATATGCACCTGCAGCCGGTCAAACGCCGAATCGGTGCCGGTCGTGGCCTGGCGGCTGACCTCGATGGTGATGGAGCGACGTACTCCGATGAGCAGGCTGCTCCAGTCGCCGACGTAGGCCTCGGACGTATCGACCGAAGTACCTTGCGTCAGGTTCACGGGGATCTGGGCCGAGGTCAGGATGCGCAGCGCCTCGTACGAGGTCGGTGCTCGCAGTGGCTGGCCGGTCGAATCCACCAAACGGTCGAGGGTGCCGGCCGTGCGCGGCGCGATGATGGCCGCGTTGGGCTCGCCATTGTTCTCGCGCACGGTCTGCACCGCGGTTGAGAAGTTGGCATACGTGGGCGTCGCGCCGTTGGCGCCCAGGCTCTGAATGGTCACGCCGGTCTGATTGCGGATGCCGCGTGGCTCAGGCGCCGTGCCAGAGCCTCTCAGGGCCGCTCGGTCCAGCTCCAGCGACAGTGCCGACGCCAGGGCCGACTCGATGGTGTCGTCGATCTGGTCCGCATCTTCCACCAACTCGACGCTGGCCTTGACGATGCTGATCAGCGTGCGGGCAGTGAAGGTCACGGCCTCGAGGGTCATGTCAGACGCAGCCGCCTGCGAATTCTCAATTTTCCAGGCCGCAACTGGGTCCCCGACCACCCTAGGAGGCTGCGTCGATAAGCCGCTGAGTGAGCCGGCGGCGGGGCGGTGGAGGCGAAAATAACCTATCGCGCAACGAGATCAGCGTCGAGATGGGC
>Ga0208612_1001277_pt1 | contig 10519 bp, 8 predicted proteins | sample AntDryMetagUQ889_FD_188089 | JGI IMG/M metagenome (GOLD analysis project Ga0208612, IMG submission 188089) | Polar desert microbial communities from Antarctic Dry Valleys - UQ889 (SPAdes) | ecosystem: Environmental > Terrestrial > Soil > Desert | place: Antarctic Dry Valleys | collected 2008-12-31 | reverse complement strand
GACAAGCTGAAATGCTGACAAGCGAAGGCGTCAGCCGGAGCGTGCTGAAATGCTGATAGCTGTAATCGCCGACGATCTGACCGGCGCCGCGGATACCGGCGTCCAGTTCGTCCACGCTGGTTACCGGGCCGCTGTGCTTTTCCGTGCAACAGAGATGCTCGCAGATGACCTGGATGCCGTAGCCTTCGATACCGATTCCCGCACAATGCCCGCAGGCTTCGCCGCGAAGCGTGTTCTCGAGGCGGCGCACGCGGCTCGTGGGGCACGCGTTGTCTACAAGAAGCTGGACTCCACCTTGCGGGGGAACGTCGCCGCAGAGCTCGCCGCGGCCCTGGGTGGTGCGCGTCGAGATCGTGTCATCGTTGCGCCTGCCTTTCCGGCCGCGGGGCGTACCACCGTTGGTGGCATCCAACGCGTCCACGGGGTCCCAGTCGACGAAACCGAGATGGCGAATGATCCCGATACTCCCGTTGGTGAGGCCCACGTCCCTGGCCTGCTCGCTGAGGCGTTCTCCTCGGTCGGCGTGTTGGGCGTCGATGACCTCGCTGACCCAGAGATAGTGCACCGATCTCTGGAAGAGAACGAATGCGTCGTCGCCGATGCGGATCGCGACGCCGACCTCGAGGGGTTGGTACTGGCCGTGCCAGACCCAGCGCGGGTACTCTGGGCCGGCTCTGCCGGACTCGCGCTCGCGCTCGGGAGCGTCTATCCTGGGCCCAGCGCAGGAGCCGCGGGCGTGCAAAGAGTCCAGGTCCGTCCTGTACTCGTGGTCGTCGGGAGTTTGAGCGGCGTTGCGCGGGAGCAGGTGCGACGGCTGGTCGGTGAGTACGGGGAGGTAGATGTCCCTCTCCAGGCAGGCGCCTCGGAAGGGACTGTAGCTGCGGTGCGTGAGGCGCTCGCGGGGAGGGCGTGCGCCGTCGTTCACTCGCCCGAGGAGAGGAGCGCTTCCGGCGAATCGGTCCTCGGGTCGTTGGCCGAGGTGGCCGCGCTTCTCTCGGAGAGAGGGTGCTTCGAGGGGCTGGTCTTGACCGGAGGAGCGACTGCGGTCGGGGTGGCGCGGCGGCTCGGAGCCTCTGGGATCAGGCTAGAGGGAGAGGTTGAGAAGGGGGTCCCGATGGGCACCCTGATCGGCCCCAGTCCTTACCCCGTCGTTACCAAGGCCGGGGGTTTCGGCGGACCGGATACACTCGTAGGAGCAGTAGAGGCGCTCACGCAAAGCGGAGAGGAGAGGAACTCATGACACCGTCCCTCATTGCCGTGACGATGGGGGACCCGGCCGGGATCGGGCCTGAGATCATAGCCAGGACTTTCGACGAAGGGGGCTTCGGGGAACACGACCGGGCCATCGTCGTCGGCGACGCGGGGATTCTGGAGCGCGCCGCGCGTCTGCTCGACCTGCCCCTGCGCGCGAACGTCGTCGCCGTACCCGAGGACGCCAGGTTCGAGCCCGGCACCATAGATGTGATCCCGGAGACCGAACTGCCTGAGGACCTGCCTTTCGGCGAGCTAGACGCGAGGGCCGGCGACGCTGCCTTCCGCTACGTCGAGCGGGCGACGGGACTGGCGAGCGCAGGGCGCGTCGGGGCGATAACGACGGCGCCGCTCAACAAGGAGGCCATGCACCTGGCCGGCCACAAGTATCCCGGTCACACCGAGATCCTGGCCGAACTTACGGGCACGAAAGACTACGCGATGATGCTCGTCACAGACGAGCTGAAGGTGATCCACGTCTCCACCCACGTCTCTCTCAAGGAGGCCATAGAACGGGCCAGGCCGGACAGGGAATTGGCCGTCATCCGTCTCGCCAACGAGTCGTTGAAAAAACTAGGCGTCGAGAGTCCGAGGGTGGCCGTCGCTGGCCTGAACCCCCACGCCGGAGAGAACGGGCTCTTCGGCACCGAGGACGCAGAGCGGATAGCGCCGGCTGTTGCCGCCGCCGTGGAGGAGGGCATCGACGCGACGGGGCCGCATCCGCCCGACACCGTGATGATGCGGGCCAGGACGGGCGCGTTCGATATCGTCGTCGTGCAGTACCACGACCAGGGACACATTCCCATAAAACTGATGGGCTTCGATACCGGGGTAAACGTGACGGTTGGGCTGCCGTTCTTCAGGACGAGCGTGGATCATGGCACCGCCTTCGATATCGCCGGTACAGGGAAGGCCGAAGCGGCGAGCCTCCGCGCCGCCCTCGACCTCGCCCGCAGACTGGCGGGCGCCGAGGAGCGGGCGGAAGAGAGGAGTTAGAAGTGGAGTTCCCGAAAGTAGTCAAGGTCAGGCAGAAGTTCCCGAGGCCGCGCGTCGAGAGCGTCGAAGCGGCGCTGCGGGAGCAGTTGGGCCGAGAGGAGATAGCTTCGGCTATCAGGCCGGGTATGAGTGTGGCGCTTACGGCGGGTAGCCGCGGCATCGCGGAGATATATGGGATCGTGCGCTCTCTCGTCGCGATCTTGAAGGAGATGGGGGCTGAGCCTTTTATCGTGCCTTCGATGGGGAGCCACGGCGGGGCTACGGCCGAGGGGCAGGTCGAGATCCTCGAGTCTCTGGGCGTCACGGAGGAGCGCTGCGGAGCGCCGATACGCTCTTCGATGGAGGTTGTAGAGCTCGGAGAGACGGAGCGCGGGGTGCCCGTGTACATGGACAGGATCGCCTCCGAGGCCGACGGCGTCGTGCTCGTCAACAGGATCAAAGCCCACACGGATTTCCGCTCCACTATAGAGAGCGGCCTCATGAAGATGGCCTCTATCGGTCTCGGAAAGCACGAGCAGGCGCTCGCGCTGCACGGCTACGGCGTCGAAGGCATCCGCGACTTCATGGTCGAGGTCGGGGACGAGGTGCTCGAGTCGGGGCATATCCTCTTCGGCGTTGCAAGCGTCGAGAATGCCTACGACGAGCCGGCCATAATCGAGGCGATACCAGCGGCGGAGATTCACGAGCGCGAGGCCGAGCTCCTCGCCGAGTACATGCGGATGATGCCTGATCTCCCCGTCTCAGATATTGATGTGCTCTACGTCGACGCCCTGGGCAAGAACTACTCTGGGACGGGGATGGACACGAACGTGATCGGACGCTTCCGCATCCTCGGCGTCGATGAGCCGGAGACGCCCGCCGTCAAATACCTGATCGTCGGCGACATCAGCAAGGAGTCGCACGGTAACGCCCTCGGGGTCGGTCTCGCCGACCTGACGACGCGGCGCCTTGCCGACCAGATCGAACGCAAAGCCATGAACGCCAACGTCGTCACCAGCACCTTTATCGAGCGGGCCAAGGTACCTATGGTACTCGCGAGCGACGAGGAGGCGCTCCAGACGGCCGTCCGCTGCAACTGGGGCGTCCCACCCCAAGAGACGCGCTTCGTCCGCATCCCGAACACGTTGCACCTCGAGTACCTCTATGTCTCCGAGAACCTTGTCGACGAGGTGCTCCGCAACGCGGAGGTCGAGGTGGTAGGCGATCCTGAAGAGGTCAGCTTCGATGCCGAAGGGTATCTCGAAGGTTTTTGAGTGTAGGGGGAGGTTCGCGAACCTCCCGGCGTTGGAGCGGGTAAAGGAGGACCTTTGGACTTAGCATTGCTGGCTGGGGCGAGGGTCGTGGATCTCTCACTGACCGTATCGGAGCGGCTGCCTGGTACGTGGCCGGGGCACATGACCTATGCGCACCACAACTGGAACTGGTTCGCCGAGGTAGAAGGGCCGACGGGCAAGACCAGGAGCACCGCCCCATACCAGACCAACTTCGTCGTCATGGACGAGCACTGCGGCACCCACTTCGACGCCCCAACCCATTTCGTCCCGCCCCCCGACTCGGGCCTGGGTCTCGCAGGACCCCTTGGGGATCAAACAGGGGACAAAGTACCCCTCGAAGACCTCATGGGTCCCGCGGTGGTAATAGACATCAGGTTCCTGGCCGAGGAAGGCGAGCCCGGCGTCAGTCCCTTTATTACTCCCAGACACGTTGAGGCCTGGGAGGAAGAGAACGGGACGCTCAGGGCAGGCGAGGTCGTGCTCTTCAGAACTGGCTGGGACCGCTACTACGTCGAGGGCGAGGAGGGCGAGCGATACATGCACGGCTCGCTCGTCACGGGTGAGACTCCAGGCTGGCCCGCCCCTGCTCCCGAGACCGCTATCTATTTGCATGAGCGTGGCGTGAAGACCATAGGCATCGACGCTCCCAGCATAGGCAGCGCCCACGACGCCGTACCTGTTCACCAGGAGGGTCTGAGCCGCGGGATGCGCTACGTCGAGATCCTGACCAACCTCGGCGAGTTGCCGGTGCGTGGCGCCTACTTTATCTTCATGCCGGTCAAGATCGCCGAATCCTCCGGCGGACCAGGCCGGGCGATGGCGCTGCTGCTGGAGTAGCGAGCCACCCGAACGTGGGTGAGGTGTCCGTGCGCGCCCTCCTTTGTGTGGTAGCGTGTCCGCAGTAAAGCGATACGTTAGTCGAGGTGTGAAGGTGCAACTTTTCGAGAAGTTGATCGAATACCCCGAGGCCGAGCGGCTCGTGTTCGAGAGCACGCCCAAACTCCCCGTCGAGGAGACGCCGCTCGGGGAGGCTCTGGGCCTCGCGCTTGCGTGGGATCTCACGGCCACGACAGACTCGCCGCCCTTCGACAACTCGGCGGTGGACGGGTACGCGCTGCGGAGCGAGGACGCCGAGGCCGGGCGCGTCTTCGGCGTGGTCGACGAGGCGCCTGCGGGGCGTCCGGCGAAGAGGCGCGTCGGAGAAGGCGAGGCTATCAAGATCTTCACCGGCGGTGTCATCCCTGAAGGGGCCGACGCCGTTGTGATGGTCGAGAACACCTCGGGCTGGGGAGAAGAGTTCGAACTGAAGAAGGTCCCCTCTCCAGGAGACAACATCCGCGTGGCGGGCGAGGACACGCGCCGTGGAGACGTCATCCTGCCCGCAGAGACGGAGGTCGGGGCCCCCGAGATAGCCGTCGCCGCGACGCAGGGCTACGGCGCGCTACCTGTCTACCGGAGACCGACGGTGGTCGTCCTCTCTACAGGGACCGAGCTCGTGGAGCCAGGGACGCGGGACCTCGACCCCGGTGAGATCTTCGACTCCAACTCCTACGCCATCGTCGCAGCGGCCAGCGAGGCCGGCGCAGAGGCCCGCCGTCTCTACGCCGCCTCGGACGACGCGGATACCCTGCGCGCGGCGATAGGGGGAGCGCTCGAGACGGCCGACGTGGTCGTGACGAGCGGCGGGGTCTCGGTTGGGGAGAAGGACCTCGTCAAGAGCACGATGCTCGACCTTGGTGTCGAGCAGGTCTTCTGGGGCGTCAAGTTCAAGCCGGGCAAGCCCCTGTTCTACGGGACGCGGGGCGAGACCCGCCTCTTCGGCCTGCCAGGTAACCCGGTCTCCGCGATGGTCTGCTTCGACCTCTTCGTAAGGCCGGCCCTGATGGGTATGATGGGCCGAGGGGACAGGAGGAGGCCGCGCATCCCTGTCTACTTCGAGAATGATGTCGTCAACAAATTCGGCAGGCTGCACGCCATGCGCGTCAGCATAAAGCGGACGGAGAAAGGCTGGCTGGCCGAGTCCGTCGGGGCCCAGGGCTCGGGGCTCGTCAGCTCTCTAACCAAGGCCGACGCCCTCGCCTTGGTCGGCCCCGCCTCCGATGGAATCCCCGCGGGAGAGCACATCGAGGCCATAGTGTTGAGGGACGAAAAGCTAATCAGCTAATCAGCAAGTCAGCACGCCGCCTGCAGCGGCTTGTCAGCATTTCAGCAAGGACTTGCGCACGCGAAAGCTGACTAGCTGAAATGCTGACAAGCGCCCGAAGGGCGCGTGCTGAAGTGCTAAAATTACGTTCCGATGTTCGATTCAGATCTTGAAGATAACGTCTTCCGCAGGCGGCTGATGAAGGAGGTTGCACCGGGGGTTCCGGTGCACTTCTCTTTTTATTCGCCTTCGGTCAAAGTGCAGGTGATGCACGCCGCGGAGAATCTCCCAGGGGCGAACGGACGCTATATCGGGGACGCCGTCACCATCGAGTTCGTCCCTGATGACGCTGCGGCCGTCGAGCGGGTCCGCGCGTACGTCTGGCACTGGGAGGGCTACAACGCCTTCACGGCTGTGCGCAAGATCAACCACCTCAGACGCGGCGTCTGCCCTGAGGGCGTACATGGCATCCTCGAAAGGGTCCGCGGCGTGGACAAGCGGGCCGCCGCGAAGACGGCCGAGGCTCTTCACCCTGAGGAGTTGGGGGAGATACTCTCCAGGGGAGATTTCAAGACGCTGGCGCGGCTGCCAGGCATGGGCGAGAAACGGGCCCGTGCCGTCGTCGAGTTCTACGAGAACGAGAGAAGCGACCGGCGCTTTTTGTATGCCGCCAACCGCAACGACCGTTTCCGGGGGAAGCCGGTGATCACGGAGCTTGACCTCGGGAGAGACCTCGAAGAGCAGGTGTGGGACCATGCGGTGCGGGCGCGAAGGCTTGGCGATCCCGACCCACTCGGGCCCGATGAGCCTCCGGGCCACACCACCGTCCGCAACGCGAACCTCATGCATCCGCTCCCGATGACGCCCTCTCTGATGGGCCGGGGCGTCTACTATCCCGAGCAGGTCGGGCGCTTCGCCGACAGGTGTAGACGTGTCCTCGTGGAAAGGGAGAGGCTGGCCGGTGTCGGATCTCTACGCATCCAGCGCGGCAAGCTCTTCCACACGATCAAGATGGCCGGCGTCGGGATGAAGACGCGGGCCAGGGTCCTCGCGAGCGGGTTGCTCGACGACGAGTACACCTATGAGAGCCTCGTCGCCATCCCCGGCGTGACGGAGGCCCAGGCCAGGACTATCGCAGGGGCCGCGAGGGCCGCCAAAGAGGGACCTGTGCCAGCTTCGCTCGGGGTGGCGCGGACGGAGGTCCGTGTCTCCTAGTCTCTACGGCTTCGTGAGAGACCACGAGCCCGTGAGCCCGGAAGAGATCTCCACAGAATTCCTCTCTTTGACGAGCCCGAACGGCGATACCAGGGCCCTTGTCGAGAGGCTCGTCGAAGGTGATTCGAGGTTTGTCTGGGAGGATGCGGACTTGAGGACCGCGCATGCTGGCTCGCTCGCGCTCGGGGAGGCCCCTTACGTCGTCTTCGACGTGGAGACCACAGGCTCCTCGGCCGGGAAGGGGGGCGCCATCACGGAGTTCGGCGCCCTCAAGCTCGTGCGCGGGGAGGTGATCGACCAGTTCTCGACGCTCGTCAACCCTGGCCGCCCGATAGACTCCTTCGTCGTGCGCCTGACAGGTATAACGGACCGCATGGTCTCGGATGCTCCTTCCATCTCCGAGGTAATGCCGCGCTTCGAGGAGTTTGTCGAGGGGTGCGTCCTCGTCGGGCACAACGTCCACTTCGACTGCTCCTTCGTCACAGCTGCAAGAGGGGGGAACCCGCTCCCCAACGAAGTCCTCGACACCCTGAAACTCGCCCGTTGCCTGGTGCCTGGTCTCAAACGCTACCGTCTGGGCGCGCTCGTCAGCCACTTCGGTGTGCGCCAGGCGCCGAACCACAGGGCCCTCTCCGACGCTGCCGCGACGACGGAGATCTTCCGGAGACTGCTGAAGCTCCTCGACTCCGCAGGCATAGAGAGCGTCGGGGAAGCGCTCGCTATCCGCGGGGGAAGGGGACGCATCAAACCCCAGAAGCAACACCTCGCAAGCGAGTTACCAAACACGCCGGGCGTCTACTACTTCGTCGACAAGCACGGCACCACCCTCTATGTCGGCAAGGCGAAGGACCTGAAGGCCCGCGTCAGGACCTACTTCAACGGCGGGGACGGACGCCGCAAGGTCGGCCGGCTCGTCGAAGAGGTCGCCGAGATACGCGTCAAGGAGACCGAGAGCGAGCTTCACGCCCTCATCCTCGAGGCCAGGGAGATAAAACGCCTGTTGCCGCGCTACAACTCCGTCGGCAGGGACGACAAGGCGAGCTGGTACATAAGGCTAGACCTTGGCGAGCCCTACCCCGTACCCGAGCGGGTCTCCGCGAACCCGCCCGAGGGCGGACTCATCCACCTCGGCCCTTACAGGAGCGCCGGGGTCCTTGACACCTGCATCGAGGCTCTCGGCAGGATCTTCCCGCTCAAGAGGTGCTCGGGTGACGGGGAGGTCTGCTTCTACGGCCAGATGGGACGCTGCGCGCCGTGCCTGGGCATGGGTGAGGAGGAATACCGACGGGAGGTCGTAGACGAGGTGGTCGCGCTCTTGCGGGGCGAGGGTGGTGAGGAGCACCTGAGGGCGCTCGTCAGGGAGCGGAAACGGATGGCCGCGGGGCTAGAGTTCGAGGCCGCGGCCAGGCTGCGAGACTTGATCTCCGGCATAGAGCGGATACGCCTCTCCAGGACTGTGGTGGGCGCTGAGGGTGTGCAGGCCGTCGTCGCCCCATCGACGGAGCCTGGTGTGATCGAGGTCTTCATCCTGTGCGAAGGACGCCTGGTCGCCCACCGCGGCTTCGACCCTGGCGATGCGAGCGGCCTCGCACGCTTCGCCGAGGAGGTGCTGGCGAGGCCCAGGGAGAACGGGTCCCGTTCCGAGAAGGAAGGCACGAACGAGGCGCGTATCGTCGCGGCCTATCTCAGGCGCCGGCAGGCGGTAGTCGAGGCCGTGCGCTTGAAAGAAGCTCGGGATCTCCTGGAGGTGGCGGAAAGGGTCGCCGAGGCCACGGCCCCGCTGGCGTGAGGACCCGTCGAATTCAGGAGGCTGTGTACTCCACCATGCTAGAATAAGTAAGACGAATCAACGGTTCCTGTGTACGACAAGAGGGTTTAGCCGGGGATGGTACAGGATCTACAGGGTGTGACGCGCAAGATTCTTCTGGTCGACGACGAGCCGTCGCTCCAGAAGATGCTCACGCATGCGCTCGAGCGCGAGGGATTCCAGGTCCAGGTCGCCGGTGACGGCGAGGCCGCTCTGGAAGCGTTCAAGGCCTTCGAGCCGCACCTTATAGTGCTCGACATCATGCTCCCCAAGCTCGACGGCACTGAGGTCATAAGGAGGATACGGTCGCAGAGCGACGTGCCCGTCATCATGCTGACAGCCCGCGACGACGAGATAGACAGGGTAGTCGGCCTCGAGCTCGGGGCTGACGACTACGTCACCAAGCCTTTCGCCGTCAGGGAGCTTGTGGCGCGCGTCAGGGCGATCATGCGCAGGGCGGCGGTACCGGCTGGCCAGCGCCCTGACGAGCTGACCTACGACAGGCTCAGGATCAACCTGCCAAGCCGCAGGGTGTCGGCCGAAGGCGAAGAGGTCGACCTCACCTATACCGAGTTCGAGCTCCTGGTGACCCTGGCCTCGAGCCCTGGCAGGGTGTTCTCGCGCAGCGCGCTCCTGCGCAGGGTGTGGGGCGACGAGTTCCGTGACGAACGCACGGTGGACGTCCACATCCGTCACCTCCGCGAGAAGATAGAACGCGACCCCAGGAACCCCGAATACATCCACACCGCGCGGGGTGTCGGATATGTTTTCCGCTAGAGATCAGTCTACGGGAAAGGGCAGGGATCTAGACCTCTGGCGAAAGGCCAGGAAGCGGCTCGCGTCGAAGCCTGGGGGCGAGTTCAGGCCCCGCCTCAGCATGCGCATCTGGCTCACGGCGCTCTTCGTGCTCGTGACCGCCTTCGCCGCGATAACCGCCTACGAGATAGTGCATCCCATCCTCTTTGAGACCCTCAATCGGTCGAGCGGGGCCGCCTTCAAGCAGGTCGGGGACCAGTTCGAGGATCAGGTGCAGCGCTTGAGGGAACGCGGCGAACCCGTAACGGAGCAGCGCATCAACGCGTTCGCCCGCTCCCACGGGCTGCAGTGGGGCATAGTCAGGGGCGCGGATGGCCAGCTGACGCAGGGGAACCTGGATGAGTGGTCCTACGGACCGGTGAGGCGTGCCGTAGAGGAGCCGAGAAGGCCTAGCGACGATATGGAACAGATCGAGACTGGAGTCCACAAGGGACAGCGGCTGGCCACCTACGCCTATCCCATAAACGTCGACGTCGAAGGCAGGGCCGAGCCACAGCCCAGGGCCATAGTCTTCGTCAAGTTCTTCACGGAGAATGACGTCGAGAACGTGCGGGCGGCGCTCAGGAATATAGAGCGATTGGCCTTGCTGGCAGGCGCCCTGGCGCTGCTTATCGCCGGGCTCGCAGGGTACTTCGCGGCGGTCTTGATCTCCCGGCGCGTCAGCCGCCTGGGGCTGGCCGCCGAGCACCTGGCCGCAGGCAACTTCGACGCGAGGATACAGACGCGCGTCGAGGATGAGGTGGGCTCTCTAGGCGCGACGTTCAACGCAATGGCGGTCTCCCTCAAGGAGGCGTTCGACCAGGTAGGGCAGGAGAAGGAGCGCGGGAACGCGATACTCGACGGCATGACGGATGCGGTCGTTGGGGTGGACAGAGACCTGAACCCCGTATTCTTGAACCCACGCGCAAGGAAGCTCCTCGAGTCTTCCGACCATGCCTTCCACAACCGCCTGCAGGAGGTGCTCGCCAAGACCCGCTACAGCGGTCCCGTTACAGAGTCCGAGGCGAAGGCCGGGGA
>Ga0208612_1001276_pt1 | contig 10521 bp, 12 predicted proteins | sample AntDryMetagUQ889_FD_188089 | JGI IMG/M metagenome (GOLD analysis project Ga0208612, IMG submission 188089) | Polar desert microbial communities from Antarctic Dry Valleys - UQ889 (SPAdes) | ecosystem: Environmental > Terrestrial > Soil > Desert | place: Antarctic Dry Valleys | collected 2008-12-31 | reverse complement strand
GCATGGCGGAGCACTGCTTTTATGAGACGGTCACCCAAGCGGAGGGCCGTGTCCTGTTCGGCAAACGGGTGACCGAGTTCGGGCAGGTCCGGCGGATCCTCTCGGAGGCATACGCCCGTCTTCTGGGCGCAAAGCTCTACGGCGCGCGGGCGGTTGATTACGTCCGCACCGCGTCTCGGCACGACCGCCGCTACCTCCTTTTCACCCCTATCAACAAGATGCAGGTGACGATGGAGGGAGAGCGGATCGTGAGCCTCCTCGGCGAGGTCATCTCGGCGAAGGGATTCGAGCGCGACTCGTACTTCGAAAGCGCGAAGAACATCATCGGCGGCCTCCCCAAGCTGGAGGGGACCGTCCACGTGAACCTGGCGCTGGCCCTCAAGTTCCTGCCGAACTACCTGTTCGGCACCACGGATTTCGAGCCGGTCCCGATGAGGCGCGACGCCGGCGACGACGCGTTCCTCTTCGACCAGGGGCCCACGCGCGGGCTCGGCAAGATCGCCTTCGGCGCCTGGCGCCCGGTATTCGACGAGTTCGCCGAGGTGCCGAACGTCGCCGTATTTCGCGAGCAGGCCGAGGCGCTGGTCGCCATGGTTTCCGAGGCTCCGCTGACGCCTGGGCAGATGTCCGACGACCTCGACTTCCAGCAGGCTCTGGCCCAGGTCTTCACCCTCATCCCTTACGGGCAGCTGATTCTCGAAGAGGCCCGCGCGCAGGAGACATCCGAGGACGTCGTCGACCTGGTGTTCGAGTGGCTTGTGCGCGACTTCTCGAGGCTCGCGCTCGATCTCCACGGCAAGGCGTCCTCGACGCCCGAGCAGCAGCAATGGGTGCTCGACAGCATCCGCAAGCCTGTGATCGACCCCGAGCGCGAGGATCGGATCTACGCCGAGGTCCGCGCGCTCGCCGGCACGTATCTGCCTACGTAGATGAGCACCTCAAAGCGCGAGCCGCGCGTCGTGATCGTGGGCGCCGGCATGTCTGGGATCGCGATGGGCGTCGCCATGAAGAGGGCCGGCTTCGAGAACTTCGTGATCCTGGAGAAGGGCTCTGACGTTGGCGGCACCTGGTACTGGAACCACTACCCGGGCCTGTCGTGCGACGTCCCCTCGCAGCTCTACCAGTATTCATTTCACCTGAAGCCAGATTGGGAGCGCGTGTTCGCGACTCAGGACGAGATCCTCGCCTACCACCGCGAGGTCGTGGACCGCTTCGGCCTTAAAGACCACCTACGGCTCGACACGGAGGTGACGCAGGCGCAGTGGTCGGGAGAGGAGTGGAGCGTCGAGGCCAACGGCCAAACGAAGCGCGCCGACTTCGTCGTCATGGCGACCGGGGTGCTTCACCACCCGAACGTGCCAGACATCCCGGGCCTCGAGGACTTCGAGGGGACCACGCTCCACAGCGCGCGCTGGGACGACGAGGTCGGCTTCGCCGGCAAGCGTGTTGCCGTGATCGGCACCGGCTCTACCGGCGTGCAGATCGTCTCGGCGATGCAGCCGGTCGCCGAGCAGGTCACCCTCTTTACCCGCAGCCCCCAGTGGGTGCTGTGGGGGCCGACCGAAATGCGCCAGCCCGAGCTCGTCTCCGCGCTCTTGCGCCGCGTCCCGCTCCTCAATCGCCTTGTTTTCGAGAGCCTTCTGAAGGCCTCGTGGCTCTTTACCGACGTCGTCACGCGCCCGTCGTGGCGCCGCCGGCTTCTCCAAGCCTTCGCCCGGCGCCGCATGGATTCGATCCGCGACGAGGACTTGAGAGCGAGGCTCACGCCAGCCTACGAGCCACTTTGCAAACGCCAAGTGGTCTCGGGCCCCTTCCTCCGGGCAATCCAAGAACCCAATGTCGAGGTTGTCACCGAGGCGATCGACCACGTTGGGGCGAACGGGGTCGTCACGGCCGACGCGAAGGCCCGCGAGTTCGATCTCATCGCTCTCGCGACCGGTTTTGAGGCCCACAACTACATGCGCCCCATGAACCTCGTCGGGCGCGACGGCCTCACGATCGAAGAGGCTTGGCGGGACGGACCTCGCGCCTACCGGATGATGGCCATCCCCGGCTTCCCCAACCTCTTCTCGATCCTCGGGCCCAACTCGCCGGTCGGCTCACTCCCCCTCCACCACGCCGCCGAGCTGTCCGCGTCCTACATCGTGCGCTGGCTCGAGCGGTTCGCGCGCGGCGAGATCAGATCGGTCGAGGTGACCGAGGAAGCGTCAGACGAGTTCAACGCGCAGGCAGCCAAGGCGCTCGGCCCGACCGTCTGGAACACGGGATGCAACTCCTGGTACCAGCGGGCCGACGGCACGATCGACCTCTGGCCGTTCAACCGCGCGACGATGAAGCGCATGCTCGGCGAACCCGACGACACGCACTTCCATCTCGGCATCACCGCACGATGAAGTCACGCTCTCAACCTGGAAAGGGATCATCGGGCGGCTTGTCAAACCGCTCTATCTGCCCTTCTGTGCCTACCAGATAGATCTCGCCCTCGAGCGGGAAAGCCTCGGAGGTCCCGCGACCGAGCGCCACGGCCGCAAGTGCGGTGCCGGCCAGTCGGTAGACATCGCGGGTGACGCCGATCCGGAAGAGCGACTGCGTCTCTGACGTGGCGTCGCCCTCGCCGGCGCGGAGCGCAATGTTCAGGTCGTCGCGAAGGCCGCGGGCCGCCACCGCGATCGCGATGTTCTCGACCTCGTCCGAGGTGACGGCGGCCAGGGCGCGCGCCTTTTTGATCGAGAGGCGCCGCAAGAAGCGCTGGCTCGCCCCGCTGCCGATCACAACGGGCAGATGGAGGTCCTTGGCCCGCGGCACGTTCTTCGCCTGAGCGTTGACCTCGATCGCGACGACGGGAACCCCGAGGTCGCGCAAGAGCTCGCAGAGCCGGAAGCCCACCTGCCCGAGGCCTACGACCACGACATGGTCTCGCCGGGGCACCGCGGCGCGGCCGACGATTCCGGTCAGGCGAGGGTCGAGGAGGCGATTGACGATGCCCGCGGTCAGGACGGCGGCAAACCCGAGCGTCAGCAGCATGCTCGCCGCGGAGAAGAGCTTGAACCAGTCCTCCCCTTCGTCGGCTGCCTCGCTCGGCCCGACGGTGATCGTCACCTTGGCCACGGCGTAGAAAGCGTCGACGAACGAGTAGTCGGCGACCAGCATCGTCGCCACCGTCTCGATCGCGAAGACGGCGAAGAAGCCGAAGAGCCCGTAGACGAGGATGGCGGCACTCGCGTCGAACGGCCTCGCCAGTGACTCGAGCGCTGCGCGCGCCCGTTGCCAAGGACCGGGCACCAGCCACCTTCGAGGTACGCGCTGCGGATCGTCGCCGGACACCTCGATGCCCTCCACACCCTCGGGCCCGCCGACGAGCGAGATCAGGTTGGGGTCCAGGCAAGGTCCGACGAACGCCGGCTTCACCACGTCCGCCATCGAGAGAACGCTTACGTTCTCGACCGACTCGCACAGGTGGGCAGCGACGTCTCGGTCGAAGATCGTCACGAGCTGGCGAATGCCCGGGCGAACGTGGGCGACGACCAGGGCTCTCCGCAACGTCACGTGATCGAAGCGCGAGATCACGATTACTCGGTCGATCTCGTCGGTGAGCGCGTCTCGGATCTCGGCGTCGGCCGGCTCGTCGAGGCGCGAGACCTCGGCGCCGCCCGCGTCGAGCGCTCGCGACGTCGCATCGGCGAGCTGACCCTCTCCGATCAATAGGACGTGACCCGTGTCCACCTGGTGAGTATCCCAGTGATCAGCTGCCGCTAAGCCGCGAGCAAGCCGAGCAGTTCCTCGAGGTCTAAGAAATAGATCGCCGAGGTTGCTGGGGCGCCCTGTGCCACATGCGCACCATAGGCCCGCGAGTTAGCACCACGAACTCCCGGGTACGTATAGGTCACACCTAAGGAGAGGAGTGCCCGATGGAAGGCTCAGAAGTAGGCTCGGACGGCGACACGAGGGACCCCGGCCTCGCCGAAGCGCCCACCGGTGCACCACCCGCGTCGGAGGACGAGGCGACCGACGTCGCCGAGGAGGACACGGTCCCCGAGACCGACGATCAGCCCGGCGGCTCGCCGGAGACCGAGGGCGAGGACATCGAGCCCGAGGCCGGCGGTGCGGCCGACGAGGAAGACACCCCCGACGCGAGTGGAGGATCGATCTAGATGGAAGGCTCAGAGACGCCTGAGGGCGACGTAAACGAGGCCCATCCGAACGAGGGCGAAATCGCAGAGGCGGTCGAAGACGTCGATCTGACGGATTCGCCTGAGGACGTCACTGACGACGACGCCCCCGAGGAAGACGAGGGCGAGGCGCACAGCTGATAATCCGGAAGGCCATATGGTCGGCGTGCTCGAGAACCTCTAGCCGTCGGCATCCTCCCCGGCACCTCTCGCGGCGGTGAGGGTGTGCTGAACGCAGGCGCCGGTGAAGTCACTGTCTAGTTGCTCTCCGGTGACGAGCGCCCGAAAGTAGAGGGGCGCTACAAGCTGCTCCACGAGCGAGCGAGGCTCCGCCCGCGGGGAGGTCTCGCCGCGGGCGGCGGCGCGGACGAACATCAGCTGCGCCCGCTCGAAGCGCGCCGCCCAGAAGGCGCTCAACAGTTCGCCGAGGTCCGCTTCGGCCTCGGCTCGTGCGGCTGAGAGCGCATGGAAGAGCCGCAGCATCGCTGGGTCGCGAAGAGCGCTGGCCAGGCCATCGAGAAACGCTTGTAGGTCGCTCTCGATCGCACCCGTGTCTGGCACGGGAACGGCGGCTTGGGCTACTTCCAAAAGCGCGTCCGCCGCCAAGCGCGATCGGCTCGGCCAGCGCCGGTAGACGGTCGCGGGGTCCACTCCCGACCGCTGCGCGACCGTCCGGTGGGAAAGCCCCCCGTAGCCTCCTACCAGAAGCTCTGAGCGCGCGGCGTCGAGGACCCGCGCTCTGATTCGGGCGCTACGACCTCCCGGTCGTGACCGAACGGCGTCGATCGCCGCCGGTGGATCCAAGTTGGGCGGTTCGCTCACGGTTAATGACGATCCTATTGGCGAAGCACTCAATGCGACAGGTATTGCGTTAGTGTCCCGCGAGTGACCGTCACCGCGATCCAGACCGGCGAGGTTCAGATCAAGACGCGCCACGTCGAGGCCCGGTTCGGGCCGCGGCCAGCAAGGGTGGCAGATGTCCTGGCCGATCGAAGCTGGGCGCCCCGGCTGCCGATCTTGTGCTTCCTGATCGATCATTCGGAAGGTCCGATCATGGTGGACACGGGCGAGAGCTCGCACGCCAACGATCCGGGCTATCAGCCTCGCTGGCACCCCTTCGTACAAACGAGCGAGCGACGTTGGGTCGAAACTCATGAGGAGGTCGGGGCTCAGCTCCGAGCGCAGGGCATCGATCCCGGCGACGTCGGCCGGGTCGTGATGACGCATATGCACGGCGACCACGCGGGCGGCCTTTCTCACTTCCCGAACGCCCAGATCATCATGAGCGCGACCGAAGCGTCGATGGCCACCGCTCGGACCGGGCCGCTCAACGGCTACCTGAACGGGCACTATCCGGCCTGGCTCGAGCCAACCGTTATCGAGTTTGCCGACGATCCGTGGGAGGTCTTCGAAGCGTCGTATCGGCTCACGGATGACGGAGCGGTGCGACTGATCCCGACCCCCGGCCACACGAAGGGCCACCTGTCGGTCGTGGTCGAAGACACCGATCGCTTGATCTTGCTCACGGGCGATGCCACGTACTCCGAGCAAGCCTTGACGGACGGCGTCGTCGACGGGGTGGCTCAAGACGAGAAGGCCCACCGCCGGACCACACAACTCCTGCGTGAGCTCTGCTCGCGCCGTCATGTCGTCGTCGCACCCAGCCACGATCCCGACACTCAGAGCCGTCTGAAGTGACCCGGATTCCATACCCGACCGACGATGAGCTCGACGAAGGAGCGCGCGAGATCCTGGCTGCGTTGCCACCCTTGAACGTCGCGAGGATGTTCGCGGGAGCTCCGGCCGCGCTCGGGCCGCTCACCGACCTCGGCCAAGCGATCCTGTTGCGCTCAGAGCTCGACCCCCGCCTCCGGGAGATCGCGATTCTGAGCGTTGCTCGCGCGACCGGCTCCGTGTACGAGAGGGCCCAGCACGAGGCACTCAGCCGGGCGCTCGAGATGAGCGAGTCCGACATCGCAGCGGCATCGGGTGGTGACCTCGGCGCGCTCGACGACGAGGCTGCGCTCGTCGCTCGGTTCGCCTTTTCGGTTGCTCGAGACATCGCGGCTGAAGCTGATCTGACGGCGGAGATCCTTGCCATGCTCGGTCGCCGGCAAGCAACCGAGCTGGTGGTGTGCTGCGCCTACTACAGCGCCATCGCGCGAATCATCGCCACCTGCGGAGTTGAGCTCGAGGAGAGCCTGCCAACGGCGAACATCGATCCGAAGGAGTGGGAATGACGACCGAAGGAGATCTTCGCGAGCGCCGTGAGGCGATCGTTCGCGAGCACATGGAGTCGGAGAACCACCACGATTACGAGACGACCCTGGGCACGTTCGGGCACCCGCGCTACGAGATCGTCCCAACGGGGGATGTCTTCGACGGCGAAGAGGAGGTTCGCGCCTACTTCGAGACTTCCCGGACCGCATTCCCCGACCAGCGAAACAAGCTGATCGCCCTCCATCACGCCGATGCGGGCGTGATCGTCGAGTTCGAGCTTCGCGGGACTCACGAGGGTCCACTTCGAGGTATCCCGGCGACCGGCAAGGAGTTCACATGCCGTTCCGTCGCCTTCTTCTTGTTCGAGGAGGATAAGCTCGTCTGCGAGCGCGTCTACTTCGACGCAGCCACGATCCTGAGCCAACTCGGCCTGGTTCAGGCAGCGCCAGCTTTCAAAGATTCGGAGGCCAAAGAGTGAGCGATCCAGCGAACCTTGCCTTGATCGAGCGCTTCTACGAAGCGTTCGACCGAGGTGACGGCGAGGCCATGGAGGCGTGCTACGCGCCGACCATCGAGTTCTCCGACCCGGTCTTCCCAGACCTTAAAGGCGGTCAGGCCGGAGCGATGTGGAGAATGCTGACCAGTGCCCCCGGGGAGCTGCGGATCGAGCTTCGCGACCACGATGCAAGTGAGGCGACCGGGTCCGCTCATTGGCTCGCCCACTACGAGTTCACGGATACAGGCAGGCCGGTCGTCAACGACATTCAGGCGAGCTTCGAGTTCGAGAATGGCCTCATCACCCGCCACCGCGACGACTTCAGCTTCTACGACTGGTCAAAGCAGGCGCTCGGCCCGCCCGGCCTCCTCCTCGGGTGGACGCCCCTCCTGCGCGCCGCCGTCCGCCGCAAGGCCGCCGCCCGGCTGGACGAGTACCTCAGAGATCGTGCCTAGATCTTGGCCGTGAAGCTGACGTGAAACCGCTTGTCACACCCGCAGCTTGTAGCCACGGCGAAACAGACGCAGGTTGAAAAGAAATAGGGCTCCGGTCACGAGCGCGAGGAACAGCAACGACAGGGCGATGTTGGTTTCCTGGTAGCCCAGGAACCCGTAGCGGACGAGCCCGATCATGTAGTAGATCGGGTTGAACTGGGTGAGCGTCTCGAACGGGTCGGGGAGCAGGTCTGCCGAATAGAAGACGCCTCCGAGAAAGATGAGCGGCTGGAGCACGAACGTCTGAGCGAACGAGACGTCGTCGAACTGCTCGGCACGCACGCCGACGAGGACGCCGAGCTGTGCAAAGAAGAAGCCGGTCAGGAACAGTCCCGGGATCAGCACGAGCGGCTCCTTCACAGGGAGGTCGGTCAGGAGCGACGCCGCGATGAAGGTGAGGACGGCAACCGTCATCCCGCGCAGGAATCCGCCGAGAGAGAAGGCGAGAAGCAGCTCGGCCGGGGACGCCGGCGAAGAGAGCTGATCGTCGATCGCGCGCTGGAACTTCTGCTGGAGGATCGATGACGAGTTGTTCGAGAACGCGTTAATCGCCCACGCCATCATGATCAGCCCGGGGATCACGAAGATCACGTAATCGATCCCGTTCAACTCGTTGATCCGGGAGCCGAGCGCGGCGCCGAAGACGGAGATGTAGAGAAAGGTCTCGAGGAGCGGAGCGCCGACCGTCTGGCGCTTGATCTTCATGAAGCGGCTGACCTCACGGCGGATCAGCGTCACAAGGCGGATCTGCGCGGCGGTCATACGAGCGGCCTCCTCGGCCGCCTCACGAGGCGATCTCCGCCACCTTCGCGCGGGAGAGCTCCTTGCGCCCCACCAGCTCCAGGTAGGCGTCCTCGAGGCTCGACACCCCGTACTTAGCCGACAGTTCGCCGCTGGATCCCTCGGCGACGATCTCGCCCTCGTTGATGAAGGCGATGCGGTCACAGAGCTGCTCTGCCTCCTCGAGGTAGTGCGTCGTCAGGAGGATCGTCGTCCCCTCCTGGTTCACTTGCTGGACGTAGTGCCAGAGCTCGAGTCGCAACTCGACGTCGACGCCTGCCGTCGGCTCGTCGAGGATGAGAAGGCGCGGCCGGTGCATGAGCGCGCGCGCAAGGATGAGGCGGCGCTTCATCCCACCCGAGAGCGTCCTCGTGCGATCGTCCTTCTTCTCGGACAGAGAGAAGATCTCGAGGAGCTCCTTCGTCCGTTCCCGGCGCTCGCGCCTGGGCATCCCGAAGTAGCCGCCGTGGAAGTCGAGCGATTCCTCGACCGTCAAAAAGAAGTCGAGGTTCAGCTCCTGCGGCGCGAGGCCGACCGCAAGCCGCGCGTCCGAGTAGTCGTCGATCGCGTCGTGGCCGAAGATCCGGATCTCACCCGACGTGGGCGTCGCGAGGCCGGTCGAGCAGTGGATCAGCGTCGACTTGCCGGCGCCGTTCGGGCCAAGCAGGCCGAAGAGCGCGCCGTCCGGGATCTCGAGCGAAACCTCGTGGAGCGCCTCCACCCCTGTCGGGTAGCGCTTGGTGAGCCCTTCGATGTCGAGCGCATGCACGACTCGATCATGCACGTTCAACTGCGGTTGAAGTCAAGTGGCCTCATGCGAGACCCGAGCGTACGCCAAGGGCAGGGGCGGCGCCCGAAGGCGCCGCGCCTGCCCCTCTCCTCCTCCAGCTCTTAAGTTCGAGGCGTTAGGAGACGCCGAGCTTGTCGGCAGCCATCTTCGTGCCCTCGACGCGGTTCTTGATCTTCTGCCACGCCACTTCGCGCGCGTAGTCGGGCGAGCCGTGGTTCGGCTTCTCGTCGATCGAGAACGGGCTGAAGCCGCAATCGTCGGTCGCGCCAAGGCGCTCCTTGTCGATGAAATCGGCGGCGCGGACGATCTGCTTGCAGATCTCCTCCGGTGACTCGACTCTGGGCGACTGCGTGGTGATCACGCCTACGTAGGCCATCTGGGCGACACCGTCGGCGTCGTCCTGGAGGTTGGCGGCGATCGACTCGTACACCGGGTCCTTCTCCCGCTCGGACGCGAGCTGGATCAGGAAATAGCCAGCGTTGATCTTGAACATCTCGCCCAGCAGGTTGTTGTAGGGCACGTCGGCCGAGTGGACCGAGTCGCGATCACCTCCGGGACAGGTGTGGATGCCGATGTTCTGGCGCTCTTCGGCTGAGAAGCGCTCCATCACGCGATTGTTCAGCTCGATGAAGTGCGGCAGGAGCCCGGCGCCGGTCCACGGGTTGCGCGGATCGTTCCGGGTCGCGAGGCGGCCTTCGGTGAAGTCCACCGAGACGCGCACCGCGCCGGCGTCGAACGCCTGGCGGATGTCCTTCTCGCACTCATCGACGATGTCGGACTCGAAGTCCTCCTGCGTGTAGCCGTCGACCTCGTCCTCGAGCGGGTAGAGAAGCGCCAGCATCGACGGCGCGATCACCGCCTGCTTCATCGGCAGGTTCGCGTACTCGATCGACTTCTTCAGCGTGTCCGCGGCATACGTCTTGTACTTGACGGGACCGCCGGTGACGGTCGGGAGCTGGCGCCCATGGCCGTCCGCGAAGATCGCGAAGTACTGGCCGCCGGGGCCGAGGTTGTCGGCGAGGCCGGTGCCGGCGAGCGTGTCCGTGATCGGGTAGGTCGCAAACGACGACCAGCGCTGCTCGCCGTCGGAGACAATCGTCGAGCCGGTCTTTTCGAGGTTCGAGATCGTGTCCTTTACGGCCGCGTCCTGCTCTTCCTCCAGGCCGGAGAACTCGATCTTGCCCTCGTCGTAGGCGGCGTATGCGTCCTGCAGCTTTTGGGGCCTCGGGATCGAGCCAACCTGCTCGGTCGGGATTCCGGTCTCGGCACGGGGATCAAACGTCACTTGGTCTCTCCTCTTAAGTAGTTCAAGCTCTCCACTACCCCTGGCGGGTGGGCAGTCAACCACAATGAACGTCGAGGCCCGTGCTCCACGCGCCTGGGTAAGGGAGAGGGCCCGGACCGCAGCCCGGTGGTACGGTCGCTCGATGGAGGCACTCGCGCTCGATCCGCTCGAAGCCGAGCTTCGGCGGGCGGGAGCGACGTTCGGGCGCGACCACGACCGCGTCATCTCACTCAGCTACGGCTCGGTGGCCGGCGAGATCGCCGTCGCCGAGCGCGCGGTCGGCCTTG
>Ga0208612_1001274_pt1 | contig 10528 bp, 10 predicted proteins | sample AntDryMetagUQ889_FD_188089 | JGI IMG/M metagenome (GOLD analysis project Ga0208612, IMG submission 188089) | Polar desert microbial communities from Antarctic Dry Valleys - UQ889 (SPAdes) | ecosystem: Environmental > Terrestrial > Soil > Desert | place: Antarctic Dry Valleys | collected 2008-12-31 | reverse complement strand
CGCAGCGCCCGCCGAGCAGCCCGCAGCGGACGCCGTCGCGCCCGAGGCTGCTCCACAGCCCGCCGCGCCGGCCGAGTAAAGCCGCAGCTTCCGTCTTTTCGCAGCCGCGGGGGCGAGAGGCCGCCGTCTGGCTCCTTATCCTCGCCAGGGGACGCGTTCGAGCGTCCTCAACGAACGTGACGAACCGAAGCTGAACGAAAGGACGACATGGCGAGTACGAACATCAACCGGGTGATCCTGACCGGCAATCTCACCCGGGATCCCGAGCTCCGAAGCCTGCCGAGCGGGACCAGCGTCTGCGAGCTGCGGGTCGCGGTCAACTCGAGCCGCAAGGACGAGAGCGGCAACTGGGTGGAGAAGCCGAACTACTTCAACGTCAAGGTCTGGGGCGCCCAGGGCGAGAACTGCTCGAACTACCTCTCCAAGGGACGACCGGTCGCGATCGACGGGCGCCTCGACTGGCGCGAGTGGGACACCAAGGAGGGCGAGAAGCGCCAGGCGGTGGAGATCGTCGCCGACCGGGTCCAGTTCCTCGGCAGCCGGGGCGACGACGCGCAGTCCGGCGGCCGCTTCCAGGGCCAGTCCGATGTACCCGCCGACACCTCCGACTTCCAGTCGAGCTCGCAGCCGGCGGCCGTCGGAGCCTCCGACGACGACATCCCCTTCTAGCCCAGGGTCGCGAGAGGCGGCGCCTGGCGGCGTCATCGGTCGCTTGCGTGCGGAGCACGCGGCGCCAGCGCCGAAGGGCGCGGTGCGAGCGCGAAGCGCGAATCTTCCTTGCCAGGCTTGCCTCTCGCGACCCTGCCTCGGCTAGAATGCGCGTTCGCGCCGCTCGGACTGCGGCGCGTTTGCGCGAGATGACCAGCTATCACGAGATCCGAGGCTCCGCCCGCTGATGGCCCGCCGTCAGCGACAGCAGGAGCAGCCGACCGGGCGCCGCCGTGGCGGCAAGTTCGGCGACCGCTTTCGCCCGCGCAAGTACACGCGGATCACGGTCGAGCGCATCGACTACAAGGACCTGAACACGCTGCGGCGGTTCATCTCCGACCGCGGCAAGGTTCGCTCGCGCCGGGTCACCGGGCTCTCGCGCCGTCATCAGCAGCAGCTCGGGCTCGCCGTGCGCCGCGCCCGCGAGCTGGCACTGCTGCCCTACGTCGGCGAGCGATAGGTCCAGCCCCCGTGGCTCAGGCGATCCTGCTCAAGGATGTCGACGACCTCGGCACCGCCGGCGATGCGGTCGACGTCTCGCCCGGGTACCTGCGCAACTACCTGGTGCCGCGAAAGCTCGCCCAGCCGGCCACCCAGGCCTCGCTCGAGGAGGCACAGCGCCGCCGCGAGCTGGCCGAGCGCGCCGCCGAGGTTGCGGCCGAGCGCGCCGGGGAGACCGCGGCGCTGCTCTCGAAGACCGTGCTCACGATCCAGCATCGTGCCGGCCCCGATGGCAAGCTCTACGGCTCGGTAACCAACGCCGAGATCGCCGAGGCGATCAACGACGCCCGCGGGCTCAAGGTCGACCGTAAGAAGATCCGCCTCGACGAGCCGATCCGCGAGATCGGCACCTACCTGGTCGAGATCGAGGTCGCCGGCGGCGCCACCGCCAAGGTCAAGACGATCGTCGCCGAAGCCAAGTAGCGACCGCACCGTTGGCGCTTTCCTCTCGGTATACGAGAGGAACTCGCCACTGCCCGACCTCCGGGGACGGCGATTGCGTTCGTAAGTTCGGGCTGACGTTCTGGCCGAGAATGCGGGAACTGCTCGGACGCAACGGAGCCGCCTGTGGTTGTCTCGGCGATCGGACCGCGAGCGGGGGCGACTTGCCGCCGCCGCGCCCTCTAAACCGAGAGAGTCATGGCCACCGCAGAAGCACACGTTCCCCCGCAGAACCTCGAGGCCGAGGAATCGGTGCTGGGTGCGCTGATGGTCTCCGAGTCGACGCACAACGCGGTGATCCTCGACGTGCGACTTGAGGCTCAGGACTTCTACCGCGACCGCCATCGCCTGATCTACAAGGCGATCAAGCGCCTCTACGAGCGCAGCGACCCGATCGACGCGATCACCGTCTCCGAGCTGCTGCGTTCGACCGGCGAGCTCGAGCAGGTGGGGGGGCGCGACGCCGTCTCGCACCTCGCCTCGGTGGTGCCGGCGCCGGGCAACGCCAAGCACTACGCGAAGATCGTCCAACAGAACTCGCTGCTGCGCCGGCTGCTCGACGCCTCGCAGACGATCCAGGCCTCGGTTCGCAACCGCGAGGGTGAGCCGCAGCATTTGGCCGAGCAGGCAGAGCGACTGCTGTTCAACGTCGCCCACGAGGAACAGGCCGAGGACTTCCACGTCCTCAAGGACATCGTCTCGCGCGAGGTGGACCGCCTCGAGGAGCTGGCCAAGGGTGGCGCCGCGCTCACCGGCACCGCCTCCGGGTTCACCGACCTCGACGAGATCACCGGCGGCTTTCAGCCCGGCAACCTGATCATCCTCGCGGCCCGCCCGGGAATGGGCAAGTCCGGTCTCGTCGCCAACATCGCCGAGCACGTCGCGGTCAAGCAGCACCGCCCCGTCGCCTTCTTCTCGCTCGAGATGTCAGAGTCCGAGCTCGTCCAGCGGCTGATCGCGAAGCGGGCGCGGATCCCCAGCGACCGGCTGCGCAAGGGCCAGGTCGGCAAGGATTGGGGCAAGGTGGTGCGGGTCGGCAACGAGCTCGAGCCTGCTCCGCTGTGGATCGACGAATCCTCGGATCTCGGGCTGCTCGATCTGCGCGCCAAGGCGAGGCGGTTGCACGCCAGCGAGATCTCCAACGGCAACGGCGGTCTCGCGCTGATCGTGCTCGACTACATCCAGCTGATGCGGGCCGAGGATTCGCGGATCAACCGCGTCGAGCAGGTCGGCCAGATGAGCCGTGGGCTGAAGATGCTCGCCCGCGAGCTGAGGGTCCCGGTGATCGCGCTGTCGCAGCTCTCGCGGGCGCCCGAGCAGCGCACCGGCCGCGACAAGCGGCCGATTCTCTCCGACCTGCGCGAGTCCGGGAACCTCGAGCAGGACGCAGACCTGGTCGCCTTCATCTATCGCGAGGACTACTACAAGAACTTCGAGGAGGACGTGGACCAGGAGGAGCGCGCTCAACTCGAGGGCATCGCCGAGGTGATCGTGCGCAAGAACCGCAACGGGCCGACCGATACCGTGAGGCTCGCGTTCCTCGACAAGTACGCCTCGTTTCAGAACCTCTCGCGGGCCGACAGCGCCTCCGGCCAGCGTCCAGCTCAGCCACCGTCCATCAACGAGGCAGACTTCGTGGAAGTCGCCGAGGAGTGAGCGCCAAGGTCAGAGAGCTGCCTCGATCCTGCCCGCTGGCGCTCTGCGACGGAAGCGGTTGGATCAGCGCCGCCGATGACGACACCGCCCAGCCGTGTGGATGTCGGGAGCGCCGCATCCAGCAGGCCCGTATGCGCGGCGTGCGCGCGACCCTGCCGCGAAAGTACGAGGGGGTGAGCTTCGACCGCCCGCCGATCTCCGACATGGCGCAGGCCCCGCAGTCGCGAGCGGTGGTCGAGGCCGTGCGAGCGTTCATCGACGATCTCGACGGCAATCTCGCGGCCGGTAGGGGCATCTGGTTCGTGGGCGACGTCGGCACCGGTAAGACGAGCCTCGCGATGCTGATCTCGAAGCTCGCGATGCAGGCCGGGCGCTCGGCGGCGGTCTACTCGCTGCCCAAGCTGCTGACCCGGATCCGGCGCACCTACGACCTCGACTCCGGTGACCTCTCCTACTCCGAGTTCTTCGATCGCCTCACCTCGGTCGACCTCCTGCACATCGACGACCTCGGCGCGACCAAGCAGACTGAGTGGGTCCTCGAGCAGCTGTTCTCGATCGTCGACGAGCGTTACGCGACGCAGAGGTCGATGGTGCTGACAACGGACCTTGCGGTCGAGCAGCTCGAGGAGCAGATCGGCCCGCGCACGGTCTCGCGCCTGGTCGAGATCTGCGGCGATCCACTGCCGCTGTTCGGCGAGGACCAGCGCTACCGCGTCGCTTAGGGCAAGCGGGCCGCCCGGCCCTCCATAATCACCGGCTGATGCCAGGAATCGTGATCATCGGGACCCAGTGGGGCGACGAGGGCAAGGGCAAGATCGTCGACCTGCTCGCTCGCGACGCGGCGATGGTCGTGCGCTTCCAGGGCGGCAACAACGCCGGCCACACGATCGTTCGCGACGGCGAGGAGTTCAAGTTCCACCTGATCCCCTCCGGGATCCTGCACCCTGGCAAGACCTGCGTGATCGGCAACGGCGTCGTCGTCGACCCCAGCGTGCTGATCGGCGAGCTCGACGGGCTGCGCCGGCGGCGGGTCGACGTGGGCGGCCTGCGGCTCTCCGCCAACGCCCACCTGATCATGCCCTACCACGTGATGCTGGACACGGCCGGCGAGGCGAAGCTGGGCAAGCTCGAGATCGGCACCACCAAGCGCGGGATCGGCCCCTGCTACGCGGACAAGTCGGCGCGTCTGGGGATCCGCGTCCAGGACCTGCTCGACCCGAAGATCCTGCGCAAGAAGATCGCGGCCGCGCTCGAGCCCAAGCAGCAGCTGCTGCGGCCGTTCGCCCGCGACCCGAAGCTCGACCTGCACGCGATGACCGAGGAGTACCTGAGCTACGGTCACCGGCTCGAGCCTCACATCGCCGATACCTCGCGCCTTTGCTGGGACGCGCTCGACAGCGACCAGACGGTGCTGTTCGAGGGCGCCCAGGCGGCGATGCTCGACCTCGACCACGGCACCTATCCGTTCGTCACCTCCTCCAACCCGATCGCCGGCGCGGCCTGCGTCGGCGCCGGGGTCGGGCCGACCGACATCGACGAGGTCTGGGGCGTCTGCAAGGCCTACGCGACCCGGGTCGGCGCGGGGCCCTTTCCGAGTGAGCTCACCGACGAGGTCGGCGTCCACCTGCGCGACCGCGGCCACGAGTTCGGCACCACCACCGGGCGCGAGCGTCGCTGCGGCTGGCTCGACCTGGTCGCGCTGCGCTACGCCACTCGCCTCAACCGCCTCTCGACCCTGGCGATCACCAAGCTCGATGTGCTCTCCGGCCTCGACCCGCTGCGGGTCGCGGTCCGCTACCGCGGCAGCGAGGGAGCCGTGTTCGAGGAGTTCCCCTACCACCAGTCGATCCTGCACTCGGCGAAGCCCGAGTACGAGGATTACCCGGGGTGGGAGGGCGACATCAGCGGCTGCCGCAGCGAGGCCGATCTGCCGGTCGAGGCGCGCGACTACCTCGCCGCGATCTCCGACAACGTCGGCGTCGCGGTCGGCGTGATCGGGGTTGGGCCGGGCCGCGAGCAGGTGATCTCCACCGGGGTGCGGGCCGGTTGAGCCTCAGCTCCGAGCGGCGCGCCGCTCCCGGATCGCGATCGCGATCAGGCCGCCGACCACGGTCAGCGGCGCGAAGGCGAAGGCCAGCCCGCTGAGCCAGTGGCCCGCGTGGGCGAGGACGATCGAGCTCACGCCGGCAGCCGCCGGTCGCCGGTCGGGGCCGGCTTCGCGGTGACCCCGCGGCCTGGATCCTCGGACTCGCCGCCGAGCCGGCGCAGCACCCAGCCCAACAGCAGCAGCAGGGCGACGACGATCGAGCCGACGACCACATAGGCGATCGCCGCGAGGCTGCCGGAGACGCCCTGCTTGAGCTCGCGCTGGAGGATCTCGGTCTCGTCGACGAAGGAGCGCTGGAACGCCGGGGTCGCCTCCACCCCCTCCGCCGGGATCGCGGGATCCTCGGGCAGGAAGACCGGCAGGCCAAGCAGCGCGTCGCCGACGTGGGCGCGGATCAGCGCCTTCCAGCTGCCGTCGATGGGCAGCGGCTCGCTGGTCTCATAGACGCCCGGAGCCGTCTCCTCGAGCTGCTCGAGATGGAGTTGCTCGCCGCCCTGCCAGGCGGTGGCGTTGACCCAGCGGGCGTCGTCGAAGGCGGTGGGCGGATCGACGGTGACGGTGGCCTGGGCGGTGCGACCTGGTCCGTCGGAGATCTCGGTCAGGGCGACGTCGCCGCGCACCCCGGTGAGCTCGGAATCGCCGACGTTGAGCGCGACCATCGCGGCGATCGCGACCAGGCCCGCGGCGGCGGGGACGATCGACGGCATCCGGCTTGGAGTGTCGCGGCGCTTGATCCCCGCGCCGCGCTCGGCGCCGGCGAGGGCGCTCGCCACGTAGGCGCCGATCAGGCCCGCGCCGATCGCGGCGATCAGCGCCGGGGGCCAGGCGTCGAGGATCAGGTTCTGCGGCCATGCGAACGGCATCCACAGGTGCGACCAGGCGTACTCGGCGGCGAAGCCGACGGTGCCGATCAGCGCCCCGCAGATGGCGCCGAAGGCATACGGCCTGCGGGTCGAGACGAACAGGGCGGCGAGCTCGACCAGCCCGGCCTCGACCAGGTACAGGGGGAAGTGGGGTGTGGTCTCGTCGAAGCCCGGCCCGACGATCAGCGCGATCCCACCGCGGGCGACGATGAAGAAGAGGGCGGCGCCGAGGGCCGCGCCCCTGCCGATCCAGAGGCGGGCGCCGGTGAGCGCGACCCCGGCGGCGAAGGCGAGCATGATCGGCTCGAGCAGGAAGTTGAACTGGGGGACGCCGAAGTCGAACTCTGCCTGGAAGGTGGAGAGCCCGATCAGCAGGCCGCCGAAGGCGAAGATCCTGCGGCCGCGCAGCAGGCGTGCGCGCCAGCTGCGCGAGCCGTCGCCCGCGATCCGGCCCTCGACCAGCAGGATGACGCTGCCGATCAGGGTCAGCCCGGCGCCGCCGATCAGCATCAGGTGGGTTGGCCCCCAGAGGGTCACGTCCTGCCCGAAGATCCGGTGCCAGAGGTCGTCGAGTGGAAAGCCGATCAGGGCGAAGGCCGAGGAGGCCATCATCGCGACGCCCCCGAGCGGGGCGTGCCAGTTGCGGCCGATGCGCACGGCGGAGCGGCTCGGGCGGCCCTCGGGCAGCACGATCGCGAGAAAGCCCGCGGCGAAGATGCCGTAGAGCCCGAAGAGGATCAGGTAATGCGCCGGGTTGGCGAGCGGGCCGGCGTCGCGGCCGTCGTCGATGTGAAGGGAGATGTCCCAGTACATCCCGAGCAGCGCCACCAGCAGCGAACCCGCGGCGATCAGCGAGGGCAGCGCCGCCCAGGCGGCGAGGCCGCTGTCGCGGGCGACGAGCTCGGCGATGCGGCGCAGCACCTGGGAGCGGCCGCTGCGGTGGCGCCAACCGAACCAGAGCAGGATCAGGGTTGCGATCGTGGCGCCGCCGGTCGCGATCAGGACCTCGGCGATCTCGGCGCCGCCTGCTGGTGCGACCTCGTTGGGGGCCATCGTGCTCCTTCCGTACATCGCTTCCAGGGCCGCCACCGGCGACCCCTGAGTACGTCACTGGGCGATGTTACACCGCACGATGTCAAGGTTACCGTGAGCCGCGTCACGCTCGCGCCGTGACCGCCGGGTCCCCGCCACCCAAGCGGCGAGGCGACCAACCGGGCCACTAGTCTCCGGCGCCATGTTCGAGAAGGTCCTGGTCGCCAATCGCGGCGAGATAGCGATTCGGGTGATCCGAGCCCTCCGCGAGATGGGCATCGCCTCGGTTGCCGTCTACAGCGAGGCCGATCGCGAGGCCCCGCACGTCGAGCGCGCCGACGAAGCCTTCTTGCTCGGCCCGGCGGTCCCCGCGGAGAGCTACCTGAAGATCGAGAGGATCATCGAGGTCGCCAAGCAGTCGGGCGCCGACGCGGTCCATCCCGGCTACGGCTTCCTCGCCGAGAACGCCGACTTCGCCCGTGCCCTCGACGAGGCCGGGATCGTCTTCATCGGCCCGCCGGCGAGCGCGATCGAGGCGATGGGCTCGAAGACGCGGGCCCGCGAGATCATGCAGGAGGCGGGGGTGCCGATCGTCCCCGGCGCCACCGAGCCTGCGGCCGACGCCGAGGCGGCGCGAAAGAGCGCTGAGGAGATCGGCTACCCGGTTGCCTGCAAGGCGGCCGGCGGCGGTGGCGGCAAGGGCTTTCGGGTGGCGCAGAGCGAGGACGAGCTCGCCGAAGCCTTCGAGGGCGCCGCTCGCGAGGGCGAGAAGTTCTTCTCCGACGACCGCGTCTACCTCGAGCGCTACCTCGAGGACCCGCGCCACGTCGAGGTCCAGGTGCTCGCCGACTCCCACGGCAACGTCATCCACCTGGGCGAGCGCGACTGCTCGATCCAGCGCCGCCACCAGAAGCTGATCGAGGAGGCGCCCGGGCCGCACGTCGACGCGGAGATGCGCGCCAGGATCGGCAAGATCGCCACCGAGGCGGCGAAGGCGGTCGACTACCGCGGCGCCGGCACGGTCGAGGGGATGCAGGTCGGCGACGATTACTTCTTCCTCGAGATGAACACCCGGGTGCAGGTCGAGCACTGCGTCACCGAGATGGTCACCGGCGTCGACATCGTCCGCGAGCAGGTGCGGATCGCCGCCGGCGAGGCGCTCTCGATCGGTCAGGACGAGGTTGAGCTGCGCGGGCACTCGATCGAGTGCCGGATCAACGCCGAGGCCGCCCACAAGAACTTCGCCCCCGCCCCCGGGAGGATCGACGAGTACGTCGAGCCGGCGGGCCCCGGGGTGCGGGTCGACTCGGGGCTCGAGGCCGGCGGCGAGGTGACCCCGACCTACGACCCGATGGTGGCCAAGCTGATCACCTGGGACGTCGACCGCGAGCACGCCACGGCGCGCATGCTGCGCGCCCTCGACGAGTACCGGATAGAGCCGTTGACCACCTTGATCCCCTTCCACAAGGCGATCCTGGCGACCGAGCAGTGGGCCCGGGGCGAGACCTGCCGCGACCTCACCGAGGACAAGAAGTGGCTCAAACAAACAATGCCCGACACGTCCTCGGCTTCGCCTCCGGGCGGGTCAGGGTCGGGGGAGAATGCCGATCCCGAACCGTTGTTGGAGCGGGAGTACTCGGTCGAGGTCGACGGGCGCCTGCATCAGGTCAAGGTGATCGGCGCCGCCGCTGCGGCCGGCACCGGGACCGCGGCGGCCCGGCGCCCGCCCAGGCGCCAGCGCTCGGCGAGCTCGGGCGGCGGCGGTGCCAGCGGCCCGGGACTGCCCTCGCCGCTTCAGGGCACGATCCTCAAGGTCGCGGTCAAAAAGGGTGCGGAGGTCGAGGAGGGCGCCCTGATCTGCGTGATCGAGGCGATGAAGATGGAGAACGAGATCACCGCGCACCGTGCCGGCAAGGTCATCGAGATCAGCGTTTCCGAGGGCGCGGCCGTGAACGCAGGCGACCCGATCTGCAAGATCGAGTAGCGGATGGGCGAGGGGCTCCCCTGGCGCGGACCCGGGCCCGGTAGGCCGGACCTGCGGCTGCCGCCCGAGAAGGTGAAGCTGCGCCGTAACGGGATCTGGCGCAAGCAATGGCGCTACATCGGCGTCTTCAGCGATGAGCTGCTGCTGTGCGCGGCGCGGGTCCAGGTGGGCCCGATCGGTCAGACCTTCTGGGCGGTCTGGGATCGCGAGTCCGCGCAGATGATCGAGCGCACCAAGCTGCTCGGGCCGATCGCCCGTGGCGAGGTCTGGACCGAGCGCGACGAACCCGGCGGCGGGCGGATCGAGTGGGCGCCGGCCGAGGGCGATTCACAGGTGCGGATCGAGGCTCCCGCCGACGCCGACGAGGAGCAGGTGCGGGCGTTCATCCGGATCGGAGCCGGAAGCCCCTGGGTCGAGTCGGTCTGCCCGACCGCGGACGGCCTCCACACTTGGACGCGCAAGCGTGTCACGCCAGTTGCCTGCGACGTCCGCATCGGCGCCCGGCGGATTCGGCTCGAGGCGCGGGCGGTCGAGGATGAGTCCTGCGGCTACCACGAGCGCCACACCGTCTGGGACTGGTCGGCGGGCGTCGGCCGCAGCACCGACGGACGCGAGCTCGGCTGGAACCTGGTCAGCGGCATCAACGACCCGGCGACCAGCTCCGAGCGGGCGATCTGGGTCGACGGGCAGCCCTCCGAGCCGGGGCCGGTCTCCTTCGAGGGGCTCGAGGCGATCGCGCTCGACGGCGGCAGGCTCGAGTTCAGCGCGATCTGCGAGCGCCGAAAGCAGGAGAAGCGCGCCTTCGTCGAGTACAGCTACCGCCAGCCCTTCGGCACCTTCTCCGGCACGCTCCCCGGCGGGATCGAGCTCGACCACGGGATCGGCGTGATCGAGCACCACGACGCCCACTGGTAGCCATCCCCGCGGTCACGGCCCGACCTGCCAGCGCCAGGGCGGCTGCTCGTGCGGCGCGAAGTCGAAGTGGTTGCGCCCGGCGAGGGTCTCGAGTGGAATCAGGGCCGGCACAGCTTCCTCCAGCAGCGGCGTCGGCGCCAGCCGGGCGACCTCGCCGCCGCCGGCGCGGCGCAGGATCCGCTCCCAGCCGAGGGTCGGCCGGTAGAGCCAGTAGCTGATCTCGGCGTCGCCGCCGGCCGCGCGGCGGTCGGCGACGGAGACGAAGGCGCTGACGCGACGGTTCGATGCCGTCAGCCCGGCTCGGTCACCCGGCCGCGAGCA
>Ga0208612_1001273_pt1 | contig 10531 bp, 6 predicted proteins | sample AntDryMetagUQ889_FD_188089 | JGI IMG/M metagenome (GOLD analysis project Ga0208612, IMG submission 188089) | Polar desert microbial communities from Antarctic Dry Valleys - UQ889 (SPAdes) | ecosystem: Environmental > Terrestrial > Soil > Desert | place: Antarctic Dry Valleys | collected 2008-12-31 | reverse complement strand
AGACGTCGTGCCACCTCGGCGCCCAGCGCCGGCACGGCGTCGAAGAGCACCGCCTCGAAGAAGAACAGCACGTTCTGGACCTCGTCCTCCACGCGTAGGCGCAACCGCCGCACCGCGTCGGTCTGCCACCAGAGGGCGAGCGTCTCCCGGATCTGTCCCCTCGCCTCCTCGCGCTCGGACGCGCTGAGGCGATCGTCGTGCACGACCTCGAGCGCGGCGGCGATGTGGCGCTGGTGGTTGAGGATGGAGCGCCGCCTGGCCTCGGTGGGGTGCGCGGTGAGCACGAGCTCGACCTCGAGCTCCGACGCCAGTGCGGCGACGCGTCGAGGATCCTCGTCTCGCAGGCTATGGGCGGCCTCGGCGAGCGACTCGCGCTGGCCGCCCACCTCGCCGTCGTAGCGGCGCCGCTCGCGCACGCGCTCGCGTCCCTCGGCGATGTTGGCGAGCGCGAGCTGCATGGCGCAGGCGCGGATGAAGGGGGCCAGCGCCGCGTCGGAGGACTGGCGCAGCCCGGCGATCAGCCGCTCGGCGGCCTCCTCGTCACCCGCGCGGATGGCGGCCGCGTCTGCGTGGAGGCCGCGCACCGCGTCCCACAGCTCGGCGCCCTCCTGCTCTTCCACCACCTCACCCAGCAGCTCGGAGAGCAGCTCGGTCTCGCGATCGAGCGGGTCCTCAGCCGCGGGTCCGCTCCCGCTCGGGGCAGCGTCGGCAGGGGATGAGGTGAGCCTCTCGACCACGGTCAAAGAGTAAGGCCGTCGCGAGCTGTGGAGCCGGTGGCTGCTTGCCTTTTCTCCAGTGTCCCCCGGATGCCTCGTTCAACTGCTTCGATGACGTGGGGCCGCAGCCGATCAGCAGGGATGATGGCGTCGATCGAACCGACGCGGAGCGCCCGCTCCACGCTGTGGACGTCGTCGAACTCGTCCGCCACCTCGCCGAGCTTCTCCGAGCGCACCGTGGCCCTCACCTCGGCCAGTTCGGCCCGTAGCCGGGCTCGCTCGTCGTCGTCCACCTGGTCCACCCGAGCCTCGAGCTCGACCACACGTTCATCGGCGTCGGTGCGCTTGCCGATGTCGCGCGCGAAGACGGTCGCGGCCGCCGGAGCGCCGCCGATGACCGAGGCGAACGAGCCCTCGACGGCGATTACCTCCATGTTGTCGTTGAGCGTCCCGGAGAAGACGACGAAGGCACCTCCGTGGTAGCGAGAGACGACGCAGAAGACGATCGGGCCGTCGAAGTTGACCACAGAACGGCCGATCTCGGCCCCGTACTCGAGTTGCAGCTCGCGCAGCGACTCGGGCGAGCCGTCGAAGCCCGAGAGGTTGGCCAGCACCACCACGGGTCGGTTACCGCTGGCGGCGTTGATGGCCCGGGCCACCTTCTTCGAAGAGCGCGGGAAGAGCGTCCCCGCCGTCCACTGGTCGGGCCCGTCGGCGGGCAGAAAGCCGCTGCGGGGGAGCGGCTGGGACTCGATGCCGAGCATGGTCACCGGATGGCCGCCCAGGTGGGCGTCGAAGACGACCGCGCTCTCGGCGGCAGCCATCGCCGGCCAGCGCTCCAGCTGCGGGTGGTCTTGGTCGGCCACGGCTCGCATCACCGTGCGGATGTCGAAGGGCTTCTTGCGCTCGGGGTTGGTCTCCTGCGAGAAGATGTCGCCGACGGTTCGGAAGTCGCTGATGGGAGCGGGGTGCGGGAAGGTGCGGACGTCGCGGTCGACGGGGTCGGTCGTCGGCGCCCTCCGCGGAAAGCGCTCGCCGGGTGCGAGGTAGGTGTGCTCGTAGTGGGCGAACAGGATCTCGCACGCCGCGGCCAGATCCTCAGCCCAGTACTGGGCCTGGCCGTTCGGACCCATGATCCGGTCGTAGCCGCCGATCCCGAAGTTGTCCTCGGCCGAGACGCCGCCCGAGTAGTCGAGTGCCTGCTTGCCGGTGAGCACCATGGCGCTGTCGGGCGTCATGACCAGGATGCCGCGCGTGTGCAGGAGCATCGTCGCTTCCGCGTTCCAGTAGGGCTGAGCGCCGACGTTGATCCCGGTGACGACGACGTTGACCTCGCCACGGGCCTGCGTGAACGTGATCAGGCGGCGCAGCACCCGGGAGATCCAGTCCATGTTCTCCGAGCCGCTCTCCATCGAGATCGCCGCTCCGGCCGACACGGCGAGCCACTCGACGGGCACCTGCATCTCCTCGGCGAGGTCGAGCGCCCGCATGATCCGAACGGACTCGGGCTCGGCGATCGATCCGAGCGCCTTGGTCGGATCGCCGAAGATGGCGACGCGAGCCATCCCCTCGGGGTAGCGGTCGGTGATCGTCCGCACCAGTCCGACGACGATTCCGGCGGCGTTGCCGCCGAAGGGACGCTCGACCGGCACGAGGCGGCCGTCCTCGTCGAGGTCGTACTCGGTGAACGTCCCGCCCGCGCGAGTCAAGAGCGGGATCAGCTCGTACGGGTACACGTGCCCACGGCGCCGCGCCCGCAGCACCTTCTCGGCGTACTCGTCGAGGGGCGACAAAGGCTCGGTCGGCGGCTCTGTAACGGAGAGCGTGACCCCCGCGCCGGCCTGGTAGGAGAAGCCGAGGGCCATGTGGCGCAGCTCGCCGTCCTCCGGATTGGGGACACGCGCCTCGATCGACACCTCCTCGAGACCCAACCCGGTCGTCAGCGGAGCCAGCGTCCGGGTGAACGAGAGCAGCTCGTCGAGCGGGACCTCTATCGGCGGCCAGACGTAGAGGAGCACCTGGTTTCCGTGCAGCCGCCCGTTGGGAGGGCGCTGGGCCTGGGCGCGGCGGATGCTGTCGAGGCATGCGGCGAGGACGCGCTCGGGCTCGGGCAGGGCGGTGAGCCGGCCGGAGGAGTCACGCACCTGGGTGATATCGCGCACGTCGGCCAGCGCCACGAGCCGTTCGTCGGACGGATTCTCGCGGGCGGCGCAATGGAAGAGGTGGACGTCCTCGACCGCCGGCAGCCGCGTGAGGTCGAAGTTGGAGAGTCGCCAGAGATGCAGCCGGCGCGCGATCATCGGGTGAAGCTCCCGGGTGACGCGCTCCTCCTGGAAGCCGTCATTGCCCAGGCGGAACGTGAAGTAATGGACGTCGGCCCCGGCCCGGCCGCTCACCGCCACCACCACCCTTGCCACCGTCGGGGGCAGCTCCGCCGCGTCGATGATTGCGAGAAGCTCGGTGGCCATGGCGTCGGTCTCGGACGGCGGCTCGCTCCAGGAGAGGTAGAAGTCGACGACGGCCTCCGAGCCGGGGGCCTCAGATGCGAGCGCGGCGACGGCCGTGGCCGCCGCGGGCAGCTCCGAGGCCTCGGTCAGCGCGGTGATCACCTGAACATCTCGCCCGTCGGCCGCGTAACGGGCGGTGAGGAACTGCCGTCCGTCGCGGACGTGCGGGCGCACCTCCTCGAGCGCATGGATCCTGTAGTAGCGGCGGGTGAGGAGCTCGAGCATCGGCTCGTGGCCCTCCTCCCCGCCGATCCGCTCCGCCAGGAGCCGGATGAGTGGCTGCGGGCTTGCGACGAGCGCCTCGATGCGGTCGGCGTAGTCGGGGGCGTCGGGATGGGCGGCCAGGTAGCTGAGCTGCTCTCGCACGGTGGCCAGGACCTGCTCGCGGGCCTGCTCGATGACGGGCTGGTCGAACAGGCGGAAACGCACGCTGCGGGCGAGCTCGCCCACCACCGGATAGCGGAGCTGCGCCGCGACGATCAGCCGGTCGAGAGTCTCGTGGAACTCTTCCCTCAGTCGCTCGGGCAGTGCCTCGGCGTGCTGGAGACGGCGGTCGAGGAGTGCCATCACTGCCGGAACCTGTGACGGCGCGCGCAGGTGGCCAAGGAAGATCCGGTAGACCGCCTCCTCGAGCTCGGGCCCCCGCTCGAGATCGTGCACGCCGTAGTGGGCCAGCGCGCGTGTGAGTCTGGCCCGGAACGTCTCGGGCAGACCCTCGCGTTCGAGGTCGAGTGAGTGGAGGTAGGTGCGGAAGTGCTCGCGGGGGCTGCGGACGCGTTCGCCTTCCTCCTCCTCGAGCTCCTCCCGCTCCGTCGCCGGCCAGTTGCGAGAGAGCTCAGCCAGTTCGGCGAAGATCGTGAGGATCTCGAGCTCGCCGTGGAGCACCTCGGGGTCGTCGGGAGGCAGCTGGTCTCGGGCCCGCTCGAACTCGGCGACGAGCCGGCGGGCTTCCTCCACATCGACGTCAAAACCCATGATCAGGCTGCGCAGGGCATCTAGGAGCTCTCGCGCGCGGAGGCGGGCGCCGGACTCGGCGGGGCTCACCAGCGCGCCGAAGGAGATCCGCGGTGCGTCGGGCGCCGCCGCGTCTTCCACGGTCTGCGGCTCGACGCTCACCAGCGGCGCTCCCCCCTCGACGTGGACGCTGCCCGCAACCAGGACCTCCCGCACCCTCCCGGCATGCGTGGCCACGATCGTCATCTCCATCTTCATCGCCTCCAGGACCGCGACCGGCGATCCGGCCTCCACCTCGTCGCCCGGGGCCACGTTCACGGCCACGACGAGCGCGGGCGCCGGGGCCCGGACGACGCCCCCTTCGTCGCGAGACACGCGGTGGGCGACCCCCTCGACCTCCACGAGGTGATCCAGACCGTCGGTGACGGAGTCGATCCTGAGTGCTCGCCCGCCGACCGAAAGCCGGCGCGCGAAGGGACGCAGCGGCTCGACCTCCACGTCGACGGTCGCGCCCTCGGCCTCGACCTTGTAGCGACGCGGGCCCGTCTGGGCGACTGCCAGACGGTAGGTCTGCCCGCGATGGCGGAGCTCGGCGGTCCGGCCGATCTCGTGGCCGGCCTGAGCCCGGCCGCGACTGGCGGCGGCATAGAAGCCGCGGCGCTCGAGCTCCTGCTCGGAGTCGTAGACCTCGATCGCGGCGGCGAGCAGAGCGACGTCGCCGTGGCGCGTGGGGATGTGGCCGTTCGAGGCGACCAGGCGGTCGAGCCAGCCGGTGTCGGCGGTGCCGGCGACCATCTCCGGACGCTCGAGCAGGTCGAGCAGGAACGACTTGTTCGTGGCCCCCCCACGCACGACCACGGTCGTCTCCGCGAGCGCGCGCTGCAGCCGCGCTCTCGCCTCCGCGCGGTCCCGCCCCCAACCTATGACCTTGGCGATCATCGAGTCGTACTCGGTGGGGATGGCCTCGCCCTCGGCGAGGCCGGTCTCGACCCTCACCCCCGGCCCGGAGGGCAGCCCGAGGAGCTCGACGGTCCCGGGGGCGGGGGCGAAGCCCCGTTCGGGGTCCTCGGCGTTGAGCCGGGCCTCGATCGCGTGACCGGATGCGCGCGGCGGCTCGCCCTCCAGGCGTCCGCCCCGGGCCACATGGAGCTGGAGCTTCACGAGGTCGAGCCCCGTCGTCATCTCCGTGACGGGATGCTCGACCTGAAGACGGGGGTTGACCTCGAGGAAGGAGAAGGCCTCCTCGTCGGGCTCATAGAGAAACTCGACGGTGCCGGCGTTGCGATAGCCGGCCGAACGGGCCAGCTTGACGGCCGCAGCCCGCAGCTCGTCCTCCCGCTCGGCGCTCAGGGCCGGGGAGCTCGACTCCTCGATCACCTTCTGGTTGCGGAGCTGGATCGAGCAGTCCCGGACGCCCGCTGCCCAGACCGTGCCGTGGTCGTCGGCGATGACCTGGACCTCGACGTGCTGCGCGCCGGTGACCAGGCGCTCGATGAAGATCGTCGCATCGGGGAAGGAGCGGAGCGCCTCGGCCCGCGCGCCCTCGAACGCCGGCGCGAGCTCGGCCTCGCAAGCGGCCACGCGGATACCCCGCCCGCCGCCGCCGGCCGCGGCCTTGATCATGACCGGATAGCCGATCGCCCGGGCGTGTTCGACGGCGTCGTCCGCCGTCTCGACCGGCTCGCGGCTCCAGGCGGCCACCGGCACGCCCGCCTGCTCGGCGAACAGCTTGGCCCCCACCTTGTCGCCCAGGCGGCGCATGACGTCGGGCGGCGGGCCGACGAAGACAACGCCCACGCGGGCGCACAGCTCGGCGAAGGCAGGATCCTCGGCGACGAAGCCCCAGCCGACCCAAGCCGCGTCGGCCCCGCTTTCGCGTAGCGCTCGCTCGAGCTCGTCGTGGTCGAGGTAAGGGCTCGGCCCACCCCCGATGAGGACGGCCTCGTCGGCCTCGCGCACGAACATCGCCCGTCGCTCGGCCTCAGTGTGGAACGCGATCGTCCGCATTCCCCAGCCGAGCTCCAGGTTGAGCTCCCGCACCGCGCGGATCAGGCGCATCGCGGCCTCGCCGCGGTTGACGATCGCGACGCGGGTCATTGCGGCGTCGCCTTCCGAGCGCCGCAAGGTCGGTGGCGTCGCAATCTCCCCCGCACTCTCCCCCATTCGATCAGTGAATCAGAGCCCGGGCCGCGTTGTCCGCTGGTGGGGGCTCCTGCGCGTGACTTCGGCCGCTGGAACCCCTGCCGCGGCGCGGGCAAGCGTGAACGCCGGGCGGAGGGCGGACCGCAAAAAACCGTCCCGGTCGCGTAGTCTTGCGCAGGGGACATGAGCGACTTCGTTCTTCTTTTTCCGGGTCAGGGCAGCCAGGAGCCGGGCATGGTTGAGACCGTCGCCCGGTTGCGCCCGGATCTGCTCGAGCTTGCGGCGGTGGTGGTGGGCGAGGATCCGTTTGCACGGGTGGGCGAGGGCACGCGCTTCGACCAGCCTGCGATCTATTGCGCTGCGCTGGCCGGTCTCGAGCGCGCGGGCTCTCCGAAGGCCGATCTCTATGCGGGGCATTCGATGGGGGAGATCACGGCGCTTGCCGCGGCGGGGGCGCTGAGCGAGGAGGATGGATTGCGCCTGGTTGCCGAGCGCGGCCGGCTGATGGAGACGACCGCAGCCCGAACCGGAGGTGCGATGCTCGCGATCCGGGCCGGGCGCGAGAAGGCGGATCCGATCGCCGATCGCCACGGGTTGGCCGTCGCGAATGACAATTCGCCGGACCAAGTCGTGTTGTCGGGGCCGCTTCCTGGCATCGAGGCGGCGGAGGCCGAGGCTGATGAGGAGGGGATACGCGCCAAACGGCTGCCGATCACCGGCGCCTTTCATTCGCCGCTGATGGCAGACGCGGTCGAGCCCTTCCTGTCCTTCCTGCAGGACGTCGAGCTGCGCGCGCCGCGCGCGCCGGTGTTTTCGTGTGTGACCGCGGCGCCGTTTGACGATGTCCGCAAGCGGCTGTCTGAGGCGCTGGTGGAGCCGGTGCGTTGGGTCGAGGTTCTGCACGCTCTCTACGCGGCCGGTGGGCGCCGGTTTGAGGAGACGGGGCCGGGGAAGGCGCTTGCCGGTCTCGTGCGCCGCACGCTCGAGGGTGTCGAGATGGTCGCGGCGGACCCGGCGGGGGCCACGGGTGGATAGCGCCGCTCAGCTCGCAGCTCGGTGCGCGCCGCAACCGGGCGATCGACCCGCGCCGCGGGCTGCGCGGAGCGTGCAGTATGGTGGCCGCTGGGTGTGGGGGTGCTGGTTTCTACCTTCGCGGCGGGCGTTATTAGAGGGTCGGAGGTGATCGAGTGGGGGATCCGAATGGTAGGCCTGCGGGCTGCGCGCTGGTGACCGGCGCCTCGCGCGGGATCGGAGCGGCGATCGCCCGCGGGTTGGCCGAGGACGGCTGGGCGGTGGGGGTCAACTACCGTAAGGACTCCGAAGGCGCCGAGCGGGTGGTCGAGGGGATCGAGAGCGGCGGCGGCAGCGCGCTCGCCATCCAGGCCGACGTCAGCGATCCGGCCGCCGCCGACAAGCTGTTCACGGCTCTCGAGGAGCGCTTCGGGTCCGTCCTCGTGCTCGTCAACAACGCCGGCATGCGCGCCGACGGCCTCTCGCCACAACTCGAGGACGACGCCTGGGACCGGGTGCTCGAGACCAACCTCTCCGCCGCCTTCCGCACCACCCGGCGCGCCCTGCGCACGATGATGCGGGAACGCTTCGGGCGCGTGGTGAACATCGCCTCTGTCGTCGGCCAGCGCGCGAACCCCGGCCAGGCGAACTACGCCGCCTCGAAGGCCGGGCTGATCGCCTTCACCAGCACGGTCGCGGCGGAGGTCGCGCGCCGGTCGGTGACCGTCAACGCTGTGGCGCCGGGTCTGGTGGACACCGACCTGACCGAGGACATCGGCGACGAGCTGCTGAAGGCCATCCCGGCGCGACGCGCCGGGACCGCCGAGGAGGTCGCGGCCTGCGTCCGCTTCCTGGCCTCGCAAGAAGCCTCTTACGTCAACGGAACGACCCTGACAGTCGACGGCGGAATGACCGCCTGAAAGGATCACCGGAAATGCCGACGGCCAACAAGGAACAGATCGAGGGGCGCATGACCGACGCGCTCGAGAGCTTCGGCGCCGACCGCGACCAGATCAAGCGCGACGCCACCTGGGAATCGCTCGACGTCGACTCGCTCGATCTCGTCGAGCTGGCACAGATCGTCGAGGAGGAGTACGGCGTGAAGATGAAGGAAGAGGACATGAAGGAGCTGAAGACCGTCGGGGATGCGGTCGACTTCGTCGCCGAGCGCGCCGAGTCGTGACCCAGCGCGTCGTGATCACCGGGATCGGCGCGCTGACGCCACTCGGCGTCGGCGCCGAGGCGCTGATCGAGCGCTGGTCGGAGGGCGCGTCCGGCATCGAGAACGGACTCGGCTGCTGCCGCGAGTACGAGCCCACGGAGCACCTCTCGATCAAGGAGGCGCGGCGCGCGGACCGCTTTACGCAGCTCGCCATGGTCGCCAGCGATGAGGCACTCGCCCAGGCGGGCTGGGCGGACGGGCCGTCGGTGGATCCCGATCGCGTCGGCTGCGTGATCGGCACGGGGATCGGCGGCATAGGCACGATCGAGGAGCAGCTCGAGGTGCTGCGCGTGCGCGGCGCCGCGGCGGTCTCGGCGCTCGCCGTGCCGATGATGATGGCCAACGCCGCCTCCGGGGTCCTCGCGATGCGTCACGGCTTGAAGGGGCAGTGCTATGGAACCGTGTCGGCCTGCGCCGCGGGCGCCCACGCGATCGGCGCCGGGCTGCGGATGGTCCAGCACGGCGACGTGGAGGCATGCCTCGTGGGCGGTGCCGAGGCCGGCATCACACCGCTCGCCCAGGCGGCCTTCGAGGGCATGGGCGCGACCTCTCCGTCGGGTGTCTCGCTCCCGTTTGACGCCCGCCGTGACGGCTTCGTGATGGGCGAGGGGGCGGCGGCGCTCGTGCTTGAGTCGGAGGAGGCCGCCAAGGAGCGCGGCGCCGAGGTGCTCGGATATGTCACCGGCTACGGCGCGACGGCCGATGCCCACCACCTGACCGCGCCCGATCCCTCGGGCGGAGGAGCCTCGCGCGCGATCGCGCTCGCACTCGCGGACGCGGAGGTCGAGCCGGACGGCTTGGACTGGGTGAATGCCCACGGGACCTCGACCCCGCTCAACGACGCCTCGGAGACCGAGGCGCTCAAGACCGCGCTGGGGAAACGGGCCCACGAGATCCCCGTTTCCTCGCTGAAGTCGGCGATCGGGCACACGCTCGGCGCCGCCGGTGCGGTCGAGGCGGCCGCCACGGTGCTGGCGCTGCGGCGCGGGATCGCCCCGCCCACGGTCGGCTGGGAGGAGCGCGACGAGTCCTGCGACCTCGACTACGTGCCCGGCGACGCCAGGACGCTCGAGAGCGATGGAAGGCCGCTGCGGGCGATCTCCAACTCCTTCGGCTTCGGTGGGCACAACGCGGTGCTCTGCCTGGAGGCGGCATGACCCGCGGGCGAACGATCACCGAAGCCGACATCGTCGCGTTCTCGGGGTTGACCGGCGATCATCATCCCCAGCACACCGACGCCGTGTGGGCCGAGGCGGGCCCGTTTGGCGGCATCGTTGCGCACGGGATGCTGGTGCTCGCCTACGCCCTCGGGCTCGTCCCGCTCGATCCCGAGCGCATCGTCGCGCTGCGCCGCTTCGAGGACGTCGTCTTCAAGCGGCCGGTGCTGATCGGGGACACGATCCACGTCGAGGTCAAGCTCGTGCGACCGAACGAGGGCCGCGGCCTCGAGGGATATGAGTGGCGGATCCTCAACCAGCGCGACGAGCTCGTGATCCGGGCGAAGATCGAGGCGGTGGTGCGAGGTGAGGATGACCCCGAAGCCGAGGCGGAGTCCGAGCCGGCCGGGCAGCCCGCCGAGGGCGAAGGGGCGGTGACGCGATGATCCTCGAGGGCAAGCGTCTGCTGATCACGGGGGTGATGACCAAGCAGTCGATCGCCTATGCGGTCGCCGAGCAGGCCCAGCAGCAAGGGGCCGAGGTCGTGCTCACGAGCTTCGGCCGCGCGCGCAGGATGACCGAGCGGGCCGCCGGCGGCCTCCCCGACACGGCTGACGTGCTCGAGCTGGACGTCAACAAGCCCGAGGACTTCGCCGCCCTGGCGGACGAGCTGGGCTCGCGCTGGGGGGCGCTCGACGGCGTGCTCCACGCGATCGCCTTCGCCCCCGCGGACGCCATCGGCGGAGGCTTCCTCGACACTCCGCCCGAGAGCGCCGTCCAGGCCTTCACCACCAGCGCCTACTCGCTCAAGGAGCTCGCCGT
>Ga0208612_1001272_pt1 | contig 10545 bp, 7 predicted proteins | sample AntDryMetagUQ889_FD_188089 | JGI IMG/M metagenome (GOLD analysis project Ga0208612, IMG submission 188089) | Polar desert microbial communities from Antarctic Dry Valleys - UQ889 (SPAdes) | ecosystem: Environmental > Terrestrial > Soil > Desert | place: Antarctic Dry Valleys | collected 2008-12-31 | reverse complement strand
CGTCGAAGAAGAGCCCGGCCGCAAGCGCCGCCGCTGGCCGTGGGTGGTGCTGGCCCTGCTTCTCGTGGCCATGCTGGCGGTGCTGGCCTACGCGCTCACGCGGCCGAAGATGGTCGACGTGCCCAAGGTGGAGGGCCAGCAGCTCGAGCAGGCGCGGAAGATCCTCGAGCGCTCGGGCTTCGAGAAAGTGAAGGTGGAGCGTTCCCGCAGCCTGGCCGAGCGTGACCGCGTGCTCGATCAGGACCCCGGCCCGGGCCGGGAGACCGAGGAGAACGGCACGATCACGCTCGAGGTCTCCAACGGGCCGGGCGACACCCGAGTGCCCTCGGTCGAGAACCTGTCCCAGGAGCGGGCGGTCAAGGAGCTCAACCGCGTTCAGCTGAAGGTCAACGTCGACCCCGAGCCCTCGAACACCGTGAAACAGGGCTTCGCCATCCGTACGGCGCCCACCGAGGGCACCGAGGTCGAGCGCGGCACCCGCGTCCGCCTCCTGGTCAGCTCGGGGGCGGCGAAGGTTCAGGTGCCGGGGGTCATCGGCCTGCTGCGCGAGTCCGCGGAGTCGCGTCTCGGGGCGGGCGGGTTCGCCGTGACCGTGCGCAGCGAGCAGTCCGAGCAGCCCAAGGACGAGGTGATCTCGCAGACCCCGTCGGCGGGGAGCTCGGTGGAGCGCGGCGCCGCCGTGACAATCACCGTCTCGAAGGGCCCGGCGGGCTCGGAGGGCCCGCCGGCGATGGAGGAGCAGGTCTCGGTGCCGAGCGTGACCGGCCTCTCCGCCGCCGACGCCGCGGCGCAGCTGCGCGGAGCGGGGCTGTCGGTGTCGCGCAGCGAGCGCAAGACCGACGACGAGAGCGAGGACGGCAAGGTGCTCGCCCAGCGCCCTGCGGGCGGCAAGGTGGACCCCGGCACCTCGGTGACCATCGTGGTCGGCAAGTTCGAGGATCCCGCGGCGGAGGACCCGGCCCCAGGGCCCGAGCCCCCCGACCCGCCCGGCGGCACCGCCCCGTGAAGGTCGCCGTCCTGGGCGGCGGTCGATCGAGTGAGCACGACGTCTCGCTCGCCTCGGCCGCCGCGGTGCGAGAGGGTCTGGCGCAGGGCGGCCACGAGCCCTTCGAGGTCCTGATCACCCGCGAGGGCCGCTTCGCCTTCGAGGGCTCGCCCCTGGCGCTGGACCCGGGTGGGGGGCTACTCGGAGCCGACGTCGCCTTCCCGATGTTGCACGGCCCGTTCGGCGAGGACGGCACAGTGCAGGGGCTGCTCGAGCTGCTCGACCTGCCCTACGTGGGCGCCGGCGTCGCGGCCTCGGCCCTGGCCATGGACAAGGTGCTGTTCAAGGAGGTGATGGCGCAGGCCGGCCTGCCGCAGGTGGGTTACGCCGCCCTGCGCGCGGGTGCGGACCGCTCGGCCGCGGCCGAGCTCGGCCTGCCGGTGTTCGTGAAGCCGGCTCGGCTCGGCTCGTCGGTGGGGATAGCGAAGGTGACCGCGGCGGACGAGCTCGATCCCGCCCTCGACGAGGCCTTCGCCCACGACTCGCTGGTGATAGTCGAGGCCTTCTCGGCCGGCGCCGAGGTCGAGTGCTCGGTGCTCGGCAACGGGCGCCCAGAGGCGAGCGAGCCGGGCGAGATCGTGATCGACGCCGACTGGTATGACTACGAGGCCAAGTACCGCCCGGGCGGCATGGAGCTGGTGATCCCCGCGCGGATCTCGGCGGAGGACCGCGCCCGGGTCAGGGAGCTCGCGGTCGAGGCCTTCGCCCACATCGGCTGCGCGGGTCTGGCCCGCGCCGACTTCTTCGTCGAGCCCGGCGGCCGCGTGCTGCTCAACGAGCTGAACACGCTGCCGGGCTTCACCCAGACCAGCGTGTACGCGCGGCTGTTCGAGGCCAGCGGGGTGCCGTACGCCGAGCTGCTCTCGCGACTGTTGGACCTGGCAACCGAGCGCTTTCGGCGGGAGCGCTCCCTGCGCCACTAGGCGGCGAGTGCGAAGCGTCTCCCTTCCTCGAAGGATTAGGCAGCCGGCCCTACACCGCCATCCGCGGATACCGCCACGGGGCCTCGACAGCCGCGGTGCTAACGGCGCAGGCTCAGCTCTCTCACGTCGGCCTTGTTGCCCGGCGGGAGCCCGACCACCCACAGCAGGTAATAGCGGAAGTCCTTGCCGGCGGTGTCGAGGCTGATGCGCTGGTTCTCCTTCACCGTCGTGCGGGCGCTGATCTTCGTCCAGCCGCCGATGTCGCGGGGCGGCTTGGAGCCGTTGGCCCCGAAGACCTCGGCCTGGTAGCCCGGGGTAGAGGTGGTTACCGCGAGCTGGCGGGCCGCGATCGGCGAGCCGGCGTCCACGTACAGGCCCACGCCCTTCTTGCCCACGCCCGCGAGGCCGTTGCGGTAGGTCTCGGTGTCCCAGGCCGTGGTGAGGTTTGCGTCGATCGCGTTCTGGACCTGGTCCTCGGACTCCTTGCCGTCGCCCTCCGGGTCGTAGTCCTCGATGGCTCCGGCGGCCAGGTCCACTCGCTCGAGGCCCGGCGCGGCCGGGGTGACGGCGTCGCCCGGCCCTTTCTGGGCCCGGGTCACGAAGAACGCGGCCAAGCCTCCCACCAGGCCGACCAGGAGGGCCGTGGTGAGCACCACGCGCCAGCGTCCGCGTCGCAGCCGGCCGGGAGCGAAATCCGCGGTGTCGCCCTTGAGGCTCTTCAGCACCGCGGTGGCCTCGCCCGAGGTCTCGCCGGCCCGGGCGGCCTCGATTGCGAGCACCTCCTCGAGGTCGTGCACCATCTCGTCGGCGGTGGCGTACCGATTGGCAGTCTCCTTGGCGGTCGAGCGGTCGAGCACCCTCGCAAGCGCGGAGGAGACCTCCGGGCGCCGGCGCTGGGCGTCGGGCATCGGCTCCCGCACGTGCTTCATCGCCACCGCCACCTGTGTGTCGGCATGGAAGGGGACCTCGCCGACGAGCATCTCGTAGAGCACGATCCCCAGCGAGTAGAGGTCGGACTGCTCGCCGACCTGGTGGCCCAGGGCCTGCTCGGGAGAGACGTAGTCGGTGGTCCCGAGCACCCGGCCCGCCGCGGTGAGGCCGTGGGCCTCGAGCGAGCGGGCGATGCCGAAGTCGGTGACCTTCCCCCGGCCCTCGCGGTCGATCAGCACGTTCTGCGGCTTGACGTCGCGGTGCACCAGTCGCTGGGCGTGGGCGGCCGACAACGCTCGGGCGATCTCAATCCCGTAGGCCACCGCCTCGGCCACCGGCAGCCTCCCCAGGCGCTTGATGCGATCCTTGAGGGTCTCGCCCTCGACGTACTCGAAGACGATGAACGGATTGCCGTCGTCCTCTCCGGCGTCGATCACCGTGACCACGTGGGGGTGGTTCAGCCGAGCCACCGTGCGCGCCTCGCGCCGGAAGCGCTCGAGCTGATCGGGGTCGCTCGAGATGTCCCGGTGCATCAGCTTGATCGCCACCCAGCGCTCGAGGGTGGGGTCGAAGGCCAGGTAGACCGTCGACATCCCGCCGGAGCCGATCTGCTCCTCGATACGGAAGCGCCCGCTGATCTCTGTGCCGATCACGTTCATCTTGTCGAGCGAGCGGTGCTCGGCCGACCAACGCTCGGCCTGCGCTCCGTCGCTAGGTCTATTTTGCGCCCTTGAATGGCCGTTGACGTTCGCTTGTACACCGATCCCGCCTGCGTGGCCTCCTGGACCGCGCGGCCGGCGCTGGGCCGGCTGGCTGTGGAGTTCGGCGAGAACCTGCACTTCACCTTGGTCATGGGCGGCCTCGCCCGCAGCTTCGAGGGCCGGCACACCGAGCTGTTCGCGCAGTGGCTGGAGGCCGCAGACCGCTCAGGGATGCCGGTGGACCCAAGGCTGTGGACCGAGGGGCCGATCGGTGCCAGCTATCCGGCGTGCATGGCTGTGAAGGCCGCCGCCGAGCAGGGACCCGTGGCCGCCCTGCGCTACCTGCGCGCGCTGGAGGAGGGCCTCGTCTGCTTTCGCCGCAAGCTCGACACGGTCGAGGCCCTCGTCGAGGAGGCCCGTGCCGCCGGGCTGGACGCCGGGCGCTTTCGCATCGACCTTGGCTCGAACGCGATCGTGGAGGCCTTCGGCAACGACCTCGAGGAGGTCCGCGCGGCCGACGCCCCGCTTCCCTCTGCGCGCTTCGGCGCCGAGGGCTGGGCGCGAGGCCCGGCGTCCTACGAGATCTGGCGCGCCGCGGCCGTCGAGGCGGGCGCGGTGGCGAGCGGCGAGCCCGCGCCCGACATCCCGGCTGCCCTTCGCCGCTTCGGGCGCATGGCCGAGCCGGAGGTCGAGGCGGTGTGCGACCTGCCGGGTACCCGCGCCCGGGCCGAGCTGTGGCGGCTGGCCTCCGAGTGGCGCGCGCGACCGACCCGCGTGCTCACCGGCTGGCTGTGGGAGCCGGCGTAGCCCGGCTCGACCGCCGGCAACGTCGGGCCATCGCCCCGCTTTCAGGACGAGGACCCGTCCGCCGCCGAGGCGCGCGGGTCGGCAGGCGTTTCTCAGCGTCTGGCTGGCGCGGCCACGGCCCGCACCGTCTGGTCTGGCGCCCCGGCCTCCTGGTCGCCCTCGCGCGCAGGGGCGGAGGGCCGGTCGCCGAGGTGGCTCAGCATGTCGCGGTGGTCGGGGGGAAGGAGCCGCCAGCCCAAGCCCCCGATCGCGAACGCGAGCACTCGCAGTCCGAGCAGCAGTCCCCCCACGGCGGCGATCGTCTCGACGAGCCAGACGGTGATCCCCACTCGAGCACCGGGATCGAAGGGGGGCGGGCTCGGAAGGCGTGCGCCGGGCCCCGCTCCCATGTCGAGCAGCGACCAGGCCACCAGGGCGACGCCGGCCAGCACGCACGCGGGCAGGCTGATCCGGCGAACGACGAGCCCGATTCCGATCACGATGTGTCCGAGCAAGTTGCGCGGGAAGCCGGGCATACTGCCTTACTCGGCGGATCTGCGCCGCTCCTAAAGGACGGCGCGCCGTGTCACCTGCCGAGTGTCCCCGGGGAACGCGGCTACGCTAGGGGCAGCAAGCAGTCCGACTTCTGCAAGCCGCAGCAGTCGACAATGTCTCGGCCGGGGGTGAAGGTGGAGGTTGGAGGGCGCGTACGAACGGTCCTCCCTCCGGGAAGGGCTGCCCCTGCTGGCGCAAGGCAGACTCGATGACGCCGGCCTGCGCCGCGGCGGCCGCAGGCGGCGGCTTTGGTGGGGACCTCGGCCCCTTCGGCGGTCCGCCGATCTCTCTCGCGCTTCTCACGCTCGTGCTCTCGGTCGCGGCCACGCTCGGAGCCGGGCTGCTTGCCCGCAGGTACCGACGAAGGCCACGCCGGCTGGCTGCGCCAGCCCGGGGTCGTGCCTCCACCACCGCCCGCAAGCCGCCGCGTCGTCGCATCTGGCAGTTGGCGCGGATGGGCGCGGCCTTCACCGCGATCAACGTCGCCAGGGGCTTCATCCGCCGCCTCCTGCGCCCGCAGTACCTCTGGGTCGTCTATCCCGGAACCGAGCAGGACAAGCGCCACTACTTCCCGGAGCGAGTCGAGCGCCTCCTGCGGCCGCTCTACTCGACGGGCCTCATGCGCTTCGGCCGCTTCTGGGGCTTGATGGTGGCGGGCAAGGCGACCGCCGAGTCGCTCGACGACTCCCCGGAGCGGCTTCGCGAGCTGCTGGACAGCGCTCGCCGCGACTACCCCAGGGTGCAGGTGATCGCCTTGGCGGGCCGGCTCCCGAGCTTGGCCTTCAAGGCCGGAGTCCCCCTGGAACCCCCGTTCACGCCGGGCGACAAGGGCACGCTCTGCACGATGGTCATGACCGCGCGCCAGCAGGCCCGCCTGCTCGACAAGCCGAGCCGCGAGGTCTCCGTGGCCGTGGTGGGGGGGGCGGGCTTCATCGGGCGTCGCCTCGTCAACGAGTTGAAGCGGGAGTTCCGGCTCGTCATCTGCCTCGATCCACGCTTCGCGGAGCGCCGGGAGGAGGCCAACGTCCTCTTCTCAGGGGAGCCCCAGGACATCGCCGCCGCCCAGGCCGTCCTGGTCCTCACGAGCCGTGGCGAGCAGGCGGCGTCGGTGATCCCGTTCCTCTCTCCGGGGACGGTGGTCGCCGACGACACCCACCCCGAGATGCCTCGCAGCGTCAGGAACCGGATGCAGCAGGCCGGTGCCCTGGTGCTCAAGGCGACGATGGGCGATGCCCGGTTCCGGATCGTGCCCAGGGTCCCCTTCTTTCGCAGTGACGACATACCCGGCTGCGTACTCGAGGCGCTGGTGATCCTCGAGCACGGACGTGGGGTCCTCGTCTCGCAGAAGGCGTTCAACGACGCCGCCACGGCGCTGGGCTTCGGGGTGAGGCTGGCCCCCCACGTCTCGGAGGGGCTAGCGCTGGCTGACCTGCCCAGGGACGGTCCGAACAGGGTGAGATGGATCCAGGCCCACCGAAAGGCTGTGGTGTCCGAGCCCACGACCAAGGCGCGCGCCACCCGCCGGCGCGCTCAGGGCCTGTAAGGCTCAAGTCCGAGCGAAGGAGGGTCGATGTAGGATCCGGGGAGGAGTGTCACTCAAGTCCGCCACGAGCGGTGCCGATAGCTACACGATGGGAAGCAGCCCTACGTCGTCGGACGCCTCGGTGGCCAGCCACCTTACGAGCGGCCTGACCTCGCGCCTGATTCTCACCTACGTCGAGCGCGAGCGAGGCCGCACGGCGGTCGACGCACTCCTGCGAAGGGCCGGTCTCGGCATATCCGAGGAACGGTTGCGCGACGAGACCTTCTGGTTCGACTTCGAGACGAAGGTTGCCCTCTTCGAGGCGGCGCAGGAGGTGCTCGACGACCCTCAGGCGGCACGGCACATCGGCGCCGCGGCGATCGAGCTCAACGTATTCCCAGGGCTCAAGCTGGCCTTGCGGGCCGTCGGGAGCCCGCGCCTGGTCTACTCCCAGCTGCCACGCATCGCGCGCAAGTTCACGTGGGCACACGCCCTCGAGATGGTCGAGCTCTCCGACTCCCACGCGCGGATCGAGTACAAGGACGTGTCCGGCGTCGGCTATCACCAGGTCGACTGCAACTACAACGCCGGGATCCTGTCGTCGGGGACGACGCTGTTCGGGCGCCGGCCGGCGCACGTGCGGCACACCCAGTGCGCGCTGCAGGGCGCGTCCTCATGCGTGTACACGCTGTCTTGGGAGGAGCCGTCCTCCCTGCTCGAGCACGCGGCGAAGTGGCTCGCGGCGAGCGTCGCCGGCGGCTTGGCGGCGCGCCTGCGAGGGCGCGCAGCGCCGGTGGCCGCGCGCGCGTCGGCGCTCGGGGCGGCCTCCGTGGCCCGGCGGGCCTTGGCGACGCGCCAGCACCGGCGCCGCTCCCTCGAGGTCGCACTGCGCGACCAACGCGATGCCGCGGAGCGTCTGGCGGCGTCGTTTCGAGAGATGGTCTCCGACCTGAGGCCCGAGGAGGTACTCGCCAACATCATCTCGAACGCGCAGGTGGCGGCGACAGGGAGGGAGTTCGCGCTCCTGATCTCAGAGGACCGCGCGTTTCACTGCTGGCGATCGTCCCGTGTTGCGGGCGACGTCGTCACCAGGCTCGAGGCCTGGGCGGCCGACAGGCTGACCTCGCTGCGTGCGCCGCTGACCCTCGAGGAGCTGACTGGCGAGCCCGCGCTCGCCCCGCTCGCCAGCGACCACCGGCTCCCGGTGGGAGCGCTGCACGCGGTCCCGCTCATCTATCGAGGCACCACGCTCGGCCTGCTGATCGCCCTGGGACATGGCAGGGACCCCTTCGTCGAGCACGAGAAGGTGGCCCTCAACGCCTACGCCGCCCAAGCGGCGATTGCGCTGGCGAACGCCCGCCTCTTCGAGCGTCTCGATGAGCTGGCCAAGCGGGATTCGCTCACCGGCCTCTTCAACCATGGGCAGTTCCATGCGAAGCTCGACGACGAGCTCGACAGAGCCGAGCGCTACGGCCAGCCGCTGTCGGTGGTCATGTTCGACCTCAACGACTTCAAGGCGCTGAACGACGAACTCGGCCACGCGGAGGGCGACCGCGTGCTGCGGGAGGTGGCCAAGGGACTCGAGGCGTCGTGTGGCGCGGCCGGCAGCGCGTTTCGCGTCGGCGGCGACGAGTTCGCCGCGGTGTTGCCGGGTGCTTCGGCGGCGGCGGCTGCGGACCTCGCCAAGCAGGTCGCGGTGGCCGTGTCGGCGCTCGACGTCGGGATCACCATCTCCCACGGGGTAGGCGAATGGCCGCACGACGGCCCGTCGAAGCCGCTGCTGCTCTTCAACGCCGACAGGGCGCTGTACGCGGTCAAGCACCAGGAGGACGCTCGGCAGGTAACCCGCCGGGGTCGCGAGAGCCCGCCGGCCGGTCTCCCGCACGCCCCCCGAGATGACGCCGGGCGCCGCCAGCGGCACAGCGTGACCAACGCCCTGGCGCGGGCCGTCGACGCCAAGGACTCCTACACCCGCAGCCACTCCGAGACAGTGGCGCAGCTCTGTGTCCTGATCGGTGAGGAGCTGGGCTTAAAGGGGGCGGGGCTCCAGAGCCTTCGACTCGCCGGGCTGCTCCACGACGTGGGGAAGATCGGGATTGCCGACGCGATCCTCCAGAAGCCGACCCGCCTGAGCCCGGAGGAGTTCGAGGTGATGAAGACGCACACCACGCTCGGCCACAGGATCATCTCCGGCGCAGATCTCGAGCGCGAGGCGGAGTGGATCCTCCACCACCACGAGCGACCGGACGGTCGCGGGTACCCGCACGGCCTCCGCGGAGAGCAGCTGCCGCTCGAGTCGCGCATCATCCTCGTGGCGGACGCCTTCGAGGCGATGACCTCCGACCGGCCCTACCGCAAGGGCCGCTCCACGGGCGATGCCATGGCGGAGCTGAGGCGCCACGCCGGCACCCAGTTCGACCCGCGTTGCGTGGAGGCCCTCACGGGCGCTTTGAGCCGGGGAGCCCACTCGCTATTCGGGGCCGGACCAGGTGCCTGGTCCCCGATCGCCGCGCTGCGGTAGCGAGCCCACGCGTGGGCTGGGGGTTTCATCGCCTAGGCCGAGGTAAAGCCCTCTCCCCGGCGCCCGGTTAGGCTGCCCGCCTCCACCACCCCGGCCCGGTCGGTGGCTTCGCCGATCACCGCGGCGCCGGGGTGGAGATCGGCCAGCACGTCGACTGCGTCGCTTGCCTGGGTGCCCGCCGCCACGCAGACGAAGCCGCAGCCCAGGTTGAACACCTCGTGCATCTCGGCCTTGGAGACCGAGCCCCGCGAAGCGATCAGCTCGAAGATCGGCGGCTGAGGCAGCGGCGAAGAGACCCGATAGCCGACCTCGGCCTCGAGGCGCAGCAGGTTCAGCAGCCCGTCGCCCGTGATGTGCGCGAGCCCACGCACCTCCACGCCGGAGCGCAGCAGCGCCATCACCGCCCGTACGTAGATGACCGTGGGCTCCAGCAGCGTCTCGCCCACCGACGCTCCCCCCAGCTCGGGCGGGCGCTCGCTCAGATCAGGCAGGGCCCTCCGCGCCAGCGTCAGGCCGTTGGAGTGGACACCCGACGCCGGCAGCCCGATCAGCGCGTCCCCCGGCTGGATCGCCGAGCCGGTCACGATCTCGGAGAGCTCCACGGTGCCGATGCACGCCCCCACCAGGTCCAGGCCGTTGACCAGCTCCGGGACCACAGCCAGCTCGCCTCCGGGTATCTCCACCCCGGCCTCCTCGGCCCCCCGGCGCAGACCCTCGGCCACGGCGCCCAGCACGCCCGGGTCGGCCTCCTCGACGGCGATGTAGTCGAGCAGGGCGATCGGCTCCGCACCGACGCACACCACGTCGTTGACGTTCATCGCGACGCAGTCGATGCCCACCGTGTCGAAGCGGCCCAGCTGCTCGGCCACGACCAGCTTCGTCCCGACGCCATCGGTGGAGAGCGCCAGGCCGCGGCGCTCGTCCAGGCGGAGCACGTTGGCGTAGTGCCCGGAGCCCATCACGGCGCGGGAGGGGCGACCGGTGTCGATACGCCGCAGCACGTCCACCAGCGCGGCCACGCCGGCGTCCGCGCCCGGGTAGGTCGGCTCGGCCATGCGCGGCATTCTCGCCGCCGGGGCGGTCACGTGGGCGTGCGCCGCGCCACGAGGCCCAGCGGGGTCGGCCGGGCCGCTCGCCAGCCCTCAGGCGCCTTCGGGCTCGGGCCCAGGCCTCCCGCGACGGCTGCGCACGATCAGATAGACGATCCCGATCACGATGGCCGCGGCCACCGCGTAGTCCACGTAGTGGAGCTTGTCCTGCCACTCCGTGTAGCGGTCGCCCGCCTGCTGGCCGATGAAGGTGAGCAGGAGGACCCAAGGGATGCAGCCAGCCAGCGTAAGCACGCTGAAGCGCCAGAAGGGCATCCGCGCCACGCCTGCAGGCAGCGAGATGAACGTTCGGATGATGGGCAGCATCCGCGTGAAGAAGACCGTCGCGTCGCCGTGTTTCTCGAACCAGCGATCGGCCCACTCGAGGTGGCTCTTCTTGATGTGCAGCTTCTTGCCGTGTTTCTCGAGCAGGTCGACTCGTCCCGCTTTGCCGACCCAGTAGGCCAGCCAGGA
>Ga0208612_1001270_pt1 | contig 10546 bp, 10 predicted proteins | sample AntDryMetagUQ889_FD_188089 | JGI IMG/M metagenome (GOLD analysis project Ga0208612, IMG submission 188089) | Polar desert microbial communities from Antarctic Dry Valleys - UQ889 (SPAdes) | ecosystem: Environmental > Terrestrial > Soil > Desert | place: Antarctic Dry Valleys | collected 2008-12-31 | reverse complement strand
CCCGCCGCGCAGCCACTCGGCGAGCCTGCCGCCGGCACTCGCCACCTGGTCGCCGGCCGAGGAGACGATCTCGGTGGCGTCCTTGAAGATCTTGCGGAAGCGCTCCGTGTAGAAGTCCACCGCGTCGCCGGCCTCCTCGCGGGCGGCCGGTTCCTCGCCGCGGCGCATGTACTCGCCGGCCACGATCCGCTCGTATTCGCCGCCCTTGACCCAGGCGATCACCTCCGAGGCGCGCCGAACCGGGTAGGCGTGGGTCTGGCTGATCTCGGTGAAGAAGCGACGCGCGCGGTCGGCGCTCGAATCCCACTCCTCGTAGTCGGTCGCCTGCTGGAGGAAGGCATCGAGGCTCAACCGGGAGGAGGGCATGCCGCCCGCGAGCACCATCAGCGTGCGGCAGGTGACGAGCGGGTCGCGGGTCACTAGCGTCGCCGCGCGGTCGCAGGAGAGCTCCGCGGCCCGGAACCACTCGAGCAGCGCCCCCTTGACGGCCATCAGCGGCAGCCCCCCGATCACCGGCAGCCGGGCCACGTTGGTGAGCTCGAGGAGGATCAACAGGGCGGTCTGGTAGAGCACGTGGTCGCAGAGCACATGACCGGCTTCGTGGCCGAGCACGGCACGCTGCTCGTCGGCCGTGAGCAGCGACACCAGCTCCGAGTTGAGCACGAGCATCGGGGTGCCCACGCCGATCGTGGCTGCGTTGGCCAGCGGCCACTGGGTGACGTAGAGGTCATAGACCTCGGGCAGGTCGAGCACGCGCAGCGCGCGCTCGTACTGCTCCCAGGTGCCGGGCAGCTGCTCGGGCCCGAGCCTCAGCGAGCCGGCGAGCAGCGACTGGCGCAGCGCGCGCTCGTACTGGAGCTCGACGAGCTTGCGCACGACCGTGTCGAGCATCGGGATCGAGCGCAGCGCCGCCGTGGCGGCGCGGTCGGCCGGATGCTCGAAGGCCCGCGGGGAGATCTGCTCGAGGCGCAGCCGCGCTGGCGCCTGGTCGTCTGCGTTCACGCGCTCACCGTAGCCGAGCGCGCGCCCTCACCTGCCACCGAGCTGGCGCTGAAGCGCGGCGAGCCGGGCGTCCCACTGGGCGCCCACCTGCGCCATCCACTCCACCGCCTCGGACAGCGGCGCGGGTGTGAGGCGGTAGCGGACCTCTCGACCCGCGCGCGCCGGCGCCACCAGCCGGGCGGCCGCGAGCGCCGCAAGGTGCTTGCTCACGGCCTGTCGAGTGACGGGGAGCTCGGCGGCGAGCTCGGTGGCGCTGGCGCTCCCGCGCTCACTGCGGAGCGCGTATCGGCGGGCGCCGCGACGCCGAAGGCTCGCGCACCGTCTTCAGCGGCCGGGTGCCGAGGCAGGTCGTCTGCACGCTGCCCGACGGCACGCGGGTCGGGCGCCTGCGCGTGCGGCCCGGCCGAGGGTTCCGGCTGACCGTCTGCGTGCCGACCGATGGCGCTCTGTGCGACGGCGACACGTTCTCGTCTCGGCGGCTGCGCATCCTGCGCACCGGCCGAGCGTGCGGCAGGGTCGAGTTCCAGGAGCGCACCGAGGACTTGGCTTCGCAGATACGAGCCGCCGGGGTGCGCTGCCGGGTCGCCAAGGCCGTGGCGTCCCGCTCGAAGCCGGAAGCGCGACGCTGCTTTGCGCGCGGCTCCCGCGCCTACCGGGCGGAGGGCTTCCGCTGCCGCGGCACGGCGGACAAGTCGGCGCTGCCGAGGGTGATCTTCCGTTGCATACGCCGTGGGGCGCGGGTGACCTTCGTCAAGACCTGACTCTGGGTGGGCCTTCGTAGCCGGCCTCCTCAGGCGAAGTAGAAGACGAGGCCGAGCACCACGTACAGCGCCAGCAGCTGCACCCCCTCGAACCAGTTGGACTCGCCGTCCTGGGTGATGTGGTTGGCGATCAGCACCGCGAACAGGAGGCCGCCCAATTCGTAGCCGTTGAAGACGAGCGCCATCGGCTCGGGGCCGATCACGAACGAGAGCAGGACGAGCACGGGCGCGACGAAGAGGGCGATCTGGGCGCTCGAGCCGATCGCGATCGAGACCGCGAGGTCCATCTTGTCCTTGGCCGCGACGAGCACCGCGACCCAGTGCTCGGCGGCGTTGCCGACGATCGCCACCACGAAGACCCCGACGAAGAACTCGGACAGCCCGATGTCCTTCGAGGCCTCGGTGATCGAGCCCACGAGCACCTCGCTCATCACCCCCACCAGCACCGCGGCGACGGCGAGTGAGATCAGCGAGCGCTTCATCGACCAGCCGCCCTCGGCGTGCTCCTCCTCTTCGGCCTCGTAGGGATTGAAGACCCTGCGGTGGGTCTTGAGCGAGAAGACGAGCCCCGCGGCGTAGCTCGCCATCAACACGATCGCCACCCCGAGCGAGAGCTGCTCGACCTCCGAGCCGAAGTCCGCCCGCTCCTGCTCGATGCCCGGCAGCCCGCCCCCGTGCACGAGCTGGAAGACGGCGGGCAGGATCAGCGCGGTGAGGGCGAGCAGCAGCATCGCCGACTGCGCGCTCGCCGCCGTGCGGTTGAACTCCTGCGTGTCCCGCTTGAGGCCGCCGACGAGCATCGCCGCGCCGAGCACGAGCAGGATGTTGCCGATTATGGAGCCGACGATCGAGGCCTTGACCACCTCCTGCAGGCCTTCCTTGAGCGCGAAGAAGGCGATGATCAGCTCTGGCGCGTTGCCGAAGGTCACGTTGAGAAGTCCGCCGATTCCCGGCCCGGTCTTCGCGGCGATGTGCTCGGTGGCCTCGCCCATGACCGCGGCGGTCGGGATCACTCCGAGTGCCGCTGCGCCGAAGACGAGCACCGGTGAGGCGTGCGCCAGCTCGAGCGCGATCGCGATCGGTATGAAGATGCCGAGGCCGTAGACGGGCCGCACGGCGGAAGAGCCTAAGGGCTACTCGCCAACGGTACCGTCGTCAGGGGCACAGCTGCTCGTGGCTCTATGACAGGTTCGCGGTCGAACTTGGAGGATCGGCCACTAGTTCTCGTCGAGCTCTGCCGGAGCGTCGTCGTCGTCCTCGTCGAGGTCGACGTCGGCGTCGTCGTCATCGACGGTTGGGTCCTCCAGCGCAGGCGACTGGCGGCCGTCGCCGCCGTGGTAGGTGGCCTGGAAGTTCTCGAGCAGCTCGTCGCGACGGGGCTCGTCGACCGGGGACTCGTCGGATACGAGCACCCAGTCGGCACCCTCGAACTCCTCGAGGTTGAAGATCTCGTTGTCCATCGAGGAGGAGTCGTCCACCACGACCAGCACCTCGGTCTGCGGGTTGAAGTAGGTGCCGGGACGTACCAGCAGCTCCTCGGTCTCGTAGCGTCGGTCATCGGCCACGACTCAGCTATACCCGCGATTCGCGAGCACGAATCGGCCTGGGTGCGAATCCTCGGATCTCGACCAGGCGCGCCAGCCGCTCGGGCTCGACGCCGGCGATTGCCAGCGCGCGCGGCACGGTGCCAAACTTGGCGTCGAGTACGGCGAGCAGGATGTGGGCCGCCTCGATCCTGTGGTCGCCGCGGGCGAGGGCGATCTTCAGCGATCGCTCCAGCGCGAGCTTGGCCGAGGCCGCCCACCTGGGCGCCTGCGCGGTCGCCTTCGCCGCCGGCAGCGCGAACTCCCCCCGCGAGACGCCGACGGCAGCGAGGCTGCTCTCGTTCTCGGCGTCGAGCGCGTCGCGCACTGCGTCGCGATCGAGGCCGGCATCGATGAGCAGGTCGTGCGCCTTGGTGCCGGCCCGGTCGGTGAATGCGAGCAGGAGGTGCTCAGCCTCAACCGTGGACGAGCCCAGCGAGCGCGCGATCTGCTGGGCCTGGTCGACGAGCACGCGGGAGTCCCTTACGAAGCGGTTGAACATCAGCGCTTGCGCCTGCTCGAGTCGATACCTGCGGCGGCGAGCCGCTTGGCGTGCTTCTTGTGCACGGCCTGTCGCGTCACCCCGAGGGCTTCCGCGACCTCCGGCCAGCTCCAGCCCTCGCGCAGCGCTCGCTCGACTTCGGCGTCCTCCAACCGATCGGCGAGCCGACGCAGCGCTACGACGGCGCCGAGCCCATCCGCCGGGTCAGCTGGTAGGGAGAGGGTGGCCTGGGCCATGCAGCAACCGTAGTTGACAGAAAGCCCCGCTGTCAACCGCGGTTGCGGAGGAGCTGGAGCTCGGCTCTTGCCGGAGCCAGCTCAAGCTCGGCTCGTGAACGCGTGCACGGGCGCAGCCGCGCCGGTCCAGCAGGAGCTTCCGGTACCCTCAAGTGGGTTGACTGACGAATCAATCGGGTCCGCCATTCACCGTCCTAAGGAGCCTTAGTGGTCGATTTCACGCTTACCGACGAGCAAAAAGACATCAAGGAGCTCGCACACGACTTCGCGACGAAGGAGATTCGCCCGGTCGCATGGGACTACGACAGGGATTCCACCTGGCCCCAGGAGATCGTCGAGAAGGCGTGGGAAGTGGGCCTCATGAACAACCACGTACCCGAGGAGTACGGTGGCCCGGGCCTCGACTACCTCACTGGCTGCCTGATCGAAGAGGAGCTCGGCTGGGGGTGCTCCGGAATCGGCACCACGATCACGTGCAACGGCCTGGCCGCCGCTCCGATCGCCCTCGGTGGCTCTGAGGAAACCAAGCGGCACTACCTCGGCATGCTCTGCGAGGAGCCCAAGCTCGCCTCCTTCTGCCTCACCGAGCCCGACGCCGGTTCCGACGTGTCGGGCATGAAGACCAACGCCGTCAAGCAGGACGACAAGTACGTCCTCAACGGCTCGAAGTGCTTCATCACCAACGGCTCGCACGCCAGCTACTACACGGTCTACGCGAAGACCGACAGAGAGGCCGGCCACCGCGGCATCTCCGCCTTCGTGGTCGACCGCGACCTCGACGGCGTGAGCGTCGACAAGAAGGAGGACAAGCTCGGACAGCGGGCCTCCAACACGGCCACGATCTCCTTCAACGACGTCGAGGTCCCCGCCGGCAACCTGCTCGGCGAGGAGAACAAGGGCTTCAAGCTCGCGATGATGACCCTCGATCGCACGCGCCCCGGCGTCTCGGCCGTGGCGGTCGGCATCGCCCGGGCGGCCTTCGAATTCGCCTCCGACTACGCCAAGGAGCGCGTGCAGTTCGGGGTGCCGATCGCGATGCACCAGGCGATCCAGTTCATGATCGCCGACATGGCGACCAAGATCGAGGCGGCGCGCCTGCTGGTCCACAAGTCCGGTGTGCTGCTCGACCAGGGCCAGCGCAACACGCTCGCCAGCTCGCACGCCAAGCGCTTCGCCGCCGACTCTGCGATGGAGATCGCCGTGGACGCCGTGCAGGTCTACGGTGGCTACGGCTTCATCAAGGAGTACCCCGTCGAGAAGCTGATGCGCGACGCGAAGATCATGCAGCTCTACGAGGGCACGTCCCAGATCCAGCGCCTGGTGATCGCCCGCGAGGTACTGATGCCGCGGCGGGTGGAGGAGCCCGCCACCACCGCGGCGTAGCGGGGGACGATCGGCGCTCGAGGCGCGAGGGCCATCCGCCTGCGCCCGCGCGCAGCGGGTGTCACGATCATCATGATGGCGTCGTGAGCACGAGCTCGAAGCGCGAACGCAGCCGACGGGCCGCACGGGACGCCGTTGCCCAGGCCGGGGAACAGGCGACCCAGCCCAACGCGACGGCGCCGGCGCCGCGCAGGGGTGCCACGCTCGGCAGGGGCGCAGACCCGCTCAGCGGCGAGCTGCGCCGCCGCGAGGTGCTTCCGCTGCTGGTGCTGCACCTGATCGCCCAGGGGCCGTCCTACGGCAACCAGCTCATGGAGCGGATCTCCGGCATGACCGAGGGCGTGCTGTTGGTCAACCCGAACACGATGTATCCGTTGCTGCGCCGGCTCGAGCAGGAGGGTTCGATCGAAGGCCAGTGGGAGCATCCCGAGCGGCGCACCAGGCGCTTCTACTCGCTCACCGAGGCAGGGCAGGCAGAGTACGCGCGGCTCGTGGGGGAGGTGCGGCCCTTCCTCGACTCCGTGGCCCGATCGATCGACGAGATCGTGCGCGAGGTCTACGACTGAGACCTCGCCGCTCGCGACGGTGACCGGCCGACTCCCGCTCGCCAGCCGCCCCCGATAGCCTCCCGGGCCGCCGCGGGCTCGGTCCCGGACCCACAACGAGAGGACCCATGTACGTATTCAAGGCCGCCGTCGTCGGCGCCGGCACGATGGGCGGCGAGATCGCTCAGGTAATCGCCTCCGCGGGGGTACCCGTCGTGCTCAAGGACATCGACCTGGAGTTCGTGGAGACCGGGCTCGAAAAGGCCCGCCAGGTCACCCAAGCTCAGCTGGGGGCGCTCGTGGGCAAGCAGAAGATCTCCCAGGAGGATGCCGACCGCCAGTTCGAGGAGATCACCGGCCGTATCTGTGGCGCGACCGACTACGGCGGCTTCGGCGAGGTCGACTTCGTGGTCGAGGCGGTCCCCGAGCGCATGCGGATCAAGCAGGCGGTCTTCGAGGAGCTCGACGTCGTGACCCCGGGCCACGCGATCCTCGCGTCCAACACGTCCTCGCTCTCGATCACCGAGATGGCCGACCCCACGGGGCGACCGGACAAGGTGGTCGGCTTCCACTTCTTCTATCCGGCATCGATGATGCGGCTGATTGAGGTGATCGAGGGCGAGGAGACCTCCGAGGAGACCCTCCAGGCCGCCACCACGTTCGCCCAGCGGATCAGGAAGACCGCGATTCGCTGCGGCGAGGGGCCGGGCTTCGTGGTCAACCGCATCCTCAACTCCGCCGTGTCCGAGATCTGGCGCGTGACCCATGAGCAGGGCCTCGACGTGGAGGAGGTCGACAGGGTGATCCAGGAGTCGAAGGCGGTGCCGCTGGGCCCGTTCTACCTCTGTGACCTGCTCGGTCTCGACACGGTCCTGCACGTGGCAGAGCACCTGCGCGAGAGCTACGGCGATCGCTTCTTCGTCTCGCCCGCGATCGAGGAGCTCGTGGCGGCCGGCAAGCTCGGCCAGAAGACCGGCAGCGGGTTCTACGAGCATGGATCCGGGGAGACACCCTCCGGAGACCGTGCGGCGGCGGGAGGCCCCCTGGATGCGGAGGGGCTCGTTGAGCGCTTCTCGCTCAAGGCCCTCGTCGAGGCCTGCCTGGTGCTCGAGGAGGGCGAGGCGACGGCCAAGGACATCGAGGTCGGGATGATGATGGGCGCTGGCATCCTGCCCGGCCCGTTCGCCCGCGCCGACGAGCAGGGCCTCGACGGGGTGCTCCGGGCGCTCGAGCGCGCCGAGGCCGACTGGGGGGAGGGCTTCGAGCCCCCGCTCGTGCTCCAGCGCCTCGTCGCGCAGGGGCGGCTCGGCAAGCAGACGGGCCAGGGCTTCTTTCCCTACCCCCGGCCCGGCGCGGGAGGGTCGCGCGAGACGGTGGCGCTCGAGACCCGGGACGGCGGGGTGGGCATAGTGTGGCTGGCACGCCCCCCCGCCAACCCGCTCTCCGCGAAGATGATCCGCGAGCTCACCGAGCTCTGGAGCGAAGTCGACGGCAGGCTGCGGGCGATCGTGTTCGCGAGCTCGAACATCTTCACCTTCTCCGCCGGGGCGGACATCAAGGAGTTCACCAAGATGTCGCCTGACCCGGAGGGCAGAGAGCTGATCGACGCCGGCCACTCGTTGATGCGCTCGATGGAGCGCTCCTCCACGGTCACGATCGCGGCCGTGAACTCGATCGCCTACGGCGGGGGCTGCGAGCTCGCGATGGCCTGCGACTTCCGTCTCGCAGCCGAGTCGGCCAGCTTCGCTCAGCCCGAAGTCAACCTGGGGATCATCCCCGGCTTCGGCGGTACTCAGCGGCTCGCGCGGCTGGTCGGCGAGGCCCGGGCACTCGAGCTGAACCTGGTAGGCGATCCGATCGGCGCCTACGAGGCGCTGCGCATCGGGCTCGTAAACCGGGTCGTGGCCGACCACGAGCTCGTCGACACCGCGATCTCCTGGGCGCAGAAGCTCGCCGGCCAGGCACCGCTCGCGATCGAGCAGATCAAGCGGGTCTCCGCCGCCGCCGACCTCGACGAGGGTATCGAGGCCGAGAAGGGCGCCTTTGCGGCTGTCTTCGCATCCGAGGACGCCAAGGAGGGCATCGGCGCGTTTCTCGGGAAGCGCCAGCCGAAGTTCCGGGGAACCTGAGTTGTCGGCCGAGCTTGCGGCGGGTCAGACCGCCTCGGCCGAGGCTCTCGCCGCGATGCTCCGCGCCAGCCGCTCGGCGGTGGTCCTGACCGGTGCCGGGATCTCCGTACCCTCCGGGATTCCGGACTTCCGTTCCCCCGGCACGGGGATATGGGCCGACGTGGATCCGATGGAGGTCGCCCACATCGACGCGTGGCGGCGGGACCCCGACCGCTTCTGGGAGTTCTACGGCCAGCGCTTCGCCGCGCTGATCGACATCAGCCCCAACCCCGCGCATGCGGCGGTGGCGGAGCTCGAGCGCCGTGGCCTCGTGCACGGGGTCATTACGCAGAACATCGATCGGCTGCACCGCCTCGCCGGCAGCCGCCGCGTGGTCGAGGTGCACGGATCGATCGACTCGAGCCGTTGCATGGAGTGCGGCGGACAGGTAGCGCTCGAGCGCGTGCTGGAGCTCCTCGACGAGGGGGAGGGTGCACCCCAGTGCGCCTCCTGCCTGGCCCCGCTCAAGCCCGACGTGGTGCTCTTCGGCGAGCTCCTCCCCGAGCGCGCGATGACCGAGGCCCAGACGCTCGCGGCCGAGGCAGACCTGATGCTCTGCATCGGATCCTCGCTCACCGTCTACCCCGTCGCCGGCCTGCCCGGGCTCACCCGCGCGCGCGGCGGGCGCCTCGCGCTGGTCACCGAGGGCGAGACCCCCTACGACGGTGAAGCCGACGTGAGGCTGCGGGGAGACGTCGTGGACGCGCTGGCAGCAGTGCTGGCGGCCCTCGGCGAGCCTGAGCGGAGTCCCTGATCGTGCCGGATCAGTCGTGGGTGGAGCAGAGATGGGTAAAGCGCGGATCCCGCCCGCCCACCTCGCGCCCGTTGATCCACGCCCGGCCGCGGCCCTGAGGGGAGGGCAGGCCGCGGCGGGCATGGATCGCCCGAGACATCCGCCGCTCGTACGCGGCGCCCCCCGGGAGGCTTGTGATCGGTGTTCTCATGGAGGGGTATGTTCCTCTGCCCTGACGGCCCGCGCCTAGCTCCACTTGTCCAAGATTCGGGAGCGTTTTCTGGAACGGGTGTCAGGAGACTGAAAGGTACAGGTTTTCGAGCCAGCCGCGGTTAAGACTTGGTGATGCTCAGGAGGATCCGCCGAGGGGGTGCCCTCAGCGCCCCTCCATGCGCTCGCCAACTTCCACCGGCGTCCCCCGGAGAGGCAGTGAGTGTGAAGGCTGGAGCTACTCGCCCCTGTGGGCTGGGCTTGAGCGCTTGTCGGCGGGAATCGCGTACTTGGACGGGGTCGTCGGTACGACGGGATTCTCGATCTTGCGGAGCTGGTCGAGCAGGTCTGACCACTGGCCGGGCTTGAGCACCGCGAGCGCCTGCTTGCCGAGCTTACCGTTGGCCCCGAATAGCGGCTGGAAGCCGACATGGATGTGGTCGGCGTGATCGCCCATCGCAAAGGTCGGCCCGCCCAAGTCGAGCAGCGAGATGATCTGGTCCGCCTGCAAGGTGCCCTGCAGGCGCATCAGGCGCCTGACCGCCTGCTCTGTGACCCCGCCCGGCTCCTGGTGGCCGAGGATCGGCACGCCGTTGATCTGGCCGATGTCGACCGCGTTGCCCGAGGAGTGGTGGGAGACCCCCCCTGAGCTCGTAAAGAAGCCGTGGCCACACTTCAGCGAAGTGACTGTCGGGCGCATCCCCGACTCCGCCAGATATGCCAGCGTTGCGAGCACCCGCCGGTCGATCTGGCCCGAGCGGATGTCCTGGCGCCCACACTCGTAAACCTCGATCCGCGCATCGGAGAGCACCCGCTTCTCGAGCAAGGGCTTGGGCAGCAACAGCACCTGGCCGATCGTGATCCCGTCGGACCCGGCCTCGCCGTACAGCACATTGCGCCCCGAGGCCCGGTACACGGCGGTGGCCTCGAGCAGCTTCCAGCCGTCGAGGATCGGCTTGGGGTCGATCCTGGGGGCGCCCTTGCCGGCGGGGCGGATGCCGAACTCCAGATTGGCGGCCTTGCCCTGCTCGCCGGCGCCCACCCGTCCCAGGACCGTCCCCCCGATCACGCGTGAGCCAACCCGTAGGCGCCGTAGACGCACGTCCTCGGAGTTCGCATCGAAGGGGCGAGAGAAGAAGTTCTTGTAGGTCTCGAAATCGCCATCCCGCCGTGCCTTGGCGTCGAGTAGCTGCTCGAGGCCGCCCTCTTCGCGCGCCTGGGGCATGCTCGGGTTGGCGAACAGGCGCTTCTTCACGGGTGCCGAGGCGCGTGGGCGGTCGGGCGCGCCGCCGTTGGCCCTCAGACGCGCCTTCGCGGTGCCAGGAGTGCTGGTGGTGTTCTGGGTTGGTTGGCGTCCGGCTGATGCGGGGGTGGCGGGTTTGCGGTCGTTTGCTTTGAGGGCTTTGGCGGTGGTGTTGGGGTC
>Ga0208612_1001269_pt1 | contig 10563 bp, 12 predicted proteins | sample AntDryMetagUQ889_FD_188089 | JGI IMG/M metagenome (GOLD analysis project Ga0208612, IMG submission 188089) | Polar desert microbial communities from Antarctic Dry Valleys - UQ889 (SPAdes) | ecosystem: Environmental > Terrestrial > Soil > Desert | place: Antarctic Dry Valleys | collected 2008-12-31 | reverse complement strand
TCGGTGACCATGTAGGGCGAGATGTAGCCCTTGTCGAACTGCATGCCCTCGGTGAACTCGAGGTCCATCCCGAAGGTCTGGCCCTCCTCGACGTTCACCACGCCGTCCTTGCCCACCTTGTCGATCGCGTCGGCGATCACGTCACCGATCTCCTCGTCGGCGGCCGAGATGGCGGCCACGCGGGCGATCTGGTCCTTGCCGGCGATCTCCGTCGACTGGGACTTGATGTTCTCGACCACCTGGTCGACGGCCTTCTCGATGCCGCGCTTCAGGGCCAGCGGGTTGGCACCCGCCGCGACGTTGCGCAGGCCCTGGTGGACGATCTCCTGAGCCAGGACCGTGGCGGTGGTGGTGCCGTCGCCGGCCACGTCGTTGGTGGCCGTGGCCACCTCGCGGACGAGCTGGGCGCCCTGGTTCTGGAAGACGTCCTCCACCTCGATCTCACGCGCGATGGTCACACCGTCGTTCGTGATGGTCGGGGCGCCGAACTTCTTGTCGAGGACCACGTAGCGGCCCTTGGGACCGAGCGTGACCTTCACCGCGTTGGCTACGGCGTCCACGCCGGCCTCGAGGGCCTGGCGGGCCTCCGTGTTGTACTTCAGCTCCTTGTGAGCCATGTCTGTTCTTCCTCCTTCGAAAGAGCTTCTGGTCTCCGGCTCTAGCCGGTGACCTTGGCGAGGACGTCGGTCTCGCGCAGCACGAGGAGCTCTTCGCCCTCGACCACGATCTCGGTCCCGCCGTACTTCGAGTACAGGACCTCGTCGCCGTCGGAGACGTCGAGCGGGACGCGCTCGTTGTCGTCGCCGACCTTGCCGTCACCGACGGCGAGGACCTTCCCACGCTGGGGCTTCTCCTTGGCGGTGTCGGGGAGGACGATGCCGCTTGCGGTCGTCTCCTCCTCCTCGACCACCTTGACGATCAGACGATCGCCGAGGGGCTTGAGATTCACATGAACCTCCTTGGGTCGAACACGTTACAGACTGCGTTTTGGCACTCTAGCAATGGGAGTGCCAGCACGGGGGATTCTGGAGTATCGGAGCTCCCCGGATGTGGCACTCTCGTTAAGCGAGCGCCAAAAAGACCTCGGGTCTCGTCGGGTGCCGTGAACCGCGAACGCGCTAGTTCTGTGAGGGCGCCTCGGGCCGCAGGCGCTCGGAGATCTCCGACGGTGGCTCGTAGACCTGGGAGAAGCGCACGACGGTCACCGTGTCCTCGTGGGTGACCGAGCGCCCGTAGATCTGCTCGAGGAAGTGGACGGTCTCCTCGAGCCGGCGGAACTCCGGGTTGTCGTGCTCGACGTCGCGCGGGGAGAGCTCGTTCACGCGCTTGACCTCGACAGCGTCGATCACCGCCTCGAAGATCTTCTCCCGCGGTGCATGCTGGAAGCCCACGGTGACGAGCACGACCTCGCCCTTGCGGTACTTGGCGGACTTGTCGCCCAGGCGAATGGTGGCCGTCTTGCGGCCACGCTTGAGCTGGTCGGCGAACATCGGGGAGTAGAAGTTCAAGGCGATCACGGCGGGCCAGACTACTCGACCGCCGCGCCGTCCTGGCCTGCGCCCGCCCGGGCCACGGCGAGCGCCGCCACCTGCCGCTCACCGACGTAGGAGAGCGCTTTCGGCGCCTCCTCGAGCGGCACCCACTCGGCCCCCTCGACCTCGTCGTCGTGGTCGTGGACGCTGCCCGAGCGGTAGCGGAACAGGAAGAAGGACACGATCTTCAGCACGCGCCGTCCGTCGCGGACGTAGAAGTATCGGACGTCGTCGAGCTTGCCGAGGGGCTCGGCGTCCAGGCCGGTCTCCTCGCGGACCTCACGGCGCGCGGCGTCGACCGCCGCCTCGCCCGGCTCGGGGTGACCCTTGGGAAGGGCGAGCACGGTGCCGCGGCGCAGCCTGACCGCGGCGAGGAAGGGCCGTCCACGGAAGCGACGGACCACCACGCCCCCGGCCGAGAACTCCCGCTCGACGCGGCTCAAGCGCCCGCGCTCCTGACGAGCGGCACGAAGCGCACGGCCGACAGCGCCTCCTCGTGACCGCCGCGGAAGCGCATCAGCCGCTCGTCCCCGTCGCGGCGCACCGGGCACACGAGCGCGGCGCCCGGCGCGAGCTGGTCGAGGAGCGCGGGGGGCGGGCGGTCCTCGACCGTAGCGGCCACCACGACACCGCCGAACGGCGCGCGGTCCGGCGCCCCGGCGCATCCGTCGCCGGTGCGGACCTCGACCGGGTACCCGAGCTCGTCGAGCGCCGCCCGCGCCCGCGCCGCCAGACGTTCGTTGACCTCGATCGACACCACGTCCGCCGCCACGCGCGAGAGCACGGCCGCCCCATAGCCCGAGCCGGTGCCGACGTCCAGGACGCGCTCGTCCCCCCTCAGCTCGAGCAACGACGCGGTGGCGGCCACGATCCACGGCTGGGACATCGTCTGACCCTCGCCGACGTCCACCGCACCGTCGTGATAGGCGCGACCACGCCGGCTCTCGGGGAGGAACCGCTCCCGCGGAACCTCGGCCATGGCCGAGAGGACGCGCTCGTCGACGATTCCACGCCCTCGCAGCTGGAGCTCCACCATCTCACGACGGGCGTCCTCAGTGGATGTAGCCCTGGAGCGCCGAGGGGTCATGCACCGTGACCTTCCCCCGCCCGCAGGTGACGATGCCCTCGCGCTCGAGTGAGGCGAGGAAACGGCTGGCGCTCTCCCGCGAGGAGCCCGCGAGCTGGGCGATGTCCGACTGCGTCGCGGCGATCACGGTCTCTCCGTTCCCGTCCGCGCCGTCGGGCTCGCGCGACTGGCGAAGGGCGATCAACGCGCCGGCCACACGGCCGGCCACGGTCTGGAAGCGCTGGCGGGTGGCCATCTCGTTGGCGGCCCGGACTCGGGCGGCGAGCACGGAGAGCATCGACAGCGACACCTCGGGATGAGCGGCCAGCAGCCGCTTCATGTCGGCGGCCAGCAGCGCCACGGCGCGGGTGTCCTCGAGCGCCTCTACGGTGGCCGACCGCGTCTCCCCGCCGAACATGGCGAGCTCCCCGAAGGGCTCACCGAAGCGCAGCTCGGCCAGCGTGATGGCCTGACCGTCGAAGGCGCGGGCCCGCGTGACCCGAACCGCCCCGTCGCGGATCACGAAGCAGGTGTCGCCCGTGTCGCCCTCGCGGAACACCACCTCGCCGTCCGCGTAGAAGCGGGGCACGGCCATCGCGGCGAGGTCCTCGATGGCACCCGACTCGAGCCCGGCGAACAGGGGCACGCGTCGCAGCAGGCTGGAGGTCTCCTCCCCGTCGGCCATAGGACCATGATCACACACCGCGCGCGGTTGGGCCTCCCGGTTTCAACTCATCCGACCCGACGGAGGCGACGAACAGCCGCGGGTCGTTGGTGATCACGCCGTCGACCCCCAGGGCCGAGAGCCGGGCCATTCGCTCCGCGTCGTCCACGGTCCAGACGAACACGCGACCTCCGGCGCGATGCACGGCGGACACGAGGCGAGGGCCCACCAGCAGCCAGTGGGCCATCACGGCCTCGATCCGCCCGTCGGCGATCAGCAGCGCCGCTCGGCCTGGGAGTCGTGCCCGGACGGCGGCCATGTAGGCCATGGCCGGTGGTGCGAGCACCGACCTCAGGTAGTCGCGGCGCGCGCGTGGCACGGACAGCCCCCGACGCAGGCCCGGCTCGAGCGTCCCGACGCGCTCGAGCGTTACCGGGAAGGTGGAGGAGACGAGGGTGCGGCGCTCGAGGCCTCGCGCCTGCAGCGCGGCGACCAGCTCGGGCTCGAACCCCGGATGCTTTACGTCGACGTCGAGCTCGATGTCGACGTAGTCGGGGCCGGCCAGGTGGTCGAGGCCCGCGTCGAGCGAGACCGGGTTTCGCGCGGCGGCGTCCTCGGGATCGTGAGCGAGGACGAGGCGCCCGGCGGCGTCACGCAGCACGTCGAACTCGATCATGTCGACGCCGGACTCGAGCGCGGCGTCGAAGGATGGCGGCGTGTTCCCCTCCGCGAGCGCGGCCGCGCCCTTGTGGCCGACGCGAAGGAGCGCCGAGAGGTGCTCCGGACGTCCGGCGCGTGCCGGGGCCCGGCGGCGAGCGCTCCTCAGCGCTGGCACGACGGGCACCAGAACGTGTTGCGGTTGTCCTCGCCCTGGCCACGTGAGCGGATCGGAGTTGCGCAGCGCCGGCACGGAAGCCCCTGGCGGCCGTGTACCCAGTAGCGGGTGGAGCCGCCGGGGCTCGCGCGGTGGGCCTCCACGGTCACGATCCGCCCGCCGCGCTCGGCGGAGAGCGCCATCAGCGGGCGCGAGCGCTCGACGATGCCGAGGACCTCCTCGTCGGAGAGGTCGGCCGCCGCCCGCCACGGGTCGATGCCGCCAATGAAGCACCCCTCGTTCTTCCACACGTTGCCGAAGCCGGCCAGGAGGCGCTGGTCGAGCAGCGCGACGCCGATGGCGCGCGTCCCCTCGTCGGCGCGCAGCCGGCGCATGAAGGCCGCGGGATCGAACTCCTCGTCCAGCACGTCGGGGCCGAGGGCGGCAAGACGCCGGTCGAAGCGCGTGCGGCCCTCGGTCATGAGCTCGAGCACGGGCCCGTCGAACTCCACGACCTCGTGCTCGGAGGTTCGGATGACCAGCCACGCGCGGTGGGGCGCGCGCCGCCACCGCGCGCCGCGGCGGTATACCCCCCACCTCCCGGTCATGCGCAGGTGCGAGTGAAGCGTGAGGCCGCCCTCGAACCGCACGAACAGGTGCTTGCCCCGGGCGTCGACGCGACGGACGCCGCGCCCGGCCAGGCGCTCGGGCCAGCGGTCCATGTCGTGCCGGGGGTGTGGGGTCTCGATCGACTCGATGGCCCGGCCGACGAGGGCGCCGCCCACCCGGCGGGCGGCGTGGTGGATCGTGTCGCCCTCGGGCACGCGGCAAGCCCTAGTGGTCGATCCGACAGGTCCTGCACCGCGGGGTCACGGGCCGTCGCGCTCGCGCGGCGGGACGACCGTGACCGATAGCGCCGTGTCCTCGCCGCCGGTGCGCGGCGCGGACTCCACGACCACCTCCTGTCCGGGTCGGATGGCCGACGGGGGCGCAGGGCGCCCGAGGGCGACCCTCGAATCCGAGGCGGTGCGCAGCTTCACGGTCTGCCCGTCGGCCTCGCGGACGTAGATCGCGTTCCCGCGGACGGCGATGATGCGGCCCGCGGTCAGCCCGTCGTCGTCCGAGGGGCGCGACCCACCTCCCCCGGTCGGAGCGGGCGCCGGCGCCGAGCCACCGAGGAGCTTCTGGAGCTGGATGCCGGCGAGCAGGAAGACGAAGGCGATCAGCAGGCCACCGAGGACAGCAGTGAGACCGGGCACCCGCCGGGCAGGCGGCGCGGGAGTCGCGCCGGTCTCCTCGGGCGGCTCGAGCTCCCCCTCGGCGAGGCGATCCTGCTCGCGCTCGTCGGCGAGGTGCTGCTCGTAGGCGGCGTCGGGGTAGGGCTCGTGGGAGGTGGTCATTCGAAGCGCAGGGCGTCGATCGGTCGCATCGAGGCGGCGCGGTTGGCGGGATAGGAGCCGAAGAAGAGGCCGACGAGCATGGAGACGCCGAAGGCCACGAGCACCGAGGTCCACGTGACCACGGGCTGGAAGGCCTCGGTGCCGATCTGGGCGACCCCGACGCCCACGGCCACCCCGATCAGCCCGCCGAGGCTCGAGAGCATGAGCGCCTCGAGCAGGAACTGCCCGACGATGTGGATCCGCTGGGCGCCGATGGCCTTGCGGATCCCGATCTCGCGCGTGCGCTCGGACACGGTGACCAGCATGATGTTCATCACCCCGATGCCTCCCACGAGGAGGGAGATACCCGCCACCGCGCCCAGCAGCAGGCGCAGCAGGCCGAAGGTGGTGTCGGCCACCGCCCGGATCTGGGCCTGGTTGAAGATCTGGAAGTCCGCCTCACCGGGATCCTCGATGTCGTGCTCCTCGAGCAGGGTCTCGCGTGTCGTGGTCTCGGCCAGCGTGGTGGTCTCCTGAGAGGTGGCCTGCACGAGTATCTGCCCGAGCTCGGCGCCGGTTCCGGTCAGGTTGCTCTCGGCGGCGCCGAAGGGCACGAGTATCACGTCGTCCTCGTCGAAGGGCCCTCCGCCCCCCTGGGCCTTGAGCAGCCCGATCACCTCGAAGCGCCGTCCGTTGACCGAGATTCGCTGCCCGAGCGGGTTCTCGCTCCCGAAGAGCTCGCGCGACACCGTCCGCCCGAGGATGACCACGCGCTCGCGCCGGCGCTCGTCCTCGGCGTCCCAGGCCCGGCCGGCGTCGACCCGCACGTTCTGCGCGGCGAGGTAGTCGAGGGTGGTGCCCGCGAATGAGCTCGGGGCGTAGGTCGCTCCCCGCCAGGTGAGCGTGACCCCCGTGTTGAGGACGGGCACCGCGCGAAGGATGCCGCCGCCGGCGCCGCGATCCTGGAGGGCCTGGACGTCGTCGAGGGACAGCTCGATGTCGCGGCTCTGAGTGCCGGTCTGGTTCGGCCCCACCTCGCCGCGGCGCAGGACGGTGAGAACATTGGTGCCGAGATCCTCCAGCTCGCCGGCGATCGCGCCCTGCGCCCCGCGTCCGACGGCCAGGAGGATGATCACCGAGGACACGCCGATGATCAGTCCGAGCATGGTCAGCGCCGAGCGCAGGCGATTGCCCAGAATGGCTCGCACCGCGATGCGGGCGGAGTCCCGGATCACGCCGGCAGCGCTTCGGTGTGGGCGGTGCGCGCGGCGAGACCCGGCGGGACGTCGTACGCGCCCGTGCGGCGCTCGTCGCTCACCACGCGACCGTCGTGCAGGCGCACCACCCGCTTGGCGTAGCGCGAGACCTCCTCCTCGTGGGTGATGAGCACCACCGTGCGACCCTGGGCGTTCAGCTCCGAGAACAGCTCGAGCACACTCGCGGTCGAGACCGAGTCGAGCGCCCCGGTGGGCTCGTCGGCCAGCAGTAGCGCCGGGTCGGTGACGATCGCGCGGGCAATGGCCACCCGCTGCTGCTGGCCTCCGGACAGCTCGGACGGCTGATGGTCGAGCCGGTCACCGAGGCCCACGCTCTCGAGGGCCTCGGTGGCCAGGCGGCGGCGCTCACGGCGCGCGACCCCGGCGTAGACGAGCGGCAGCTCCACGTTCTCGAGCGCCGGGGTGCGCGCGATGAGGTTGAAGCCCTGGAAGACGAAGCCGATCCTGCGGTTGCGTATCGAGGCCTGCTCGCTCTCGGTGAGCCGGCGCACGTCGACGCCCTCGAGCACGTAGCGGCCGTGGTCGGGCAGGTCGAGGCAGCCGATGATGTTCATCAGCGTGCTCTTGCCGCTCCCCGAGGGGCCCATGATGGCCAGGAGGTCGCCCTCGCGGACGGCGAGGGTCACGTCGCGTAGAGCGTGCACCGCGGTGTCGCCAAGGTGGAAGGTCTTCCCCACCTCGCGGAGGGCGATCATCGGTCGGCGGTGCCCGTCCGTCCCCGGGGTCGAGTCACGGGCGAGCGCGGGGTCGCCCGCCGGCGCGCCGATCATCCGTCCGCGGGCGGGGCGGCGCCCGGCACGACCACCTGCTCGCCCTCGCCGAGACCGCCCACAACCTCGACGCTCGAGTCGCCCTCGAGACCTGTCACGAGAAGCCGCGCCTCCTGCCGGCCGTCGGCGTGCACCACGGTGGCCGTCGGGCTCGAGCCGGCCGGGGAGCGGACCGCCGGCTTCGGCACGGCGAGGACCTCGTCGCTCTCCTCGACGATCACGTCGGTGGTGGCGGTCATGCCCGGCTTGAGCGGTCCCTGGGGCGTGTCGAGGAAGAACGTGACGTCGTAGGTCACGACGTTGTCGACGAGCGTCTCCTCGGGGTCGATCTCGACGACATGGGCGGCGAACTCCTGTCCGGGAAGGGCGTCGACCGAGATGCGCGCCGTATCGCCGGGGCTCACCCGGGCGGCGTCGGTCTCGCTGAACCCGGCCTGGACCTCGAGGCCTTCGAGCTGGGTCAGGGCGATCACCGTGCCGCTGCCCGCGCCGGCCGAGCCGGCGCTCGAGGCACCCGTGGCCGAGCCTCCCGCGCCGGCGTCGGCGCCCTCGGCGTCGGAGGACCCGGCCGCGCTCGAGGAGCCGCCCGCGCCGCCGAGCGAGGGGCTGCTCGCGCCCACCACCTCGCCGACCTTCGAGTCCACCCTGGCGGCCACCCCGTCGGCCGGAGCACGCAGCTCGGTCTCGTCGAGGGCCTGTCGGGCGTCCTGCACCGCCGCCGCGGCGGAGGCCACGTTGGCGCGGTCGGAGGCCACCTGCGCCGCGTCGGCGCCGGCCTCGTCCACCCGGTTGCCGGCCTCGGTCACGCGCAGGGACGCGTCGGCGCTCGCGAGCCCGCTGCGGGCCTGGTCGATCTGCTGCGTGGCCTGCTCGACGCCGTTGTCCAGCTGGTCGCGCTGGGTCCCGAGATTGCGGCGGGCCTCGCGCAGGGAGGTCTCGTCGCCGTCCACCTCGGTCACGTACTGGCGGACCGTGGCCCGAGAGGTGTCGAGATCGCCCTTGGCCGTCTGCTCGTCGCGCTCGACGGCCGCGCGCCGGGTCTCGAGCTGCTGGACCTGGAAGTCGAGGTTGGTGACGGCCTGCGTACGGTCGACGTCCTCGCGGCGCGCCTGGTCGAGGTCGTCCTCGGCCTCGTCGAGGTCGCGCTGGGCGTCGCGCTGATCATCCTCGGCGCGCGCCCGGTCGTCCCGGGCGTCCGCGCAGCCGCCGGGATCGGCGGGCATCGCGCTGCACGCCTGCGCCTCGTCCGCGCTCGCCGAGCCCGTCTGCCCGGAGGCCGACGTCAGGTCAGACTGCGCGCTGCCCACCTCGGCCTCGAGACGCGCACGACGGGCCGCGGAGTCGGTCTGGCGGTTCGTCCGCTCGCGCTGCTCCTCGCGCAGCGCGTCGAGATCGGCGCGGAGCTGGTCGGCGAGCGCCTCGAGCCGCCGGTAGCGCAGCCGGTTCTCGCGCACCTCGACGCGTTCGTTCGAGAGCCGGATCCGCGAGGCACGGAGCTGGGCCTGCTCGCCGGTCACCCGCGCGCGGCGTACCGCCCGCCGCAGGGTGGCCACGTTCGTGCCCGCGGAGGAGCGGGCGTTTCGGAGGTCGGTCTCCGCCCGGTCAACCGCCGTGCGGGACTGCGTGAGCGTGCGGCGGTTGCGGTCGAGCTCGTCCGCCGTCTTGCCGGCGCGGGTGTCGCGCAGTTGCTCGCGGGCCGAGTCGAGGCTCTCGAGGGCCGAGGAGAGGGCCGAGCGGGCCGAGCGATCGTCGATGCGCGCGAGCAGCTGACCGCGCGTGATCCGATCGCCCTCCTCCACGGCCACGTCGGTCACCTCGCCGCCGGTCTCGAAGCCGAGCGACAGGTCGCTCGGAGGTTCGACGTTCCCGTCGGCGGAGACGGTGGACACCACCACGCCGCGCTCGACCTCGGCGGTGGCCGGGGGCCGGTCCTCGGTGTCGTCGCGCCCGGCGGCGGCGATGGCGGCCGTTGCGGCTCCGAGCACGAGCACGATCAGCGTGACGTTCAGTATGCGGATGCCGCGGGAGCGACCGAGAAGGTTTCTCATCGAGTGGCCTCGGGTCGGGGCGCGCGCGATGGAGCCATGGCGCCGCGAACGCCTGATTCATACGTTCGTTCGAAAACCACTCTAGAGTACCCGCCCAGGCCCCACGCGGGGCCATCACGGAGGACGACCGAGTGAGTACGCCCGACACCAAGCAACGGATCCTCGACGCCGCCGAGCGGCGCTTCGCCGCCGAGGGCTTCGACGGCACCTCCATGCGCGCCGTCACCGCCGAGGCCGACGTGAACCTCGCGGCCGTGAACTACCACTTCGGGTCCAAGGCGGCGCTGCTCGAGGCGGTGGTGGGACGCATCCTCGGCCCGGCCACCGAGCGCCAGCTCGCCCGGCTCGACGAGCTCGAGGCGCGCGCCGGCGAGCCCACCGTCGAGGAGCTGCTCGAGGCCTTCGCCGGACCGATCTTCGACACCTTCGATCCGGGTGGGGAGCGCGGGCCCGTGCTCGGTCAGCTCTTCGGTCGCATCATGGGCGATCCGGGCCCGGAGATGCGGCGGATGATCCTCTCGCTGGTCGTGCACGCCGACCGGCGCTTTCAGGACGCATTCGCGCACGTGCTCACCCACCTCGGGCCGGCCGAGCGCTGGTGGCGCTTCCGTAGCACGGTCGCTCTGGCCGTCTCCCATCACGTCCACCAGGCGCAGCTCGCCGAGATAGCGCAGGTCGTCGAGCTGCCGCCCGAGGCCGGGCAGGCCGGCCGGGAGGAGCGCCTCGCGTGGATGGTGGCTTTCCTCGCCGGGGCGCTGCGGGCGCCGGCCACGGGGGACGTCGGCGCCATGGCCGAGAGCGTGGCCGAGCCCGAGTCCGAGTCCGAGGAAGGTGCCGTGGCCGAGAGCGCTGCCGTGGCAGAGCCCGCGGTGATCGCGGAACCGGCGTAACCACGGGCGCGGCTCGGGGCGGTCGGGGCGGTCCATGCGACGCAGGATGAGCTTCCCGTGCCCGAGTGCCAATAGGGGAAGCCCCCTACGCGTCCCCTGCCCGCCCCGCAGGACGCCATGGGG
>Ga0208612_1001266_pt1 | contig 10598 bp, 9 predicted proteins | sample AntDryMetagUQ889_FD_188089 | JGI IMG/M metagenome (GOLD analysis project Ga0208612, IMG submission 188089) | Polar desert microbial communities from Antarctic Dry Valleys - UQ889 (SPAdes) | ecosystem: Environmental > Terrestrial > Soil > Desert | place: Antarctic Dry Valleys | collected 2008-12-31 | reverse complement strand
TCGCGGGTGTCGCAGGTGATCACCCCGAAAGCACATGGGACGCCCGTCTCCAGCTGCACCTGCTGGATGCCGCGGGCGGCCTCGCCGCAGACGAAGTCGTAGTGGTCCGTCTCGCCCCGGATGACCACCCCCAGGCAAGCGACGCCGGCGAAGCGTCCCGACTCGGCGCATGCCTTGGCCGCGAACGGAAGCTCGAAGGCGCCGGGGACCTCGAAGGTCTCGATCGAAGCGGCGGATACGCCACCATCGCCGAAGCCCTCCACCGCGCCATTCACCAGGCGCCGGGCCAAGTCCTCATAGAAGGTGGCGACGCAGATCGCATACGTCGCCGACCCGGTCGCGTCACTCACCGCCCGACTCCTCGTCACGGCGATGCTCTTCCGAGATCATCTCTTCGTCCAGCGGGAGGCCCTGGTGGTGGAGGATGTGCCCAAGCTTGTCGCGCTTCGCATTCAGGTATGCCTCGTTGTGCGGATTCGGCGCTGGGCGGATCGGCACCTGCTCGGACACGGACAGGCCGTAGCCCTCCAGGCCATGGATCTTCTTCGGGTTGTTGGTCAGGATCCGGATCGAGGTCAGCCCCAGGTCGACCAGGATCTGAGCGCCGATGCCGTAGTCGCGCAGGTCCGCCGGGAGCCCCAGCTTGAGGTTGGCGTCGACCGTGTCCAAGCCGCCTTCCTGGAGCTTGTAGGCGCGCAGCTTGTTCAAGAGCCCGATTCCGCGCCCCTCCTGGGACAGATACAGGAGCACGCCCCTGCCCGCCTGCTCGATCGTCGCCAAGGCAGCTTCCAGCTGCTCGCCGCAATCGCAACGCAGGGAATGGAAAACGTCGCCGGTCAGGCACTCGGAGTGGACGCGGACCAGTACATCCTCGGCGCCATCGACATCGCCCTTCACCATCGCGACGTGGTGCTTGTCGTCCACCAACGAGCGGTAGCCGACCGCGGTGAACTCACCGAAGCTCGTCGGTAGGGCTGTATCGACTACCCGCTCGACCAGCTTGTCCTTCTGCCGGCGGTAGGCGATCAAGTCGGCGACCGTGATCATCTTCAGGCTGTGCTCACGGCAGTACGGGATCAGGTCGGGCACCCGGGCCATGGTGCCGTCGTCGTTCAGGATCTCGCAGATCACGCCAGCCGGGTTGAGGCCCGCCAGACGGGCCAGGTCCACCGCCGCCTCGGTCTGGCCTGTGCGCTCCAGGACGCCGCCTGACTTCGCCTTCAGGGGGAAGACGTGGCCCGGCTGGACGAGATCGCGGGGCTTCGTCTCGGGATCAACCGCGACCTGGATCGTGTGGGCGCGATCAGCGGCCGAGATCCCGGTCGTCACGCCTTCGCGCGCCTCGATGGCGACTGTAAACGCGGTCTCGAACGGCGTCTCGTTCTTGGCCGCCATCAGGTCAAGGCCGAGCTCGTCACAGCGCTCGGGCGAGAGGGCCAAGCAGATCAGGCCGCGGCCGTGCTTGGCCATGAAGTTGATTGCCTCTGGGGTCGCGAACTGCGCCGCGAGCGTTAGGTCACCCTCGTTCTCGCGGTCCTCGTCGTCGCACACGACGACCATGCGCCCCGCGCGGATCTCCTCGATCGCCTCCTCGATCGTCGCGAAATCGGTCTTGGTGGTCTCTGCCATCACTGCCTTTCTTGCTTGAAGCCTAAGAGACGCTGGACGTAGCGGGCGATCACGTCCAGTTCCAGATTCACGCCGTCCCCCCGCTCGAGCACGCCAAGCGTCGTGCGCTCCAGCGTCTCCGGAATCAGCGAGACCTCGAAGCCACCCTCCGTGAGGCTCGCAACGGTAAGGCTGACCCCGTCGATCGTCACCGAACCATGCTCGACGACAGGGGCCTGGTGCTCGCCGGGAAGCACCACCCGCACCCGGCGGGCGAAGCCGTCCGCGGCCAGGGACTCGACCCTCGCCACGCAATCCACGTGGCCCTGAACGAGATGCCCGCCCAGCGATTCCCCGGCCCGAAGCGCCGGCTCCAGGTTCAACGCGGCGCCTGAATCGAGGGCGCCGAGGGTCGTCAGCTCGAGGGTCTGGTTCATGACGTCCGCTTCGAAGGCGTCTCCGCCAATGGCCGCGGCCGTCAGGCAGACGCCATTGACGGCCACCGAGTCGCCCAGGGCCAGCTCGGAAGCGAACGTCGCGGCAATCCGAAGGCGAGCGCCGGCCTCGGAGCGTTCGCGCCCTTCAAGGTTGCCGATCTCCCTGACGATCCCCGTGAACATCCCGCTCACCACTCCTGGATCCGCGCGTGGATCATGACGTCGTCGCCGACCCGCTCGTGCTCGACCGCGAGCGCCCGCCGAGCCTCCGCGATCAGCCCTGCGCCGCTCCCGGTCAGCAATGGCCTGGCGTTCTCCCCGCCCACCAAGATCGGCGCGACGAACAAGCGCAATTCGTCGATCTCGCCCGCGTCCAGGAACGAGCCGGCCAGTCCGGCGCCGCCTTCGAGCAGCAGGGACGTGACCCCCCGGCGACCCAGCTCGGCGAGTGCCGCGCTGACGACATCCGCGCCGCGACCCTCGGCGACGAAGACATCTACCCCCGCCTCGCGCAGCGCCGCCAGGGGCTCGCCGGGCGCATCGGCTCCGGCGATCACCAGCACCGGCGCCTCGGAGAGCGATCCGACCAAAGCGGAATCCAGGGGCAGCCGCGCCTGCGAGTCGAACACGACCCGCAGCGGCTGCCTTGAAGGCGCCGCCACGACGTCGCGCGCCGTCAGCAGAGGGTCGTCGGCCAGAGCGGTGCCGATCCCGACGGCAACGGCATCCGCGTCAGCTCTCCAGGCATGAACCAGGGCCCGGCTCTCAGCGCCGGAGATCCACCGCGAGTCCCCGGAGCCCGTCGCCGTGCGCCCGTCAAGAGAGACAGCGGACTTGAGGATCACGAGGGGCCGGCCGCTGCGCGCGTGCTTGCGGAAAGGCTGATTTTGCAGGCGGGCCGTCGCCGCCGCGGACGAGTTCGCCGGCGTCACCTCGATCCCCGCCTCACGCAGCAACGCGGGTCCGCGCCCCGAGGCCTTCTCGGAAGGGTCGTCGGCGAGGTAGACGACGCGAGCCACCTTGGCCTCGATCAGAGCGTCGGTGCAGGGCGGCTGGCGCCCGAGATGGGCGCACGGCTCGAGCGACACATACGCCGTGGCGCCGGCTGGATCGTGACCTCGGTCACGGGCATCCGCAAGGGCCGCGCGCTCGGCGTGGAGGCCGCCGAGCTCGGCGTGGAAGCCCTCGCCCAGAAACCCGTCATCGCGCGCGATGACGGCGCCGACCAGCGGATTCGGCGAAACCCGGCCGCGCCCGCCCTCGGCCAGCTCCACGGTCCGCTGGAGGTGGAGCAGGTCCCGTTCGGTCAACTCGCCGGCCATCCGTTCCAATGGTACGGAAACGGGTTGACTGACAAGTCAATCACCCCCCGATCGGTACCGTGCCTGGATGAACCAGGGACGGCCAGGAGACGAGACCCGGCGCTTCGGCCGCACGGCAAGCTTGCTGAGCGCCGGGGTCGGGCTTTCCGGGCTTCTGACGTATTTGTTCTTCTCGCTCGCGTCGCACAACCTGGGCGCCACCGCCTACGGCGAGATCGTCGTCCTTTGGTCGGCCACGTTCGTGACGATCTCCGTCGCCCACCGCCCCGTCGAGCAACTCCTGTCGCGCACGATCGCGCTGCGGCGAGCCCGGGGCGAGGAGGTCGGCAGCGCGCTCCGCATCGGCGCGGTGATCCAGCTCGCCATCGGTTTGCTCTTAGGAGCGCTCGCGCTGGGCTTTCGCTCGCAGCTCGAAGGCACTCTCCTGTCCGGCTCCGAGACGCTTTACTGGATCCTCGTCTTCTCGATCGTCGCGTTCGGCGTCTCCTTCTACACGCGCGGCGCGCTGGCGGGGTCGCGGCGCTTTACCTTGCTCGCCGTGCTCTTGGTGTGCGAGTCAGGAGCGCGCGCGACCTTCGCGCTGGCGGTCGCGCTTGGGATCGCCGAGGGCCAGACGGCGATCGCCCTTGGCGTGGCTGCCGCCCCGCTCGTGAGCCTGGTGGTCGGGCCGCTTGCGATGCTGGCTCTGCGGCCTGGCCAGGGCGACGCCGAGGAGACCACGGCCCCCCTTAGCGCCCGGGCGGGCGGAGGCTTTGCCGCGGCCGTTCTGGTCGTGATGCTGGGCGAGCAGGCCTTCTTGAACGCCGGGCCGCTGTTGATGCGGGCGTTCGACGATGCCGCTGCCGCGGGATTCATCTTCAACGTCCTGATGGTTGCCCGGGCCCCGGTCCTGATCTTCCAAGGCGTCGCGACCAGCCTGCTCCCCCACCTGACCCGGATGCGAGTCGCCGGTCCGTCAGGAGATGATGAGTTTCGCCACTCGATCCGCCTGACCCTGATCACGGTCGCGGGCTTCGCGACACTCATAGTTGCGCTCATGATCGCCATCGGCCCGAGCCTGATGCACATCGCCTTCGGCGATCGCTTCTCCTACGACCGCCTCGGCCTGGCTCTCGTCGCCGTTGGCATGGGGTTCTATCTGACCGCCACCACCTTGAGCCAGGCCACCCTTGCCCGAGGCGCGGCGTCCGAAGCGGCCCGCTGCTGGGCGCTGGGCGCCGTTTTCTTTCTCACCTGGTGCCTGCTGCCGTTCGTGGCTGACGAGGCGCGGCGGGTGGAGATCGGGTTCCTGGCGGCGTCCGCGCTGCTTGCCGCCCTCCTGACCTGGGTCTACCGGCTCGCCCACGGTCCCGGGATCGAGCCTGACTCAGCCGAGGAAATCGAGGCCCGCCTGGCGGCGGCGGACGAGGCGACGTAGCCATGTCCGACGCAGAGCTGCTCCTGATCGCCGGCCTGCTGATGGCCGCCGGGCTCGGGGCGGCGAAGGTAGCCGACCGGGTCCGGGTCCCCGGCCTGCTCCTGTTTTTGGCCCTGGGAATGCTCGCCGGGTCGGAAGGGATCGGGGGCGTCGACTTCGAGGACGCCGAGCTGACCCGCACGCTCGGCACGATCGGCCTTGTCCTGATCCTCTTCGAAGGTGGACTTGCCGCGGGTTGGGGCGAGATCAGGCCCGTCGTCGGCTCGGCGGTCTCCCTGGCCACCCTGGGAACGGTCGCGACCGCGGTGATCGCCGGGGTCGCGGCAGCCTGGCTTTTCGACCTCGAGCTGCTGGAGGGCCTGATCGTCGGCTCCGCCGTGGCTGCCACCGACTCCGCCGCGATCTTCACCGTCCTTCGCGGTTCGCGCCTGCGACGACGTCTGGCGCGCGCGCTGGAGGGCGAGTCCGGGATGAATGACCCGATCGCCGTCCTCCTGGTGGTCGGCTTCATCGCCTGGATCCAGGACCCGGGGTACGGAGCCGCGAACATGGTCGCGGAGCTGGCGCTGAAGCTCTCGGTGGGCCTCATCATTGGGTTGGCGGTCGGCTTTGTGGCGCGAGCGGCGTTCCGCCGGCTGGACCTGCCCTCGCCGGGCCTCTACCCCGTGGCGTCGCTGGCGACGGCCGCGCTCGCATTCGGCCTGGCCGAGCTCGCCCACGGCTCGGGGTTCCTATCCGTTTACATCGCGGCCCTGATCCTGGGCACCGGGCCCGTGCCCGCCAGAGGCGCGACGATCGCATTCCACCAGGGCATGAGTTGGACCGCGCAGATCGCCCTGTTCTTCCTGCTCGGCCTCCTGGTGTTCCCGTCCGAGCTGATCGAGGTGGCCCCGGAGGGGCTGGCGTTGTCGGGGATCCTGATCTTCGTGGCCCGTCCCCTGGCTGCGGTCGTGGCAACAGCGGCAGCGCCGTTTGAGATGCGCGAGCGCCTGATGCTGGGGTGGGCCGGTCTGCGCGGCGCCGTCCCGATCTGGCTCGCGACCTTCGCGGTGATCGCCGAGGTGGAGTCCGCTGGGGTGATCTTCAACGCCGTTTTCTTCGTCGTCGTCACCTCGACCCTGATCCAGGGCGCGACGTTCGACCCCTTGGCCCAGCGCCTTGGCCTGACGACGTCGGAGCCCGCGCTGCCGGTCACGATCGTCGAGACCGGCACGGTCAAGAAGCTTGGCGGTGACTCGTTCATATTCGTCGTCTCGCGCGGCGACGCGGCGGCCGGGGCACTGGTTCGCGACCTCGGCCTGCCTCGCGAAGCGCTGATCAACCTGATCGTGCGCGACGGCGCAGCGGTGCCCCCACGTGGCTCGACCGAGATCGTCGAGGGCGATGAGCTGCATGTGCTTGCCCGCCGCGAAGCCATGTCAAAGGTGCAGGCACAGACGGAGCGCTGGCGCGCCGGGCCGCTTGGCGAGCCGCCCCCGCCCCCGCTTCCCAGACGCGGCGCCCCTCAGATCTTCACCGTGCGCCGCCGGGTGGCGGCGGACGGTGATCCCTCAAGGCCCGACGAACTGGAGGGCGTGAAGGTCGAAGTTCGCCTGCGGGTCCGCCGCGATCGCCCTAGTTCGCTGGTCGGGATGGCGGACGGCCGCTACGCCGTCACGAATCCGGCACTGACGGCGATCGGAGGCCGAAAGCAGGTCGCGGAGTGGGTCGCCCGTCGCGTCAGCCGGCCAGGGCTGGGTCCCGCCGAGCGCGCCTGGTGGCAGGAGGTTGCGGGTGTGCTCAACGCCCCCACCCCCCGCGAACGCCCGGAGGCTGATGTGGACGAGCAGATGACCTAAATCTAGGTGCTGGTCGGGCCGGCGGCCGCGGCAGCTACCCGCTTGAACGCCGCGCCGGGGTCCGGGTCCCCGAACACGGCGGATCCCGCAACCAGAAGGTTGGCGCCCGCGCCGGCCACCAGCGGCGCGGTTTCAGGATCGATGCCGCCGTCGACCTCGATCGCGCAACCATCCGGCGCCAACCCGGACAGGGCTTCGACCTTGGCGGGCGACGAGGCGATGAACTTCTGCCCTCCCCAGCCGGGGTTGACGGTCATCGCCAGGAGCAGATCGCATTGCCCCACCAGGCCCTCGACGGCCGCGACCGGGGTTCCGGGATTGATCGCCAGGCCCGCCAGGCAACCCGCCTCCCGGATCGCGGCCAGCGTGCGGTGCGCGTGGGGGTCGGCCTCCTGGTGGATCGTGATGCAGTCGGCGCCGGCCTCGGCAAACGCTTCGATCTGGGCTCCGGGCCGCTCGATCATCAGGTGGACGTCGAGGACGCCGCCGGCGCCATGAACCTGATCGGCAATCGCGGCGGCGATCAGCGGCCCGATCGTGATCGGCGGGACGAAGTGGCCGTCCATCACGTCCACGTGGATCACCCTGGCCCCGGCGTTCATCACCTCCGCGACCTGGGCGCCGAGCCGGGCGAAGTCAGCCGAGAGGATCGAGGGCGCGACCTGTCGCGTAGCGAAGAGGTCCCTGGCGGTGTCCGTGGCGTTCATTCGGGGCCATGCTGGCAGACCCGTGCGATGTAAAAGCCGTCGGTTCCCTCACGGTCGGGCCGGGTCCGGAAGCTGTGATCGGCGATCGCGCCCGCGACCTCCTCGTTCTCCCGCTTTGAGATCGTGCACGTCGAGTAGACCAGCGTGCCGCCCGGAGCGAGCGCCGCCAGCCCGGCCTGGAGGATCGCCTTCTGCACCGCGGCCAGCTCATCGATCATCGACTCGTCCTTGCGCCAGCGTGCGTCGGGACGGGATGCCAAGGTCCCCAGATCCGAGCACGGCGGATCGACCAGGACCCGGTCAAACCCGCTTCCGAAGACGGGCTCGCGAGCGTCGCCAACCACCACGCTGACCCCGGCTGCCCTCGCCCGCTCGCACAACTCGGTGATCTGGCTGGCGCGACCCTGATCCGCCTCGACGGCCACCAGCTCGCCCCGGTTGGCAAGCCGCGCAGCGATCGCCGTGCTCTTCACGCCGGGGCCCGCGCAAAGCTCCAGGACCCGCTCACCCGGCTGCGGGTCGAGCGTGGCCACGACCGCCTGTGCCGCCCGGCTTTGAGCGAACATCTCGCCGCGACGCAGAGACTCGATGGCCGCCGGGCCAAGTGGCCCGGACCAGACCAGCGCCTCGGGCAGGGCCGGAAGCCCGTCGCCGGGCGCCGGGCTGACCGGCTCGCCCGCGGCGGCCATTCGCACCAGCAGCTCGCCGGGCTCGCAGCGGAGCGTGTTCGCGCGCATCGCTGTCTCCGGCGGCGAGTTGACCGCGCGCAGCAGCGACCTTGCGTCCTCGGGGCCCAGCTCCTGCCACCACATCCCCGCCAGCCACCGCGGCACCGAGTGAGCCACAGCGGCCACGTCCGGGTCATCGTCGGTCAGCGAAGCGAGAATCGCGTCGCGCTCGCCCACGGCCCTTCGCAGGATCGCGTTCACCAGGCCGGCGGCACCGGAGGCACGTCGGCCGCCGCCCTTGCGCATACCGCCCTTCGCGAGCTCCACCGCTGCGTCGACGGCGGCGTGATCGCCCCCCGCATCGGAAAACAGGAGCTCGAAGAGCCCCAGTCGCAGAGCCGCCCGGACCGGCGGGTCGAGCGACTCGATCCCGCGCCGGGCGAGGCGCTCGGCGACGGCGTCGCTGGTGCCACGACGCTGCACGGCGCCAAAGGCGAGCCGTTGAGCCTGGTTACGCTCGCGACCCTCGCTGACGGCGTGCCTCTCCAGGGCCGCGGGGAGGGCTCGATCCGCCCAGGCGTCGTGCTCGAACGTTCGGCGCAGGACCTCGTAGGCCGCGCGGCGGGCCGGCGTGACCCGGTCGATGCCGCTCACAACGCCAAACGGGGGACCGTGTGCCCGCGCAGATAATCGGCTGCGGGCATCGCCCGCTTACCAGCCGGGCGCACCTCTTCGAGCAGGAGCGTGCCCGCGCCGCATCCCAGCAGCAAGCGGTGCCCGTCACTCTGAAGCTTGCCCGCGGCGACCCCCTCCTCGATCGGCCTGGCGCTCACAACCGCCAAACGCCCACCCTCTGCCAGGTCAAGGTAGGCCCCGATGTGCGGGTTCAGCGCCCGGACCACCCTGGAAAGCTCCGTGGCCGATCGGGCCGGGTCGAGGCGGCGCTCGCCAGGATCGATTTTTGCCGCGTAGGTGGTCCTCTCCTCGTCCTGCTCGATGAAACACAGCGTTCCGGCGCGATGGCCACGAATCGCCCTGACCGCAAGCTCCCCACCCAGTTCCGCAAGCCGCGCCGCCAGCGAGTCGAAATGCTCGCCCGGATCGATTGCCAGCTCCTCACACAGCGCAACCGGGCCGGCATCTAGCGTCTCGACCAGCCGGATGATGGCCATCCCCGTGCGCTCGTCACCGGCCATGATCGCGCGCTCGATTGGGGCCGCTCCGCGCCATCGCGGCAGCAGCGAGGGATGGACATTCAGCATTTCGATCCGCTCCAGCAGTTCCACGCCCACGAGCTGGCCGAAGGCGCAGACCATCGCCAAGTCCGTGTCGACGGCGGCAAGCGCCGCAACGGATTCCACGGAGTTGACGTCCTCCGTCTGGTGTAGGGGCAAGCCAAGCTCCGCGGCAGCGAGGGCCACAGGCGGGGGCTGAAGACGCCGGCCGCGCCCCTGGGCACGGTCAGGCGGGGTGACGATGAGCTCGGGGGCTTCGCCATCCGCGACGAGTCTCCGCAGCACGGTAGCCGCGAAGTCCGACGTCCCTAGGTAGGCGAGGGCCAAGTGCCCGGCCTATCCGCTGGTGCGAGGTTCTGTGCGCTCTGCCCTCAAGAGCCCTCGCTCACGCCGGCGCGATCGCCTTCGTTGACCCGATCGGCACCCGCATCTTCCTCGTCCTCGTCCGAGACGGGCGCGAAGCTGGTGCCCTCGCGCAAGGCGCGCATCGCGCCCTTTCGCTGGGCGCGCTCCGTGCGATCGAGGACCAGGACGCCGTCGAGGTGATCGATCTCATGCTGGAGGATGCGCGCCTCGAGGCCTGAAGCCTCGATCGTCACGGGCTCGCCGGAGGCGTCACAGCCCGTGGCTCGGACGTGCAGGGGGCGCTCGACGTCGACCACGACCCTGGGCAGGGAGAGACAGCCTTCGGTCGCGGTGGCAAGCTCGCCGGAGGCCCACTCGATCAGCGGGTTGACAAGGAGGGACGGCGTCGCGTCCGGCCCCGCCTGGAAGACGAGCATCCGCCGCAGCACGCCGAGCTGCGTAGCAGCCAGACCCACGCCCATTGCATCGCGCATGATCTGCACCATGCGCTCCGCCTCCTGGCGCAGTTGGGGGCCGAACTCATGCACCTCCGAGGCTCGAGAGCGCAAGATCGGGTCGCCGAAGCTGATGACCTGAGACAAGGCGGCTTCCCGGCGCTGAAGCTCCTCCTCGGAGGGCTCCTCGGGTGGCCCCTCAACAATCTCTTCATCGTGGCTCACGCCAGCGATTCTAGGATCCGCCCCGAGCGGGGGGTTTTGAGGGCACCACCCAGACAAGGCCCCAGTGGGGCTATTGCGGATCGACATCGACTGAGAGCGCTACGCCCTGTGTTGCCCGCGCGGAGACCGCGGCGTCGATCGCCTCGCGCACCGCGTCGACCGAGGGCTCGCGCTGTGGCGCCTTGATCAGGAGCTGGCGGCGTTCGCGATCGCGGAGACGAAACCGCGGCGCCGGGCCCAGCAACGTGGCGTCGCGCGGCAGCAACGGCCTCAGGCGGGCAGCGGTCTGGGACGCGGCGTTGTCGGCCGCGCGCGCGGCGGGCGCCGAGAACTCAACCCTG
>Ga0208612_1001265_pt1 | contig 10602 bp, 8 predicted proteins | sample AntDryMetagUQ889_FD_188089 | JGI IMG/M metagenome (GOLD analysis project Ga0208612, IMG submission 188089) | Polar desert microbial communities from Antarctic Dry Valleys - UQ889 (SPAdes) | ecosystem: Environmental > Terrestrial > Soil > Desert | place: Antarctic Dry Valleys | collected 2008-12-31 | reverse complement strand
GCCCGCCGCTCGCGCTTAAACGCCCGTCTACTCGGCTCGGCCGAGCGCCTCTTCAACAACTGCGGCGGCTCCGTCGATGATCGCTTCTTCGATCTCTCCAGGCTTGCCGTCGCCGTCTCGCGTCTCCGCGGGGTCCACTTCCTCGACCTGGCCGTCCTTCATCGAAAGCCAGACCTCCTTGCGAAACACGGGCACGTCTTTCGGTGCGGTGATTCCGAGCCGGATCTTGTCGCGCGACACGGCAATCACAACGATCTCGACGTCATCGCCGATCATGATGCTCTGATTGGTCTTCCGGGTGAGGACCAGCATTCTCGCCTCCATTCGAGCTACCCCCTACAGGGTGCCGGTCGGCCTGCGTGGCCACACTAGCCGCTCAGCCTTCTATCCGTCGCCTGCGTCCACCCGGATCAACGACCGGCGAGCGACTGGATAAAGTCGGCGCCGCAGATGCCCAGAAAGCCACTCCGATCACAGCTAAACCAGGTCCGCGCATGGGTCCGCCAAGGCCGCACCGACGCCTGGATCGCCCACCAGCTCGACGTCCCCGCGACTGAGCTCCGCGAGTTCCGCCGCCGCCACGGCCTCGAGGCCGACGGCGACGAAACCGGCGAGGTCGACCTTCGCGACGAGATCGAGGCCGAAATCGAGGCCGCGACCCTCGAGGAGGCCGTGGCCGCCGCTGAGGAGGAAGAGAGCGCCGAGGACGATGACGAAGGAGACGACGGCGAAGACAGCGATGACGGCGGAGCCGCCGAGCGCGCCCGGGAGCCGCGCAAGCGCCGCCGCCGGCGCAGAGGTGGCCGAGGCAAGCGCCCCGGTGCCGGGCTTCAGGCAAGCTTTGACCACGGCGAGGCCGACGGCTACGGCCTCTGGCTCGACCCGGTCATCGCCGACGACCCGGTCTATTCAGAGCACTGGTCGTCCAAGCGCAAGGTCGAGGTCACGATCGAGCCAGACCGGATCGTGATCGTCCCCTCCGAAGACTGACCTAGCTCTTCGCTTTTTGTTCGCCTCGCCAGGCTTCGTTCGGCACGCGCCGAAGGTGGCCCACGAGGTCCTCGAGCGTTCGCAGCTCGTCCGAGGGCGCGCCGTCCTCGAGCAGGCGGCGCATCGACGCGTTTCTGACCGCGGTCGGAGCCCGTTCGAACAGGAAGACCGAGATCTCCTCGTCGCGCTCGGTTGGAGCCGCGATCCCCGGGATTCCCGCCGCTGAGCCCAGGCGCCTGAGGATGCCGACGAGCTCCACCCCGCTCCCCGTTCTGAGGTGGTCCTCGGGAACCCACTGCCTGATCGCCTGGCGCAGCACGCGCCGCTGGCCCTGCGGGATCGCGCGCATCCCGGCGCGGGGGTTGAAGCCCCGGACGGTCGAGCCGCGAAGTGTCGAGCGCGCCATATGGGCGAGCGGCAGCCAGTGGTTCTCGGGAATCACACGGAAGACGACGAGCGAGGCCAGATACACCAGGATGAGCAACGCCGCGATTACGGCTTCGGCCACGATGCTCCAATCTGGCAGAAGCGCGAATCCTACGGCCACGACTGCCGCCAGGAGGGTCGCCGTGAGGACCTCGCGGTAGGGGAAGGCGACCGGCCTTCGGCCCCGCTGACTGCGCACGAACATGTAGCCGGCGGGGAGGCCGAAGGCGGCCAGCATCCCCACCGGCGCGGCGTACGTGCCGATCTCGGGCGCCAGGAGGAAGGTGAGGCCGATGAAGATCACCATCGCGCCCAGGCAGCCGGAGACGAAGATGAAGCGCCCGTTCTCCAGGATCGTGTTCTGGTTCACCGTCCGGTAGAGCGCCGGCATCACGAACGCCGCGGCCGTGAACGGGATCAGCCCCGCCGCGCCCGCGTACTCGGGCGGCGCGATCTCGACGATCACCTCGCCCAGGAGGATCATGATCAGCACGGCCAGGATGCACAGGAGCGTGAAGTAGCCGAGGAGCTGACCCTTCTCGGTCTGCTCGCCGTACTCGTCGCGCACGGCCTGGAAGATCGCCGCTTTGCGAAGCGGCCGCATCGCCATACGAAATCCCTGCGGCAGGAACGAGACGACGAAGCCGAGGCGCGAGGCGAGGGCGTAGATGCCGAGCTCCGTGTCCGAGACGACGCGGGAGAGCAGGAAGACGTCGGCGTTCTGGATCACCCAGAACGGGAAAACGATCGGAGCTCGCCGCCGGGCCTGCTTCGCGATCTCCCAGGTTTCGGCGAGATCGATCGCCGGGTGAAAGCTCCGGCGAAGGATAAAGACGCTGATCAGAGCGCTGCCCGCCACACCAAACGCGGTCGAGGCGATCGCTCCCTCCACGCCCGCACCGCCAATCAGGAGGACGATCAACGCCACGAGCGAGATCAAGGGCCGGGAGCCATCGGCGATGATGAACGCCGTCGGCCGGCGCTCGAACCAGATCGTGATCGAGGCGACCTTGGCGAGGGCCCAGAACGCGACCGCGCACGCGGCCCAGACCACGTAGATCGAGTCCTCGCTCGAGCCGAGGAGAAGATTGGCCAGAGGATCGGCGAACGCGATCATGAGGCCTGCGCCCGCGAACCCCAGGACGAGCGCCCACAGAAGGCCTACGCCCAGAGAGCGCTGCGGCGAGGCGGAGACGGCGCCCGAGTCCTGGTCGTCATCGTCCTCGTCGTCGCCGCCTCCGAACACGCGGCGGATGGTGCCCGCCTTCGAGGCGACGATGAAGATCTGGGTGACGATGCCCGAGAGAAAGAGAAGAAGCGCGTACTGGCCGAGCTCCCCGGGACCCAGGAAGTTCGCGATGACCGCGAAGGAGGCGAGCTGGAGCACGTTCGAGATGACGAGCGAGAACCCCTGAGCACCCGCATAGCGAAGGAGCCGCGCCCCGAGGACGACGCCCGAGCCGCCGGGGTCTTCATCCTCCTTGGACGGAGTCACGCTTTCCAGATCGACCAGTCGCGAAACGGGCGCCCGGCCAGCTCGCGCAAACGCTCGGCGTCGTCGCGAAGCGCACGAAGCGCCTCGTCGGTGAGAGCGCTCCCTACGTCCGGCCGCTCGATCGGCTTCTTCATCGGCAGTCGCTCGTCGAGCGCGAACCACACCTTCGGCGGCACGACGCGCCCCCACTTCGACTTCGATGCCCGCTCCATGCGCACGGCGAGCTTTGTCGCTCTGGTCTTACGAGACGTGGCGTGGCGCTCGCGCTCGAAGCCGGGATGTGAGAACTCCGGGTCGGCACCCACGAACTCGAAGACGCGCCGGAGCGTCTCGGAGCGGTCCTTGCGGAAGTCAGCCTGGTCGAGGATCATGATGCTCTCGCGCGGGAAGTGGTTTAAGAACTGCTGAAGCTGCATCGCGTACTGACTCCGCTGGAGATACGACGTGTTGGGGTGGCTGAGCGTGTCCGCGAGCGTGCCCTTCTCGCGGCGCTTTGCGTAGTTGTGAACCCAGTGCGCGGCGATGCGCTCCAGCGGGTCGCGAAGGACGTAAATCAGCTTCGCGCCGGGCACCATTGACGCCATCCGCTCGGGCACGCCGACGTGCTGCGGAAAGGCGGTGTAGTTGGGCGAGGACTCGCCTCGCACCTTGGCCTCGGGGTCGAAATGGCGCCGGTACCACTCCTCGCCGCGCGGCCAGTTTCGCTCCTCGATGAAGAAGTTGAGCTCCTTCGGCCTCGACATCGAGACCTCTGGGTGAAGTCCCAGGTGGTAGTGGAGGCCCGAGGTGCCGCATTTCTGCGCGCCGATGATGATCAGGTTCGGCAACGCGCCGGCAGCGCCAGGGGCGCCGTTCGAAGTGGCGGCGGCAGCCGCCGGCTTGGTCGCGGAAGGAGGCTTCACGGGCTCTTGAGGGTATCGCCGGGAGGCGGCGCGAAACGCGCCCGTTGGTCAGTTGCCCGGATCCTCGCCGAGCTTTAAAACGCGCTTTACACGCGGCCTGTCGGCGAGAATCAGCTCGCGCCGCCCGGGCGCGACGACGTGCTCTCCACCCACCCCGGCTTGGCGGAGTACGGGCAGCGCGCTCACCGCGTCGGTCAGGACGAGCACGCGCTCCGGTGCCTCCCCAGAGGCCTCGAGAGCTCCCGGCAGGAGCCGCGCCACATCGTTGTGGTCGAGGCCCGTCGCGTCGATCAGCGTGCGGGCGGGAGGACGCGTGATCGTCTGGTGGGCTATCCGCCCCACGGCGCCCGGCACGCGGGCCGCGAAAGGGGCCGCCGCGCGCGCCGAGGCAACCGGATGCGAGGCGTAGCGCTTCCAGGGCTTGACTCCAGGCTTCCGGACTCGCTCGGTCGCCGCCAGCTCGGCCAGCCACGCGGCGGCGGGCGCGGCGCCGTTCTCGGGGCGCTTGACTTTGAGCGCCGCGCGCATGACCTCGCGGCCGGCGGAATCCAGGAGCGAGTCGAGCTTTCGCTCGAGGTCGGCCGAGCCGGGGCCGGCGACGCCGAGGCCCACCCCGGTCGACTCCGCGAAGCGGGCGCGTGCCTCCTGGTCGTCGGTCTGCCGGCGCATCGGCACGAAGAGCGAAGGCACCCCGAAGCGGATCAGCTCGTGGTAGGCGTTGTAGCCCGCGGCCGAGACGGTCGCGTCGAACGCGCGCAGGTAGCGACTCATCGGATAGGTCGAATCGATGGCGACGACCCCTGGCGGAGCCTCCCCAATCGCCGCCAGGTGCGAGCGAAGCGCCGCCACCCGCACGCCGTCCCGTCCCGCCAGGTGGGCCAGGCAGCGCTCCGACGCCGCGCTGACCTCGGCGCCCTGACCGAGCTGGACCAAGACGTTCACGCCGCCCGGCTCGATCCCGAGCTCACGCTCGGCGTTCGCGCGGTCGAGCAGCTCCGAGTCCTCGCAGAAGACGATCGGAGCGACGCAGTGGGCCGCTTCGCGAAGCGCCACTGTCCCGCCCCGGTCCTCTGATGACGCGAACTCGCCCGGCTCGAGCACCTGATCGAAAAAGCGCGTGCGCTCGAGCGCGCCGAAGTTCGAGCCCGGCTTCCACATCGGCCGCCGGCACCAGACGCGGTGGGCGTTCGGCACGGACGGCATCGCGTCGATTAACGCCTGATAGGGATGGGCGCCGTCGAAGACGAGGACGCGCGGGTCGGCGTCCCGCATCGCCGCGCGCAGGCGGCCGCGAAGGCGTCGCGACCAGCGCCAGTCGCTGCCGGCGGTAGGCGTCGCGTAAGAGGCACAGAACTCGACGTCGAAGCCCTGCTGGGCGACCACCGGCGCTGCGCCCGAAAGCGTGAAGAAGAGCGGCCGAAGCTCCGGGCCGAGCCGCCGCGCGATCGCCATCGAGCGCGTCAGGTGGCCAAGCCCCGTCCCGTTCGAAGAAAGGAAAAGAATGCGACTCAAGTGGGCACCACTATGCGCGAGAGCAAGTGCGGCAAACGTCCAACGCTCCACACAGGAGGGGGTAGCGATGGACGTTTCGGTGGGTGGATCACGTGACGCTTGGTGTTCACTATCCCAATCGCTCCATGACGTCCATGAGCGGGCGGGCGACGTGGTTGCCCTCGCCTTCGAGCCGCTCGAGCGTGCGCTCGTATCGGCGCTGAACGCGAGTGCGCCCGAGCGTTCCCGCTCCCTGCGCCCAGCGCCCGCGGTGCATCCCCGCAGCGCTCATCTCGCCATCGAAGAAGCTGCGGAGCCCCTGATCGGACTCTACGCCCAGAAAGCCACACAGCTCGGCGAGCCGCTCCTCGCGCCTGCCTGCGACCAGGTCATCCAGAACGACCAGGTGAAAGCGGTCATCCGCCAGCGAGTATCCGGCACCGTCCTCGCGCCCGGCCACGCCGCGGTCGATCCAGCGCAAACGATCGGCCCACCAGCCGATGCCCTTGATCACGTCGTCGGGGCCCCAGGTCTTCGTCGTGACCGACGACGCGGCATCGCGGCCGTCACGAACCGTGTGGATGACCTTCGCCTCCGGGAAGAGGCGGATCAGGATCTGCGCCTCGCGAACGTTGTGGGAGCTCATCTCGACGAGTCCAGGCTTGCCCTCCTCACCGGCGAGCGGCCACAGGAGGTCGAGGTAGAGACGACGACTAGCCACCATGGGATCGGAGTGATAGGTGCCTTCGAAGCGCTCGAGCGCTTCGTCGAATGCCGAGCGGAGCATGAGCGAGTAAAGCCCGCGCGGCTCTGAATCGACGCGAACGCGATGCCACCAGAAGTCGCGAAGCTTCTCCATGAAGCCGTCGAACGAGACCCGCCCTTCGAGCAGGTCCGGGAGGCCGCGCTTGTTGCAGTGAAAGCGCGCCTCGATCGGCACGTCGGCAAACGCAGCGTGCTCGCCGAGAAGCCGGCCCACGACGTGGGTTCCGCTTCGGCCCGTGCCGCCGACGAAGACGAGCGAGCCCGGATCGTGAGCGCTCGATGAGGGGTCTGACCCCATCAGGCGCGCTCGTAGTTGCGGCGAAGGAGGGCGGCGCAGTGATAGCCCTCGCGCTCGATCCGCTCGAGCGCCTGCTCGTAGCGGGCGACGACGGTATCCTGCTGGGCCTCTGAGAGTTCCTCGCGCCAGCGCTCTCTGTGTGCGTTCTCGGCGTTCATGTCCTCTTCGAAGAAGGCTCGCATCTCGGTGCTCTCTTTTAGTCCCGCGAAGTCGCGAAGGCCGGCGTATGAGGCCTCGCGGTCGCCCCAGACCAATTCGTCGAGGCAGACAGCATGGAGCTTCGACGGGTCCGAGAGGCCGCGGTAGCCGCGCTCGGCCAAGTCGAGCCGCCCCTCCCACCACTCAACCCCGGTGGCTGGGTCCGAGGGGTGATGCGACTTCTGCGCCTTGGAGACCTTCGACGAGCCGGAGTCGCGGCCGTCGCGCACGGAGTGAACGAAGAGCGCCTCGGGGAACATGCGCTCGAGGCCGCGGGCCGAGGCGATCGTAAAGCAGCTCATCTCAACGAGTCCGGGCTTGCCCTCGCGAAGCGGCCCGAGGAGATCGAAGAAGAGGCGGCGGCCGGCATCGACCACCTCCGGCCGCGTGCCGTCCTCGATCCCCGTGGTCGCGTCCTCGAAGCGCTTTGCGGCCGCTTCGAACGAATCCTTCGGGACGATCTTGTAGAGGCCGCGCTCCTTGCCCTCCCCACGCGCGCGCCAGCGCGCCCGCACCAGCGCCCGCTCGCCGACGCGGACGCGGTGCCACCAATAGCGCCGGAGCTTGGTGGCGAAGTCGGCCGGCGTCGCCGCGCCAGTTACGACCTCGGAGAGCCCCTTCGGGTTCGCGTGGAACCTGCACTCGATCGGGATCTCGTGAAGAGAGGCGTGGCGCCCGAGGAGCTCGGCCACGACGTGGGTGCCGCTGCGCCCGGTGCCGCCGACGAAGATGAGGGGCGAGGGGTCGCTCACTTGTTCTGACCGGGCACGAAGTGGTCGACGTAGCTTCCGCACGAGCGCCTGCGAGGCTGAGTGACGCTGCCTTGAGAGGTAAGGGCAAGCGTTCCGAGCCACGTCTTTCGATCGGCGCCGAGGAAAGACTGAAGGCCCGACGGCTCCTCAGACGCGACGCTGACCTCAATCGTTCGGCCTGAGCTCGAGACTTCTCCCGCGGGCCAGAACGCCCCACGCCCAGCGCCGGTCAAATAGAAGCCCTCCAGCGACGCTGGCAGTTCGGCTATGGCCTGGTCGCCGACCGAGATCCTGATCGGCACCTGGCTGTGGTACTGAAGCGAAACTGACCATTCGCCTTCCGGCAGGTAGAGCTCCAACGAAGCGGTCTCGGGGGCGTCCATCGGGAACGAGCGGTTCCAGTCGTCCTGATCGCCCGTCACCGGCGTCTTAAGGACGGTGGCCAGACCACGATCAACTCCGGGCTCTGGAGAGCAGCCATACACGGCCCCCGGCTCTCCACCCTCGTCGAGCACCCGCTGGGAAGGCGTCTCCTCCGTCCGCTCCCACAACACGTAGTCGCCCTCTCGCGCGATCTCCTCGAAGCTCGGCGGCGGCGTCGAGGCATAGGTGGCCGCGGTGGTGATCGCGTAGTCGTAGTTGTCGAGCTTTGAGGGGCTGAGCGTGTCGAAGTCCATGGCTAGGCCCTGCTGCCAGCGCTTCTCGGGCCGGCCGTCGACATCTTGCGGCACGTAGCCGCCCGGGCTCTCGGCGAGGGTGCCGCGAAGCCAGTAGCCCGCGAAGCGGTCGACGCCGAGGAAGACGACGGACTCGCCTTCGATCTCCTCGGCGAGGGCGCGGAGGTCCTCTTCGCCGCGCTCGTCGAAGCCGACGGGCGCGGCCCGCAGGGCGAGGAACGTCGAGGCCAGCGCGAGCGCACAGTAAAGGCCTCCCACGAGTTGCCTCGCGAGCGCGGGACGGTCGCCTCCTGGAGCGAGAAGCCAGCGGACGGTGATGAGCATCGCGATCGGGGCCAGGACGCAGAGCGCCTTTGCCTCCACGTGGATCTCGGCGAGCGGGCGGGAAACCGCATAGATGAAGGCGGAGGCGACGAGAGCCGACAGGAGTCCCCACTCGCGGCGGCGGACGAGCGCGATGGTGGCGCCCAGCGCGCAGAGCGCGGCGAAACCTGTTGCGAGAAGCGAGCCCGAGACCTCTCCGCGAACCACGCGGAAGTCGCCCTCGGGCCAGATCCCCAGCGCCTCGCCCGGGAAAACGGGCGAGGAGAGCCGCCCGCTCGAGTCCTGGACGTCGTCGATCTTCTCGATGAACCCGCTCGCCGGTCCCAGGGCAAGCGCGGCAAGCACCACCAGGGCGATCGCGCCCACGACGAGGAGAGTGCGCTGCGCCGACGCCGCTGCTCGGACGCTGCGCAAGTCGAGCCTGGCCGTGCCAAAACCAACGGTCAGGATCGCCCAGACTAAAACGGCGACGCCGAACCAGGCTCCCCCGGGAATCGAGAAGGTAAAGACGGCCGCAGCGGCCAGGATCGCGACGACGCCCACGAGGGCGCGGGCGGGCGGGGCCTCCCGCTCCTCGCCCTCGCGCCGGATCGCGAGGTGAAGCACGGCGCCAAGCGCCAAGACGAGCAACGCCATCACCGTCTCCTTGAACCCCGACTGAGCGAGGAATGACGCTCCCAGATAGGGCAGGCCAGTGAGACCGGCGGCGACAGCGCGCCGGAGCGGCGACAGCGAGGCGAGCAGGGACAGGGCAGCGAGCGCGGTCAGCGCCGGGATCGCGACGAGGAGCCCGTTGAAGGCATCGACGAGGTTCACGCCGGTGCCCTCGGAGACGGTCGCCGCGAGCGCCTGCGGCCCGACCGGATAACCGACCCTCACCGCGCTCGGCTGCGGCCCGAAGCCGTTGGCCAGCCAGTCAGCCCAATAGAGCTGGGCCGCCTGGTCGTTCGTGTAGATGCCCTCGCCGAGAACACCCGTGCCCTCGTTGAAGAGGAACGGCAGGCACGCGACCGCGATCATCGCGGGCACCAGCGCGAGCGCTACGAGGTGCTGTGCCCGCGGCCTGTCAGCGCCGTCCGGCTCGGCCGGCGCCTCGGTCCGCTTCGGCACGGAGCGGCGGGTGAGGACGGCGCATGCGATCACCGCGACGAACAGCACGATCGCCGCGGTCAGCCCGCGTCCCGGGAGGCGAACCGCGAAAGGCGCCACCACGATCAGCGCGGCAAGGCCCACGGCGCCGGCGAGCCACTCCGGCCTGCGCCAGCCAAGCGCGAGCATGAGCGCCCTGCCGATGACGACTGACGCGACGACGATCACGACCGCGATCAGGAGCGTGCCCACCATCAGTTCTCGCCCATCTCCGGAGGGGTGCCCAATCCGGACCCGGGAGGTGGCTGGTTCGCAAGGCGGTCCTTGTTGACCGAGTCGCCGTTCAATTCAGACGGCTCGAGGTCAGGCAAATCGCCACACGCTGCCGGGTCTAGCGGCTCGTCGATCCGGAAGACGCTGACGGGTCCGTCGCGGACGATCTGAGTGGCGCCCGGGTCCTCACGCGTCCAAAGGCCTTCCTTCGTGTCAGTCAGGCCGTCGGGCAGAAACGGGTCGTAGAGAGTCACGACGTAGGTGTAGTCGCCATCGTTTAAGGCCGCGCGCCACGTCTGGCAGTCTGCGATCCGCAGGAACGCCGAGTCCTCGCCCTCCATTCCGAGCCAGCGCACCTGGTTCGAGAGGTCGTATCCCGCGAACGCGTACTGGTTGAAGACGCCCCTGACGCCTGAGACCGCGATCCGCTCGTCCTGGACGGTGTTTGCCCAGCGGACCGCATCGGCGATGTTCAGCTGCGGGCTCAAGTCCTCGTAGCGGCGCTCGAGGTAGTGGCGCTGGACCACGAACCCCGCGACGATCGTGACCAGCGCCAGACCGGCCGCAACCGAAAGCGCGCGGTTGCCTGTCGCGCGCGGGCCGATCCAGCCCCTGCCGGCCGCCCACGCCGCGGCGGCGAAGAGCCCAAGGACGAGGATGCCTGTCGCGATCCCGCCCTTGATGTTGGTGCCCACCTGCCACTGGACAACCGTGACGCTGGTGATGAGCGCGAGCCCGCCGAGCCCGAAGAGGGCCACCGAGCGGCCGCGCGGCGTGGAGCGAAAGAAGGGCAGGAGTGGCAGAATCGCCAGGCCGATCGCCACGGCCGGCGCCAGGTAGCGGATGTTCCACTCGAACGCGATCGGCTCGCCCTCCTCGCCGCCCGCCGTGAGCGGCGTGAAGAGATAGGCGAGCGCGGTCA
>Ga0208612_1001263_pt1 | contig 10609 bp, 12 predicted proteins | sample AntDryMetagUQ889_FD_188089 | JGI IMG/M metagenome (GOLD analysis project Ga0208612, IMG submission 188089) | Polar desert microbial communities from Antarctic Dry Valleys - UQ889 (SPAdes) | ecosystem: Environmental > Terrestrial > Soil > Desert | place: Antarctic Dry Valleys | collected 2008-12-31 | reverse complement strand
CGAGCAGCGCGAGCTTCTGTCCCAGGCGCTCTCGTCGTTCGGCGCTCTCGAGCCGCTCCGCCGGGGTGCGCTCGGACGGTGCCCGACGCTCCTCGCCCCGCTCGACCCCGTGCTCCGCCGGCACCGGCCGGCGGCGGGCGAGCGCGTTCAGTGCCGTGTTGCGGGTGATGCGCAGCAGCCAAGCCTCGAACGGCGCCTCGCCCCGGAAGCGAGGCAGGGTATGGAAGGCACGGAGGAAGGAGTCCTGCGCGACGTCGGCGGCCTCGTCGTGCCCGGCTATGCGGGAGGCCGCGCCCAGCACGGCACGCTCGTGGCGGCGGACCAGGCTCTCGAAGGCAGCCAGGTCACCCGTCAAGGTGCGTTCGATCAAGGGCCGGTCCGGATCGGCCCCGGCCCGCCCTTGAACCGGACGCCCTTCGAGGTCGTCGAGCCGTGCGGCTGCTGTGGTAGGCGGCACGACGATTCGAGAGTAGTTGCGGGAACGGCGCCCGTCTCCCTCGACCCGGTCCGCGGTCACTCCGAGCACTCACGGCCCGGGCCCGCTCGTAACTTCTCGCGCCCTCGCCCGGTCGGATACGAAAGACGCGACCAGACCGGTCGCATCCGAGAAGCGACAAGCGAGGAGCGCGGATGAGCGGCGAGACCAAGCAGGGCGAGGGACAGGCAGGAGCCGGGGGCAAGGCGGTCGAGCAGCGTCAGCCTCTCCAGTCCGGTGGCGGGACGACCACCATCGCCGACGCGGTGGTGAGCAAGGTGGCAGGCCTCGCCGCGCGCGAGGTCCCGGGCGTGCACGACATGGGTGGCGGAGCCGCTCGCGCGGTCGGCGGCCTCACCTCGCGCATCGGGCTGAGCGAGGCTCGCACCCAGGGCGTGGGCGTCGAGGTCGGCGAGCGGGAAGCCGCGGTCGATCTGACGCTGACCATCGACTACGGGGAGTCGATCCCCCAGGTCTCGAGCGCCGTACGCGACAACGTGGCCAAGCGCATCGAGGGCATCACCGGGCTGAGCGTCACCGAGGTGAACATCACGGTGAACGACCTGTACTTCCCGGGCGAGGAGACCGAGGAGGAGCCCCCGCCTCCCCCGCGCGTCGCCTAGCCGAGCGACGGGCTCGTGCCCCAGCTGCATACGAGCGGCCCGAGGGCCGCGGCCGTCACCCCGACCGACCGCGTCCGTCTCGCCGAGGTGGCGCTCGAGGCCGCGCTGAAGGTCGACGGCGTGGTGGCGCCGCACGCCCCGATCGGGGGCGGCGGCTCCACGCGGGGATCCGGTAGGCGCCTCGACGGGGTGAGCGTGGTCGCGGGAGGACACGAGCGCTTCGACGTGAGCCTTCACCTGGTCACGCGCATCGTGCCCCTCCACCCGCTGGCCGACCGGGTGCGCGAGCGTGTGTCGCGGGCCGCCCGACGTTCCGGTCTCGGTGATCGGCTCGGGCCGGTGGACGTGCGGATCGAGGACCTCGCCGAGCCGCCTGTGAGCGCGGGGATGCTCGAGGCCGGACCTTGATCGTCCTGCTCCGGGCACTCGCCCATCTCGTCGCCTTCGTGCTGCTGACCGCCTTGGCGGCGGCCGGCCTGACCGTGGCCGTCTTCTCGCTCGGGTCGGGTGAGGGCGGCTTCTCGATCGCCGGCCTGGCCCGGCTCGCCCACCTTCCGGAGCTCGAGCGCCTGGTCGGCGCGTTCCTCGCCGCGCTCGAGGGCGGAAGCGTCCGGAGCCCCGCTCTGATCGGCGGCACGATCGCCGTGCTGGCCTCCCTGTTGCTCCTTCTCGGCGCCCTCCGGCGTCCGGCCGAGCGGCTGATGGTGCTCGATGACGGCACGTCCGGCCGCTTGGCCGCGCGGCCGCGCGCGCTCGGCCAGGCCGTCGGGGCGCTGGCCGAGACCGCCCGCCGCGTAACCGGCTCCAAGGTGCGGGTGAAGCCGAAGCGCCGGGGCGTGGGGGGACGCATAGAGGTCACCGCGCTCCATCCGCCCACCGCCGAGCCCGGGGACGTGGAGAAGCGGGTCGGCGAGGCGCTCGGCTCGATCGTGGCGGGCATCCGCACCCTCAAGGTGCGCACGCGGACACAGACCGGCGGGCGCGGGGCCCGCGCCGAGTAGGCCATGCGCCAGCGACTGCGCACCCGCTCCTCCCGTGTCTCCTTCCTGGGACGCATCGTGCTCGTGGCCTTCCTGCTCGTCGCGCTCTGGTACGGGCTGATGACGATCCTGCTGGCGCTCGGGGTCCCGCGCGGGCCGATCGACCTGATCAGCGGCTACCGCACCGCCTACGACCTCCTGGCCGGACTCGGGCCCGACTCGCTCACCCCACGGGTGCGCCTAGTCGCCGGCCTGTCCGGGCTCGGCGCATTCCTCGTATTCGCCTACCTGGCGTACAAGGAGGTCCCGCGCCCCTACGTGGCCCGCCGGCGCCTCGGCTTGGCCGAGGACGAGCGGGGCGAGGTGACGGTCGCCCCGCGGGCGATCGAGCGGGTGGCGGAGAGCGCGGCCTTCGGCAACCCCGGGGTCACGAAGGCCGCGGGGCGGTGGGAGGGCGAGGACCTGAACCTGGACGTCCACCTCGATCGCGCTCGCGACCTGCCCGCGACCCTGAGGGACGTCCAGGGCAAGGTGGCCGAGGCGCTCGCGACCCACGGGCTGCCCGCGGTCCCCGTCGGCGTGACCCTCACCGGCTTCGACAACCCCCGGCAACAGAGGGAGCTCTCCTGATGATCACCACCAAGCACTACGCCGCCGCGCTCGGCTTCGCCTTCGTAGCCGCCTGGATCGGACTCGGCTTCGGGGCGGCGACGCTCTGCCTGCTGGGCGCCCTGGCCGGCTACGTGGCGGCGACGTTCCTCGAGGGCGGGCTCGACATGGCCGAGCTCCAGGGGCGCCTCGGCGCGGCCCGCGACGACCTGAAGGGCGTCCCGGCGAGCCCGGCCGCTCCCCCGGCTCGCCCGAGGGGCCGTCCCGTCGTTCGATGAAGCAGCGAAAGGTTCACAACGGCGGCGTAACCGGAGGAGGTGGTGGCCGGGGGCTCTACGGCGGGGACGTCGGGGCGCACCTCGCTCGCGCCGGGGTCGGAGAGTTCATCGGCACGTGGATCCTCGTCTACGTGGGGACGGCGGTCGCATGCGCCGCGGCGCTCGAGAAGCCGGTCGCCGGCCTCCCGTACGACTCGTTGGCGGTTGCGCTCGGGTTCGGCATGGCGCTGGTGGTGATCGTCGCCGCCCTCGCTCACACAACCGGCGCGGACGCTCGGCCCGGGCATCGTCACGGGCCAGTTCAGCGGCTTGCCGGTCTACCTGATCGGTCCGGTCGTGGGCGGGGTGATCGCCGCCTTCGTGTACGACCGCTTCGTCGGCAAGGCGGAGGCCCCCTAGAGCCCGGCGCGCGCGGGCGGCGGGTGGGCGCCGGCTCTCCTTAGCGGGCGGCGCCCGAGCCCGCCGCCTCAGCGTCGGCGCCCGACCCGTCACTCGACCCGGCGGGCATGTCCGCGACCCCCGCCGCAGGCTCCCAGTCGGGCCGCAGCGGCATGCCGGCGGCACCGTTCGTGGTACGTACGCCGAGCATCTGGTGCAACTCGAGCGTGTCCCACTCGAAGCTCACGCGAGACCCGGCCAGGTAGAGGCGCCACACGCGGGCTCGGCCCTCGCCGACCTCGGCGACCGCCTCCTCCCAGTGGTCTTGGAGGTTCGCGCTCCACGCCGCGACCGTGCGCGCGTAGTGCTCGCGCAGGTTCTCCTCGTGGCGCAGCTCGAAGCCGGCGTCGTGCATCGCCGAGGCGATGCGGCCGGGCCCCAGCAGCTCGCCGTCCGGGAAGACGTAGCGGTTGAGGAAGCTCCGCCGCGGTATGGCCGGGTACACGTTGTCGTGCCGGGTGATGGTGTGGTTCAGCAGGCGGCCCTGCGGGCGCAGCTTGCCGAGCAGGAAGTCGAAGTAGGAGGAGAGCTGGGCCTTGCCCACGTGCTCGGTCAGGCCGATCGAGGAGATCGCGTCGAAGTCGCCCTCGGCCACGTCGCGGTAGTCGAGCCAGCGCACCTCGGCGCGATCGGAGAGCCCCGTCTCCTCCACCGTCCGCTGCCCCCACTCGGCCTGGTCCCTCGACAGGGTCGCCCCGATGGCCTCCACCCCGTAGTGCTTGGCGGCGTGGACGACCATGCCCCCCCATCCGCATCCCACGTCGAGCAGGCGCATGCCGGGACGCAGCCCGAGCTTGCGGCACACGAGGTCGAACTTGGTGGCCTGGGCCTCCTCGAGCGTGGCGTCGGCGCGGGGGTAGACCGCGCACGTGTAGGCCATGGACGGTCCGAGCACCCACCGGTAGAAGCGATTGCCGACGTCGTAGTGATGGGAGACCGCCTCGGCGTCGCGGACCTTCGAGTGGATGCGCCCGCGCAGGCGAACCTCCTCGGGTGGCGGCGCGACGGGCCGCAGCGACCGCAGCCCGAGAGCGCGCAGCATGTCCAGTCGCTCGCGCCGGGAGAGCTCGTCGTCGTGGTTGCTCCACAGCCGCGACAGCGCCTCGTGCATGTCCCCGTGGACGTCGAGATGACCGGACACGTAGGCGCGCGCGAGCCCTAGCTCCCCCGGCGACTGCACGAGATAGTTGACGGCCCGCTGGGAGCGGACCTCCACCCGGACCGACGCCTCACGGGGCCCGGCGCGGCTGCCGTCGTGGGCGCGGAACTCGATGCCGGTTCCGGCCCCGAACCCCCGTACGAGCACATCCGCGATTCCCATCCTCACACCCCCTACCCGTTTTTTACACACTTGGTATAGAGATCGAGCAGCCGGCCGTCCGGGTCGTAGGCCGCCTTCAACGCGCCGTAGGCGCTCCCGTTGTAGAGCCGCCAGAACTCCTCGCGCTCGTAGAACGAGGTGGAGTACAGCGACTTGCGGCCGCCGAGCTCGCCGACCACCTCCTCGACGCGTCGGTTGTGGGTGCCCTCGGGCTGCCCGTCGGCCAGCGGGACCGTCGACCAGAAGCCGAAGTTCACGTAGAGCGTGTCGGGGTCGAGCTCGTACAGGTCCCAGCGGCGGGCGGGCCGGCGCAGCCGCAGCGGGCAGACCCAGAACGGGGAGATCGGGACCTCGCGCAGCATGAAGGCGCAGAACTCGGACGCCCGGTCGACGGGCACCTCGATGTCCTGGACCACGTGCTCCTGGAGCGGTTGGCCGCGCAGGCGATCGAGCCGGCGCATCGGGCCGTAGCGGCGCTCGAGGTCGACGATCCGCCAGTAGGTGTCCGAGCGCAGCCACTGCTTGGGCACCACCCGGCGCACCCGCGGATCCTGCACGCCGAACGCCCGGGAGCACCAGAACCAGTCGGTGTCCCAGCGCCAGAGGTAGTCGCGGACCGTGAGGTGGTCCTCGCGCCGGCGCTGGAGCGAGCGGTAGTAGATGTCCATGCCCGTGTAGTCGCTCACGGCGGGCGCGTCGTCCACGAAGGCGCCGAGGGTCAGGTAGAGCTCCTCGCCCGAGAACACCGTGCCGTCGACGAAGTCCACCCGCTCGCCGTCGTGCTCGCCCCGCGCGCAGATCTCGGTCATGGTCGCGAAATAGCCATCGGCGTCCGCGAACGGCACATGCCGGAGGCCGACGTAGGGCCGCACGGGCTCGAGCTCGATGGTCAGGCGAAGCGCGTAGCCGAGCGTGCCGTAGGAGTTCGGAAAGCCGTGGAAGAGGTCGCGGTGCTCGTTGTCGGGGCGGGCGACCACGATCCGTCCGTCGCCGGTGAGCACCTCCATCTCGAGCACCGACTCGTGTGGCAGCCCGTTGCGGAACGACGAGGACTCGATCCCGAGGCCGGTCACCGCGCCCCCGAGGGTGATGGTCTTCAGCTGCGGCACCACGAGCGGCATCAGCCCGTGGCGCAGCGTTGCGTCCACCAGGTGCTCGTAGGTGGTCATCCCCTGGACGTCCGCGGTGCGGGCCTCCGGATCGACGGCCAGCACGCCGTCGAACCGGCGCACGTCTAGGCCGGAGGAGGAGGCGCCGCCCCGGCTGCGGAAGAGGTTCGACGTGGGCTTCGCGAGCCGTACCGACGCGCCCGGCGGGAGCGCGGCGTACTGCTCGTGCAGGCGCTCCTTGCGGGTCTCGTACTCGGGGAAGACGACGGTCATGGAGGGCGGCACCCTACTCAGCCGCGATACGGTGGGGCCATCGCCGGCGAGCTGCTCGTAGTCGACGGAGACTCGATGTTCTTCCGGGCCTTCCACGCCCTTCCCACTTCGATCGAGGGAGCGGACGGGCAGCCGGTGAACGCGCTTCTCGGAGCCGTCAACCTGATCCTCCAGGAGGTCGCGACCTTCGAGACGCGCGCGGTGGTCGTCTGCTTCGGAGCGGAGGCGGCCCATTACCGCGTGGCCCTCTTCGACGGCTATCACGCGGCGCGACCCGAGGTCCCGGGCGAGCTGGTGGCTCAGTTCGCCGCGGCGCCTGCGTTCCTGGGCGCCTTCGGCTGGACGGTCGCGAGGCACGACGCCCTCGAGGCCGACGACCTGCTCGGCGCCTACGCCCGCCGGGAGGCCGAGCGAGGCGGCCGGGCCCTCGTGATGACCGGGGACCGGGATCTGTTCCAGTGCGCGGGCGAGCGGGTGACGATCCTCTACGTGCGCACCGGGCGCCAGGGGGCCGAGCGGATCGATCCCGAGGAGGTGAGGCGCCGCTACGGCGTCCCCCCGGAGCTCGTGCCGGACTTCATCGCCCTGCGCGGCGACCCCTCCGACGGCATCCCCGGGGCCAAGGGGATCGGCGAGAAGACGGCGGCGGATCTCCTGCGCCGCCACGGCTCACTGGAGGAGACGCTCGCCGGGGCGCTCGCCGAGAGTCGGCCGAGCGTGCGGACCGCGCTCTGCGACGGCCGCGAGCAGTTGCCGGCCTTCAAGGAGATCGCCACCCTCCGCGACGTCGAGGTCGAGCTGCCCGAGGACCGGCCGACCGACTTCACCGGTGCCGCCGCCGCCGCACGCGAGCACGGCATGAACCGGCTGGCCGAGCGCCTCGACCGCGCCGCTCGGGACGGCCTCTAGGGCCCCGGCCGCTACGTCTTGGCGGCGGAAGCGCGCGCGGCCAGGCCGAACGGGCTGCCCTCGGAGTCCCGGCACACCGCCCACGCCTCGCCGGGGTGGACCACGCTGCCGCCGAGGTCCGCGACGCTCGCCAGCACGGCCGGCAGGTCGTCGACCTCGAAGTAGGGCAGGGAGAACCGGTCGCCGGGACCCGGCCCGCGCGCATGCACCCCCACCGCAGCGCCACCCGAGCGGGTCTCCCATCCCTCGCCCTCTCCGGCGGTGCGGGGCTCGAAGGCGAGGTCGAGCACGCCGGTCCAGAAGCGAAGTGCGCGTTCGGGCTCGTCCGCGGGGAACTCGATCAGCGGGCGTCCGGGCTCGGCCATGCCCGCCACGGTACTCGCCCGGACGGTGGCCTCCCGAGCCGACCGGACCGGACTCAGCGCGAGACGGTCCGGCGGAACAGCAGCAGGCAGGCCACCGCGACGAGCACGGCGAGCACCGGGAGGGTGAAGCCGATCACGCCGATCACCGCCAGCACGAAGCCGACGACCGCGACGGCAGCCGAACCGCCTCCCGCGAGCACCAGTCGGTAGGCGCGCTGCTCCTTGGCTCGGCGCGAGAGGGGCCGACCGCCGCGTGGCTCGATGCTGCTCACGGGACGAACGGTAGTGGCCGTCAAGTCGGGGGCCCATCGCGTGCCTCGTGCTCCGGTCCGATCGCGGCCGCCCTTGACTTCATCCTCGGTTGAAGCTGCACCATGGCTGCCATGCTCTCCTCCATCGCCCGCTCGCCGCTCAACGATGCGCCCGTCGCGGGGGGCGTGACCGCGCTCGAGGTGACCGATCTCGTCAAGCGCTATCCGACGGGGACCGAGGCCCTGAGGGGCGTGTCGCTCGAGATCGAGACCGGCGAGTTCTTCGGGCTCCTCGGGCCGAACGGCGCCGGCAAGTCGACGCTCATCCACTGCGCGACGGGGCTCGCCCGCGCGACATCGGGGACCGTGCGCGTGTTCGGCCACGACGCCCTCGACCACTACGAGGAGGCCCGTCTGGCCGTCGGCCTCGCGCCCCAGGAGCTCAACCTCGACTGGTTCCTAACGCTCGAGGAGACGCTCGACTACCACGCGGGCTACTTCGGGATGCCGAAGCGCGAGCGCCGGGAGCGGACCCGCGAGCTGCTCGAGGCCTTCTCGCTCGCGTCCAAGAAGGACGACCGGACGCGGACGCTCTCGGGCGGGATGAAGAGGCGGCTGGTGCTCGCCCGGGCGCTGATGCACCGCCCGCGGCTGCTGATCCTCGACGAGCCGACCGCGGGGGTGGACGTCGAGTTGCGGCTCGAGCTGTGGCGCTACGTGGAGCGCATCAACGAGGAGGGCACGACCATCCTCCTCACCACGCACTACCTGGAGGAGGCCGAGCGCCTCTGCGACCGCATCGCCTTCATCAACGACGGGAGGATCGTGGCGAAGGGCACGAGTCAGGAGCTCGCCGCCGAGTTCGGCGTCACGAGCCTCGAGGACGCCTACCTCGAGCTGGTCGGCCGCAAGGAGCTCTCACGCGCCCGCGCCGAGGTGATCCCTTGAGCGCGGCTCGCATCCCGATGCCGAGCCCGTGAGCGCGGCGCAGATCCGGTTCTTCTCGCTCGTGCGGCGCGAGGTGAACCGCTTCTGGAAGATCAAGCGACAGACCCTCGGGGCGCCGCTGCTCGAGACCTTCCTATACATCTCTGTGTTCGGCGCGGCGCTCGGGTCGCGGATCAACGAGCTGAACGGGTTCGACTACGTCGTCTTCATCATCCCCGGCCTGATCATGATGGCCTGGGCGATCAACGCGTTCTCGAACAACTCGTCCTCGATCCTCCAGCAGAAGTTCCAGCGCGCGATCGACGACCAGCTCTCCTCGCCCGCCTCGCCCCTCGAGCTCCTCCTCGCCTTCTCGCTCGGGGGCTTCCTGCGGGGGATGATCGTCGCGATCCTGACCTTCACCGCCGCATCGCTGCTGATCGACCTCCCGGTCGAGCACGTCTTCATCCTGCTGGCGGCGCTGCTGCTCACCGGCTTCTTCTTCTCGCAGCTCGGCGTGCTCGTCGGCGTCCGCGCCGAGCAGTTCGACGACGTCTCGTTCGCCCAGACCTTCGTGCTCCAGCCGCTCATCTTCCTGGGCGGGGTCTTCTACTCCGCCTCGCTGCTCCCGGAGCCGTTCCAGACTCTCACCTACTTCAACCCGGTCTATTACATGATCGCGCTCGTGCGCTACGGGTTCCTCGGCTACGCCGACGCGAACGTCGCGGTGTCCCTCGCCCTGCTGACCGTGGCCACGCTCGCCCTCACGGCGTTCAACTTCCGCATGTTCGCGACCGGGAACCGGCTGCGGGCCTGAGGCGGCCGCGGCCCTATAGCTCGATGTGCGACCCGAGCGTCACGATCCGGTCGTTCGGCAGGTGGAAGAACTCGGACGGGCTGTCCGCGGCGTGCGAAGTGGCCGCGAAGAGCTTCTTGCGCCACCTGTTCATGCCCTTCGCGTCGGTGCAGACGATGGTCATCTTCGAGACGAAGTAGTTGGCGTGCTCGAGGTCGAGGTCCGTCTCGAGCCTCCCGTCGGCGCACTCGCGAAGGGCCTTCGGCACGTCGGTCTCCTCGCGGAATCCGAATCGCAACGTCATGTGGGAGATGCCGTCGTCCTCGTAGCCGAGGCAGTCGACCGATAGCCGCTCCGAGCGCCGGACGTGCGGGGTGCTCGCCATGTCGATGGAGACGATCACGGCGCTCTCGTGCAGCACGCGGTTGTAGTCGACGTTGTCGCGCAGGGCCAGCGGCGTCGTCTCCTTGCCGCCGTGCAGGAAGATGGCCGTCCCGGGGGCGCGGTAGATCGGCGGGTCCATCGCCCGGATCTCCTCCACGAAATCGTCCAGTTGCCCCTCCTTCTCATGGCGTCTCGGCGTCAGGATCCGCCGACCCTTGCGCCAGGTCATCAGCACGGTGAATACGACCACGGCGACCACGAGCGGGAACCAGCCGCCCGAGGGCACCTTCGGCAGGTTGGCCCCCAGGAACGCCAGGTCGACGACCAGGAAGCCCAGACCGCCGAGGACGACCATCCAGACCGGCCTGTGCCACAGTGCGCGGACGACCACGAAGAAGAGGATCGTGTCGATGGCGAGCGTCCCGGTCACCGCGATCCCGTACGCGGACGCCAGGGCGCTCGAGGAGCCGAAGCCGATCACCAGCCCGACCACCGCCACGAACAGCCCGCCGTTCACCGCCGGGCTGTAGATCTGTCCCTCCTCGCGCGAGGTGTGACGGATCCGCAGCCACGGGAGGAAGCCGAGCTGGAGCGCCTGGCGGGTGACCGAGAACGCGCCGGAGATGACGGCCTGCGAGGCGATGACCGTCGCCGCGGTCGCAAGCAGCACCATCGGTATCTGAGCCCAGCCGGGAACCAGGAGGTAGAAGGGGTCGCTGACGGCCTGCGGCGACTGGAGAATGAGCGTCCCCTGCCCCATGTAGTTGAGCGTCAGCGCCGGGAATACGAGGAAGAACCAGGCGCGCCGGATCGGCGAGCGTCCGAAGTGGCCCATGTCGGCGTAGAGGGCCTCGACGCCGGTGACCGCGAG
>Ga0208612_1001261_pt1 | contig 10616 bp, 8 predicted proteins | sample AntDryMetagUQ889_FD_188089 | JGI IMG/M metagenome (GOLD analysis project Ga0208612, IMG submission 188089) | Polar desert microbial communities from Antarctic Dry Valleys - UQ889 (SPAdes) | ecosystem: Environmental > Terrestrial > Soil > Desert | place: Antarctic Dry Valleys | collected 2008-12-31 | reverse complement strand
TAGCAAAAGCACTACTTACAAGTTACGCCATTCTTTCTTAGTAATATCCGCCTGTTTGAGCAACCTGTCTAGGAGATCCCTGCTTATGTCGCCACGGTGACGATTTGGCCCACATTCCGCACCTACAAACGAGCACAATCGGAATTATTTGTAGCTGCTTGCAACCCGTTTTTGCAGCTTGAGGGTTGTATCTTGGCGATCAGGGCGTGCTTTGAGAAGTGCTCCTTCGACAAGGAGGGCCATATCGATGGATGATCCCGGTTTCCTGGCTACTCCCCATCCGAGCGAAATCGAGTATTCGATATGATCGATACCCCTGTTTTGCAGGTAAATTATCCATGGTGTGGGTCTGGAGAAGAAAATACTCAAGAACGCAGAAGGGGGTGCGGAATGTGGGACAGTGGTGGCGTTGTACACCAACGACGGGGCTTGCCCTAGTGTGTCCCGCCGTTAGGTAAGGGAGGAGAATTAGTAGAGGGACAATTACCGAAGTAGTAGAGGCTTGGAAGCCCGCCCCTGACATGGGCGCTTAAGGCGGGTGGAGCCAGTAGCGCAACCGGCTACCTCTCGTGCGAGGGGCGGGCCGGTTTTTGTTTTGGAGGAAAGAGAAAGGAGGGCAGACCAAGCCACAAACCGGCGAGCGGATCGAGCGGTAAGCAGATCAGGAAAGGAGGACGAATGGATGTGCTCTTGCATCGCAGGACGCTGGTGCTGGTGGTGGGCGCGGCCCTCGCACTGGTCGTGGCCTTTGTGCTGCCTAGGAACTCCTCGGCGGCACCCGAGTTCGGCGAGACCACCCCGTACACGATAGAAGGGGCGTGCGATTTCCCTGTGCTCATCACGGTCACGCCAGCGAGCAGAGGGACCGTAAGAGAATTGCCTGGCGGAATCACCCTCTTTGCTGGCAGGGCTATGAGCACCGTCACCAACCTCGAGAACCCCGAGAATCAGTTCACGGACGTCGGGGGCGGTTCGTTGTTCGTGAGGCCGCTGGAGAATGGGGACTTGTTTGTGGTTGCGAGGGGGCACACCGGCCTCGTCGTCCCCGGGGAAGGCATATTCCTCGCGATCGGGCGGGTAGAGCTAACCTTGGCTCCACCCTACGAGGTCGGGAGCGAACTCACCATACTGGAGAACCAGGGACGGTTGATAGACGTCTGCGAACGCTTAGCGTAAGGCACGGATAAGGAAGGTCTCGGGCCGGGGCTGCTAAAAGCCTCGGCCCTGCTCCTTGCCCTTATTCACCGGAGTGCGTGGAAGGATAATTCTCAGAAGGTCGTATTCGGCATGCTGCATAAATCGTCCTATCAGATCGAGGTCAGACGCCATCGCCTCCTCTTAAGTATAGAACTCGACACTACCGGTGGTAGTGCTGAATATGTATTCGTCATGGTGAATGTCGCCTCCCGCCTAGCAGCAGGCCGACGTTTCACCTTCCTCTTATCCAACACGCAAGAAGGACCACGAGTCCACTGTTGGGCTACCGCTCATGGCGAGAAGCTGCACAGCGCTCGTGTGGAAACGTATGTAACGGCTCAGCTTGCTAGCGTAGCGCGCCCTTGGTGTTAACACCGGAATAGTTTTTCTTTTCTTTTCCGGTACCCGAACGAATCGGCGCCCCTTACCGTGGTGGCATGGCAGAGAACAGGCGCACCACCTACAGGATCTCCGAGGCGGCCCGCGAGCTCGGCATCTCCGCCGAGTGGCTGAGGGTGGGGGAGAGGAGGGGCTTCTTCCCCTCCGCCCTCCGCGACCGCAACGGCCATCGCTACTACGCAGAGGAAGACCTAGAGCGCATGCGCAATGGGCGCAGCAAGCGCCATCGGGGGGGCGCCCGAGGGTAAGGTACCTTCGGCCGATGGGGCCCTCGCCACGGCACCGGACCGAGACCGCCGGAGCGGCCTTTCAGCACTTGGTGCTACGAGAAAGTTTGTGTGAGCGCCGGGTCGAGTGCCGGGGCGGCCAAGCCTAAGGGCATGGCCGATCTTCCCCAGTGGGTCTGCTGGCGTCCTTCTTCTTGCCCCAATTCACCGAACGTCGGGGAAGGTGGATTCATAGTAGTTCGTCCGACTTTCATGGTTATAGTTGCTAACGGTTCTTGCGGTGGTCCTGAAGTTGTGTCAACCTCCCGCCATGGCCTGTTCCTCATCATCGATAGCCTATAGCCCCGCTTCTACCGACGGTCGGGGAACTTGACCACCGGGCAACGACCGACAACTTGAGCAGGGAGTTCACGCGACAAGAGTTCCTGGGCGCCGTAGGGGCTGGCGCCGCGTGTCTCGCGTTCCTGAACTTGCCGGGGTGCCAGGAGGAACAGCAGGGTCACAGTACTTCCCCGGCAGTGCCGAATGAGGTAAGAACCTTCCGCTCGCGCCCGGATCTCAGCCCCCCGGGTGTCGAGATAACCGAGCAGACGCACGACACCGCCCCCGGCTACATCTTCGTCGCCGCGAAGAAGGGTGCCGGGCAGGACGGCCCGATGATCGTCGACAACCTCGGACGGGTCATCTGGTTCAGCAAGGACAGTTACGCGACGGACTTCAAGGTGCAGCGCTACCTGGGCGAGCCGGTGCTGACCTGGTGGGAGGGTGGGATCGTGGCCGGACACGGCGTCGGAGAGTACGTGATCTTCGACAGCTCTTACCGGGAGATAGAGAGGGTTCAGGCGGGCAACGGCTACAGGGGCGATCTGCACGAGTTCTCCATCACTCCGCGCGATACCGCGCTCCTGACGGCCTACACCAAGACACGAACGGACCTCTCCCCGATCGGGGGCCTGAAAGACGGCCCGGTGTGGGGAGGGATCGCCCAGGAGATCGACATCGAGAGCGGAGAGGTGCTCTTCGAGTGGCGCAGCCTGGAGCATGTGGGCGTCGAGGAATCCTACCGCGAGCCGCCGCAAGACCCCAGCACGGCCCTCGACTACTTCCACATCAACACCATAGAGATAGATTTCGACGGTAACTTCCTCTTCTCCGCCAAAGGGACCTCCGCCGTCTACAAGGTCGACCGCGAGAGCGGTGAGATCCTGTGGCGTCTAGGCGGCAAGGAGAGCGACTTCGAGATGGGAGAAGGCACCCGATTCTTCTCCCAGCACGACGCCCGCCGCCAGAGAGACGGCACCATCACCATCTTCGACAACGGCGCCTCACCTCAGGTGCACGAGCAGTCACGCGGGATCGTGGTGGAGCTCGACATGGAAGGGATGAGCGCTACCCTGGTGCGCGAGTTTATTCACCCGATGAAGCTTCTCTCCACATCCCAGGGAAACTTGCAGGTGTTGCCCAACGGCAACGTCTTCGTAGGTTGGGGCAGCGAGCCGTATTCCTCCGAGTACTCCAACGACGGCAAGCTACTCTTCGACGTTCGTTTCCTGGGCAGCGCCCAGTCTTACCGGGCCTTCCGTTTGCCATGGAGTGGACATCCGAGCGAGGACCCTGCCTTGGCGGTGGAGCAAGGATCCGATGATGAGCTGACGCTCTACGCTAGTTGGAACGGTGCGACGGAGGTCGCCACCTGGCAGGTGCTCGCCGGCTCCAACCCCGACCAACTCGAGACCGTCGGATCCGCCCCCTGGCGCGGCTTCGAGACCACCATCGCAGTGCGCACCGCCGAGCCGTACGTCGCCGTGCAGGCCAAGAGCGCTTCAGGGCGGGTCCTCGGCACCTCCAGGGCGGTTAGGCCAGGGTGAAGGGTCTTCGGTGGAGAATAGGGAAAAGGGAAGGAACTCATGACTTCCGGAGCCCCGGAGATGTCTGGAGCTTCAGGGTGCTATCGCTAAAGTCGGCGGACGCCGCTGCCTAAAATGGTGGTGTGGAGTTAAGGGATTTCCAGGCGTTCGGTGAACCGGGGGCGATAGTCTACCTCGCGGACTGTGTGGATCTCATGAAGATCATACCCTCAGGCAGCGTTGACGTGGTCTTTGCCGACCCTCCTTACCGGCTCTCCAGAGGCGGTGTTACGGTCAAGAACGGCAGGCTCGCCCCTGTGGACAAAGGCGCCTGGGACAGGTCCATGGGGTTCGTAGGGGATCACCGGTTCAACGTCAGGTGGCTGAAGGAGGCGTCTCGCATCCTCAAACCAGAAGGCACCATCTGGGTAACGGGCACCCACCACATCATCTTCAGCCTCGGTTTCGCCCTGCAGACCATGAAGCTCAAACTCATAAACCAGATCACCTGGGCGAAGCCGGACCCACCCCCGAACGCCCTCCACACCGCCTTCACCCACGCCCACGAGACGCTTCTCTGGGCGGGCAAGGGAGGTTCTCGCCACACCTTCAACTACGACCTCATAAATAGCAGAAACCCATCTGCCCAGGTCTCCTCCGTCTGGAACATCCCTTCCGTACCCAAGAAGGAGAAGCTGCACGGCTACCATCCCACCCAGAAACCCCTGCGCCTCGTGCGCCGCGCCATCCTGGCATCGAGCAGGGAGGGGGATCTCGTCTTCGACCCTTTCTGCGGATCGGGGACTACGGGGGTTGCCTCCAAGGAGCTTGGGCGCTTCTTTGTGGGGACCGAGAGGGAGGAGGAGTACGCAGAGCTTGCGGAGCACAGGATAGGGGCAGCGGTGCGAGGGAGAGTGTTACGGGAGCTACCTGATCTCGGCGCGAGGGACGGGCGATTCTGATCATTCGGCGTGGCCTTTCTCAGTGATCTCGAGCCTGTGCTTTCCACCGCGGCGAAAAACTCCGACGGCTCATCCCAAGGGCTTCCGCTGTCCGACAGAGGTCGATGACGCCGAAGTTGCGCTGGCCCCGCTCGACGCCCCTACGTCTTGCGGACGAGGGTCTGACCTAGCAGAATGAGGGCGACTTTCGGCCGTTCTCAACGAAGCGAGGTAAGACTCGATGCGTTTGCACTCAGCCCCGAGGTCGGGCAACAGCTACAAGGTCAGGCTGCTTCTGGGACTTGTGGGCACGAGGTGCGAGGTGGTCGATTACGATACCAGGGGCGGCGAGACACGCACGCCCGGGTTCCTGGAAAGCATCAACCCGGACGGCAAGGTTCCCGTCTTGGAGCTTGGTGACGGGACGATGCTCCCTGAGTCAGGGGCGATCCTTTACTACCTCGCCGAGGGCACGCCCTACCTCCCCGAGGGGAAGTTAGAGCGGGCGCAGGTGTTGCGCTGGATGTTCTTCGAGCAGTACAGTCTCCTGCTCTACCTCGGCCGGCCCCGCCTGTGGCGGATGTCGGGAGTCGAGATCACGGGCCAGAGAAAGGCGCAGCTGGAGCGACTCTTCGAGCAGGGCTACAGGGCTCTCGGGGTGATGGAGCGGCACTTGGGCAACCACGAATATTTCGTAGGAGAGAACCCCACGGTCGCAGACGTGGCGCTCTACGCATATCCGCGCCTGTGTCCTGAGGGCGGCTACGAGCTGGAGGGCTTCCCTGCGGTTCGGGCGTGGCTGGAGCGGATCTCCTCCCTGCCTGGATACGTGTCGCCGCCCGGTTAGGATCGTACAGGGACCGCCGCCCACTCGGACACCGTCGAGGAGGCCAAGTTCTCCGGACAGCCGCTCTAGACCGGTTGATTCATCGCGGATTCATTGCTATCCGGTAATCTGGGACGAGATTCGCAGAGAACCCTGAGGAGGACGACATGCCGGTAATCCCCGTATCCAGAACCAGGCTCTTGATCGAGGCCGCCCCTGATATCGAGCCTACCGAGGTCGCGGGTGAGGCAAGGGACAGTGCCGGGTCCCTGTACCATGTTGCCCCGTCTGGAAGCGTGAGGGCGCGCGCCGCGCAGGGTCCGGCTGCCCCCGTGTGGCTGATGGCGACCCCGGCCACGACGACACCCCGCGTCCACCCGTGGGACCTGGCTTATGAGTTTGCCGCGCAGCCCTCGACGCGAGTGGCCCCGCCGGTTCAATTCGTCGAGCCCGATCTCCTTCAGGGGTTCGTATACGAACCGCCGCAGGAGTCAAGCGAAATGTTCCGATTCGGCGGCAGGGTCTGTGAACCGGGCGCCCCGAGTCCGGAGTGGCCGTCCCGCGAGGAATTCGCCTGGCACCTGGGTGACGACTTCTCGCAGCTCGCTTCCGCACGGGAGTTCGTCGGGGCTCCCGCCGGTAATCGCGTGCGCGTCGGCATCCTCGACACGGGGTTCGATCCTGCTCATTCCACGCTGCCGTTGCAGCTCATGCTCGAACTCCAGCATGACTTCCTGGACGATGACCTGGATGCGACCGACCCTGGTACAAGCGGCCTCGGTGACAACCCCGGTCATGGCACCGCAACCATGGCGCTGCTGGCCGGACGGCGCGTGCAGCCGCAAGGTGAGCCAGAGTTCGACGACTTCCTGGGCGGCGCACCGCACGCCGAGGTCGTGCCGATCCGTATCGCTGACTCCGTGATCCATTTCTTCAGCAGCGCGATGGCCGAGGGCATCGAGTACGCGGTTACATCGGGATGCCGGGCTATCTCGATCAGCATGGGCGGCGTGCCGTCGCGCCGCTGGGCTCATGCGGTCAACGCCGCGTACGAGGCGGGAGTCGCGATCTTTGCCGCAGCCGGGAACAACATCAGAGACGGACTCCCCACCCGTGAGACCGTCTGGCCGGCCCGATTCAACCGCGTGGTGGCCGTATGCGGCGCCACGGCTGATAAGAGTCCGTATTTCAAGAGTGGGTTCAACGGCATGCAGGGCAACTTCGGACCCGAGGACAAGATGCACACCGCTATCGCTGCCTACACACCCAACACCCCCTGGGCGGAGATGGGCTGCGGCGACGTGGTGAGCGTGAACGGCGGGGGAACGTCATCGGCTACGCCACAGGTCGCCGCCGCGGCGGCGCTGTGGTTCCAACATCAACCCTCGCCCCCGAATATCGAGCGTTGGCAGCGGGCGGAAGCAGTTCGACACGCGCTATTCACCTCCGCGGACAAGTCATCGCCGAATCGCTTCGAGTTCTTCGGACAGGGGCTGCTCCGCGCCCGTGATGCACTGGAAGTGGCGTTTGACACCTCGCGGCCCAAGGCCCGGAAAGACAACGTATGGTTCCCCCTGCTCAACTTGCTGACGGGGTTCGACGAGCTATCCATCGCCCGCAGGCGGATGCTCGAGGTCGAAGCGGCGCAACTGGCCGCCTCGAGCCCGGAGATAATCGAGGTGCTGCCCGATCCCGACGTGCCTCCGGACCAGATCTCGTCAGATGATCGCCAGAGGATCCTTGAGGCACTGCGGAGACACCGCTCGGCCTCCAGTACTTTCCGTAGATTCATAACGGAGGCACGTCCTTGAAATGGCCCAATGACACACTCCACCTACCCACCTGGCGGCGTGCCGGGCTGATCAAGGAGGTTCTGGGAAGATGAGATGAGAAGGCCGGCCCCCTACGCAGTACCCTGAGGGTCTGCAAATGTTCGACGGGCTCTTACTCCCAGGTGAAAGGAGGATCAGCCCACCATAAATGGTAGCAAAGAGCAACCACTGATGACAGCCGGGTTGGACCTCGGCGACAACTACTCCTACCTGTGCCTAATCGATCAGGACGATGAAAGAGAAAAGGGCCGAGACATAGGTCCCGGCCCTTAGAGCGTTTCCTTAGAAAGAGCCTGCATTTTAGGAGTTGGCCCTGATCTTGCGGTCGATCTGCTCGATTAGGGTCTCGCGGTTCTTGTTCTTCTTCTCGTACTTACGAACCTTCTCGAGTTCCCCGGTGGAGAGGCCCTCTAGCCGCTCGGAGATCTCATCTACGGTCAAATCCTCGTAGTTGGTGGTCTTCAACGCCCCGAAGACGGCGGCCTTAAGCTCGGCCTTCCTGGTCGCCTTCTCGGTCTGCCTGAGGACCTCCTCGGTCTTCTCGGTGGCTTCCTCGGCGACTCTGAGTCCCTGCCTGGCTACCTGCTCGGTGGCCTCCAAGCCCTGCTGGGCGGCCTGCTGGGTCGTCCTAAGGCCCTCCTGGAAGTAGGCGAAGGGGGAGAAGAAGTCCCTGTAGGTTCCCGTCCAGGCCCTGGTGAGCGTCCCGAAGCTCTCTTGCTGCTTGCTTATGCTCCGTGTGAAGGCCTCTGCGGTCCGGACGTTGTGCTCGGTCTGCTCGCGCACTGCCTCCACAGCATCGCCAGTCCAGCCCTGCACGAACTCTGCGTTGCGCTGCTGGAGCTGGAGCAGCCTCACGCCGCCCGCGAACCACTCCTGGGTCGCCCTGGCGCTCTCCTCCTGCAGTCTTACGAACTCCAACCCGCCTTCGGCAAGCCCCATGCTCCGGCGCTGGGCAGCAGCGAAGTTCTCGGCGAGGGCCTCGTAGGAGTCGCGCTGAACCTCCGCCATCTCGCGGACAGTACGCGTCGTATTGTCGATGTTTCTGGTGGTCTGCACCAGCATACCTCCTTGGTAGTAGATCGTCTCCGCTATGTTCTTACCACACATATACCCAGATTGCACATCTCAAAACGTCGGGCCTGTAGAGCTCGGGCACTGACCCCTTACCCACCACCCGAGAACAGGCAGCCCCTGCCTCCCCAACCAAACACGATAATGCCTGACCCGTCGCCGGGGCGGCTGTGTTCGTCCCGGCCGTTGGCGTTGTTCTCACGAACTCGCTAACTCACCTGCCCCTCGCGACGATGGTTCATCGCTTCTTTGACTTCTTCGAGGTCGTGAGAGATCTTCTCAAGGGCCCTCGCCTGATCTTCTAGGGCCTGCACCTCGTCCTCGTAACCCTTGTAGTCTGAATACCCACTTCCCTCTAGCAATAGAGGATTGATCGTCCAGGCGGTCTCATAGTGCTCTCCCTGGCGGTCCTCATAGTGGGAGGTGATGGTGATGCCTTCGGTCAAGCCCTTCTCTCTCAAGTTCCTCACCACGTTCTGGTAGGAGTCCCAGACTGCGGGGAGGTCCGTCTGCGGGGCCATGAAGTTTATGCCGTTTCGGAAGTAGGGCAGCTCGGTGACGTCGTAGCCGCTCGTACTCTGTAGGGGCGCCGAGAACTCGAACGTAATGTTCTTGGCCGTCCCATGCCCAATGTTGCGTACCACTATGTTGGTGGTGAACCTCCCTGTGTAGTCGGCGTCTACTATGATCTGCGGGCGGTCCTCGTCGTCGCGGGCCCTTCGCGCCTCCCTACCCTGATACAGAATCCCCGCGGCCACGACGAAAGTGGCGAGGGAAGACAGCACTTGTGCCAGCACCGCGATATCCATGATTGTTGCGAGTCCTTTCTCCGGTTCTGTTGGATTTCTCCTACTCACTCTAGCAGTGAAACTCAGGCCTTCGCCTCTTGGCTCCCATTCACCCGAGTGTGTGGAAGGTAGATTCTCAGGAGGCCGTATGCAACATCCTGACTAACCCTGTCCTGATAGGAGAGAAGCGCGCCGTCAAGATCGCTTGAGGACCGAGTCCCCATCACATCATGTCGACAGCGTGCATCTGGTACGTCCGGGGCCAACGCGACTCCTCCCCCAGCTCGTCAGAGCAATCTCTTCGGTGCGGCTAGAGCGTGACCTCCATCACTCCATCCGCATCTAAGCAGACGTTGAAGCGCAGTTCCGTTGTCGTAATCGGCGTTGGCCGACACGGAAGCGGTCGCGACAACAGCGCCCGCTGGCAGGGCGGAAGCTTGGTGAGTTTTCATCCGAGCACGTGGAAAGGGTGTCTTCTCAGAGGCTGGCGTGTTCTCAGAGATTGCAGGTAGCGTTGAGCGATCTCTCGAGCTCCGACGTTTACGATGGGAGCGTCGAGGGGCATCATGGATCAGTAGAACATTCGAACTTCGAGAGGAGCTGGAAACGACGATGAGCGTAACAGAGGAGTTGCTCCAGAACAACGCGGCCTACGCCGAGTCTTTCGAGAAGGGAGATCTGCCGCTTCCCCCTGCCAGGGGTGTTGCCGTCGTCGCCTGCATGGACGCCCGCCTCGACGTGCACAAGATGCTCGGACTAGAGGAGGGTGACGCGCACGTCATCCGCAACGCCGGCGGGGTCATAACAGACGATGAGATCCGTTCGCTTACGATCTCCCAGCGTCTTCTGGGCACGCGTGAGATCATCCTCATCCACCACACCGACTGCGGGATGCTAACCTTCTCCGACGAGGAGCTCAAGGGTCAGATTCACGAAGAGGTGGGTATGAAGCCTCACTTCTCCATGGAGTCCTTCTCCGACCTGGAGGGGGACGTGCACCAGTCGATAAGGCGCATCCAGGCGAACCCGTTCATCCCCCACAAGGAGAGCGTGCGCGGCTTTGTCTACGAGGTCGAGACCGGACGGCTGCGCGAGGTCAGCTAGTCTATTCGTTCGACCGCGTAGAAAGGTAGATTCTCCGACGTTCGCTGAGGGTGGATCTACGGGTCGGCGTGTCGATGCACCGAAGGGCGCTAGCAGTTGCGCTTGTCCGCGACGAAACCGCCACTTCGGCTTGACGAAATGTGCCTTCTTATAGAAGTTCACGGCATAGCACCGGTCGCCGCAGCCCTGGCTAGATAGAATGTTCTGCGGGGAGCCGGGTCCCGAGTAGGAGAAAGCACATGATAGGCTTCGCGGAAGTAGCCGCCCTCATTACGGTAGTGGGAGCAGCGATCTACGGGCTGGGTCTGATCGGAGTAGCCTGGCCGATCCACAAGCGGTGGCATAACGATGCTGCCACGACGTGGTACGCGGTCTCCCTGATGG
>Ga0208612_1001260_pt1 | contig 10619 bp, 5 predicted proteins | sample AntDryMetagUQ889_FD_188089 | JGI IMG/M metagenome (GOLD analysis project Ga0208612, IMG submission 188089) | Polar desert microbial communities from Antarctic Dry Valleys - UQ889 (SPAdes) | ecosystem: Environmental > Terrestrial > Soil > Desert | place: Antarctic Dry Valleys | collected 2008-12-31 | reverse complement strand
TGGGCGACACGCAGGAGATCATGATCGGCTACTCGGACTCCAACAAGGACGTCGGCTACCTGGCCTCGAGCTGGGCGGCCTACAGGGCGCAGTCCGAGCTGGCGTCGGTCCTCCACGCCGGGGGAGTCGAGCCGGACTTCTTCCACGGGCGCGGCGGGACGGTCGGCCGCGGGGGCGGCCCGAGCAACGAGGCCATACTCGCGCAGCCGCCGGGCACCGTGGGCGCCCGCATCAAGGTGACCGACCAGGGCGAGGTCGTATCGGTCAAGTACTCGACCACGCAGATCGCCCATCGCGAGCTCGAGCTGACGGCGAACGCCGTGCTCCTCTCGACGCTCGCCCCCGCGCCCCCGCCGCCCCCCAAGACGCTCCGCTCGTTCGAGGCAGCGATCGAGCAGATGGCCGTCCGCTCGACGGCGGCGTATAGCGAGCTGGTGCACGAGGACCCCGACTTCCTGTCCTTCTTCTACGGCGCCACGCCCCTCACCGAGATCACCCAGCTGCGCCTCGGCTCTCGACCGGCCAAGCGCGGCGAGCAGGCCGGAGTCGCGGACCTTCGCGCCATCCCCTGGGTCTTCTCGTGGACCCAGGCCAGGATCATCCTCCCCGGTTGGTACGGCCTGGGCACCGCCTTGGAGGCGGCGCGGGAGGACGTCGGCCTGGACGTCCTCCGCGAGATGCGGCGATCGTGGCCGTTCTTCGCCACGCTGCTCGGCAACGCCGAGGCGGCCCTGGCCAAGGCCGACCTGGGCATCGCCGCGCGGTACGCTGCGCTCGTGGCCGACGAGGGTGCCCGGGGGCGGATCTGGGATCGGATCAGCGACGAGCACGGGGCGACCGTGCGAGAGCTGCTGGCCGTGACCGAGCAGGAGCGCCTGCATGACCGTAACCCTGTCCTGCAGGAGTCCATGGAGCGGCGCAACCCCTACATCGATCCGCTGTCGTTCATCCAGGTGGAGCTCATGCGGCGGGCCCGCGCCGGCGAGGACGACGATCAGCTCGCGCGCACGATCTCGCTCGCGATCAACGGGATCGCCGGGGGACTTCGGAGCACGGGCTGAGCCTGCGATGGCGACTCCAGTGACCTCGCGGGGTTCGGAAGGCGATGGCTCGATGACTCGTGTCGCGATCGTCAACCGCGGCGAGGCCGCGGTCCGCCTGATCCGGGCGGTGCACGAGCTCAACGCCGAGCTCGGCTCCGAGATGCGGACGATCGCGCTCCACACCGAAGCCGAGCGCCGGGCGATGTTCGTCCGCGAGGCCGACGAGGCCGTGGTCATCGCTGCGGGCGGGGATCCGGGGCCCTACCTCGACCACGGCGAGCTCGAGCGGGCGCTCCGCGAGAGCCGGGCCGACGCGGCCTGGGTCGGCTGGGGCTTCGTTTCCGAGGATCCCGCCTTTGCCGAGCTGTGCGCCCGCGTCGGCGTTGCCTTCATCGGCCCGCCGCCCGAGGTCATGCGCCGCCTGGGCGACAAGGTCGCGGCCAAGCAGCTGGCCGAGGAGGCGGGTCTGCCGGTGGCCGCATGGAGCGGTGGGCCGGTGGAGACGGTGGAGGCCGCCGTCGAGCACGCGCAGGCGATCGGCTATCCGGTCATGGTCAAGGCCGCGGCGGGAGGTGGCGGGCGCGGCATTCGCATGGCTGCTTCCGAGGCCGAGCTGGCGCCGGCGTTCGAGGGCGCGCGGGACGAGGCGCTGCGCTCCTTTTCCGATGCCACGATCTTCATCGAGCGCCTGGTCACCGGCGCGCATCACGTCGAGGTGCAGGTCATCGGCGACCACCACGGCACGGTCTGGGCGCCGGGAGTGCGCGACTGCTCGATCCAGCGCCGCAACCAAAAGGTGATCGAGGAGTCGAGCTCCCCGGCCCTGAGCGCCGAGCAGGAGGACGAGGTGCGAGCCGCGGCCGTGAAGCTGGCCCGTCTGGTCGGCTACCGCAACGCCGGGACCGTCGAGTTCCTCTACCAGCCCGGCGAGGAGGCCTTCTCCTTCCTCGAGGTCAACCCGCGGCTGCAGGTCGAGCACACGGTGACCGAGATGACGACCGGGCTCGACCTCGTGAAGCTTCAGCTGCACGTAGCCCGCGGCGGGCGCCTGGAGGGCGAGCCTCCGCCCTCGACCGGTCACGCGATCGAGGCCCGGCTCAACGCCGAGGACCCCGAACGGGACTTCGCCCCCGCCCCCGGGACCGTCGAGATCCTCAGGCTGCCCTCCGGGCCGGGGGTGCGGGTCGACACGGGCCTCGCCGAGGGGGAGACCATTCCCGCCGAGTACGACTCGATGGTGGCCAAGGTCATCGGGTGGGGGCGCGACCGCGCGGAGGCGCGAGCGCGGCTGCACCGCGCACTCGCGGAGACGACCGTGGTCGTGCGTGGGGGGATGACCAACAAGTCGTTCCTGCTCGATCTGCTCGACCGCCCGGAGATGATCGCCGGCTCCGCCGACACCGGCTGGCTGGACGGCCTCATCGCCTCGGACGGCCACATCCCGACGCGCTACGGCGATGTCGCCGTGCTCGCCGCAGCCCTCGACACCTACGACGACGAGCAGAAGTTCGAGCGTCGCGCCTTCTATGCCGCCGCCAGTCGCGGCCGGCCTCAGGCCAGGGAGGAGATCGGCCGCACGGTGGAGCTCCGCCACCGCGGGGAGACCTACCGTCTGGCAGTTGCCCAGACGGGCCCGCGTCGCTACAAGGTCGAGGTCGAGGGGTCGAGCCTCGAGGTGGAGGTGGAGCGCCTCCGCCGCTTCGCGCGCCGGCTTTCGATCGGTGACCGGGCGTTCAGGGTCGAGTGCGTGGCCCACGGACCGGATCTCCTCGTGGAGGTCGACGGGGTCGCCCATCGCCTGTCGGGGGACCAAGGCGGCGTCATCCGGGCCCCGTCGCCCGCGCTCGTCGTGTCCGTGAACGTGGCCCCGGATGACGAGGTGGAGGCAGGGTCCACGGTCGCGGTCCTGGAGGCCATGAAGATGGAGATGACCATCACGGCCCCTCATGCCGGGAGGGTGCGAGAGGTCATCGCTGTCCCGAGCGGCCACGTCGAATCGGGTGCGCCGCTGCTGAGCGTGGAGCCCCAGGCCGTCAAGGACGCGGCGGCGCCCGGCGGCGCGCGGATCGACTTCGAGGCGCTGGTGGCTCCGACCGAGACCGGCGCCCGGCTTCGCGCGCGCGGGCACCTGGATGCCCTGCGCAGCCTGATCATGGGCTTCGACGTGGGCGTGGAGGAAGCCGGGCGGCTCGTAGCCGAGTTCGAGCTGGCCCGAGAGCAGCTCCCTCCCGATGATCCCGAGGTGCTTCACGGCGAGCTCGAGATCCTCGTGGTCTTCGCCGACCTGGCCGAGCTCTCCCGCAACTGGCCGGCCACGGAGCGGGAGGAGCTCGAAGAGGAGGAGGAAGGCGAACGCGTCCGCAGTCCCCGCGAGCACTTCCGTTCCTACCTCCGCTCGCTCGACCTCGAACGCGAGGGTCTGCCCGAGACGTTCCGCGCAAGACTCACCCGCGCGCTGGCCCGCTACGGGGTGCACGACCTCGACCGGGGGGCCGAGCTCGAGGAGGCGGTCTACCGGATCTTCCTCGCCCAGCAGCGCGCGTCGTCGCAGGTCCCGGCCCTGATGGCGCTCCTCGACCGGCGCCTCCAGCACGCAGAGGCGCTGCCCGAGCCACTCAGGGACGAGCTCCACGAGACCCTCGACCGGCTGATCGTCGCGGCGCAGCTGCGTCAGCCCGTAGTGGGCGAGCTCGCCCGCAGCGTGCGTTTCCGCGTGTTCGACCAGCCCGTCATAGAGGAGGCCCGCGAGCGGGTCCTTGCCGCCGCGCGGGAGCAGCTCGGCTACCTGGCCGCCAACCCCGACGCCCCCGACTACGGCGACCGCATCGAGGCCCTCGTCGCCAGCCCGCAGTCGCTCATCCGGCTGCTGGCCGAGCGGATCGGCGGGCAAGGGGACCACGAGCCGATGCTGGAGCTCCTCACGCGCCGCTATTACAGGGTGTATCCGCTCGAGGACCTGCAGGTGCTCGACCACGACGGACGGCGCTTTGCCACCGCGCAGTACACGCCCGGCGAGGGGCGCGTCCACCTGATCACAACGCTCGCCGAGGCCTCGGAGCTGCCCGCGGCGGCCGCGTCCGCCGCCGCGCTCGCAGCCGGCGCTCCCGCCTCGCAGACGGTCGTCGACTTCTACCTTTCCTGGGACGAGCCGCCGTCCGAGACCGACGCCATGGCCGCCGAGCTTCTGGCGGCCATCGACGCGGCGGCACTGCCGCCGGCGGTGGAACGCGTGGCGGTGGCCGTGAGCAGCGGGGCTCGGCCGGACGTCCATTACTTTACCTTCCGGCTGGGCGAGGACGGCTTCGAGGAGGACCGCGTCACCCGCGAGCTTCATCCGATGGTCGCGCGGCGTCTGCACCTCTGGCGGCTCTCGGAGTTCGAGCTCACGCGGATGCCGGCGGTCGAGGATGTCCACCTCTTCCACTGCGCCGCGCGCGAGAACCCGTCCGACGAGCGCCTCGTGGCGCTGGCCGAGGTGCGCGACATAACCCCCGTGCGTGACGCGTCGGGCCGGCTCACCGCCCTGCCCGAGCCCGAGCGGGTGGTGGCCGCATGCCTGGACAGCATCCGCCGCGTCCAGGCTCAGAGGCCCTCGAACAAGCGGCTGCACGGAAACCGGGTGCTCCTCTACATCTGGCCGCCCATAGACGTGCCGCTCGACGAGCTGCGTTCGTTCACCGCGACCCTGGCTCCGGTCACCACCGGGCTGGGCCTCGAGGAGGTGTCGATCGAGGCGCGCCTCCCCGCGCCGCCGGACGGCGAGCTGCGCCAGATGGCCCTGGGATTCTCCTACCAGCCCGGCACGGGGGTGTCGCTCTCGATCGACGAGCCTCCGACAGAGCCCCTGGCGCCGCTGGACGAGTACGCCCAGAAGGTGCTGCGGGCGCGGCGGCGCGGGACGGTGTACCCGTACGAGCTGGTCGGCCTGTTGACCCGCGCGGGCGGCACGTTCACCGAGTACGACCTCGACGAGGACGACCGTCTGGTCCCGGTCGAGCGTCCCTTCGGTAACAACAGCGCCGGGATCGTGGTCGGCGTGGTGCGCACGATCACCGACCGCTACCCCGAGGGCATGGTCCGCGTCGCCCTACTCGGCGATCCGACCAAGGCGCTCGGCTCGATCGCCGAGCCCGAGTCCGTTCGGATCATGCGCGCGCTCGACCTCGCCGAGGAGATGCAGGCGCCGGTGGAGTGGCTCGCCGTGTCCGCCGGGGCGAAGATCTCGATGGACAGCGGCACGGAGAACATGGACTGGATCTCACGGGTGCTGCGCCGCCTGATCGAGTTCACGCAGGCCGGCGGCGAGGTGAACGTCGTCGTCACCGGGATCAACGTGGGCGCCCAGCCCTACTGGAACGCGGAAGCGACGATGCTCCTGCACACCCGCGGCATCCTGGTCATGACGCCCGACGGGGCCATGGTGCTCACCGGCAAGCAGGCGCTCGAGTACTCCGGTGGGGTCTCGGCCGAGGACAACTTCGGGATCGGCGGCTATGACCGGATCATGGGGCCCAACGGCCAGGCCCAGTACTGGGCGGAGGACCTGGCGGCGGCCTGCGAGATCCTGTTCGCCCACTACGAGCACACCTACGTCGCACCCGGGGAGCGCTTCCCGCGGCAGGCCTCGACGACCGATCCGGTCGACCGCGACGTCCAAACGCATCCCCACAGCGTTCCCAACAGCGACTTCCAGACCGTGGGCGACATCTTCTCGAGCGAAACCAACCCCGAGCGCAAGAAGCCCTTCGACATCCGAACCGTGATGCGGGCCGTGGCCGACCAGGACCACCGGCCGCTCGAGCGCTGGGCAGCGATGGCCGGCGCCCAGAGCGCTGTCGTGTTCGACGCCCACCTGGGCGGCTTTCCGGTGACCGTGCTGGGCATCGAGTCCCAGTCGGTCCCCCGCAGCGGCTTCCTGCCCGCCGACGGGCCTGACCAGTGGACGGCCGGCACGCTCTTCCCGCGATCGTCGAAGAAGGTGGCCCGCGCGATCAACGCCGCCAGCGGCAACCGGCCGGTGGTGGTGGTGGCCAACCTCTCGGGCTTCGACGGCTCGCCCGAGTCCCTGCGCGAGCTCCAGCTCGAGTACGGGGCCGAGATCGGCCGCGCCGTGGTCAACTTCGACGGCCCGATCGTCTTCTGCGTCGTCTCCCGCTACCACGGAGGAGCCTTCGTGGTCTTCTCTGGCACGCTCAACGACGGCATGGAGGTGATCGCGGTCGAGGGCTCGTACGCCTCGGTCATCGGCGGTGCTCCGGCGGCCGCCACCGTCTTCGCGCGCGAGGTCAACGACCGCACCGACGCCGATGCGCGGGTGGCCGACCTCAACGCGGGCCTCGACGCGGCCGACGATGAGGATCGACCCCGGCTGCGAGCCGAGCTGGCCGACGTGAGGGCTTCGGTGCGCTCGGAGAAGCTCGGTGAGATGGCGGCCGAGTTCGACGGCGTCCACAGCATCGAGCGGGCGCTGCGCAAAGGTTCGATAGACGCCATCATCCCGGCCGCTTCACTCCGGTCCCACCTCATCGAGGCCGTCGAGCGGGGTATCGAGCGGACACTTAGAGAAGCCTCCACATGAGCAGCGAGCGCCTATCCGCGCTCGACGCTTCCTTTCTTGCCGTCGAGGGCCCCTCCACGCCGATGCACGTGGGCTGGGTGGCGGTGTTCGACCCGCCGGAGAAGGGTTCCAGCCCGACGTTTCCCGAGCTCTTCGCCCACATCGCCGGGCGGCTCGATCGCGCGCCGCGCTATCGGCAGCGCCTGGCCCGGGTGCCGCTGGGGCTCCACGAGCCGGTCTGGGTCGACGATGCCGGCTTTGACCCCGCTGCCCACCTGCTTCACGCCGAGGGTGAGGATCTCACCGCGCTCGTCGACACCATCCTGTCCACCCCACTGGCGCGTGACCGGCCGCTGTGGGAGATTTGGATCGCCGATGCGCTGCCCGGGGGAGGCCTTGCGCTGGTCGGCAAGATGCACCACTGCATGGTCGACGGAATGGCCGTCGCCGAGCTCGGCGAGCTTCTCCTCGGTCGCGAGTCCGATGCCGAGGACGGGGCTGGCCCGGACGAGGGCGCCAGGCGGCTCGGGGTCCCCCCTCCATCGGGGGGCGAACGGCTGTTGCGCGGCCTGGTGGACCGTGTCGCCGACGGCGCCGCTCTCGCGCTCGCGCCGGTGCGGCTGGCGACCTCCCCGTCGCGCGTGCGCGGGCTGCCGGGCGCCGTGGGCGCCGGCGCGCGGACGCTGGCGCATACGCTTCTGCCGCCCGCACCCAGCTCGCCCTTCAATCTTCCCGGGTCCGCCGAGCGCCATCACGTTCGCGTCACGCGATCCGTCGCCGACCTGCGTACGCTCAGGCGCCGATTCGGGGTGACGCCCAACGACGTGCTGCTCGCCGTCTGCGCCGGTGCGCTGCGGCGCTTTGCCGAGCGTCGCGAGGAGGCGCCCCAGCGCTTGAAGGTGATGATCCCCGCCGATGTGCGCTCGCCGACCGACTCCGCGGCGACCGGCAACCGCATCTCCTTCCTGTTTGTCGAGCTCCCCTGCGACGAGCCCGACCCGGTGGCGCGCCTGAACGACATCCACCGCGCGACCTCACAGCGGGAGCGCGACGGCGAGGCCGAGGACTTCGACGCCGCGCTGGGGGCCCTCGCGCTCACACCAGGCCCGGTTCACCGGGTGCTCGCGCACGTGTTCGCCCACCCGCGGCTGTTCAACCTCACGATCTCCACCATGGCGGGCCCGGCCGTGGCGCGTCAGCTGTGCGGCTGCCCGCTGCGGGAGACCTACTCGGCCGTGCCGCTCACCGGCAGCCACGCGCTCTCCATCGGCGTGGTCACCGTCGCCGGGCGAGTCTGTTTCGGCATCTACGCCGACGCGCTGACGCTGCCGGACGCCGACGCCCTCGGCTCAGACCTGGACGAGGCTTTCGACGAGCTGCTCGGAGTGCGACCGTAGCCGAGCCCGGCCGGCTCGCGGCCGCGGTCTGCCGTCACCGCACACCAGGGACGTCCTCCGTGCTCAGCGCAGCCTGTACTATGCCTTGGCGGCGTACGTGTAGACGAAGCGGGGCGGAGAGTTCATGCAGGCAGACCACCGATCCAGTGCCGCCCCGTTCCCGGGGCAGGAGCCTGGCCGCCTGCGCGTCACGCGCGAGACGAGCTCGGCTTTGAACGTCGCCCTCGACAGGAATGCGGAGGCCACGCATGCCTGATGCGGCCGTCAGCCAGCGGCCGCCGCTCGGCCTGGTGCGGATGGTGGCCGGCGCGGCGATCGGCGCGGCGGGGATGGCCGTGCCCGAACAGATAGTCGAGAACGAGCCGATCGCGGAGCGGCTCGGGGTGGAGGCGGACTGGATCGTCAAGCGCACCGGAATCAGCCGGCGCCACGTCCTGGCCCCCGGGGAGCGGCTGATCGACATCGCCGCCAAGGCCGGTGCCGCAGCGCTGACCCGGGCGAAGCTCGACCCGGATGACGTCGACCTGGTCCTCGTCGCGACCACCAGCAAGGATCACATCACTCCGGACGCGGCACCGCTGGTGGCAGCCGAGCTCGGCGCCCTGCGTGCGGGGGCCTTCGATGTGGGCGCGGCCTGCACAGGCTTCGTCGCGGCGGTCGCGGTCGCGCGCGGGCAGATCGAGACCGGCGCGGCGACGTGCGTGCTCGTCATCGGGGCCGACGCGCTCGTCCAGTACCTCGACCACGACGACAAGCGCACCGCGGCTCTCTTTGGTGACGGCGCCGGCGCCGTCGTGATGACCGCGACCGACCCGCCGGGCCGGGTGAGCGCTCCGGTGCTCCGCGCTGACGGCGGCCAAGCGGACCTGATCTTCGCGAACCGTGATGCGAAGCTCGAAATGAAGGGGCGCGAGACCTTCGAGCACGCCGTGGCCCGCCTCAGTGAGGTGACCGCCGAGGTCCTCTCCGCGACGAGCCTCGAGGTCGCCGACATCGACCTCTTCGTCTACCACCAGGCGAACCAGCGCATCCTTCGCGCCGTCGGCGAGCGGCTCGGGCTTCGCTCCGAGCGCGTGCTCGACTACATCGCGGAATACGCGAACACGTCAGCCGCCACGATCCCGATCGCGCTCGCGGAGGCCCAATCCGACGGCAAGCTCGCCCCGGGTCAGCGGCTCCTGCTCGCCGCGTTCGGAGCCGGCTTCACGTGGGGCGCACTTATCGTCGACTGGGGATTGGACGAGGGAAATGAGCCAGCAGCACAAGACAAGAAGGGCGCATCATGAGGGTCGCTTGCCCGTGACCATCGAGACCGGGGGGCCGACGCTATGAGCCGTCGGGTAGTCATAACCGGCGTCGGGGCGGTCACGCCGCTCGGCGTCGGCGCAGTCACCAGCTTCGAACGCTGGGTCGCCGGGAACTCGGGTATCGAGGATGGCGAGGGCCGGTGCGACGAGTTCGAGGTGACCGACTTCCTCTCGGTCAAGGAGGCTCGGCGAGCCGATCGGTTCACCCAGCTCTCGATCGCGGCCGCGCAGGAGGCGCTCTCCCAGGCCGGCTTCGAGGACGGGCTGACGATCGATCCAGAGCGGATCGGCTGCATCATCGGGACCGGAGTCGGCGGAATCGGCACGATCGAAGACGGCTACGACGTCCTGCGCGACAAGGGGGAGGGGAGCGTCTCCCCGCAGGTCGTTCCGATGATGATGTCGAACGCGAGCGCCGGCAGCCTCGCGCTTCGCTACGGGTTGAAGGGCCCGTCGCACAGCGTGGGCTCGGCGTGCGCGGCCGGCGCGGACGCGATCGGGGAGGCGGCGCGCCTGATCCGCACGGGTGAGGCCGACGCGGTCGTGACCGGCGGGGCCGAGGCGGGCCTGACCGCCCTCGCGCGGGCGGCGTTCGAGAACATGGGCGCCACCTCGTCGTCCGGCATCTCTCGCCCCTTCGACGCACGGCGCGACGGATTCGTGATGGGGGAGGGGGCCGGCGTACTCGTGCTCGAGGATGCGGAGAAGGCGGCGGAGCGTGGGCAGCCCGAGCTCGGTGAGGTGCTCGGCTTCGGTGCCACCTCCGACGCACACCACATCACGGCGCCCCAGCCGGAGGGGGCCGGCGCCTCCCGGGCGATCGAGAGGGCGCTCGAGCAGGCGGGCATCGGACCCGACGACCTGGACTACGTGAATGCTCACGGCACCTCCACGCCGCTCAACGATCGCGCGGAGACCATGGCGATCGAGAAGGCGCTCGGCGAGGCGGCCAAGCGGCTTCCGGTCTCCTCCACCAAGTCGGTGATCGGCCATCTCCTGGGCGCGGCCGGCGCGGTCGAGGCGATCGTGACCCTGCTCGCCCTCCGCGAAGGCGTGGCGCCCCCGACCGTTGGCTGGGAGGAGCGGGAGGAGGGCATGGACCTCGACTACGTCCCCGAGGCGCGCCCGTTTGAGGCGAAGAGCGGCGACGGAGCGATCGCGATCTCCAACGGCTTCGGGTTCGGGGGCCACAACGCAGTGGTGTGCCTGAGAGCCGGATGACCGACCAAGCGCGTCGCTGATCGGCGGCGTGCAGTGGGGACAGACGAGACATCGGGCGGTCGAAGCGGGAGCGTGCTGACCGGGCTGCTCGCGC
>Ga0208612_1001258_pt1 | contig 10628 bp, 10 predicted proteins | sample AntDryMetagUQ889_FD_188089 | JGI IMG/M metagenome (GOLD analysis project Ga0208612, IMG submission 188089) | Polar desert microbial communities from Antarctic Dry Valleys - UQ889 (SPAdes) | ecosystem: Environmental > Terrestrial > Soil > Desert | place: Antarctic Dry Valleys | collected 2008-12-31 | reverse complement strand
GTCCGCGTCCAACGCGCTCCAACGCGCAGGCGAGCGGGCGATCGGGCTCAACGCCTTCGCGAGCGCCGCACGGTTCTTGGAGGAGGCGCTCGAGCTCGGAGTCGCCGAGGAGGAGCGGCCACACGTTCTCTTCCGCTTCGCGGCAGCACTTCATCGCTCGGGAGACGAGCGACGGATCGAGCGCGTCGAGGAAGCGCGTGACGCGTTGATTGCGGCCGGCGACCCCGAGGTCGCGGCTGAGGCATGTGTGCTTCTTGCCGAAGCGTGGTGGGATCAGGGCCAGAACGAGCGGGGACGGGAGCAGCTCGAGCGGGCGCGCGAGCTCGTTCGCGATCGACCTCCGAGCGCGTCGGCGGCGCGAGTGCTGTGCGAGGTCTCGCGCTACGCGATGCTCGCGGACGACACGGAAGAGGCGATCCAGGCAGGGCGCGACGCGCTCGAGATCGCGGACACGCTCGGGCTAGCCGAGATCGTTCCGTCCGCCCTCATCAACATCGGGAGCGCCCGCGGGAACTCCGGTGACGAGGGCGGAATAGTGGATCTGGAGCGGGCGATCGAGATTGCGGAGGCGACCAACAACCCGGATCTAGGGCGCGCGTACAACAACCTCGCGGCGATGCAGGACAACAACGAGCGGGCGAACGAGCTCCAGCTCCGGGGGAAGGAGGCGGCTGACAGGCTCGGCAACGCTTCCGTAGCGCGGTTCATCCAAGGCCAGCTTCTGTTGGGCGCATTCGACCTCGGCCGCTGGGACGACTTCGTGCGTGAAGCCAACGAGTTCATCGCCGCCTGCGAGGCGGGATCGCCGCACTACGCAGAGGGGTACGCACGCCAGGGTCGCGCCGATGTCCGGCTGGCGCGTGACGATCCGGAGAGTGCTGCCGTGGATGCCGCGCGCGCACTCGAGCTCGCCCGCGATGTGAAGGAGCCCCAGTCGCTCCAGCCCGCACTCGCGGTCCAGATCCGCGTCGACCTCGCGTTAGGGCGGCTTGCCGAGGCGCGGCGGACGGCGCGGGAGCTCTTGTCGCTCCTCGCCAGCACAACGACACCCTTCGGAGTCATGACTCTGGCGCTCCACGCGGACACGCTCGGCGTGGCGGAGCAGCTGCCCGAAGTACTCGCCAGGTTGCCCGAACGGACTTGGACGCGCGCGGCCGCGGCTGTCGTGGAGGGCGACCTCGTCCGCGCGGCCGACATCGTAGGCGAGAGCGCGTGGCGCGTCGACGAGGCCGAGCTCCGGCTGCGGGCGGCCGAGGTGCTCGTGAAGGCCGGGAGCAGGCGCGAAGCGGATGTGCAGCTTCAGAAAGCCCTCGCGTTCTTCCGCTCGGTCAGCGCGACACGGTACATCCGCGAGGGCGAGAGGCTGCTCGCCGCGACGGCGTAGCCTGCTTCATGAACCCAGGAGCGGGACTTCGAAAGGGTCGGTGCCACGCCGGGGCGTACGTCTGCCTATCAGCAGGTGCGCATGGCCGGTCGTGTTGCAACCGGACTCACGGACAGCAGGGCGCCGCGCGTTGAGCAGGTGCCTGTGGGCGAGCGTTTCCAGTGTCGGGCGCCAGCCGCTACCCACGCTTCGGTAGGCGTGTCGTCTGTGGGCCGCGGCTCGCGCTGGCGCGTGAGCATACGATGCAGCACATGAACCGCTTTCTGCACACGATGGTTCGCATCACGGACGCGGACCGGAGCCGCCGCTTCTACGAAGCCCTCGGCTTCCGCTTCTCGCGCGATATGGACATCGTCAGAGACGGTAAGCGCGAAGCAACGAACTACTTCTTCTCCATGGGCGACCACGAGAACGTTCTCGAGCTGACCTACAACCACGACGGGCGCTCCTACGAGATGGGCACCGCGTACGGACACATCGCGATCGGCGTCGACGATCTCGACGGCACGCTCGCGACGTTGAAAGACGAGCATGCGATCGAGCCCGAGCGCCCGCCGTACCAGGTCTCAGCGGGAGGCTCCCGCATCTGTTTTGTCAAAGACCCGGACGACTACCGTGTCGAGCTCATCGAGCGCTCCCGCTAGGAATCAGAGCAGGTCTTGCGCTCTCGTGCGCTCGCGCTGAGCGTCGCCCGTCTCGGTTTCGCCGCGACCGCGACCGTCGCGATGACGTACCAGTTCGCCGCGACCGCAAATAGCGGGTTCCAGAAGGCGAACTTCTTCAGCTTCTTCACGATCCAGTCCAACCTGCTGGCGGTCGCCACGCTCTGCCTGCTCGTCGTCGTGCGTCGCGCCGAGCGAACAGCGCTCTTCGACGGGGTGCGGAGCGGCGTCGTCCTGTACATGGCGATCACCGGGATCGTCTTTGCGCTCCTCCTCTCGGGCTTGCAGGAGGAGCTCCAGACGACGATCCCGTGGGTCGACTTCGTCGTCCACAAGCTGATGCCTGTCGTCCTCGTCGTGGACTGGCTGCTCGATCCTCCGCGGCACCGGCTCCCGTTCTGGGCTGCGGCCGCCTGGCTTGTGTATCCGTTCTCCTGGTTTCTATACACGCTCGCGCGGGGCGCGTCGGTCGACTGGTACCCGTACCCGTTCGTGGACGTCGCCGAGCTGGGCTACGGCGGCGTCCTCGGGCGCGCGTCGGTGCTCCTGGTCGGGTTCGCGCTCGCTGCCCTCGCCCTGCTCGCAATCGGCAACCGTCTGAGCGTACGCCGAGTGTCCGGCTGGTTGACTCCCGCCTAGCTCCTAGGCGGCGGCGATGAGCTCGGCCGCGCGCTCGGCGATCATCACCGTCGGCCAGTTCGTATGGCCGCTCGGCAGGTGCGGCATCACCGAGGCGTCGACGATGCGGAGGCCCTCGATGCCTCGAACGCGAAGCCGAGGATCCACGACGGTTCTCGGATCCGTTCCCATCCGACAGGTCGCCACCGGGTGGTAGAGCGTCTGTGAGGTCGCGCGCAAGTGGGCGACGAGCGCCTCGTCCGTCCGGGCCTCCGCGCCCGGAAGGAGCTCCGAGGCGACGTACCCCGCGAGCGGTTCCTGCGCCAGCACCCGGCGGGCCAGGCGAAGCCCCTGGAGTAGCGTCCGCAGATCGTCCCCCCCGGGGTCCGTGAGGTAGCGAGGGTCGATCGCGGGGAGATCGAGCGGGTCCGCAGAGCGCAGCGTGACGGTGCCCGAGCTCTTCGGCTGCAGAAGCACGACGCCGAGGGTGAGGCCGTCCTCCGTCGGCTCCTTGAGCCCTTCTTCCTCGAACAGAACTGGGGCGAACAGGAGCTCGAGATCGGGAGCCGCGAGGTGCGGGCGCGTGCGCACGAAGGCTGCCGCTTCACCGACGTTCGACGTGAGCGGGCCGCGCCCGAAGAGCGCCCACATGAGGAGATTTCGGAGCGACTCCGCCGATGCGAGCGTGTCCGCGCCTTGGGTGAGGGCGAAGACGCCTCCCGCGAGGTGGTCGAGCAGGTTCGCCCCGACTCCGCTCAGCTCGCGCACGACCTCGACTCCCGCGCGTTCGAGGGGCTCACGGGGGCCGATGCCCGAGAGCTGGAGCAGGTGCGGCGTCCCGATCGCTCCGCACGACAGCACGACCTCACGCTCGGCCAGCGCCTCCTCGTCTTGGCTCGCGTCCGAGGGCAGGCGATAGGCGACTCCTCGGGCGCGCCCGCGCTCGACCAGGACGCGCGTGACGAGCGCCCCGGTGACCACGGTCAGATTGGGGCGTCGTCTCGCCGGCCGCAGGTAACCGTCCAGGACACTGAAGCGCCGTCCTCTCCGCTGCGAGACGGGCACGAATCCGACGCCGGCGTTGTCGGCGCCGTTCAAGTCGTTGTTCAGCGGTAGTCCGGCGGCATGTGCCGCGTGGACGAAGGCCTCGGTGAGCACGTGCCGGTCGCGCAGGTCCGTGCGGGGGAAGGTGGCCTGGTCGCTCCGCCGGAAGGCGCGCTCGGCTTCGGCCCACGACCACCCTGGACACCCGTCCGCCGCCCACGCGTCGTAGTCGGCGGGATGCCCGCGCAGCACCATCATCGCGTTGATCACTGCCGAGCCGCCGAGAGCACGGCCGCGCGGGAAGACGATCTCCCTGTCGTCGAGCTCGCGCTGCGGGACCGTCGAGTCCCCCCAGTCGACACCGCTGCGATAGAGCTTCGAGAAGGCTGCCGGAATACGGGTCTCGAGCTTCCTCGAGCGCGGGCCCGCCTCGATCAAGAGCACGGAGAGATCGGGGTTCTCGGTGAGCCGCGAGGCGAGGACGCAGCCGGCCGTTCCGGCCCCCGCGATCACGATGTCGTGCACGAGCCGAGAATACGGCTCCGCTCTTCGTGACCGTTTTTTCACGGAGGCGTTCCCCCTCCGTGACCGCTGTCGCCGTACGCTCGCTGCACATGTCGACTGCGCGGACAAAGGCTCGGAAAAAGGCGCCCAGCGCGGCGACGCCATGGGGAGCGGCGGAGGTCGTCGAGGAGGTGACGGTGCCCCAGCGCGCGGGCGAGAAGCGGTTCTCCGTCATCGTCCAGCTGCTGGAGACGAAGGGCGGAGAGCGCCTCATCCGCTTCGCTTACACGACCGAGGGATCGGCGAGACGCGGTCCCGTCACGATGCGGGCGCGCGACCTCGAGCGATTGCGGGCGGCGCTCGAACGTGCGCCCGTGCTCGAGGAGGCGCTCCGCTTCTAGGCGCAAGAATCCGCTCGCGGGATTCCGATACTGCGCACGAAGATCCCCGAAACCGTCCGCTTCGCGGCCGCGAATCATTCGCGGCGAGTCGCGCGCTCTCTGGCTGTCTGCTACGCCACCGCGAGGACGTGCTCGGCGGCGGCGTCGACGAATGCCGCGAGCAGAAGCGCTCCGTCGGCGGATCCGAGGAGGGGGTCCACCGCATGCTCAGGATGAGGCATGAGCCCGAGTACGTTGCCGGCCTCGTTGACGACCCCGGCGATTCGGTCGAGGGAGCCGTTCACGTCGTCCGCGTAGCGGAGCACGATCTGTCCGCGCGCTGCGAGCTGCACCAGCTGACCCTCGTCCGCGTGCCAAGCGCCCTCACCGTGCTTCACCGGAAGGACGAGCTCCTGGCCGGTCTCGCAACGGCGGGTGAAGATCGTGTCGGCACTCTCGACGCGGACCGTCGTATCGCGGCAGGCGAACTCGAGCTGTCGATTCGGACGCAGGACTCCAGGCAGGAGCCTGGCTTCGCAGAGGATCTGGAAGCCGTTGCAGATACCGAGCACCGGGCCTCCCGACGCGGCGAAGCGGCGCACGGCGTCCATCGCCGGGGCGACGCTCGCGATCGCCCCGCAGCGGAGATAGTCACCGTAGGAGAACCCTCCGGGAAGGACGACGGCCCCCGTCGCTTCCGGAAGCTCCTCGTCCTCGTGCCAGACGTACTCGGTGTGCGCACCCAGGGCTCCGAGTGCCCAGGCGGCATCTCGATCGTCGTTCGAGCCGGGGAAGACGACGACGGCGACGACCGGGCGTTCCATCACTCGCCTTCCAGGCGGATCTCGACGCTCTCGATCAAGGGGTTGGCAAGAAGCTCGGAGCACATGCGCTCGACCTGCTCTCGAGCGAGAGCCGGTTCGAGCGCAGCGAGCTCGATGTCGACGACGCGCCCGACCCGAATGCCACTCACGCCGAAACCGAGCTTCTGGAGAGAGCCTCGCACCGCCTCGCCCTGTGGATCGAGGATCCCGTCCTTCGGCCGCACCAGGACCGTGGCTCTCACGCGAGCACGATCTTCGGGTCGGCGAGATACGCGTCGAACGAGGTTCCGGTGAGCCGCTCGAAGGCCTCGATGTAGCGCGCACGGGTCCCGGCGACGACGTTCTCGGGAAGCTCGGGCCCAGGGTCGGTCTTGTCCCAGCCCGTCTCGGCGCACCAGTCCCGCGCGAACTGCTTGTCGAACGAGGGCTGCGGCTTGCCGGGCTCGTACCCGGCCAGAGGCCAGAAGCGCGACGAGTCGGGAGTCAGCGCTTCGTCGCCGAGGGTGAGGGTCCCGTCCGCTGCCACTCCGAGCTCGAACTTCGTGTCGGCCAGGATGATCCCGCGCTCCTCGGCGTGCTCGGAGGCGAATCGGTACAGGGCGAGCGAGGCGTCCTTGGCGGCGCGATAGAGATCGGCGCCGCAGAGGTCGGCCGCCCGCTCCTCGTCGATGTTCTCGTCGTGGCCTTCGCTCGCTTTCGTGGCCGGTGTGAAGATCGGAGCCGGCAATCGCTCGGAGTCGCGCAAACCTTCGGGCAGAACGTGCCCGCAGACGGCTCCCGTCTCGGTGTAGTCGCGCCAGCCCGAGCCGGTGAGGTACCCACGGACGACACATTCGATCGGCAGCATCTGGAGCTTCTTACAGACCATCGTCCGTCCGTCCTCCCTGAGCTCGAGCAGGTGATTGGGGACGATGTGCGTCGTACGCGAGAACCAGAAGGCCGAGAGCCCGGTCAGGACGCGACCCTTGTCCGGGATCGGCGTCGGCAGGATGACGTCGAAGGTCGAGATCCGGTCGCTTGCGACGAGCAGCAACCGATCGTCGTCCAGCGCGAAGATCTCGCGCACCTTGCCGCTTGCAACGTGAACTGCCTCAGGCATGGACCTCCTCCTCTCGCCTCGTAGCCTGCAGCCGCTGGAAGACGACATCCGCGTGCCGGGTGAACGCTCCGAGGTCGAAGACCTCGTCGAGGCGCACGCGCGCAGCGATGTCGGCGTCGGCACGGACGAGCGTGCGAAAGTCGAGGCCATCATCCCACGCGCGCATCGCATGCAGCTGGACGGCGCGATAGGCGGTGTCGCGGTCGAGGCCCGACTCGACGAGGGCCAGCAGGAGCCGCTGGCTGAAGTACAGCCCTCCGGTGGCTTCGAGATTCGCGCGCATCCGCTCCGGACGGACGACGAGCCCCTCGATGAGCCAGGCGAAGCGGTCGAGCATGTAGTCGACGGCGAGAAACGCATCAGGAAGGACGACGCGCTCGGCCGACGAGTGGGAGATGTCCCGCTCGTGCCAGAGGGCGACGTTCTCCAACCCCACTACGGCATAGCCTCGTACGAGCCGGGCGAGCCCGCAGATCCGCTCCGCCACGATCGGATTCCGCTTGTGCGGCATGGCGGAAGAGCCCTTCTGGCCACGGACGAACGGCTCCTCCACCTCACGCACCTCGGTACGCGCAAGGTGCCGGATCTCGAGCGCGAAGCGGTCGAGGGACGAGGCGAGGAGCGCGAGCGCCGAGAGGAGCTCCGCGTGGCGGTCGCGCTGCAGGATCTGCGTCGAGCTCGGCGCCGGCTCTAGCCCCAGGCTCTCGCACGCAAGTCGCTCCACCTCTGGCGAAGTCGCCGAGTACGTGCCGACCGCGCCGCTCAACTTCCCGACGCGCATGCCCTCGAGAGCGCTGTCCACGCGCCGCCGGTCGCGAGCGAGTTGAAACGCCCACCCGGCAAGCTTCAGGCCGAAGGTCATCGGCTCGGCATGCACACCGTGCGTTCGCCCGATCGTCAACGTGTCGCGATGCTCCTCTGCCCGTTGGACGACCGCCGACCGGGCGCGGTCGATCCCCGCGAGAACGAGCGCGCCGGCGTCCCGGATGGTGAGCGCCAGCGCAGTGTCGAGGACGTCCGACGAGGTGAGCCCGTAGTGGAACCAGCGTCCGGCCGGCCCGAGGTCTGCGGCGACCGCATCCACGAATGCGGCGACGTCGTGGTTCGTGGTCCGTTCGATCTCGGCGACTCGCTCCGGGGTCGGAGCCGTCGCGCGAGCGCGGATCTCCCTGGCGGTGTCCCGCGGAAGCGTGCCCACCTGCTCCCAGGCGTCGAGTGCAGCGAGCTCGACCGCGAGCCATCCCTCGAGCTTCGCCTCCTCCGACCAGATGCGCGTCATCGCGGGTCGGGAGTAGCGGCGGATCACCGAGGCGATTGTAGTGGTCTCTCGGGGAGACACGGCCGTGCCCCGAACGATTCCGGAGAGACGGCCAGACGCGCGAAATGTTCCCCTCTTGGCACGGAGCGGGGCGCTACGCCGGGTGCAGCGAGACCGTTTTTCCCTCGGCCGCGGCGAGCGCGATGTCTTCTCGCCGGCGTGCTCCGTCGAACGCGATCAGATCGGCTGCGCCGTACGCGGCAGCACGCGCTCCGGCCACCGTCTCGCCGATCCCCGTCACGTTCAGGATGCGACCTCCGTTCGTCACCAGCCGGTCACCGTGCAGGGCGGTCCCAGCGTGGAAGACGAGTGCACCGGCGGCTTCCGCCTTCTCCACCCCGGTGATCGCCGAGCCGCGATCCGACCCGGCCGGGTATGTCGTCGCCGCCAGCACCACCGTCACGGCAGCGCCTGGCGACGTCTCGAGCACGACACCGGCGAGCTCACCGGCGGCCGCCGCTGCGAGCGCCTCGAGAAGATCTCCTTGGAGAAGCGGGACGACCGACTGCGTTTCGGGATCGCCGAACCGGCAGTTGAACTCGAGCACTCGCGGGCCCTCCGGCGTGAGCATCAGCCCGGCGAAGAGCAGCCCCACGAACGGCGTACCCCGACGCTGGAGCTCAGTCAGCACCGGCCGGTGAACGAGCTCGAGCAGCTCCGTCGCCGCCTCGATCTCGAGCCCCGGGACCGGGGCGAACGAGCCCATCCCACCCGTGTTCGGCCCCTCGTCGGCCTCGTAGGCCCGCTTGAAATCCTGCGCCGGAACGAGCGGGATCGCAGCGGACCCGTCGCAGATCGCAAACAGCGAGACCTCCGGGCCTTCGAGCAACTCCTCGACGATGAAACTGCCACCGAGCGCCGTCACCGCCTTCAACGCGTCGTCGAGCTCGGCGTCGGACCTGCACACGTGGACACCCTTGCCCGCGGCAAGACCATCGGCCTTCACGACGCAGGGCGGCCTGGCAACCGCGAGCTGCGCCGCCGTAGGAACACCGGCGGCTGCCAGCACGTCCTTGGCGAAGGCCTTCGACCCCTCGATCGCCGCTGCGGCTGCACTCGGCCCGAAGACCGCGATACCCGCGGGACGAAGGACGTCGGCGACCCCGGCGACGAGCGGCGCCTCCGGCCCGATCACCACCAGATCGATGTCGAAAGCATGGGCAAGTGCGAGAAGGCCCTCAGAGTCCTCGGCGCGAATCGGATGGCATTCGGCGAGACGCGCGATGCCCGGGCTCCCCGGGGCCGCATGGAGATCGGTCAGGGACGGAGCCTGCGCGAGCTTCCAGGCGAGCGCGTGCTCACGCCCGCCCGAACCGACCAGGAGAGCCCGCATCGGACGAGTCTAGATGCGTGATCGGGAATTGACGCGCAGCCGGGGCGGTCACGACGAAGTTGGGCGACGCACTCGCTCGTCGTGCAGGCTGGTAAGCCTGGACGGCGAGGGAGGGTGGCGATCCGGCGCAGCGTCGTGGCCGTCATCCGGCCCGCCGTGAATCCCCGGTCGAGCATCTAACGCGTGGCGGTAGTTGCAGCGCGTAGCTGCTTCAAGCGCCGCTTGACGTCGACGGCGTTCGGGTCGTCGGGCTCGAGGTCGAGGAACTTCTCGTACGCAGTGACAGCTGTGGTGACGTCGCTGGCGGATTCGGCAGTCTGGGCGAGCTCGAGCTGGTACAGGGCGTTGCGAGGCTCCGCCGCCGCGCGTCGTTTGTATGCGTCGACCGCCTGAGCCGCAGATTGCTGCGCGACACCGAGCTCGGTTTGGACAATCGTCGAGAGCTGGCTGTCGACCGCGCTCGAGATCGGATCGGGCTCGAGCGGTCTGCCGCCGAGCTGCGTGATGCTGGCGATGCTCGCGCCCGGAGCGAGGTACGCCGCACGGACATTGGCCACCTGCGCGCGCTGCTGCGCCTCCTCGACCTTGATGAGATAGAGGCTCGCGAGATCGACGAGCGCGGCGGCGTTCTTCGGCTTCAGCGAGACGAAGCTCTCGAGCGCCTCGATCGCGTCGTCCGTGTTGCGCTCGGCCTGGTGCGCTGTCGCGAGATCGCGGAACGCTGCCGCATCGCGGGGGTTCTCCGAGACCCGCTCCTCGGCGTCGTCGATCGACGGGACACCCGAGCTGCCGGCGCCGCCGCGGAAGACGTCTCCGATGCCGACTCCCCCTGCGCCGACGCCGAAGCCCACGAAGCCCAGCCCGAAGACGAGCGCGAGGAACAGGAACATCCACTTCGCGTTCCGCCGCAGCTTGGGGAAGAACATGTCGTCCTCGACTACGACAGCCTGGCGTCGTGCAGGAGGAGCCGGCCGCGCGCGCTCCGCGCGACGTCGATCAGCTCGAGCCATGTCTCCCCTCCTTTCTCGTAGCGGGTCTCGCCGGAGACGAGAGTAGCGAGGACGCCTTCGGGCGAGCCTCCGAGTACCGTCGCCGTAACGGGATCTTCCCAGGGTAGATGCGGTGTGGTCGCGAGCGAGAGAACCGTGAGATCGGCCCATTTGCCAGGTGCCAGAGATCCGATCTCGGCGTCCAATCCGAGGGCGCGCGCCCCACCGAGAGTCGCGAGCTCGAGAGCATCCGCGGCAGAGAGAGCATCCGGTCGCCGCTCTCGAGCTCTGGCGCCGATGATCGCCGCGCGCATCTCGTCGAACATGTCGAACGACGGTGTCGAAGCCGGGCTGTCGGTCGCGATCGAGACGCGGACGCCGGCGTCGAGCAAGTCGCGGAGCGGCGCGACGCCGCAGCCGAGGTACCCGTTCGAGCGAGGGCAGTGCGCGACGGCCACGTCGTTGGCAGCGAG
>Ga0208612_1001257_pt1 | contig 10639 bp, 10 predicted proteins | sample AntDryMetagUQ889_FD_188089 | JGI IMG/M metagenome (GOLD analysis project Ga0208612, IMG submission 188089) | Polar desert microbial communities from Antarctic Dry Valleys - UQ889 (SPAdes) | ecosystem: Environmental > Terrestrial > Soil > Desert | place: Antarctic Dry Valleys | collected 2008-12-31 | reverse complement strand
CCCAACCGGCGGGATCGGCGTCGCAGCGGGCGGGGGGAGAACGACGTGCTGGAGCGGCCGCTTCACCGGGCGCTGGCGTGCCTTGCGCGACGCGGCCTTTCCTGCTCGACGTGCCATCGGTTCCCCTTCGTTGATGGGTTCGCTGGGCGGGCACGCGGCCTGGCCGCCGTGCTCACCGGAGCGCCTATCATACCGCCGCTCGATGCCTGATTTCGATCGGCTGCTGGCCGAAAACCTCGCTGTCGCCTTCGGCCTGTTCGCCGCGCTGGTCGCGGTCCTCGGGCTGCTGATCCTCATCCAGTCCATGCGCCTGCGGCGGGCGGTGCGCGGCTACCGCGATCTCGTGCGCGACGACCGCACCGAGGGCGGCGGATCCCTCCACGAGCTGCTGGCGGCCCATGCCGACCAGATTGCGAAGGCCGGCTCGCGCATGACCGAGATGGAGGAGCTGCACGAGATCCTCATCCGCCGCACCGAGCGCAGTGTGCAGCACGTCGGCCTCGTCCGATTCAACCCGTTCGAGGACACCGGCTCAGACCAGAGCTTCGTCATCGCCCTCCTGGATGCAGCGCATGACGGGGTCGTAATGAGCAGCCTTCACGGCCGCGGAACGACCCGCGTGTTCGCCAAGCCGATAACGGCCGGCACGTCCCCGCACCAGCTGTCGGACGAGGAGGCCGAGGCGATCCGGATCGCCCTCGAGGACAAGAAGGCGCGTTGAGCACGGAGCCGATTGGTGCGATCGATCCCGAGCAGCGCCGCGTTGCCGAGCGGCTGGCGCTCCAGGCGCTGCGCCGGTTTCATCGCGAGCAGCCGCTGGCGGCGGACCTGCGCATGGACGCGCTCGTGACGCGGGTCCGCGCGCTGGCGGCGAAGTCCCGTCCGAGCGGTCACCGCGGCGCGGGGGCTCTCATCCTGGCCGATCCGGAGCTGCGGCGGGTCATCGATGACCTGGCCGCGGACGGCCGCCTGCTCCGCAGGGGGCGCCGGTTGAGGCTCCCCGAGGCCGAGCCCGGGCTCGACCCGGAAATGGCGGAGAGGGTCGAGACGCTGCTGACCGGCCTCCGGGCGGCCGGTGCCACTCCGCCGCGGGTGGACGGCATCGCGGCCCGCCTCGGGATCCCGCCCAACGTCGTGGACCAGCTGCGAGCCAGCGGCACGCTGGTCCAGGTCGCGCCCGGCATCGACTATCCCGCGGACGTCTGGGCTGCGCTCCGCTCCCGCGTCGAGGAGATGTCGGGCGCCATGAACGTCGCGCGGCTACGCGACGAGTTGCGGACGAGCCGGCGGCACGCAGAAGCAATCCTGGCCGCGGTCGGGGCGCGTCCCGGCCGCCCGAGGGCACGTCGCGTGAGGCGCACGTAGCCGGGCCGGCGGGACTAGTCCCCCTGCTCCACCTCGTACAGGGTGTGTGCCTCGAGCCCGTGCGCCTCGCGGTGCACGCGCGCCGCGGTCTCCTTGTCCGGTGAGTCGACCAGGCAGAAGACCTTGCCCTCGCTCTCGTTCACCCAGTACGACTTGTAGTTGACGCCGTACTTGCCTTGGATCTTGACATCGGCCTCGTGCGCGCCGGCGACGTCCTGGGCCTTGACGCCGGGAATGTCGTGAACGTCCATGTAGGTGGGCATCTGGGTGCCTCGTACGGATATGCGCGCTGATCCTCGCACGAGCGGTCAACCCCGGCCTGAGCGAATACGACACGAGAGCTGTCCGGTAAGCAGCCGATAACGGCGTGGTGAACCCGCCAACGGCTACCATCGAGATCGTGCCACCGGTTGCGCCGTCGCCGAACCAGGTTCCCATTTTCGAGGAGCTCGTTCCGGCGCCCCGGCCGCGTCGCCCGCACCTGCGCATCCAGCCGCCGCTGCTCGCCGACCTCACCGCGCGGCAGCGGAAGGCGGTCACGCACGGGGACGGTCCGCTGCTCATCGTGGCGGGGGCGGGGACCGGCAAGACCACGGTCATCACGCGTCGCGTCGCGTGGCTCATCGCGGAAAAGCGCGCCCGACCGTCAGAGATCCTGGCGCTGACGTTCACCGAGCGCGCCGCGGCCGAGATGACCGAGCGCGTCGATCGGCTCGTGCCGTACGGCCACAATGATGCCGAGATCAGCACCTTCCACGCATTCGGCGACCGCCTGCTGCGCGACCACGCGCTCGAGGCGGGGCTGTCGGATCGGTCAACCGTGCTCTCGCGTGCCGAGCAGGTGATCCTGCTGCGCGAGCACCTGTTCGACCTGCCGCTGGACCGATACCGCCCGCTCGGCAACCCCACCCGCTTCCTCCAGGCGCTCGTCACCCTCATCAGCCGCCTGCGTGACGAGGACGTGCCGCCCGCCGCCTACCTGGCGGCCGCCGAGCGGCTGGCCGAGGGCGCGGCCGATGCGCCCGACGATGCGGCGCTCGCCGAGGACGCGGCGCGTCACCGGGAGCTGGCCGCGGCCTACGCGGCGTATGAGCGGCTCATGCGCGTTACGGACCGCATCGACTTCGGGGACCAGGTGACCCTCGCGCTCAAGCTGTTGCGGGAGCATCCCGCGGTACTGGCGGCCGAGCGTGGGCGCTATCGGTACATCTTGGTCGACGAGTTCCAGGACACCAACCACGCCCAGTTCGAGATGGTGCGGCTGCTCGCCGAGGAGCACGGCAACGTCACCGTGGTCGGCGACGACGACCAGAGCATCTACCGCTTCCGCGGCGCCGCGCTCGGCAACATCCTGGGCTTCCGCTCCGCCTATCCGAAGGCCGAAAGCGTGGTCCTCGTCGACAGCTACCGCAGCCGGCAGCCCATCCTCGACGCCGCGTATAGGCTCATCCGCCACAACGACCCGGACCGCCTCGAGGTCCGCGAGGGGCTCGACAAGCGGCTGCGCGCCCGCACGAAATTCGCCAGGCCGGAGGCGCCCACGGGGCCGATCGAGCTCGTGAGCTACGCGACCGGGTCGGATGAGGCCGATGCGATCGCCGACCGCATCGCTGCCTCCATCCGCAGCGGCCGGCGACCGGGAGAGCACGCCGTGCTCGTTCGCGGCAACCGCGACGCGGATCCGTACATCCGCGCATTGAACATGGCGCGCATCCCGTGGCGCTTCAGCGGCACTGCGGGGCTCTATCGGCAGCCCGAGGTGCGGGTCCTCATCAGCTTCCTGCGTGCGGTCAACGACCCCGACGACTCGGTCAGCCTCTACGACCTCGCCACCAGCGAGATATTCGGCCTGTCGCCGGCCGACGTGACGCTGGCGCTCAACCGCGCGCGTCGCCGCCGCAGCAGCCTCGCCGCCGCGCTGCGCGATGCGGCCGAGCACCCCGAGGAGTCGCCGTTCGGCCTCCGCGCGCTCGAGGTCGTCCAGCACCTGCTTGCCAGCGTCGAGGCGCATCGGTCGCTGAGCACCGAGCGCAGCTGCGGCGAGCTCCTCTACCACTTCATCTCGGGCTCCGGCTGGCTGGCGCGGCTGGCGCAGGAGGCTCGCGAGACTGGCGACGAGCGGCTGGCCAACGTGGCGCGCTTCTTCGAGATCGTGCGGCGGCAGGGGAGCCTGCTGCGGGACGACCGGCTGCCGTTCCTGGTGGCGCAGCTCGACACGCTGATGGAGACCGGGGACGATCCCTCCACCGCCGACGCGGGGCCGGAGGAAGGGGAGGCGGTCCACATCCTCACGTACCACAAGGCCAAGGGCCTCGAGTTCGACGTGGTCCACATGGTCGGCCTCGTCGCCGACCGTTTCCCCGGGCGCGAGCGACGTGACACGTTCGAGCCGCTGCCCGAGCTCCTCTCGGACGACACCACGACCGGCGGCCAGCACGTCGCCGAGGAGCGGCGGCTGTTCTACGTGGGCATGACGCGTGCGCGCGAGCAGCTGGTCCTGAGCTGGGCGCAGGACTACGGCGGCCGTCGCTCGCGGGCCATCAGCCAGTTCGTCGCCGAGGCACTCGACCTTCCGCCGGCGACCCCGGTCGAGACGGTCCGTCCCGCCCTCCTCGAGCGCCTCGCCCGCCACGAGGCGTCGCCGCGGCAGCCGGCACCGGTCGCGCCGCGCCCGGTCGTCGGGGACCGGCCCCTCGTCCTGAGCTACGGGCAGGTCCACGACTACCTCGAGTGCCCTGCCAAGTACCGGTACGGGCACGTCGTCCGCATTCCCACTCCGCCGTCGCACCCAATGGTCTACGGCCGGGCGCTCCACGCCGCCGTCCAGGCCTACCACCGTCGCCAGATGGCGGGAAAGCCGATGGCGCTCGACGAACTGCGCGCGGCACTGGACGCGAACTGGGAGTCGGTCGGCTTCCTCACGCGCGAGCACGAGGAGGCTCGACGGGCCGCGGCGCACGAGGTCATCGGCCGCTTCTGGGAGGAGCAGCAGCGGGACCCCGCACGCCCGACCGCCGTGGAGCAGGACTTCGTGGTCGCCTTCGGCCGGGACCGGCTGCGCGGCCGCTACGACCGCGTCGACCGCGACGAGGCGGGTCGCGTCGTCATCACCGATTACAAGTCGAGCGACGTCCGCGATCTGGCGACCGCGAACCGGCGCGCGCGGGAGTCGCTCCAGCTGTCGATGTACGCGCTCGCCCACGAGGCCCAGACCGGGTCGCTCCCCGACGAGCTCGCGCTCCACTTCCTCGAGTCGGGCATCGTCGGGCGCACCGAGCCGAGCGAGAAGCGCCTCGCCGGGGCGCAGGAGAAGCTGACCGTCGCCGCGGACGGAATCCGGGAGGGGCGCTTCGCGGCCACGCCCAACGCGATGCGCTGCGGGTACTGTCCGTTCCGTGAGATCTGCCCCGACGCGGCGCGGTGACCGGACGCCATCGGCTCATTGCCGGGGGCCTCATCCTGCTCGGCGTCGCGATGGCCGCTGGCCTCGTCGCGTTCGCGAGCGTAGCGTGCCCGGTCGATACGGAGGCGCAGCCGTGCCCGCGGGCGGGGAGCAACCTCGCGATCGGCGTGCTGATGGCGGTCGCGGCCGTGGCGCTGCTCGTCACGCCCTTCGCGTTTCTGGCGGAGGTCCTGGCGCGGAGACGGATCGTGTTTCGCGGTGCCTGGCGGCGGGCCGCGCGCCGCGGCGCGCTGGCCGGGCTGGTGGTGGGTGCCTTCGCCGGGCTGCGCCTCGCCGGTACGATGAGCGTGCCGATCGCCCTGTTCGTGCTGACGGTCGGCGCCGCGGCCGAGTGGCTGGCCATACAGCGTGACCCCGTGGAGGTGACTCGATGAAGGTAACGAGATCGGCCGATCCCGCGCTCGAGACTGCGGTGGAGGCCATCCTGCCCGAGGCGCTCGAGCTGTCGCATCGCGTGCACGCCGCTCCGGAGATCGCCTTCGAGGAGCGGCAGGCGGCGCGCTGGACCGGGGAGCTGCTCGCGAGCCACGGGTTCGAGGTCACGGCTCCGGCGGCCGGCCTCGAAACCGCCCTCGTCGCGCGCTGGCGGGGCGAGCGACCCGGCCCGGTGATCGCGCTCGCCGGCGAGTACGACGCGCTCCCCGACGTCGGCCACGGCTGCGGGCACAACCTCATGTGCTCGTCGAGCGCCGGCGCCGCCGTGGCCGCAGCCAGCATCCTGGGCCGCGACTTCGGGGGCGAAGTGCGCTTCATCGGCACTCCCGCCGAGGAGGCCGGCAACGGGAAGGTGCGCATGCTCGCCGCAGGCGCGTTCGACGACGTCGACGCATGCCTCCAGATTCACCCCTCGGATCGGACCAACTCGGAGATCGCGTGCCTCGCCGTCACCGAGGTCGGCGTCACCTTCCGCGGCAAGCTGGCGCACGCCAGCGCCGACCCCTGGCTCGGGAAGAACGCGCTCGACGCGATCGTCCTGCTCTACACCATGGTCGCCCAGTGGCGGCAGCATCTGAAGCCCGGCGAGCGCGTGCACGGGATCATCACGCACGGCGGAGCGGCGCCGAACATCGTCCCGGACCTCACCACCGGACGCTGGTACATCCGCACGCCGGTGGACGATGACCTCGAGCCGATGATCGACCGCTTCCGCCAGATGGCCGATGCGGCCGCCGCCGCGACGGGATGCAGCGCCGAGCTCACCGAGGATCCGGCGAACCGGTGTCGGACGATGGTCAACAACGCAACGCTCCTCGCGATCTGGCGAGAGCAGCTGGCCGCCGCGGGCTGGGAGGACGGTCCGATGGACCCGAACACCGGCAGCACGGACATGACGAACGTGAGCCACGCGGTTCCGACGATCCATCCGATGATGGCCATAGCGCCGGAGGGGACGCCCGGCCACTCGCGAGAGTTCGCGGCCCACGCCGGCGGCGAGGGCGGCGACCGCATGCTGCCGGTGGCCATCCGCGTGCTCGCCGCGTCGGCCGTCGAGCTCCTGCGGGATCCGGGGCGGATCGATGAGGCGTGGTCCGAGCTGCGGGCGGGGGGCGGAGGCGGGGGCAGGAGCGCACCAGCTGAGTGACATTCTGGCCGGCCATGCGGCCGATGAGCGGCTCCTGGCGGAGGTATACGACCTCGAGCACGACGACTTCACCGAGGACGTCGTCTTCTACCGTGAGTGGGCGAGCCGCCAGCCGGGCGACGTGGTGGACCTCGGCTGCGGATCCGGCCGGCTGTTCCGATCGTTCCTCGACGGGGGCGCGCGCCGCATCCTCGGAATCGATGGCTCGGCCGCACTCCTCGAGCGCGCCCGCGCGCGGGTGGCCGGCGATCCCGTCCTGCATACGGCGCACGCCGAGGGGCGCATCGAGCTCGAGCTCGGCGACGTGGTCACCGTCGCGCGGCCGGAGCGCTTTGCGCTGGTGGTCCTCGCCGGGGTGCTCTCGCATCTCGACGGGGCGTCGGCGGGACGGCGTGCTCTCGCAGCGGCGCGGGATCTGCTGGCGCCTGGTGGGGCGCTGATCGTGGACGTGGTCGGTCCGGGGGGCCTGCCCACGCGGGATCTGCCGCTGAGCGTGGACTGGGATCGGGCGATGGATGGACGCCGCGTCGTGCGCAGCAGCCGGATCGAGCGGCGGCCGGCGCCGGACGGCCTGCGCGTCAGGTACGAGACGCTCACCGACCTCCAGGAGGCCGATGGTACGATAGCGCGGCTTTCGGCCAGATTCCGGCTCTGGTATCCATCACCGGCGGCGCTGTTCAGCCTCGCCAGTGAGGTGGAGCTCGAGGTCGAGGCGACTTTCGGATCGTACGACCTGGACCCGCTCGACGAGGTCAGCGACCGCTGCATTGCCGTGATGCGACGCGCGACGGCCACTCCGGGAAGGGGGTGAGATGGCAGGCCAACAGATCCGACTCATGGTCGTCGAGGACGTTCCGCAGGTCGCGTCGCACGTCCGCTCCCTGCTCCAGTCCCAGACGCAGATCAAGATGCTCGAGGTCGTGACCTCCGGCGACATGGCGCTGGGCAGCGTCGCCGAGATGAAGCCGGACGTCGTCATCGTCGATGCGCTGCTCCAGGGTCGGGTGGGAGGCTCGGAGGTGGCGCAGCAGATCCGCAGCGCCGAGCCGCAGGTCGGGCTCATCATGCTCACCGTCCCCCAGAACCCGGTGGCCGAGAACCCCGACAGGGGCGTCGACGCAGTGCTGAAGATGCCCTTCACCGGCTTCGACCTCACCACGCTGGTTCGCAAGGTGGGCGAGAGCCGCGCCATCGAGACCGCGGGCAGCGGATGCCTGCTCGTGACCCTCTTCTCCCCGAAGGGTGGCGTCGGCCGCACCACGCTCGCCTACAACATCGCCGTGTCGCTCGGCCAGCAGCACCGCGTCTGCCTGTTCGACGGCTCGATGCAGTTCAGCGACCTGCGCGGCCTCATCGGCGCCCCGCCCGCCGCACCCTCGATCCTCGACCTGCCGACGGATCGGCTCCGCGAGCAGGACCTGACCGACGTCACCTGGCGCGATCCATCGGGGATCGACATCCTCCTCGCGCCGCCGCGTGTCGAGATGGCCGAGATGGTCACCACCAGCGACATCGACAAGGCCCTCTCGCTCCTGCGCCAGCTGTACGACTTCGTGATCATCGACACGCGTGCAGCGCTCAGCGACGACGTGCTCACCTTCCTCGACTCCGCCGATCTCGTCCTCCAGGTGCTCACCTTCGAGATGATGTCCATTCGCAGCGTGGCGATGGCCGGCGAGACCTTCGCCGCCATCGGCTATCCGCCCTCGAAGATCGTCACCATCCTCAACCGGTCCGATGCATCCGCGGGCTTCGACAAGGCGTACATCGAGGAGATCATCAAGAGCCCGATCCACTTCGAGGTGGTCTCGGACGGGCGCCTGGTGCTCAACGCCAACAACGAGGGACGCCCCTTCGTCATCTCCAATCCCGAAACGCCCATCGCGCAGGGCGTGCGCCGCATCGCCGATGCGCTCACGGCCCACGCGCGCGAGCGGGCTCCCGTCCTCGCGCGCAGCTGACGCGCGTGACACATTCGTCCGACCCCCGACCCATCGGCATCTTCGATTCGGGCGTCGGCGGCCTGACCGTGCTCTCGGAGATCCATCGCCGCCTGCCCGGCGAGCCGACCGTGTACCTCGGGGACAACGGCCGCACCCCGTATGGGCCCCGTCCCGCGGACGAGGTGCGCCGCTTCACGCTCGAGGCCGTTGACTGGCTCCTGGCGCAGGACGTCAAGCTGCTGGTCCTCGCCTGCAACACCGCCACGGCACGGGCCCTCGATGCGGTGCGTGACCGCGCGCCGCTGCCGGTGATCGGCGTCATCCGTCCCGGTGCGGTGAGCGCGGCCGCGGCCACGCGGAGCGGGGGAGTGGCGGTCATCGCCACAGCCGGCACCGTCGAATCGGGTGCCTATCCCGACGCCATCGCCGAGGCGCAGGCGTCCACGCGGGTCGCGCAGCTCGCCTGCCCGGAGCTGGTGCCCATGGTCGAAGCAGGCGTTCTGGACGGGCTGCGCGCCGAATCGGTGCTGCGCGCCTACCTCGAGCCGCTGCTGGCGGCGAATCCCGACACCGATACGCTCCTGCTCGGCTGCACCCACTACCCGCTGCTGCGCCCGACCATCGAGCGGGTGGTGGGTCCGGGCGTGGCCGTGGTGGACTCCGCCTTCACCACCGCGCTGGCGGTCGAGGACCTCCTCGACGCGCTCGGCGCACGGGCACCCGCGGGCGAAGCACCAGCGCACCGCGTGGCGACCACCGGAAACGTGGCGGCCTTCGTGGCGGTGGCCGAGCGCCTCTTCGGCGGTCGCCTCCCGGCCGTGGAGCCGGTGAGCATCGAGCCGGTGGCCGCCCTTCCCCTAGACTGAGCCCCATGTCACGAAACAGCGGCCGCCTCGGCGCCGGAATCGTGGTCGGCGGGCTGCTGGCGCTCGGGGCGAGTGTGGCGTCCCGCGAGATCATGCGGCGCGCCGGCACGCGGCTCATCGACTGGGAGACCGTGCGCGACATCGCCCATCGGCGGCTCGGCGACGCGGCGGCGCCCATCCCGGCGAAGCAGCGCGCGGAGGCGGAGGCCTTCTATCGCGAGACCTTGCTGCGCATCGAGCCCACCGTGGCGGAGGAGATCGGCTCGGCGCTGCCCGCCGCGCTGGAGACCCCTGCGGTGGTTGACCGTGCCCAGTGGGTGGACCTGAACCTCGCAACGTTCCGGACGCTTTTCGACCGAATCGAGCGGGCGCTGCTCGAGTCGCAGCGAGGCCCCGACACCGCCGGGCGCGCCCTGTCGCGCTGGGTGAACCGCAGCGTCGGCAACCAGCAGCTCGGGTTCATGCTCGCCTTTTTGGGGCGCAAGGTGCTGGGCCAGTACGACGTCAGCCTGCTGGCCGCCGGGCCGACGCGCGGCCGGCTCAACTTCGTGGAGCAGAACATCGTGGCCTCGGCCACCGCGCTGGGCGTGCCTCGGGACGACTTCCGGACCTTCATCGCCCTCCACGAGGTGACGCACGCCTTCGAGTTCGAGGCGCACCCGTGGCTGCGCCCGTACTTCGCGAACCTCGTGGCCGAGACCGTCGAGCAGCTCGCCAGCGACACCGGCGGCATCGCCGGTCGATTGCGCGACGCGATCGGCGGGGGAGAGGGGCACTGGCTCGAGCGGATCATGACGCCGCGCCAGCGCGACACCTTCCAGCGCACCCAGGCGCTCATGTCGGTGCTGGAGGGCTACTCGAACCACGTGATGAACGCCGCGGGAGCGCGAATCCTGCCGAACTTCGACGAGCTTCACGACAAGTTCGAGCGGCGCGGCGACCGTCGCAGTGGGGTTGAGCGGGCGATCATGCGCCTCACCGGGCTCGACCTGAAGATGGAGCAGTACGCTGCGGGAGAGCGCTTCGCCGATGCGGTCATCGCCCAGCGCGGTCGCGACTTCCTCAACCGGGTGTGGAGTGGGCCGGAGATGCTCCCCACGCTCGACGAGATCCGCAGCGCCGACGCGTGGATCGCCCGCCTGGACGGAGGCGCAGCCTGAGCGAGGAGCCGGCCCTCACCGTCCTCGCCAGCCCCATTCTCGGTGCTCCGCTGTCCCGCGAGCTGCTCGCCCGCATCGAGGCCGTCGAGGGCGTCCAGTGCGTGCGCATCGCTCGGGACGGGCGCATCCACGGCGAGCAGGACGAGACGACGGTCTTCGGCGAGGCGGAGGTGCTCCTGCTGGGCGCCGTTCCGGCCTCGGTCCTGGACCACCTCGTGTCGCGCGCGCCACGTCTCCGCTGGATCCACTCCGCGTCCGCC
>Ga0208612_1001256_pt1 | contig 10646 bp, 10 predicted proteins | sample AntDryMetagUQ889_FD_188089 | JGI IMG/M metagenome (GOLD analysis project Ga0208612, IMG submission 188089) | Polar desert microbial communities from Antarctic Dry Valleys - UQ889 (SPAdes) | ecosystem: Environmental > Terrestrial > Soil > Desert | place: Antarctic Dry Valleys | collected 2008-12-31 | reverse complement strand
GAGGGGAGGCGGCTGGCCGGGGCCGTGAGCGCAGCCGCCTACCTCGACGCGGCCCCCCGCGCGTTCGAGCGGGTCCACTTCACGGGCGCGCTCGAGCACGGCGACCTCCCGGACCTGCTCGGCGCCTGCTCCGCCCAGGTCGTGCCGAGCACCTTCCCGGAGGCGTTCGGGATGGTGGCGGCGGAGGCCGCGTGTTGCGGCGTGCTTCCGATCTCGGCGGCGCACTCCGGTCTCGCAGAGGTCACGGCCACGCTCGCGCCCGCCGTCGAGGCGGACCTACGGTCGCTGCTCGCGTTCGAGGTGAACGACGAGGCGGTCGACGCGATCGCCGACCGTCTCCTCGGCTGGCTCGGTGCCCCCGAAGCGCGGCGGGGGCGGGCGGCGGCGGCGCTGTCGGAGACCGCCCGCGGCAGGTACGGCTGGGACCGAGTGGCCGACGGCGTGATCGCCGCGGCCACCGGGCGGATCGACGAGCTGCCGGCCCCCGGAGGAGCCTCGTGACCGCGGCCCGACGCCACCTGAGCGGATAGTCTTCCCGCGCCTTGCGCGGCTTCGGCACACCGCTCACCGCTCGCTTCCCGGGGATCGGGCGTCCTCGCGGCTCCTCGCCGCTGCGGCGTGCCGCGGTGGCCGGCCTGGCGTCCCTCTGCCTGGCGGCCGCCGTCAGCGCCTGCGGCCAGGAGCAGGAGGACCTCGTGAACGGCAAGCAGTTGTTCGTCGAGCAGTGCGGCACCTGTCACGCTCTGGAGCGCGCCGGGACGTCCTCGACGCAGGGGCCGAACCTCGACGACGCGTTCGGCCCCGCCCGCGGCGACGGCCTCGGGGAGGAGACCGTGCAGGGCGTCGTCCAGCGCCAGATCTCGAACGTCAGGCGCGGGAGCATCATGCCCGAGGATCTCGTGAGCGGCGCGGACGCGCGCGATGTGGCCGCCTACGTGGCCACGGTCGCGGGCATTCCGGGCGAGGATACGGGCGCGCTGGCCGCCGCGGGCCTCGCGGGCGCCGAGGAGCCGGAGCAGATCTTCACCGCCGGCGGCTGCGGCGGCTGCCACACCTTCGCCCCGGCGGGCACCGACGCCACGATCGGCCCGAGCCTCGACGAGCTTGCCGCGGCGGCCGACCAGCGCGTCTCGGGGACCGACGGCGAGGAATACACCGAGGCCGCGATCGTGGCGCCCGACGAGTTCGTCGTCCAGGGCTTCCAGGCGGGCACGATGCCCGACAACTACGGCGACCAGCTCGATCCGAAGCAACTTCAGACGCTGGTCGATTACCTTCTGAATCCGGAGGGGTAGGCAGGACTCTCGTTCTTCGCTGGGAGGCCGACCCGGACTGCTTCACTGGCGACATGGCGACCATTTCTCAAGAGGAGCTGCGCGACGAGGTCGCTGACGTGCTCCGCCGCGTCGATGCCGGCGAGGAGTTCACGATCACCGTGGCCGGCAGGCCGGTCGCCCAGCTCGGTCCGAGCGCCAAGCGGCGCTGGGTGAGCGGTCCCGCGCTCGCGAGCGTCTTCGAGACCCCGGCGCCGGAGACCCTCCGCAACGACCTCGAGCGCTTTCCAGCAGGTCGTGACTACCCCCGCGGCTTCAAAAGAGTGTCGTGAATCCGTCCTTTCAGCCGGACCGAGAGCGGCGTTCTCCTTCTCGCAGAAACGGGAGCCACAGAGCGACGCACCCCGGCCGCCTACTCGCTGCAAGACCTCGTCGCGTCGTAGACCTCGCTCGCCGGTCGGGCCATTATGCGGTTGGCCATTTCCGCCTTGAGCGCGTCTAGGCGCCGCTCCTGGTCGGCGGTGCGCTCCTCGGTCCGCGCGAGGTCGATGAACTCGTTCGTCACGAACCCCTCGCGAAGCGCAAGTGTCGCGCGGCGGCCCGGGTAGCTGAGCCGGAAGACGAAGCGCTCCAGCGCCCGGCCGCGTTCCGGCCGTGCCAGCGCGGGGTCGATGCGAAACCGCTCACCGGTGACGGCGCGCGTGACCAGCTCGAAGGCGTCGCGCGCGCCGGGGCCTCCAAAGGCCGTCTCCACGACAATCTCGCGGCGCTCGCAGGGGCCGTACGGATCGAGCAGCGGGAGGCCGCGCTCGAGGACCTTGAAGGCATGGGCCGCTCCGCCGGGCGAACCCGGCCCGTGATACTTCAGGATGTCCTCGAACGAGAAGGCGATGCGCCGTCCTCGATCGACGACCTCGATCGCTCCGGGCATGCGGCATACCCTCTCACGAGGCTCGCGCGAAGCGGTAGGGGCGTCCGCTCCTGCCTCTCGCGCGGAGGAGCAGCGGCTCCGCGCCACCGCTCGGCTGCCCGTGGTCGTCCGTTGCGGCAGTCTCGGCCGAGGTGCCGCTCGACCTTCTGCGTCATCCAGCTCAACGCGATCAGCAGGAGCCCTGCTTCGGCGGGCACGGCATGTCCCCGAAAGAGCAGAACACGCAGCAATCGCCGCCCCGAGGTCGCAGGCGTTCGCCGCAGCCCTTGCAGACGTAGAAGAACTGGCAGGCGTCGGTCGGCATCTGCTCCTGCGCTCGATGCCCGCAGATCGGGCAGGTGATGACGGATTCGCGCTGTATGGCCACTCTGGTTCGAGCGTAGTCCCGATGACTACGTCACGGGCTCGCGCTGGTCGGGCCGGAGCCGGCGATTTGCTCCCTCGCGCCCGCGCCGCTGCTGCTGCTCGTCCAAACCAGCACTGGTCGAAGTGTCCGGCAGACGCTCCAGATCACGCGAAAGGGGAAGGGATGGCGGGGATTGCGCAAGTACGCTTTGACGCCTACGGTGCCGCCTTGACCCTCGCGGTAGTTGGCAAACATGGAAGCGACGCTTTCAAAGGTCAGCCATGTGGACCTCGTGGTCAGCTCGATCGGGCGAAGCCTGCCCTTCTATCGGGGGCTCCTCGAGCCCATCGGCTGGTCAGGGCTTCGCGAAGCGGGCGGCGAGCAGGGCGAGACGATCCACTATCTCTCGGTCGAGGGCCCGGGTGTCGCCGCGCTGGGTCTGCGCGAGAAGCGCTCCGACGCCGACAACACCCCCTACGACCGCTACGCCGTCGGCGTCCACCACGTCTGCTTCGACGTTCCCTCTCGTGAGGTCGTCGACGAGCGGGCGCGCCGGCTCCGCGAGCACGGCGCCCGGATCGAGAGCGGTCCGGCGGAGTACGACTACACGCCTGGCTACTACGCCGTCTTCTTCTACGACCCCGACGGGATCAAGCTCGAGCTGCCACACCGTCTGACCTACTGGGAAATGGCTGCTTCAGATGAGTCCGGCGCGCGTGGCTTGGGCGACGGCGGCGGCGCGTGATGGCTGGCTGGTCTTCGTGCGGATGTTGGCGAGGTGCCGGTGAACGGTGTGGGGGCTGAGGAAGAGTCTCTGCGCGATCTCGGGGTCGGTGAGGCCCTCGGCGACGAGGCGGAGCACGTCGAGTTCGCGCGAGCTCAGTCCGAAAACCGGATCGCTGCTCCGGGACTCCTGGTCGAGCTTGGCGGCTGCAGCCGCCTGATCGAGATCGGCGCCGAGGCGTTTGAACGTCGCGTGCGCCGTGCGCAGCTCGATCTGTGCGGCTTCGCCGTCGCCGGCGGCGTGGTGAATCGCAGCGGCGCTCATGCGGGCCCGTGCCGTCTCGTATGGCATTTCGAGTTCCTGCCAGAGGGCGCGCGCGTCGGTTGCCGCAGCCAGCGCGGTTCCAAGGTCTTCGTCGGCCAGCGCGACCGCCGCGCGGACCCAGCGCGCCTGGGCGTGCAGGGCCTTGGTGTCGTACTCGGCGGCGATCGCCTCGAGCTCGTCGGTTGCGCCCTGCGCAGTCGGGAGGTCGCCGGCGGCCAGCGCGATTTCCACGTGAACCGGGAGGAGGCGTGCACGCTTGAGTCGATCGGCTGGTTGGCTGCGCGCGCCGCCCGCGCGCTGCGTGTTCGGGTCGAGGTCGGTCAGCGCCCGCGCTATGGCGGTGCTCGCCGCGGCGATGTCACCTTGCGCGAGGCGAACCAGGGCGCGGCCCGGCTGGGGCTCGAGACCGAACTCGTAGGCCTGGGCGTAGGCGGCTTCTGCTCCTTCGAGATCGCCCATGCGCCGTCGGACCTCGCCGAGCTCGTAGAAGGCGCCGGCGGCCATTGCGAACGCGCCGAACCGCTGTAGTTCCTCGCACGCACGCTCGAGCTCCTCCTGCGCTTGCGCCCAGGCGCCGCGAAGGCATGTGAGCTCGGCCGTGTAGATGCGGCACAGGCCGGGAAATCCGGTGCAGGCCTCGCGTTCGCACCAGCGGTTGACGGCGGCGCTCCACTGGCCCGCGCGCTCGTAGTCGGCGAGCTGCCGGCAGCAGGTGATCGCCGCGCAGTAGACGGCGGCCGTGGTCATCGTGCCGAGCTCGCCAGAGATCGCCGCGACGACGGCCTCGTCGAGGCATTCCAGCCCTGCAGCGACCTCGCCCCGGGCGACCAGCGCCTGCCCCTGGCGCTGGATGCCGAGCGCCAAGAGGTCGCGGTCGCCGAACCGCTTGGCGAGCTCGATCATCGTGTGCGCTTCTCGCAGCGCGCCGTCAACGTCGCCCTCGGCGAGCGCAACCCACACCCGCGACTGCGCGAGATAGCCGTGGGCGACGCACTCCGGGCAGGCCTGCAGGATCCGCTGCGCGCGCTTGTACCAGCCATTCGCCAGCGACTGCGCGGGCTTGCTCAGGTAGTCCCACTGGAGCATGAGCGCCGTAAGCGCCGCCTGCTCGTCGTCGCCACCCTCGACGAAGGCGCTGTAGGCGCGCTCGAGCAGCGTGAGATAGCCGTCGAGACTGCCCGTCCAGTAGGAAGCGTAGGCAAGGCGCAGGAGATCCTCCGCGCCAAGCGGGTGCGCGGCATCGGCTGCGCCGAGGTGAGCGAGCGCCTCGCCCCACATGTGGCGCTCGTAGGCGTCTCGGCCGTACTCCAGCTCGCTTACATCCAGACCCGCCATTCGAACCCCCTCATGCCGCAATTCGTAACGGGGTGGCCCGTTCGGGCCATTGTGCCAGGATGGCCCGAACCGGCGAAGTCGTTGCCCTCGACTCGGCGTACAACAGGCGGCAATGTCCACCACCTCCAAGGAGCGGCACATGCCCCTCATCAACGTCAAGGTCATCGACGGCGTCTTCACGCCCGAGCAGAAGACCCAGATCGCCGAGCGGCTCACCGACGCGATGGTTAGCGTCGAGGGCGAGAACATGCGCGGTGTCACCTGGTGCGTCATCGACGAAGTCAAGAGCGGCGACTGGGCGATCGGCGGCCAGTGCCTGACCACCGAGGCCGTGCACGCCTTGGCCGCCGGGCAGCCCGCCTGATCCCGACACGGCGCGGCTGGCCGGCGATAGGCAGCCGACCGGCCGCTCCAAGCCTTCTCTCCCTCGCCGGCGTGTCGGTTACAGACGTCGTCAGCGATGTGGCGGCGTAGGTTTGCACCAGCCAGACGACGCTAAGCGCCCACCGGGTCGTCGAGAGTTTCCCTTCTGGACGTGGCTGTTGCGTAACTCGTTGGGTGGCTGCGTGCGCAGTGAGATTGCGCTCGTCGGCGTCCGCGTCGACTGGGCACTGGCTGCGGCGATGTCGCGTCGAGGGCCGCGTGTGGCCCGTCAGGCGGCCTGTGCGGCGAGGTGGCGGCGGTGCAGCTTGGTGAGATTGTGGGTGGCGGCGATCAGGCGCCATTCCGATCGGCAGGCAGCGAGGCCGCGGCGCTGGAAGCGATCGATGCGCCGGTTGAACTTCGTGTGTCCGAAGACCGGCTCGATCAGCGCCTTGCGCCGGCGATAGAGCGCTTTGCCAAGCTCGGTTTGCAAGACGCGGCGCGTGAACGCGTAGCGCCCGCCGTTCCAGCCGGGCCGGCTGGTCGTGCGGTTGCTCGCGTCGGGCGGGATCAGGACCTGGACGCCGTGCTCGATGCGTAGCTCATCCATCTGCTGTTGATGCCAATAGCCAGCGTCGGCGAGCACGACGCCGGGAACCTCCGTGACGCCGACCGCGTCCAGCTCGGCGAGCGCAGCGGTTGGCCCGAGCAATCCGAAGTCCGGTGATCGGGTGCCCAACTCGGCGGCGAGAATGATCTGCTGCTCGCTGACGACGGCCTGGGCGTTGTAGCCCTGGATGAACCCGCGGCGTGCCTTCATCGGTCTGCAGTCGGGGTCGGTCACGTTGATCTTCCCCGTCGGGACCGTCGGCGGCTCATATGGCTTCGGCGGGCCGCCGAAGCGCCGCCCGTCCTTCATCACCCCGCGCGCCCGATAGGCCTCGTACGTCGCGTTGGCGTCGCGCTCGACCCTCAGATCTTCCTCCAGGCGGCGCTTTGACTCCTGCAGGCGCGCGAGGCGAGACCGTGCGATCGGACGCGCCTCGGCCGCGCGTTTGGCGTCCAGGCGCTGGCGCGCGTCACGCAGCCAGCCCTGGCGTCCGGCCGCCGTTGACAGCTCCGGGGGCAGCTCGTCGCCGCGGCGCTCACCGAACTGCTCGTCCTCAGCCGTGTCGATCTCGTCGGCCTGCTCAAGGATCTCGCGGGCGATCTGCTCGTAATCGCGGTTGACCTGCCCGGAGGCGTTGGCATGCACCTTCGTGCTGTCGACGGCAAGCACCTCGACACCGGTCAACCCGGCGTCGACGCAGAGCGCGAGCACCTCACCGAACAGGCCGCCAAGCGCGCTCTCATGGCGCTGTCTGAACCGCGCGATCGTCGTGTGATCCGGAACCCGGTTCGCCGCAACGACCCTGAACGCGACGTCCTCGATACAGGCCCGCTCGATGCCGCGCGACGAGCGCTGGCCACGCGAGTAGGCGTACACCAGCAGCGCGACCATCATCGCCGGATCGTGCGCCGGGCGACCCTGCCCATCGCGGCGATACACGCTCACGAACGCGTCGAGATCCATCCCCCCGACGACATCAATCACGAACCACACGAGGTGGTCAGCCGGAAGCCACTCCCGCAAGCTCGGCGGCAACAACAGCTCCTGCTCACGATCACACGCGATGAAGTTCTGTGCCTGCGCGGAGCGGCCCGGAGGGAAGCGAAGCGCCAAGGGTGAAGTTGCCGTTCGCCGCGAGGGCTATCAGGCACGAGCGGCGCGACGGCGCTGAGGCCTTGCAAGCAGTTGATGCCTGGCAGTTACAGGGGCTTGGAGGGCCGGCGGCATGCGGCTCTTGGGCGTGGACAGGCGCCGCCTAGAGATCTCGTTCCTCCCGGCCCTGGCCCGCTGGGAGGCCTGACCGGCGCTCTCGCGCCCAGCGGCCCGCTCGCGGGAACGCGCGGTGGCTTTCTGGCGGATCATTGCGCTAGTCGTTAGCGTCAGCACCTTCTCGTTCACGGCGAACACGCAGCGCGGGCTTGAGTCGCTGCGAGCGCGCGCCAGGCCGCCTTGCTGAGCTGATGCAAGTTCGCTGTCCCACGTCTCAGGACATGAGACAGAGTGGTACTCTTGGTTCGTGCTCAACGGCCAGGACATCGTCGTGCTGCTCAAGCTCGCCGGCCAGGATCAGGACTGGACGCTGCGCTCGTTGGAAGCCGAGATGGGCATCTCGCGCGCGGGCGTGCACCGCTCGCTGCAGCGCCTGAGCGCCGCCGGCCTCTACGACCTCGAGCGCCGCCGCACGAACTTCAGCCAGGCCGAGGAGTTCCTCGTTCACGCCGTCAAGTACCTCTTCCCGCCCGAGATGAACGGCGAGACGCGCGGCGTCCCGACGGCGTGGGCGGCGCCCCCGCTCTCCGACCAGCTCGCACCACCAAGCGGCCTGCCTCCCGTGTGGCCCGACCCGCACGGTCGCCAGCGCGGCATCGCCGTCGCCCCACTTCACCCCGCCGTGCCCGAGCTGGGCCGCCGCGATCCCGAGCTCGCCGAGCGCCTCGCGCTCATCGACGCGATCCGCATGGGCGACGCGCGCGTCCGCGGACTCGCCACCAAGCTCCTCGCCCAGCGACTCGCGCCGCCCGCAGCCGCCGCATGAGCATCGAGCTGCTGGAGCTTGCGGCCGACGCACTCGGCCCGCTGCTCGACGAGGTCGTCTTTCTCGGCGGAGCAACAGTGACGCTCTGGATCACCGACCCGGGCGCGCCTCCCATCCGCCCTACGAAGGACGTCGACGTCGTCGTCGAGGTCGCAACGCGGGGCGCCTTCCACGACTTCGAGGCGCGGCTGCGCGAGCGCCACTTCGCGGAGGACCAAGAGGACGGTGTGATCTGCCGCTGGCGCCACCCCGGCGGTCTGATCCTCGACGCGATGCCCTCCGAGCCCGGGATCCTCGGCTTCGACAACCGCTGGCAGGGCGCAGCGATCCCGCACGCCATCGCGCGCGAGCTCCCGTCCGGAGCCACCATCCGCGCGGTCTCGCCGCCCTACCTGCTCGCCACCAAGCTCGAGGCCTTCAAGGGCCGCGGCAACCGCGACTTCCTCGGCAGCCGCGACTTCGGCGACATCATCGCTCTTGTCGACGGGCGCGAGGAACTCGTGGACGAGACGGCACAGGCCCCAGCCGACGTGCGCAACTACATCGCCGCCGAACTCCGAGCGCTGCTCGCCGACGCACGCTTCTCCGACGGCCTGTTCGGTGCGCTCCGGCCCGACGCCGGCAGTCAGGCCCGGGCCGACTCCGTCGTCATGCCGCGCCTCAGGTCACTCACCTCCTGACTCCTGTCAGAACCGCACTGGGGCCGCGACCTCTACATGGATGACCGGTCTTCCCCACACCCGCCCGACGTCCGTTCTCCCATTCGTCAACGCCATCCGCGGCCTGCTCGGGCGCGATGATCTGCCGTGCATCTGGCTCGCCAGCACCGAGCAGGACAATGAGACGAACTTGACAGCGGCCAGAGCCGGGCGCCGACGGGAGTACACCGAGCTTCATGGCGCTGCATCAGTGGTGCGCACGGCGCGTGCGCGCGAGCGCCTCCGCCGCTGCGCATCCCGTTGCGGGCCGGCCAACTGCTCGGCCGGCGCGAACGGCTCCGCCTCGACCTTGCGCCGCGCCGCTTCGCACTCTCGCTCGAGATCGATCGGTTGCGAGTTGCGGTAGCGAGCGATCACGTGCGAGTAGTAGCGCTGCATCGTCTGGACGTCGTGGCCGGCGTAGGAGGCGAGCGTGTGCAGGTTCATGCCGTCCTTGGTCATCACGAGCGTCGAGTGCAGAGCCATCGAGATCGCGGTGTGGCGCAGCTCGTAGAACGTGAGCTCGGCGATCCAGTCCTCGGTATCGGGAGCTTGCGCCGCGACCTTGCGGGCGGGGCGCCACACCCGGGCGGTCCAGCGCTTGTAGTGGTCCGCTGACCACTCGACCGGGAAGCCGTCGTCGTACCAAAGCGGCCCCTCCGCTGAGAGCACCTGGAAGACGAGCGCGTTGTCGGGCTGCTCACCGTAGCGCGCCTCGAGCGCCTCGCGGTAGGCGATCAGGCGGTCGTAGGCGTTCGGCAGCAGCAGCGCCGCGCGGGCCCCGGTCTTGAGACCGACCTCGAGCTGCGAATCCTCGCCGAGCGCGTTCTGTACCGCCTGCAGCTCGACCGTGTGCTCGCGGACGTCCGCCCAGGTGGCGGAGAGAAGCAATTCGGAGGGTCGCGCGGCGACGGTGAAGCCCATCGCGGCGACGAGCGCAGCGTCGCGCACCGGGCCGAGGGGATCGCGGTGGCCACGATTCAGGACCGCCTCGATGATCCGCTCGATGGCGAGTGGATCAGCGGCGCGGATGAGGCGCCGGCGCTTGTAGCTTGGGACCTGGAAGAGGCCGGAGAAGTCGGTGTTCAGCGCGCGGGGGTGGCGTCGCCGTCCCCAGCGAAGCACCGAGCGCAGCAGCGCGAGCGAGGCCCTGCGGGCGGAGATCGCGAGCCCTGCCTGCTGCAGCTCCTCGTGGAAGCGGACGATGATGCTCGGATCGCTCGCGAGCGTTCCGAGCTTGACGCGGCCGAGCCGCGGCTCGATGTGCGTGTCCCAGGTCCGGACCGAGTCGGTGGCATAGCGTTCACCGGTGTTGTGGGCCGCGTGGTTTGCGATCCAATCCTTGAAGAGCTCGCCGAGGGTCAGCCCGACCGCCTTCTCCGCGCGCAGCACGCTTTCGCCTGACCTGACGATCTGGAGCGCCCCCTGCCGATGCTTGAGCGCCGCCGTGCGGGCCTTGTCGAGCGATCCGAGTTCGCGCCGCGCGAACGACTTCGAGCGCTGGTGCTCGACGCCGTTCTCGTCCTGCTCGCGCCACCGCGCCTTGTAGGAGACGATCTCCCCCTGCGGGTTGGCGAGCGCATAGACGCCCTCTGGGAGAGAGTTGCCGTCGTGATCGACGCGGGTCTCCGACAGTCTGGTGGCCATGGTGGGTGGGAACGAGCGCGGTACGCCCTCAGCGCAGGAAGCTAGCACTTTCGTTCCCACCTATGTTCCCACCCACGCCTATCCAGGGCACCCGTAACTGCCGCCAGCCACAGCGAAAACCCCGCTTTTGCGGGCCTTTCGAGGAGCGCGCCCGACAGGATTCGAACCTGTGACCTTCGGTTCCGTAGACCGACGCTCTATCCAGCTGAGCTACGGGCGCTCGCGCGACAAGGGTAGCGGCATGGGTCAGAGCGTCAGGCGCCAGAGCGTTCGCGCTCAGCCGGTCTGCTCCAGTCCTCCGACCTCCCCCCGCGAGCCCAGCGGTATGAAAGGTTGCCGCCTCATGCTCGCGAGACGGG
>Ga0208612_1001255_pt1 | contig 10649 bp, 11 predicted proteins | sample AntDryMetagUQ889_FD_188089 | JGI IMG/M metagenome (GOLD analysis project Ga0208612, IMG submission 188089) | Polar desert microbial communities from Antarctic Dry Valleys - UQ889 (SPAdes) | ecosystem: Environmental > Terrestrial > Soil > Desert | place: Antarctic Dry Valleys | collected 2008-12-31 | reverse complement strand
AGGAACGGCCGTCCTTGGCACTGGCCCACCGGCACGACCGCGGGGACCTGTCGATGGCCGTACATCGGTGTACCGGGGTGGGTAAGTGCCTGGCCGACAACACCGCCACCGGCGGGGTCATGTGTCCCTCGTTCCTGGCCACCCGCGAGGAAAAGGACTCGACCCGCGGCCGGGCGAGGGTGCTCCAGGACGTGGTCAGCGGACACCTCGGCAAGGATGGGTTCTCCTCCGATGCACTCGCGGACGCGCTCGACCTGTGCCTGTCGTGCAAGGGCTGTGCTTCGGATTGCCCGACCGGCGTTGACATGGCCGCGTACAAGGCCGAAGCCCTGCACCAGCGCTACCGCCGCAAACTCCGACCCCGGTCGCACTATGCCCTTGGCTGGCTACCGCGATGGGCACGGTTGGTCCACCGGTTTCCCGGCATGACGAGATTGATCAATTCGCTGCTCCGCTCCCGATCGCTGCACCCGGTACTCACCTGGGCTGCTGGGGTCGATCGCCGCCGGGCGCTTCCGACGTTCTCCGTCAGGACCTTTCGGCAGGCGTGGGCACGACGGTCGGCGCGGGAGCGGGACTCCACCGTCGCCCCCACTGAGGCCGGAAGTGTCGTGCTGTTCGTGGACAGCTTCACCGATCACTTCAGTCCAGAGATCGGTACGGCCATCGTCTCGGTCCTGGAAGCAGCCGGCTACTCGGTCACTGTGCCGAACCAGGCCACCTGCTGCGGTCTGACCTGGATCTCGACCGGTCAACTCGACGGGGCACGTCGCCAGTTACGCCGTACCGTGCGCACCCTCGCTCCGTACGTACGCGCCGGCGCGCTCGTCGTCGGGATCGAACCCTCGTGTACGGCCGTCCTGCGCAGCGACGCCGAGGAGTTGCTCCGCGGTGACGATGCCGTCATTGCCGGCGAAGTGGCTGCGGCGACGCGGACGCTCGCCGAGTTGCTGAGTGAGACACCGGATTGGACGCCACCGGATCTGCGCGGGACCCGGGTGATTGCGCAGCCGCATTGTCACCATCACGCAATCATGAGTTGGTCTGCGGACGCTGACTTGCTCCGGCGGGCCGGCGTGGAGGTGCACCGCCTCGGTGGCTGCTGCGGCCTGGCCGGCAACTTCGGCGTCGAACGCGGCCACCACGACGTGTCAGTCGCGATCGCCCAACATCAACTGCTGCCCGCGGTACAGGACATGGGACCCAACGACCGAGTGCTGGCCGACGGCTTCAGCTGCCGTACCCAACTCAGCGACCTGGCCGGCGCCCGCAGCGAGCATTTAGCCGAGCTCCTGAACCGCACCCAACCCCGGGACTGAACCCGGGACGTTATGCGCATAACGTCCCGGAATTGGGGCCCAACCCGGGACGTTATGCGCATAACGTCCCGGAATTGGGGCTACCAGTTCTCGATCGAGTTGGTCAGGATCTGCTCGATGTCCTCGGCCGTGACCGCACGCGGGCAGGTCGCCAGCAGTCGCTGTTGTTTCATCGTGCCGGGGACCAGGTCGGCGACATCACTCTCGCTGAAGCCGACCCCGCCGATCCCGTTGGGGATGCCGATGTCGCGCATCAGATCGACGAGCACAGAGGGCAGCTGCTCGGTGGGGTCGTTGTGCGCGTCGTGATCGGGGGCCAGCAGAGCCGCGGCACGCAGATGGCGCTGCGGCGCGCTTGAGAAGCTGAACCGGAACGCCTCCGGTGCGGTCAGCGAGACCGCCTGCCCATGCGGCACCATCGGCTCGTCCTGCGGGTACCCGGCCGGGTGGTAGTCCTTGACCATGCCGGCGATCGGATAGGCATTGGCGTGCGGGATGTGCACACCGGCGTTCCCGAAGCCCATTCCGGCGAACGTCGCGGCCAGCATCATGTCCGAACGCGCCTGTACGTCGTCAGCGCCGTGATGAACCACGCGCCGGAAGGCGCTGGCCAGCAAGGACATCGACCGCTCGGACCACAGGTCCGACACAGGGTTCGATCCGCAGTAGGTCACCCGCTGCTCAGGCGTCTTGCGCTCATAGGTCTCATACCAGCGCGCGGTGTAGGACTCGAGCGCATGGCAGACGATGTCCATCCCCGAGGCGGCGGTCACCTCGGGCGGCAGGGTCATGGTGAGCAACGGATCGACGATCGCGAGCGTCGGGCGTAGCCGCCAGTGGCTGATCCCGGTCTTCACCTTCAGCGAGAGAATGTCCATGATGCACATCGCGGTGCTCTCCGCGCCGGTTCCCGCGGTCGTGGGGATGGCGATCAGCGGCGTGAGCGCACCGGGTGGGTCCTGCGCCCTGCCGACCGGCTTGTTGACGTAGTCCATCAGCTCGCCGGGGTGGGTGGTCAGCAGGTTCACCGCTTTCGCGGTGTCGATGACCGAGCCACCGCCGACCGCGACGAAGCCGTCCCACGGGCCCTGCTCGCGCGCGTACCCAATCGCCTTGTCCATGCTGTCGTCGGTCGGCTCGACGTGCACGCCGTCGAATATCTCGGCAGCGATGTCATGGCGCTGCAGCGACTGGAGGATTCGGTGCGGTATCTCGGTCGCCGCCAAACCCGGATCGGTCAGCACGAGTACCCGCTTGGCGCCGAGCTGGGCCATGTCGAAGCCAACCTCGTCGCTGGCTCCCGCACCGAACTTCAGCGGAGGTGCGCCCCAGGTGAAGATCGTTTCCTCGATGACCCCGCCGTCGATTGCCTGTTCGTCGGTCACGCCCTGACCCTAGGCTCAGGAACGTCAGTTGCCGCAACCACAGTCGCAACCGGTGGTGGCCTTCTTCGTTCCCTTGTCGGCCTCGGTGTCGCTCTCGCTGCCCTTCGGGGTGCAGCAGTCACACCCGCACTCGCATGGCGGCGAGGACGTCTCGCTCTTCTCGTCGATTTCAATCGGATTCATGTCTTCACCTCCCTCGCTTGTCGGTGCGTCCACCGGACAGGTGCACAGCAACGACCCGCAGCCGTGGGTCCTTCTCTCGTCGGTCGGGGCCCTCCTCCGTAGGCGCCGCGCGACGTTGTGAAGCAATTGTTCCAGTGCTAGCAACTCCGCCATCCGCTGCTCGGTCTGGACCAACTTCTGGGTTACGAGCGCGGAGAGGTCATCATGCGTGCGCTCGCTGCTGCCCTCGGCGATGTCCAGTAATTCGCCGAGTTCGGCGATGCCAACGTCCAGTGTCCGGGCCCGTCGAATGAGATCCAGTCGCGGCAATGCGTGTACGTCATAGAGCCGGTACCCCGCGGCCGTACGAGTTACCGGTACGACCAGATCGGCCTGTTCGTACAACCGGAGCGCCTTACGGGAAAGACCAGTGCGCTTGATCACCTGGCCGACGGTCAACAGTCCGGGGTCGTCCATCCACAAAGCCTAGAACCTGGCCCCAGGGGCCAGGTCAAATTGACGGACCCGTGGTGTCGCGCGGCTGCTGCACCCGACGCGGCTGGGCTGTCAGACCCAGAGTGACTAGGTCAATGTGACACGGCGGAGGGAGTACTCGGGCAGCGAGTGCATGGGCGGCCGGTCTCGGGTCGTCACATCCCAGTCGACGTACTCGTGCCCGTCCTCGACGCGGACGAACTGGGTGAGAGTGGACTTCGCCAACCCAGACGGCCCGGCAGGCGCCCGGCGCAGGGCCGTCTGCAGAATCTGGCCGGCCATCCGACCCAGCGCAGGATCTTCCTGGTGGCTGTGCCGTCGAACCCCCAGGTCGATCTGTGCCAGAGCGTCCAGACCGGCCAGATCGAGCATGTCGATCAGCAGCCCGATCTCGACCCCGTATCCGGAGGCGAAGGGCACCGCCTCGAGCAGGCGTCGCCGGCCGGCGTACTCGCCGGACAGCGGCTGGACGAAGCCGGCCAGCTCCGGCCAGATCGCGTTGAGCAACGGCCGGGCGACCAACTCGGTCACCCGACCCCCGCCCTCCGGAGCGATGCCGTGCATGGTCTGCAACGGGCGGTCGTAGAGGCCCTTCACATACCCGACACCTGGATCAGTGAGCAGCGGTCCGACCAGGCCGGTGACGAACGAGGGGTCGAAATCGATCAGGTCCGCGTCGAGGAAAACGACGATGTCCCCGGTGGTGGCGTAGAGGGACTTCCACAGCGCGTCCCCCTTGCCCGGCCAGCGGCCGTGGGAGACCAACACGTCGTGGGCACTGATCACTGTTGCCCCGGCGCTGCGCGCGACCCTGGCCGTCGCATCCTGGGAGCCGGAGTCGACGACGACTAACTCATCTACGAGGTGATGTTCCTCGATCAGGCAGGAACGCACCCGCCGTACGATCTGGCCGACCGTCGGCTCCTCGTTCAACGCAGGCAGCACGACGCTGATCCGGGCGCCGCTGCGCTGCTTGACCTGCACCAGATGAGGAAGCTGGAAGTCCGTGCCTCGATAGGTTCGGCGCCGGAACCAGGCACGCACGTCGCCGTCCATCGAAACTCCCTCAATCCTTACCCAGCCAACGCGGTTCCAGGCTCCGCCCGGCCGCTCACTCGCCGACGACAAGTACGCTACCCGCGAGTAGCCTGCGCCCATGGCGCCCATCCACTACGACGTTGTGATCATCGGGAGTGGGTTCGGGGGTTCGGTCTCAGCCCTACGCCTGACCGAGAAGGGCTACCGGGTCGGGGTCCTGGAGGCTGGGCGGCGCTTCGACGACTCGAGCTATCCGGTGACCTCCTGGGACCTCAAGCGCTTCCTCTGGGCCCCGAAACTCGGCTGCTTCGGGATCCAGCGGATCTCATTGCTGCGCAACGCGCTCATCCTCTCCGGGGCCGGCGTCGGCGGCGGTTCGCTCAACTATGCCAACACCCTGTACGAGCCGCCGAGCGCGTTCTTCGCCGACCCGCAGTGGTCCCACATCACCGACTGGGATGCAGAGCTGCGGCCGCACTACGACCAGGCCAAGCGGATGCTCGGGGTGACGACCAACCCGGTCACGACCGCAGCCGACGAGGTGCTGCGCGGAGTGGCCGACGACCTCGGAGTGGGCGAGACCTATCACCCGACGCCGGTGGGGGTTTTCTTCGGCAGCCCCGGGGTCGAGGTGGACGATCCGTACTTCGGTGGAGCCGGCCCACGTCGCGCGGGCTGCCTGAACTGCGGCGCCTGCATGACCGGCTGCCGGCACAACGCCAAGAACACACTGACCAAGAACTACCTCTACCTCGCCGAGGCCGCAGGCGCGCAGGTCCATCCGCTCACCACGGTCACGCGGGTGGCCGACCGGCCCCGCGGTGGGTTCAGGATCGACACCGTACGGACCGGCCGGTGGGTCAAGCGGGCCAGGCAGACGTTCACTGCCGACCAGGTCATCATGGCGGCCGGGGCCCTCGGCACGGCCAAGTTGCTACACCGGATGCGCGATTCCGGTGTGCTGCCCGCACTTTCGCCGCGACTGGGCGTCCTGACCCGTACGAACTCCGAGGCCATCATCGGAGCCCGGACGTGGGCGCCCGGCATCGACTACTCGCGCGGGGTGGCGATCACCTCGTCGATCCACCCGGATGCGAACACCCATATCGAGCCGGTTCGTTACGGCAAGGGCAGTGACGCGATGGGTCTCATGCAGACCGCACTTGCCGACGGCGACCAACCAGGTCCCCGAGCTCTGGCTTGGTTCAAGGAGTTGGTCCGGCTCAAAGGCAAGGCCGTCGGCGTCCACAATCCGAAGGGCTGGGCACAGCAGACCATCATTTTGCTGGTCATGCAGACGCTGGACAACTCGATCACCACGTTCACCAAGCGCGGGCTGTTCGGCCGGCGGCTGTCCTCCCGCCAGGGTCACGGTGCGCCGAACCCCAGTTGGATTCCAGCCGGGCACGTTGTCGCCCGCCGGGTGGCCGAACGGATCGGCGGCGTTGCCGGCGGGGCCTGGAACGATGTGGCGAACATTCCGATGACCGCGCACTTCATCGGTGGAGCCGCCATCGGGGACTCGGCCGAGACCGGCGTGATCGACCCGTACCACCGAGTCCATGGCTACCCCGCCCTGTCGGTGGTTGACGGGGCTGCGATCTCGGCCAATCTCGGTGTGAATCCCTCGCTGACCATCACCGCCCAAGCCGAGCGGGCGATCTCCATGTGGCCCAACAAAGGACAGCCAGACCCGCGTCCGGAACCAGGTGACCGGTACGAGCCGGTGGCCGCCGTGCCTCCGATTCGCCCGGCCGTACCCCCTCGGGCGCCTGCGGCGCTGCGCCTCATCTCGCGTCCCTGACGCGGGAAATTTCCGCTCACGCGGGGAAGTGCGAAATGTGGCAGCCTTGTCAACCGTGAGCGCCTGGATCGTGGACGCCGCCGTTCGACGGACCGGGGTCTCCATCACCCTGGTCCTCGTCTGGACGTGCATCGCGCTCGGGATCGTCGTCGTGGCGGTCTTCGCGTGGTACGCCGCCAGGAGGAGGCGGGCAACCATGGAGGAGCGCGCCAGGAGCCTCGGTTTCACCCGCGTCCCGAACGACCCGACGCTCGTGGCCCGGTTCGCCGCCTACGGTGACCCGTTCGACCTGGGGCACCACCGCCGGGTCACCAACGTCCTCGTGGGAACGCGGCACGGGCGGCCAGCCATCGCGGCGGACTACTCGTACAAGACGCGCGGCGGACGAAAGGGCAGCACGACCCATCACCTGGGGGTGGTCGGGATCAGGACGGGGCTGTGGCTGCCGTCACTGTCGGTGCTTCCGGAAGCCGTCATCTCCCAGCCCACCGACACCCTGCTCGACAACGACGTCATCGTGGAGAACCGGGAGTTCAACCGGACCTTCACCGTAACCTCGGCGGAGCCCGAGACTGCTGGCGATGTACTCGATCCTGCGATGACTGAGTTCCTGCTGTTCCATCCGCACGAAGGACTCAAGGTCAACGGAGCGGAACTGGTGCGCGTGGTACCAGGTCACCTGCGACCCGAGCATCTGCAGCCGGCCCTGGATTATCTGGACGCGGTGCTCGAGCGCATTCCGGAACGCGCCCGGCGAAATCTGCGCGCCTCCGATCAGGGCTGAGCGCCGAGAGTCTCATCGAGGGACTCGTTGATCTTCGACTCGACCATGCCCTTCATCGGGCGCAGGAACAGCGGCAGGTCGACCTGTACCCGTACCGAGGTGTCGGTGACGTCGAGCGTCCCCTTGGCCGGTTGGGTGATGACGAACTGGTCGCCCTCCCATTCGCCAGCGACCCCGAAGGAGGACTTCAGATCCTCCAGCAGGGGTAGGGCCCGGTTCTTGGCCTCGGCCGCTCCGAGGTTGTGCTCACGGGTGATGTCGACGTTGGCCATGGTGTGCGCTGGTCCCTCCGGTGGCTGGCCTTGCAGGCTAGCCGATTGAGGGACCTGGCTCGGTCGCGGCAGGCGGTCGCGGACCGGGCGCTGTCCTAGTCTGGCCAGGTGGTTGATCCTTCGCCGTTCCTCGTCTCGCGGATGCGCGGGTTCGGCACAACGATCTTCTCCGAGATGTCGGCGCTGGCCGTCCAGACCGGCTCGATCAATCTCGGCCAAGGCTTTCCGGACACCGACGGCCCGCCCGAGGTGATCGAGGCGGCGGTGCGCGCCATCAAGGACGGGCACAACCAGTACCCGCCCGGTCGTGGGATCCCCGCGCTGCGGCAGGCGATCGCCGATCATCAGCAGCGTTACTACGGCCTGGTCTACGACCCGGACTCCGAGGTCCTGGTCACCGCGGGTGCGACCGAGGCGATCGTGGCCACCGTCCTGGCCCTGTGCGAGACCGGTGACGAAGTGGTCGTGCTCGAACCCACCTACGACAGCTACGCGGCATCGATCGCACTCGCGGGTGCGGTCATGCGTCCGGTCACGTTGCACGGCCCCGACTACCGGCTGGACGTCGACGCGGTACGGGCCGCGATGTCACCTCGGACCCGGCTGCTGCTGATCAACAGCCCGCACAATCCCACCGGGCGGGTGCTGGACCGCCAGGAGCTCAGCGCTATCGCCGCGCTGGCCATCGAGCGCGACGTGATCGTGCTGACCGACGAGGTGTACGAGCACCTGACCTTCGACCGCGCGCACATCCCATTGGCCACCCTGCCCGGCATGCGCGACCGTACGATCACGATCTCCTCGGCCGGCAAGACGTTCTCCTGTACGGGTTGGAAGATCGGTTGGGTCTGCGCCAGCCCGCCGTTGCTCGATGCGGTCGCGGCCACCAAACAATTCCTCACCTATGTCAACGGGGCCCCGTTCCAGCACGCGGTGGTCGCCGGGCTGGCCCTGCCGGAAAGCCGTATCGAGACGATTCGCACCAACCTCCGCGACCGGCGAGATCAGCTGCGCGGGGGGCTGCTTGCGGCCGGGTTGGATGTGCACCCGTGCGAGGGCACCTACTTCCTCACCGTGGACGTCGCATCCTTGGGCGAGAGCGACGCACTGGCCTTCTGTCGCGCCCTCCCGGGACGGATCGGCCTCGTCGCCGTACCGAGTTCGGTGTTCTACGTCGACCCCGGACCAGCACGCTCTCTGGTCAGGTTCGCGTTCTGCAAGCGTCCTCCGGTCCTCGACGAGGCGGTCCGGCGGCTCAGGAAGTTGAGTACGGCAGGGGCGCCAAGTCGTACGCGATCAGACACGCACGAAGTCAGGAGTCCCGGATGAAGATCGCCGCGTTGCAGCACGACATCACGTGGGAGGACAAGGACGCGAACTTCGCCCGGCTTCGCCCCCAGATAGCCGCCGCCGCCGACAAGGGTGCCAGGTTGGTCGCGCTGCCCGAGATGTTCGCCACCGGTTTCTCGATGGCCTCCACCACCCTGGCCGAGGGCCATGACGGCCCGAGTACGCAGTTTTTGCGCGAACAGGCCCAGACACACGACATCTGGATCGGCGGCTCCATCGTGCAGCGCCATCCCACGGTCCGATTGCCGTACAACCAATTCGTCCTCGCCGGGCCCGGTGGGCAGGTGCATCGGTACGCCAAGATGCACCCGTTCACCTATCACGGTGAGCACGAGCACTACACTGCAGGCACGCAGTCGATCACGGTCGACATCGAGGGCCTGCGGCTGTCACCCTTCATCTGCTACGACCTCCGTTTCGCCGACATCTTCTGGGAGCGGGCCCCCGAGACCGACGTCTACCTTGTCGTCGCGAGCTGGCCGGCACCGCGGCGCGCTCACTGGCGGAGCCTGTTGGTCGCCCGGGCGATCGAGAACCAGGCCTACGTCGTAGGGGTCAACCGGATCGGCAGCGGCGGCGGCAGCGACCATGTCGGGGACAGCATGATCGTCGATCCCACCGGTGAGATCGTGGCCGACGCTGGAAGCCAGGAGCAGGCGATCATCGCCGACATCAATCCGAGCGTGGTGGCAAAGACCCGCGCGGACTTCCCCTTCTTGGCCGACCGCCGCGGCCCCGGTGGTGGCGGGCGTGACTGATGCATCCGGCGGCGCGATCGTGCTTCGCCCCGGCGAGGGTCGTTCCATCGACTTGGGCAACTTTGCCATGTTGGTGAAGGCGTCAGGCGACCAGACCGGCGGCGCATTCTCGTTGATCGAAGCCGCCGAACCACCGGGCTTTGGTCCACCTCTGCACATTCATCATGACGCGGCGGAAACGTTCTACGTCCTGGAGGGCGAATACCTGATCTTCCTCGAGGATCGGGAACTCGTCTGTCCGGCGGGATCGTTCGCTTTCATCCCGGCCGGGATGACACACGGTTATCGCGTCGGCCAGAAGGCAAGTCGTCGGCTCCATCTCTACACGCCGGCTGCGATGGTCGGGTACTTCGAAGACCTCGGCGACGCACTCCTTGCGGACAAACTGGACGGGAACGCGCTCGCAGCGATTGCCACCAGGTACTCCATGGAGGTAATCGGCCCGGTTCCGGAGATCTACGCCTGAACTGGCGCCGTCAGTATCCGTCGAACGGACTCCTGCTGTGCCCGTTCCACCATCGTGAGATCGACAAAGGCGACGAACGGTTGCCCGGCGAGAACGCCAACGGCACGATCGACGATCTGGATCAGGCGGCCGTGGATCTCGCCGCGTTCGTAAACGCGCTGCGCCAGGTCGACGCGTCCCGTGCACATCGGCGCCCCCGCACGGCCGAGGTGCACCACTCACCGAAAGCGACGAGCAGGTTCGTCGGTCGATCGCACAGCTCGGCGACCGCGTCGACGGCGAGGCCACCCTCAACTCATGGGAGGAGGCGCTCAACGCCTCGGCATGGGACGACGAAGAGGTCTGGGTGCACGGCGACTTGCTGCCAGGGAACCTGCTCGTCGTCGACGGTCGCATGTCGGCGGTCATCGACTTCGGTGACCATGCAACCTGCCGGGGACTTCCGGCGTATCTCTGGCACGACGTCACCAACGGCGTCGTGCACAACGTCCCGTGGACCTAGGAAGGGTCATGCCATGAAGACCTTGCTCAAATGGATTGCCGTCGCCGCAACTGTCGCTGCGATGGCGGTGGTGGCTCCGACTGCCGCGCAGGCGGCTCCCTACTGCGGGATCACCTGGGGTTCCCTGGAAAAGAGCGCCGGCAGCCTGTCGCCGGATCACGTGGTCAACGTCCGAGCCGGCAGGCACAACTGCTTTGATCGGCTTGTCGTGGACCTGGATGGGGCTTCCGCCGGCTACAGCGTCCGCTACGTCGCCGCTGTCAGCCTGCCCGCCACGGGCGAGCCCATCCCGCTTCGCGGCGGTGCATTCCTGG
>Ga0208612_1001254_pt1 | contig 10662 bp, 10 predicted proteins | sample AntDryMetagUQ889_FD_188089 | JGI IMG/M metagenome (GOLD analysis project Ga0208612, IMG submission 188089) | Polar desert microbial communities from Antarctic Dry Valleys - UQ889 (SPAdes) | ecosystem: Environmental > Terrestrial > Soil > Desert | place: Antarctic Dry Valleys | collected 2008-12-31 | reverse complement strand
TCTGCTCGAGCTTCGAGCCCTTTTCGAGCGGGCGATCTGAGACCTTGCCGAGCTTGCGGTGAATCGTGACCCAGTCACCCAGCCGGCCGGGGTCCATGATGACCTCCCACACCTTCTCGGGTGGGGCGGAGATGTCGATGCTGCCTTCGACGACGGAGGACACGGCGGGGAGGATAAGGTGCGAGCGCCGCGCCCTCAGCGTGCCCGCAGCTCCTCCACCGCCTCCCAGTCGCGCAGCGAGCGCTCGACGGCGGCGGAGAAGGGATGCAGGCGGACGCCGAGCAGATCGGCGGCCCGGTCGTCGCGGGGCAGGAGATCCGAGTCCAGGCCCTGCATGAGCGGCAGGACGAGGTCTACCGTCTCCCCGGCCACGGCTGCCGCCAGCGGCGCGGCAAGCGGGGTGGCGCTGAAGCCGAGGTCGATGCGAGGGCGCCCGACGAGCATCAGGTCGCGGATGCACTCGATCATCTGCGCATAGGAGAGGATGTCGGGCCCGCCGATGTCGAGCGACTGCCCGGCGGCCTCGGGCACGGTGAGCGAGGCGACGAGGAGCTCGAGGACGTCGCGCTGGTCGATGGGCCGGGTCCGGTTCTCGCGCCACGCCGGGAGGGCGAGCACCGGGAGGCGCTCGATGAGCCGCACCAGGAAGCGGAAGGAGCGGGAGCGGGCGCCGATGATGATCGAGGCCCGCAGCGCGGTGGAGCCCGGCGTCGCCGCCAGCAGGATCTCCTCGACCTCGAGGCGGCTGGCGAGGTGCGCCGAGATCGGCGCGCCGGCCGGGACGGGACCGCCGAGATAGACGATCTGCCCGACTCCCGCAGCACCGGCCGCGCGGGCGAAGTTCTCGGCCGCGGTGCGCTCGCGGTCGGCGAAGCCGCTGCCGTTGGCGGAGGGCTCCATCGAGTGGATCAGGAAGTAGGCGGCCTCGACCCCGTCGAGCGCCTCGTCGAGGCCGGCGCCGGAGACGACGTCGCCCTTGACGACCGGAATGTCCGAGGTCGCGCGCGAGGGGTCGCGGGCGAAGCCGCGGACCTCGTGGTCGTCGCGCCGCAGGCGGGCGACCAAGGCGGCGCCGACGAAGCCGGTGATGCCGGTGACGAGGATGCGCATGGCGGGGAAGCTAGCGCCGCCGGCAGCTGCTCGGCCGGTGGCCGGTCTCCCGTCGGGAGCGCATCACTCGATCCCTCCGTACACGATCACGTCGATCTCCCGCGGCGCGTGGACGCCCCGGATCACGCGCTGCTCGATGTCGGCGGTACGGCTGGGGCCGGCGATCAGCACCAGGCTGGACGGCGGAGGGGCGGCGGTCGCACCGAGCCGGGTCAGGCCGTCGGCCAGCGATGCGACGACGCCGTCCTCGCAGAGGAGGATCACCTGGCGCGAAGGGAGCACTCCCGCGCCGCGGGGCCGCCCGGCGCCGTGCGCCCAGCCGACCTGACCCGTGTCCGCGACGGCGACGTCGGCGACGAGCAGCGAGACCTCGGCTTCCGGGGCCGGCGCCTGCGCCTGCGCGATGTCCTCGAGGGGCGCGTCGTGCCACCGGGCGACGGTCGCCGCGCCGATCATCTCCCGAGCCATGGCGCGCGCCTCCTCGAGCGACTCGGCGCGGTGCGCGCGACCGTCGAGCTCCTCCCACCGCGCCCGCCACTCGTCGACCAGGTCGAGGCCCGGCCGCGGCTGCGCGGCTCGGCCCTCGAGCGGGACAGGGGGGCTCGCCTCATCCACGCCGCTTGCTCCAGCGCTCGTGGAAGGGCTCACCGGCCGGCGAGCGCACGTCGCGAGTCGACGTCCAGCCGTCGAAGGGGAAGGGCGCGCGCGCGGTCCACCCGTCGCCGCTCGCGCGCGCCGCCTTGCGCCACAGCGGGCCGAGGGCCTTGCCGGCCGTCCGCGCCGTCGCCCGGTAGCCGGCCGGGCGCGACCACAGCCGCGCCCAGGCCTCGAAGAGCGCGGCCTCCCCGCGGTGGGGGTCGCGGGCCTGCGCGGCGGCGCGCAGCGTGACGAGCTGATCGTCGAGGGGGATCTTCACCGGGCACGCCTCGGCGCACGCGCCGCACAGCGACGACATCCAAGGCAGCTGCGCCGTCTCGGGCGAGGAGCGCTCGAGCGCGGGGGTGATCACCGCGCCGATCGGCCCGCTGTAGCTGGACCCGTAGGCGTGGCCGCCGACCTGCCGGTAGACCGGGCAGGCGTAGAGGCATGCCCCGCAGCGGATGCACTGGAGCGCCTCCTCGAGATCGGTTCCCCGGATGGCCGAGCGCCCGGCGTCGAGGAGCACGAGGTGCAGCTCGCCGGGCCCGTCGTCGCCGTCGCGGGCCGGCCCGGTCACGATCGAGGTCGAGGCGGCCGCCGGCCGGCCGTGGGAGGCGAGCGGGAGCATCTGCATCAAGTGCGCCGCGCCGGTCCAGTCGCGCACGACCTTCTCTATCCCCATCAGCGCGATGTGGGTGCGCGGCAGCGACGCCGAGAGCCGGATGTTGCCCTCCGACTCGATCAGGACGAGCGAGCCGGTCTCCGCGACCGCCATGTTGACGCCGGTTATCCCGACGTCGGCGGTGAGGAACCGCTCGCGCAGGACCCCTCGGGCGTAGGCGACGAGCGCCGCGGTGTCCTCCGGGTCGAAGGCCTCTCCCGACAGGCGACCGAACAGCTCGGCGACCTGCGCGGCGCTGAGGTGCACCGCGGGGGCGAGGATGTGCGAAGGGCGGTCGCCCAGCTGCTGGACGATGTACTCGCCGAGGTCGGTCTCCACCGCCTCGACGCCCGCCAGCTCGAGCGCCTCGTTGAGGCCGATCTCCTCGGCGGTCATCGACTTCGCCTTGGCGACCGAGCGCGTGCCGCGCGCCCGGCACAGGCCGACGATGATCGCCGCCGCCTCCTCCGCGGTGGCGGCGTGGTGCACCTCCCCGCCGGCCGCGCGCACCCGCTCCTCGAGGCGCTCGATGAGCTCGGGGAGATGCGCGACCGCATCGGCCCGCACCCGCCGAGCCTCCTCGCGCCACGCCTCCCAGTCGACGAGCTGCCGCGCGCTCGCGCGCTTCGCGGCCCAGTTGCCCGCCGCCCGGTGGAGGTTGACCGTGATCGCGGGGGCCGGCTCGGCCCGCGGCGGGTGCAGGACCCGGTGGCTCACAGCGACCCTCCGGCGAGGCCGCTCCGCGCGAGCACGACCCCTCCGGCGAGACGGCCGCACCCGTTCACAGCGACCCCTCCGGCTCGAGCAGGTCGACCAGGTGGTGGACCTTCAGATCAAGTCCTCGTCGGCGAGCACGGCCGTCGAGGTGCATCAGGCAGCCGACGTCGGTGGAGACGATCGCCCGGGCGCCGGCCGCGATCGCTCGGTCGAGCTTCTCGTCGGCCATCGCGGTGGACACCTGCGCGAGCTTGAGGGCGAAGGTGCCGCCAAAGCCGCAGCACTGGTCGGCGCGCTCGGTCTCGACGAGCGTGCACCCCCGCACGCCGCCCAGCAGCGAGAGGGGCGGGGCCGCTTCCCCCAGGCCGCGGAGCATGTGGCACTCATGGTGGTAGGCGACCGGGGTGCCCGCCTCGCCGGGGTAGCGGCCCCCGACCTCCTCGCGCCCGAGCACCTCGACCACGAAGCCGGGAAGGCTGTGCGTCCGGCCGCCGATCTCCCGGGCGATGGTGAGCCGCCCGGGATCGTCGGCGTAGAGGCGCTCGTAGCCGTGGCGCACCATGTGCACGCAGGAGCCGAACGGCGCGACCACCGGATCGGAGGAGGCGGCGAAGGTGTCGAGGAAGCGATCGGCCACTCGCCGCGCCTGCTCGGGGTACCCGGAGTTCAGCGCAGGCTGCCCGCAGCAGGTCTGTCCTGCCGGAAAGGCGACTTCGCATCCGAGCCGCTCGAGCAGGGCGACCGTGCGCTCGCCGACCTCCGGATAGACGAGGTCGACCAGGCAGGTCACGAAGAGCTGCACGCGCACCGCGCGAACGGTACCCGGGGGGCCTGCGCGACCGCGCCGCCGCGCCGACCGGCCTCCCGAAAGGCCCCGCAGTTTGCGTCGAAAGGCGCAAAAAAGCCGCTCACTGCAGCCTCTTTGGCCCCAGGCGAGGGAATTGCTGCGAATTGCGACATCGGCCGTCGAGCGTGGGGGGCGAGGAGTGCTTGGATGCTCGCCGCAACCGAAAAGCGACATGGAGAGGCGAATGGCACAGCGGCGATCGACGGGGCGGAAGGTGACGTGCGGGGAGTGCTACTTCAGCCGCAATCTTTTGTGCGCCATCAGCACGAGCGAGCCATGTCCGACCTTCCGGCCCGACCGCCCGGAGGGCCTACGCCCACCGCGCCAGCTCCGCTTCGAGTTCCGCCAGCGCACCCAGGCGGCCTGGGCCTTCCCCTCCGCCCAGCAGCAGGCCGCGCTGCACGGCTGAGCGCCGCTCGCGAACCCTCACCGCCGGCAGATCGTCACGCGCATCCGGCTGTCCTGCGCTCGGGCGACAAAGCGCAGGCGGGCTCGGATCAGCTTCGCGTCCGTGGCCGAGGCGTAGCGGCGCTCGAAGGTCACCCGGGCGCGGGGCGCGAAGCGGACGATCTGATCGGATCCGACGAGCGAGGACCCCTTGGCCGCCGGGTCGGCGGCGCTCTTGCGAAAGAAGGTCGAGAGCTCGAAGTGATCCCCGCGGCGGGCCGGCCAGGAGATCCGCACGCCGCAGCCGCGGGCCTGGTAGCGGAAGCGAACTCCCGTGCGCACTGGGGCATCGCGGCTCCTGCGCCAGCCGCCGGTCACCGTCACCGTCCCCTCTTCGTCGGCCTCGATGTCCTGCGCGTAGGGCAGGGCGCCGTTCCCTCCCGGGTCGAGGATCGGGCCGGCGCTGTCGGGGATCGCCTCCGTGTAGGGCTTGAGCGGGACGACGTCGACCCAGCGGCTCGCACCGACCCGTCGCTTGAGCGCCGTCAGGCCGAAGTCGAAGCGCAGGTCCCGGATGCGACCGGGGCCGGGCGCCGCCTTGACCGCGAACCACGTCTTGCCGCGACGCACGGCCGCGAACCTGCTCGGTCCCGTCCCCAGCACCGAGGCGCTGTCGCGGTCGGCCGACAGCCTGCTCGGCTTGGGGCGCCGGCGCTTGGCGTCGTCGAGCGACCAGTTCAGGGCCATCAGGGCCAGCCCGGTGAAGGACGGGACCCCGGCGCTTCGGTCCAGGCCGTCGAGCGCCGAGGCCGAGACGCCGCGGCGCAGCCCCGGGACGATGTAGAGCCCGTAGCGCCCGCCCGCGTAGACGCTGCCCAACCTGGTCAGCGCGCGCTTGGCAAGGGCCTCGTAGCGGCGGTCGTGCTTGCGGTCAGAGCCCGGGAGGTCTGCGACCAGCTGGGCCCCGTAGGCCGTGTAGGCCTGGGCGAAGGCCTGCTCCTGGTTGCGGCCCCAGTAGCCCAGGTCGCCGTCGGGCGCGGTGAGCCGCCACGATGCGTTCGCGGTGCGCCGCAGCAGCTCGCGCGCCTGCCTGTTGGCGCGCGGCCCCAACAGGGCGACCGCCCGCGCGTACATGCCGAACGACAGGCCCTGATAGGGGAGAGGGTTCTCGGGCGGGTCGGAGAGCAGCAGCGTCGGCTCGCCGCCGCTGGGCACGCTCTCGGTCTCCATCAACTGCACGAGCCGCCGGTTGATCAGGTCGGTCGCCAGGTCGCGCGCCCGGTCTCGCTGGCCGCCGAGGATCGCCTGCGAATCCTGGGAGCGAAGGTCCGTCTCGAGCAGCTCGAGTACGTAGACCGCCTCGACGAGCCAGTGGTTGCCGTAGAAGTTCGTGTTGGGCAGCCGGCTGAGGCGCACCCGCCGCAGGAAGGACTCCCAGCGTGGACGCACCCGCCGGAACCTGCGATCGCGCCTGAGCTTGCGCTTGGCGACCGAGTACGCGCGGATCACCGCGAGGTTCTCGAAGGTGGACTCGGCCTTCTGGTAGGGCGCCTCCTCGACGGCGAAGGTCACGGCCTTCAAGCCGCTGGCCACCATGCGCTTGTCGCCTTCGCGTACTCCTACGTCGATGAGCCCGTAGCCGAGACGGCCTCCCCGTAGCGCGTGAAGCCGCGCACGTTGCCGGCGTAGCGCCCGGTGTAGTCCTGGAGCTTGGGCCATGGCTCCGCGACCCGGCGGGCGAGCCTGCGGGCCATCGTGACGCTGGTGCCCGGGCGCGAGCGAGCGCCGGCTCCCGCTTCGGAAATCATGGCGCGAGTCATCCCCGCCTCCGCACGCGGCAAGGCTGACCACCAGGATTGCCGTCAGGGTTGCGAGGGCGTGGCGCAGGACTCGCCGGAAGATTGAGTCTCGCGTGCGGCGGAAGCGCAATCGGGAGGAGCCGGTGGAGGCGGTTCGGCCTCGCTCCGGCGGGCGAGCCAGTCAGAGCCCGGTGTGTCGGTCAGCCCGTGGAGGATGATCGAGCAGAAGACGGCCAGCGCGGCGACGTTGAAGATGCGCTCGCCGGCCGGGATCGCGTCGCCGAGGACGAGAGCGAGAAGGCCATCGTCGCGACGCCCTTGGGCCCGAACCAGCCCATGAACGCCTTGGTGGCGATGTCCAGCCGGGTGCCCGCGAGCGAGAGGAGCACGGCGGCGGGCCGAACGGCGAACAGGGTGAGCGCGACGATCGCAACCGCCGCCCAGCCGTCGCCGAGCAGCCCGTCGAGGGTGAGCAGGGACCCGAAGACCACGAACACCGCGAGCTTGACGATCTCGACGATGTCCTCGGAGCGGGCCGCGAAGCACTCGCGGATGTCAGGCCGCAGGATGCCCAAGGCGATAGCCGCGACGAACACCGCGATGAACCCGTTGCCCTCGGGCGTGGCGACCGCGATCCCGTACGCCGCGAAGGCCACCCCAGCGCGTAGAGCGACTTCTGGTGCGCCGAGATGCCCCCGCCCAGGCCGTGGTCGCGGGGCATGAGCTTGGCCGCCGCGAAGCCCACGGCGATGCCGAAGGCCAGCCCCAGGGTGACGTCCTGAAGGACGAACTTCCACCACACGAAGTCGTTCTCGCCCACGCGCAGCGCTGCGCTGAAGGCCAGCACCGCGGGAAGGGCGAGGCCGTCGTTCATGCCGGACTCGAGGTTGAGCGAGTGGCGCACGATGCGTGGGACGCGCGGGTTGGTGACCACGCTCGAGGAGAGCACGGGGTCGGTCGGCGAGAGCAGTGCGCCGACGAGGAAGGACTCCGTCCATCCCAGGTCGGTCAGCAGGTGGGTGGCGAGCGCTACCAGGCCGGCGGTGATCGGCATCGCGAGCACGAGCTTGAGCAGGGGGACGTGCCAGGCCCTCTGGAGCATCTCGGACTCCACCTCGAGGCCGTCCCGGAAGAGGATGACGATCAGCGCGACGGTCGCCAGCGCGGCGACGAAGCCTCCCGTCGGGTCGAAGTCGAGCACTCCGGAACTGCCCTCCCCGAGGGCGAAGCCCGCCAGCACGAAAAGCGCGGTGAGCGAGAGGAAGCTGCGACGGGCGAGGCCGGTGACCAGCGCGCCGCCGACCAGGAGGAGCCCGAGGACGAGCGCGACGGTGCCAAACTCCTTCGCAGTCGCGGCGGCCAGTGCCTCGACCGATCCGGCGAGCGCGTGCACCCGCAGTAGAGTGTCAGAGCCGGCAGCGAGCGAGGGGGAATGAGGAGTTGCGCATCACGGTGCTTGGGAAGTCCCCGTCGTGGCAGGACGTCGACGGGGCGTGCAGCGGGTACCTCGTCGAGGAGGCCAACACGCGGCTGCTGGTCGACTGCGGCAACGGCGCCTTTGCCAAGCTGCGCAAGTTCGCCGAGTACGTGGACATCGACGCGGTGGTCATCTCCCACCTGCACGCCGACCACTTCCTCGACCTGATCCCGTTCAGCTACGCGCTCACCTATGCGCCGCGCCAGCAGCCCGCGCCCGTAGGTCCCTGGCCGGGGACCGATTCTCCTGCCCGACCCGTGCTCTACGCGCCGATCGGAGCGGGCGAGACCTTCCGCCGGGTGGTGGGCGCCTGGGGCAATGAGGACCTCGTCGAGAAGGCGTTCGACCTCATCGAGTACGACGCCTCCGACGCGCTCGGGGTCGGCCCGCTGCGCGTGAGCTTCGGAGAGGTCCCTCACTTCGTGCGCACCCACGCGATCGACGTCGCCTCGACGGACGAGGGCGGGCGCTTCACCTACGGCGCCGACTGCGCGCCGAGCGAGGAGCTCGTCGCCTTCGCGCGCGGGGCGGACCTCCTGATGCTCGAGGCCACCCTCCCGCGCGCCGAGCCCTCGGGGGTCCGCGGCCACCTCACCCCCGCCGAGGCCGGCGACCACGCGCACAGGGCGGGCGCCAAGCGGCTCGTGATCACCCACCTCTCCGACGAGCTCGACGAGGAGTCGGCGCGCGCGCAGGCCGAGGAGGCCTTCGGCGGTCCCGTCGAGGTCGCCGCCGAGGGAGCCTCCTACATCGTGGGGCAGCCCGTCAGGGCGTACGAGTAGCGCGCGGCTCGGGCCGCGGACTACCCTTCCCGCCGTGCCCGAGCGCGACCTCTTCGCGAACTTCGATCGCATGCGCCGGGAGATGGACGAGATCTTCGGCGGCGTGCTCGAGCGCAGCGGGCTCGCGCGCGCTCGGGCCGGCTTCTCGCCCTCGGTGGACGTCTACTACTGCGGCGAGCCGCCCATGGCGGTCGTCAAGGCCGAGCTGGCGGGGATCGATATCTCAGAGCTGGGGCTCGAGATCCGCGGCCGGGAGCTGGTGATCTCGGGACACCGCTCCATCGGCGACCCCCAGCGGCGCGTCTACCAGCAGCTCGAGATCGAGCATGGGCCCTTCCGCCGGGCGATCCCGCTCGGCGCGGAGGTCGACGGAGAGAACGCGCGCGCCTTCTACGAAGACGGCGTCCTGCGCGTCGAGCTGCCCCTCCTACGGTCCGAGCAGCAGCGGTCGCGCACCGTGCCCGTCGAGGCGCCGCGCTCCACGGAGGAGCCGTGATCGAGGTCGGTGCGGGCGCGCCCGGCGCCGTCGAGGTGGAGATCGGGCAGTCGCCGACGCTCCCCGACGCGCTCCCGGTCCTCCCGCTGCTCGAGACCGTCTCGTTCCCGGACACGCTCACCCCGCTGGCGGTCGATCAGGAGCGCTACGTCCAGCTCATCAACGACGCCCTCGCCGGCAACCGGATGCTGGTCATGCTCGCCGGCAAGGATCCCGAGCAGGAGTCCCCGGGTCCCGAGGACCTCCACCGGGTCGGCGTCGCGGGCGTCGTGGCCCGGATGCTCAAGGTCCCCGACGGGACGCTGCGCATCCTCGTGCAGGGCGGGCAGCGCGTCGCGGTCCAGAGCTTCACCCAGGAGCAGCCCTACCTCGTCGCAGAGATCGAGGCCCTCCCCGACGTCGTCAGCGAGTCTCCCGAGCTGACCGCGCTCACGCGCAATGTCCAGCAGACGTTCACCGACATCGTCGAGCAGGTTCCCTACCTGCCCGAGGAGCTCCAGATCGCGGTGGCCAACGTCGACGAACCCAGCGCGCTGAGCCACCTCATCGCCAGCGCCCTGCGGATAAAGCCCGACGAGAAGCAGGCGCTGCTCGAGGAGGTCGACGTCGCCAAGCGGCTGCGCCGCCTCTCGGAGATCCTCGCCCGCGAGCTCGACCTGATCTCCATCGGCTCGCGCATCCAGTCCCAGGTGCAATCCGAGCTCGACCGCTCACAGCGCGAGTACTTCCTGCGCCAGCAGCTCAAGGCGATCCAGGAGGAGCTCGGCGAGCTGGACGAGTCCCAGGCCGAGGCCAACGAGCTGCGCCAGCAGCTCGACGCCCTCACGCTGCCCGAGGCCGCCCGCCGTCAGGCCGACCGCGAGCTCTCTCGCCTGGAGAAGCTCCCGCCGGCCGCGGCCGAGCACGGGATCATCCGCACCTATCTCGAGTGGATCGCCTCGCTGCCGTGGGGAAAGAGCACGGAGGACAATCTGGACCTCGAGCACGCCCGCGAGGTCCTCGACGAGGACCACTACGACATCGAGCAGGTCAAGGACCGCATCCTCGAGTTCCTCGCCGTCCGCAAGCTCGCGCCCGAGCGAGGCGGGTCGACGATCCTGTGCTTCGTCGGCCCTCCGGGGGTCGGCAAGACCTCTCTCGGCCGCTCCATTGCCCGGGCGCTGGGCCGCTCCTTCGAGCGCATCAGCATCGGCGGCGTTCGCGACGAGGCCGAGATCCGCGGGCACCGGCGGACCTACATCGGCGCGATGCCCGGCACGATCATCCGGGCGCTGCGCGACGCGGGGGCCGAGAACCCGCTGTTCATGATCGACGAGATCGACAAGATGGGAACCGACTACCGGGGCGACCCCGCCTCGGCGATGCTCGAGGTCCTCGATCCCGAGCAGAACTCCTCGTTTCGCGACCACTACCTCGACGTGCCCTTCGACCTCTCGAAGATCATGTTCGTCACCACGGCCAACACCCTGGACACCATCCCGGGGCCCCTGCGCGACCGCATGGAGGTCATCCAGCTCGCGGGCTACACCGAGGAGGAGAAGCTCGAGATCGCCAAGCGCTATCTCGTGCCGCGCCAGATCGAGCGCAACGGCCTCAAGCGCTCGCGCATCGCCTTCGCCGACAGCGCCCTGAAGGCGATCATCGCCGACTACACGCGCGAGGCCGGCGTGCGCAACCTCGAGCGCGAGATCGGGACGGTGTGCCGCAAGATCGCCCGCCAGGTGGCCGAGGGCAAGGTCTCCAAGAA
>Ga0208612_1001253_pt1 | contig 10665 bp, 9 predicted proteins | sample AntDryMetagUQ889_FD_188089 | JGI IMG/M metagenome (GOLD analysis project Ga0208612, IMG submission 188089) | Polar desert microbial communities from Antarctic Dry Valleys - UQ889 (SPAdes) | ecosystem: Environmental > Terrestrial > Soil > Desert | place: Antarctic Dry Valleys | collected 2008-12-31 | reverse complement strand
CCGCCGGTCCTCTTCCAGGACCCGCCCGCCGCGCGAGTCCATCATGATCAGCCGCGTTCGGCCGATGTCGCGATAGGTGCTCCAGCGTGTGCCCGCCGACTCCTCGTCGGCCTTCGCCGCAAACTCGCGAAGCATTTCCGCGGTGTCTCCTTCGGCGCTTATGACCCGTTGATAGAGCTCGTTCTCGGCCAGCTCCCCTGGCGAGAGGTTGCCGATGTGCTGGTAGATCCAGTAGCTCATGAAGCCGCCGAGAATCCGATCGCGCCACCACGGCTTGCGGCGCATGTCCGCCACCCAGGAGCGCGAGATATTCCAGTCGTCGTGCATATCGTGGTCGTCGAACACCATCGAGCTGGAGACCGTCGACAAGAGCCAGCGGATCACCGGGTCGCCCCAGGCTTCCCAGTAAAGGCGCGTGTACTCCTCGAAGTCAGCAACCTCGTCCAGCGGCGCTTCGTCGGGGCTGCGATCCGGCCCGCGGCGCTCTTCGATGAACTCAGCGACCGCCGGCGGCACCTCGTCGGCATAGATCTGATCGCCCAGCATCAGGATCGCCTCCGGAAAATCACTGCGATCGCCCGCGAGCATCTGGCGGGCAAGGACGTAGAGGGCGTCAACTTCGCGGCCGCGCTCATCCTCGTCCTTGCTCAGGGTGTAGGGCGGCTCGTGGGGCAGCGACACCCGACAGGAGGCAAAGACGACGTCAACCTTGCCATTTGGGTCGAACGTCCCGATCGCGCTCGGCGGGAAGTCGGATTCGGCGGCGGGCCATACCCGCTCGCCGTCGAGCGTCACCTCGTACTCGCAGACGTCGCCGGGCTCGAGGTCGTCGATGCACACCAGCGCGTAGTGATGGCCAGCGACCTCGAAGGTCCGCTGGGTTCGACCAAGGATCGCGACCTCGCAGGGGGCGTCGGTCTCCACCCAAAGGGACGCCTCGGTGCCGCTGGCGTAGCGCATCAGTGGCCCTAGGATCAGCTTCGGCATCTCTCATGCCCTTACCCCGGATGAGGACTTGGCTACCGTCCCTCACAGGGATGAAGCTGAACCGAAGAGGACGCGTGCTGCTGGCTCTGGTAGGCGCGACCGCGTTCGCAGCCGGCTGTGAGGACGACTCTGAGGTCGCAGCCCCGGCGGTAACGGCCCAGGCTCCGGCGTCGCGACCGCCCGCCCCCAAGCGCCCGCTGTTGGAGTTTCCCCGCAGCGGCAATCCGATCGTCACCGTCAAGCGTGGCGAGCGAGTGGCGCTCTACGACGTGCCGGGTGGCGAGGTTCTCGAGTGGGTGCACGACGAGACCGAGTTCGGATCGCCGACGGTGTTCTCCGTCAGCCGCGAGCGGGACGGCTGGGCCGCAGTTCCGACAGCGCATTTCGAGAACGGCCGACTTGTGTGGATCCGGCTGGACCCGAAGCGCCTGCGGGCTGACAGCTTGCACACGGAGATCGAGATCGACCTCTCCGATTTCCAGGCGACGTTGATGTACAGGGATCGCGCCATCTCAACCTTCTCGATCTCGATCGGGATGCCTACCGCGCCGACTCCGACCGGGAGCTTTGCGGTTACCGACACGTTCCGGGGCGGGTTGAATCCCGCCTACGGCTGCTGCGCCGTGGCGCTGACCGCGCGCCAGATCCGGTTGCCGTCCGGCTGGCTGGGTGGTGACCGGATTGCAATTCATGGCACCAGCGGGGCACTGGGGGCCGAGATATCGAACGGGTGCGTGCGGGCGGCGGACGAGGAGGTCAACAACTTGATTGAAACGGTCCCGCCCGGGACGCCGGTAACGATCAGGGGGTGACGCGAAGCGGAATGCTCCGCTTCGCGTCCGCTTCCGTCGGGTCAGGGCGCGTTACGGGGAGGCAGGCCGTAGGCTCTGCCCGTGCTTTCAGCGGATAACCGCACGATGGCCGCCTACAACGCCGCCAGCCGCGTTCCTCTGGTCGGCAAGGGACTCTTCTCGCGCGTCGTCCGCGTCACCGCGCCGTACTTCGCGACGATCCCGGCGACGGTCGAGTCCGTCGAGCCCGGGCGTGGGGTGGTCACTATGCGCCACATGCCCTGGGTGCGCAACCACCTGGGGACCGTGCATGCGATCGCACTCTGCAACCTAGCCGAGATGACAATGGGGATCACCGCCGAGGCGACCACGCCCACCGGCTATCGCTGGATCCCGAAAGGCATGACCGTTGAGTACCTGGCGAAGGCGCGGGGCACGATGCGGGCAACAGCGACACTGGACTTCCCCGACGAGATCCCCGACGGCGTCGAGGTCCCGGCGGAGATCTCGATCACGGACCCGCAGGGCAAGGAGGTCCTGACAGGCGAAATTCGCCTGTGGATCACTAAAGCCCGCTAGCCGCGGGCACTGTTACAGTCCGGGCTGACTGTTTATGGAGGCCAGCCCGATTTCCAAGCCGCCCCGGCGCACACAGGCGGAGCGCCGCGAGACCACGCGCGCCGCGCTCCTCGACGCGACGATCGAGTGCCTCCTCGAGTTCGGCTACTCCCACACCACGACTACCCGCGTCGTGGAGCGGGCAGGCGTCTCCCGCGGGGCTCAGGTCCATCACTTCCCGACCAAGGCCGAGCTGGTCGCGGAGGCCGTCGGCCACCTGGCGGCGCTGCGCGCCGATGAGATCCGCGATGAGCTGGAGAAGCTTCCTCAGGGCCGACGGCGGGCAGAGGCGGCTCTCGACCTGATCTGGAAGGTGCACACCGGCCCGCTCTTCACCGCTGCGCTGGAGCTGTGGGTCGCGGCGCGGACCGATGGTGAGCTACGTCGCCACCTGATGCCGATCGAGCGCAAGGTGAATGCACGGATCATGTCGGACGCGGCGACCCTGTTCGGCGACCAGGAGGCTGAAGGCGACATGCCCTCCTTGCTTTTGACCGCGCTCTCGGCAGCGCGTGGCCTGGCCTGGGGAGCGATCCTGCTGGGCCCGCGCAGCCGCTCCTCCGCCGAGGAGCAATGGCAGGCCGTGAGGGCCCAGCTACTGCGATTGCTGTAGCTCCGCCGGAATGCTCCGCTTCGCGTCCGCTTCCGTCGGGTCAGGGCGCGTTACGGGGAGGCAGGTCGTGAGCGCAGTTCTCGTTTTAGGACCTTGCCGGTCGCGTTGCGGGGCAGCTCGTCGATGAACAGCACCTCGCGCGGGATCTTGTAGCGGGCCAGGTTCTGCCGCACGTATTCCTTGAGCTCATCCTCGGTCGGGGACTTGTCGGCGCTCGCCACGACGAACGCCCGCAGACGCTTGCCAAAGCTCTCGTCGTCGACGCCGATCACCGCGGCATCGTCGACCTGCTCGTGCTGGATCAAGAGCTCCTCGACCTCTTGCGGGAACACGTTCTCGCCCCCGGACACGATCATGTCGTCGTCGCGGCCGTCGATGAAGAGCCGGCCGGCCGAGTCGAAGTGGCCGACGTCGCCGGAGGACATCAGGCCGTCGATCACCTCCTTGCCGGAGCCGTCGGTGTAGCCGCCGAACTCGATGCCGTTCGAGACGAAGATCCGTCCCGTCCGTCCCGTCGGCACTTCACTCCCGCTCTCGTCCAGCAGGCGGACCTTGGTGCCAAGCGTCGTGCGCCCCACCGTGGTCGGCGCTGCGCGATGGTCGGCCGGTGTGGAGATCGACGCGTAGGCGACTTCCGTCGAACCGTAAAGGACGTAGAGGATCTCGCCAAAGGCGTCCTGGGTGGCCGTGGCAACCGCGCCGGGCAACTGCGAGCCGCCGCAGAAGATGATCCGCAGCGCAGAGGTATCTGCGGCCTCGATCCGTTCGGGGCCCAGCTCGAGGGTGCGCTGCAGCATCGCCGGGACGACGATCGCAGCGGTCGCCCGTTCGCTTTCGAGCAGCGTCAGGAACTCTTCGGCGTTGAAGCGCCGGCGGCAGACCACCCGCGAGCCGAGGCCAACGGCCAGCGATAGCGTCGCATAGCCCAGAGCGTGGAAAAACGGCGGCGCGATGTAGGTCACCTCGTTCGTCCGCCATGGAACGCGGTCAAACAGGGCGCCGAGCGTGACTAGCGTGCCGACCTCCTGGCGCGGCGCGCCCTTCGGCGTACCCGTGGTCCCGCTTGTCAGCATCACCATCGTCGGCTTCTCGGAGGGGACGGGAACCGGGCTACCGTCGAAGCGCACGGTCAAGTCTTCAATGGTCGCCTGCGCCGAGCCAGGGGAGCCGTCGTCGGTCCACGCCCGGTAGTGATGCTCCGCCCAGGACGGGGCGCGATCGTCGTACTCCTCGTCGAAGACGAGCGCCTTGACTCCCTCGCGTTTGCAGACGTCTTCGATCTGCGGGCCGGCGAACTCGGTGTTCATGTAGATGGACCGAAGACCGCACTTGGCGGCGGCGTACGTCGCGTCGGCGAACCCGCGGTGATTGCGGCAGAGAATCGCGATTCCGTCGCCGGGCTCAAGCCCATCCGCTTGGAACGCCCGGGCCAGCGAGTTCGAGCGTCGGTCGAGGTCGACGTAGGAGATCGTTCCCAGCTCGTCGGTCAAGGCCGGGCGCTCTCCCCAGCGGATCGCGGCGCCGGTGCAGGCGCCGGCAACGGGACCGCGCCGCGCCGCCTCGATGCCCGCCCGCGCCAGGTGGTTTGGGCGGCCGGGGCCCATCAGTCCCGACCGTGCCACCGCGGCGGTCGCCTGCGCTGCCGTACCGGCCGAGGTGATCATGCGGCGAATCATGCTCAGCAGCCTATGGGGACTTCACTGCGCTCACGCGGCAGTTGTCACGCCCAGCGCCTCGGTGACCGAGTCGATCGACCAGGCGCCCTCCGTGGTGAACTGCTTGCCGACCCGCCAGTTGTCGCACTCGGCGATCAGCCCGCCCTGGACGGCGAACAGCTTGCCGGTGATCGAGCAGTCGGCGCTCGCCAGGTGCGCGACCAAGGGAGAGACCTGCGCAGGATCGAACGCGTCAAGGGCGTCTGGATCCTCTGGTGCCTTCATCATCTCGCCGATCATCGGCACGTCCTCCGTCAGTCTGGTCCGGGCTGCGGGGGCGATGGCGTTGACGCGCACGCCGTAGCGGCTCAGTTCCTGCGCCGCGACCAGCGACATCGCCGCGATCCCCGCCTTGGCCGCGCCGTAGTTGACCTGTCCGGGGTTCGGCAGGTACGTCCCGGACGCGGACGCCGTGTTGATGATCGAGCCCTTGACCTCCTCGCCGGCCTTCGAGCGCTGCTTGAAGTGCTCGGCGGCGTGGCGCATGCCAAGAAAGTGGCCCTTCAGGTGCACCTGGATGACTGCGTCCCATTCAGCCTCGGACATCGAGGCCAGGAAGGTGTCGCGCAGGATGCCGGCGTTGTTGACGAGGACGTCGAGCCGTCCAAAGGAATCGACGGTGGCCGCGACAAGCGACGCACTTCCGTCCCAGGTCGAGATGTCGCCGGTGTGGGCGACGGCTTCGCCCCCACCCGACTTGATCTCGTCGACGACTGCCTGCGCGGCAGACGCATCGGCGCCCGCGCCATCCCCGGCGGCGCCGAGGTCGTTGACGACAACCTTCGCGCCTTCGCTTGCGAACAGCAGCGCGTGCTCACGGCCGATGCCGCGCCCCGCGCCGGTGATTGCCGCTACACGGCCTTCGAGTGAACCCATGATCGCTCCTTGTCTTGAAGTCGGTGAAGCAGCGGAGATTAACAAACCGTCCGACTTGTATGTATCTCAAAACCAATCGCCGGTCGGGGTTTCATCGCCATAGCGAACGAAATCGCGACCGCGTACGGGGGCGTCAGCCGCAGGCGCCCGCATCGCGCAGGCGGGCGATCTCGCTCTCGTCAAGGCCCCAGGCCAAAAGCGCCTCGTCCGTGTCCGCGCCGGGCTCCGAAGGGGCGCTTCGGACCTCGGGCCTGGTGCGGCTGAAGCGTGGCGCCGGCGCGGGCTGCACCGCGCCCCCGACCTCGACGAACGCCTCGCGGGCGACGTTGTGCGGGTGGGAAGGCGCCTCGGCCAGGCTGAGTACCGGTGTCGAACAGGCCTCGGCCGGTTCGAGGATCGCCGTCCACTCGTCCCTGGTCTTGGTCTTGAAGATCTCCGCGAAGCGCCCCTTGAACTCGGGCCAGCGTCCCTGGTCCATCTGCGGGAAATCGGCCGGGTCCAACTCCAGCAGCTCGAGCAGGGCGGCGTAGAACTGGGGCTCGATCGCCCCGACCGCGATGTGGCCGCCGTCCGACGTCTCGTACACCTCGTAGAAGTGGGCGCCCGAATCGAGCAGGTTCGTGCCCGCCTCGTCGCCCCAGATCCCAAGTCCGCGTAAGGCATGGATCAGCGTGGTCAGGACGGCCGTGCCCTCGACCATCGCGGCATCCACAACCTGTCCCTTGCCGGAGCCGCGGGACTCGATCACGCCGCAGGCGATCCCGAACGCAAGCAGCATGCCGCCGCCGCCGAAGTCGCCGATCAGGTTCATCGGAAACAGCGGCCGCTCGCCCTTGCGCGCGATCGCCCCGAGCGCGCCGCCCAGCGAGATGTAGTTGATGTCGTGCCCCGCCACGGCCGCCATCGGGCCGTCCTGCCCGTAGCCGGTCATCCGCCCGTACACGAGCCGGGGGTTCCGCCCCAGCGCCTCGTCCGGTCCCAGTCCGAGCCGCTCCATGACCCCCGGGCGAAAGCCCTCGATCAAGGCGTCGGCCGACTCGGTCAGCTTCAGCACCAGCTCACGGCCTTCCGGATGCTTCAGATCGCAGGCAACCGAAGGACGGCCGCGGTGCATGTAGTTCCAGGAGCCCGCCCCAAGCGCCCCAGTGCCCCCGCCCCGTTCCATCCGCACGACGTCGGCGCCCATGTCGGACAGCATCATCGCCGCGAAGGGCCCGGGGCCGATACTCGCGATCTCGATGACCTTGATCCCGGAGAGGGGTCCCATTAGCGGGAGCCTACAGAATCCACAAACCGTCAGGTCTGTATGTTATATCGCGAAATCCGGACGAAAGGACCGCATGGCGATCGCCCCACCGCAACCCGCGAAGCGCACGATCTTCGAGCCCGAGCACGACGATTACCGCGAAAGCTTCAGGAAGTTTCTCGCCGCCGAAGTCCTGCCCCATTACGACGAGTGGGAAAAGGCCCAACTCGTGTCGCGCGACCTCTTCACCAAGGCGGCCGAGTACGGCTTCCTGGCGATGGAGGTGCCGGAGGAGTACGGCGGTTCCGGCGTGGACGACTGGCGCTTCAACGTGGTCCTCGGCGAGGAGGCCACGCGCTCCGGCGCCGGTGACGCCTTCGGCGGGCCGCTGCTGCACACGGACATCTGCGTCCCGTACCTGATGGCGTCGTCCACCGACGAGCAAAAGCAACGCTGGCTTCCTGGCGTGGCGTCGGGTGAGCGCATCCTTGCGATCGCAATGACCGAGCCCGGCACCGGATCTGACCTCGCCGCCATCCAAACGCGTGCCAAGCGCGACGGCGACGGGTGGGTGGTTAACGGGGCGAAGACCTTCATCACCAACGGGATCAACGCCGACATGGTGATCACGGCCGTGCGCACCTCTGAGGATCCGCACGGCGGCCTCTCGATGTTCGTGATCGAGCGCGAGATGGAGGGCTTCGAGCGCGGCAAGCAGATCGAGAAGCTCGGCCAGCATGCCTCCGACACCGCCGAGCTGTTCTTCAATGACGTCCACGTCCCGGCCGAGAACATGCTGGGCGAGGAGGGCACCGGCTTCATGCAGCTCGTTTCCCGTTTGGTGCCCGAGCGGCTGACGCTCGCGGTCGGCTCGCTGGCGGGCGCCGAGCTGGCTTTCGAGATGACGCTTGCCTATATCAAGGAACGCAAGGCCTTCGGGCGGCCGATCGGCTCGTTCCAGAACTCGCGCTTCGTGATGGCGGAGTTGAGAACCGAGCTGGAGATCACCCGCGCGTTTATCGATCGCACGATCGAGCGCTATTGCGCCGGCCAAGCAACGGTTGAGGAGGCCGCGATGGCGAAGTGGTGGACGACCGAGCTGCTCGGCAGGGTCACCGACGCCGGCGTCCAGCTTCACGGCGGCTACGGCTACACGACCGAGTACCCGATCGGAAAGGCCTGGGTGGACGCCCGCATCACCCGGATCTACGCGGGCACCAACGAGATCATGAAAGAGCTGATCGGCCGGACGATGGGCCTGTAGCGCCCGCAACGCAAAACAAGGAGAACCGAACATGGCAGTCATTACCAAGGAAGCCGAACTGAAGGCTTCGCCCGAGCAGGTCTGGGCCAAGCTCACCGACCTTGACTCGTACGGCGACTGGCTCTCGATCCACACCGGATTCCCGGATGGGGCGCCCCAGGAGCTGACCGAGGGCTCGACCTTCCGCCAGGGGATCCAGATCATGGGAATGCCCGGCGAGGCCAGCTGGACTGTCAAGGAGATCGAGCCGAACAGCTCGCTGGTGCTCGAGGGCATGGGGCCGATGGGCGTGACTCTGCGCAATGCCTACAAGCTCGAAGCGGCCGGTGACGGCACGAAGATCACCTGCGAGACCGAGTTCGGAGGCGCCGCGGTTGCCGCGATGGAAGCTCCGCTTGCGACCGCCTCCGAGCAGGCGCTGACGACCTCGCTGGAGAAGCTGAGGGGGTTGCTTGCCTAAGGTCGTGATCGTCGGCGCCGGGATGTCCGGGATCTGCATGGGGGTCAAGCTCCGGCGCGCGGGATTCGACGACTTCACGATTCTCGAGAAGGCCGAATCCGTCGGCGGCACTTGGCGGGAGAACACGTATCCGGGGCTCTCCTGCGACGTGCCCTCGTCGTATTACGCGTACACGTTCGATCCGAATGCGGAGTGGACGCACTACTTCTCATCCGGGGCTGAGATCCGCGAGTACTTCGAGCGCGCGACCCGGCGCCACGGGCTGGAGCCTCATATCCGCTTCGGGGAGGAGGTCACCGAGGCCCGGTTCGAGGACGGGCGCTGGCTGGTCGCCACCAACTCGGGAAGGGACAAGCTCGAGGCGGATGTCCTCGTCTCGGCGGCCGGGGTGCTCCACCATCCGCGAACCCCGCAGATCGAAGGCTTGGACGACTTCGGGGGCGCGATGTTCCACTCCGCCCGGTGGGATCACTCAGTTGCCTTGGCGGGCAAGCGAGTCGGCGTGGTGGGCACCGGCTCGACCGGCGTTCAGATCGTCACCGCGGTCGCCGGCGTTGCCTCGCACCTGTCGATGTTCCAGCGCACGCCGCAGTGGATCCTGCCCATCCCGAACCCGTCCCATGGCGGCGCATTCAAGCGCCTGATGAGACGGCCCGGGTTCGCGCGTCTCAACTACGCCCTGAACGCCGGCATCTTCAACCTGCTGACCACGTCGACGATCAAGCCGGGCTGGCAGCGCAAGCTGATCGACCGCGCTTGCCGCTGGAACCTGACCAGGGTGAAGGACCCCGGGCTGTGCCGCAAGCTGACGCCGGACTACGTCCCGATGTGCAAGCGGCTCGTCGTCTCGTCGGGCTTCTACGACGCGGTCCAGCGCCCGGACGTCGAGATTGTGGACACGGCGATCGCGCGGATCGAGCCCGGCGGGATCCGCACCGCGGATGGCCGCCTCCACGAGTTGGACGTGCTCGTTCTCGCCACCGGCTTCGACGCACATGCGTACCTGCGACCGATCAACCTCGTCGGCCTCGGCGGCCGCACGCTCGACGGCGCCTGGCAGGGCGAGCCGCGCGCCTACAAGACCGTCTGCCTGCCCGGCTTTCCCAACTTCTTCATGATCATGGGGCCGAACAGCCCGATCGGGAACACATCCCTGGTCCCGGTCGCCGAGACGCAGGCCGACTACGCGCTTCAGTGGATTCAGAAGATCGCCAGCGGCGAGGTGGCGTGGGCAGCACCGAAGTCCGAGGCGATGGAGCGCTTCAACACCGAGCTTCGCGACGCGATGCCCGGCACGGTCTGGACGACCGGCTGCGACAGCTGGTATCTCGGTCAGGACGGCGTGCCCATGCTGTGGCCGTGGTCGCCGGGGCGCTTCAAGCAGACCCTGAGCGAGCCGCGGCTGGACGAGTTTGAGATTCACTGAGCGGGGGCTGGCTATCGCGCCACGTCGGCGGTCCGCTTCGCGTCCAGGCCGGCGGCGCGGATCTGCTCGTCGATCGACTGCGCGAGGTCGTCTGCCAGCGCGTCGATGTCGCTGATCACGTCGCGATCGCCGACCAGGCCGAAGAAGACGCCGCCGTTGTAGGAGAGGACTCCGATCGACAGGGCGTGACCCTGGGGTGAGAGCGGCACGGAGGGATAGATGGCCTCGATCTGGCGCCCCAGCAGGTAGAACGGCACCGGCGGTCCCGGCACGTTGGAAACCACGAGGTTCCAGTTGAGCGGCCGCGACAGCGCCCCGGCCAGGACCCTGTTGATCGTGGGCGGGGTCCAGCCCGTCGCCTCGATTACGAGCGACGCGGCGGCGGCTTGCTTCGATGCCTTCAGCCTGGTGGTCGTGGCGTGGACGTCCGCCAGCCGTGTGGAGGGCTCGCGCTCGCGAATCGGCAGTGGCACCATCAGGGTCGCGACCCGGTTGCCCAGATCGCCCGCCTCTTCTTCGCGGCGGATCGACATCGGCACCAGCGCGACGATGTGCTCAGGCAGGCGCTGGTTGTGGCGCACGAGGTAGCGGCGCAGGCCGCCGGCGGTCCCGGCCAGGATCAGGTCGTTGACTGTCGCGCCGCCCGAGCCCCGCGCTTCCTTCAGCAGG
>Ga0208612_1001251_pt1 | contig 10673 bp, 10 predicted proteins | sample AntDryMetagUQ889_FD_188089 | JGI IMG/M metagenome (GOLD analysis project Ga0208612, IMG submission 188089) | Polar desert microbial communities from Antarctic Dry Valleys - UQ889 (SPAdes) | ecosystem: Environmental > Terrestrial > Soil > Desert | place: Antarctic Dry Valleys | collected 2008-12-31 | reverse complement strand
TACGAGATCCTGCGACCCGTCCCCATTGCGCCGCTCCGGGTTGAAGCCAGCATCGAGCGCGACGGGCGCCGCGTGCAGATGCTCTCGGCGTCGCTCCATGCCGGCGAGCACGAGGTGATGAGGGCGCGAGGCTGGCGGCTTCGCGCCCAAGAGGTCGATCTGCCCGGCGGGCTTCTGCCAGGCCCGCTCCGCCATGGCCCTTCCGAAGGCGAGCCGGGCGAGTTCTTCCCGATCGGCTCGGAGGTTGGATACCACTCTGCCGTCGAGTACCGCTTCATCACCGGCGGCTTCGTGGAACCGGGTCCCGCAACGGTGTGGATGCGCTCGCGCGTGGCGGTCGTCGAGGGCGAGGAGATCTCACCACTCGGCCGTGTGCTCGTGGTGGCCGACTCGGGGAACGGCGTCTCGGCGACGCTCGACTGGCGGCGGTTCCTCTTCATCAACGTGGACCTGAGCGTCCACCTCCACCGGCTCCCGGCCGGCGAATGGGTCTGCCTGGACGCGGTCACCCTGCCCGAGCCTGACGGCGTTGGCCTGGCCGACACGACGCTATACGACGAGCAGGGAAGGCTCGGCCGATCGGCCCAGACCCTGTTGATCGCCTCGCGCTGACCGGATGAGCCGAAGTCGAGTCCGTAGTTTCCCGCTAGAAGATCCGTGTGATCGCGGATGACGCCGGGCGATTTCGTCCCTAACCTCGGTCGCGCATGATCCAACCCGCGCCCAGCTCGGCACCGAGCGCCGGATTATCGCGATACCTCGTATCGCACGTGTGGGTTCGTCCCAACGTGTATAACACGGGGCATCGACTCGAAGCTCCTTGGCATCTACCTGAACGATCACCTGGCCGGCTCGGTCATCGGCGTCGAGCTCGCCAAGCGCGCCGCGGACAACAACGAGGGATCCGAGCTTGGCGACTTCCTCTCGAGGGCGGCTGAGGAGATCGAGTCCGATCGAGACGCGCTCAAGTCCGTGATGGACCACCTGGGCGTCACAGAGAGCCGCGTGAAGATGCCGATCGCCTGGGCGGCCGAGAAGATCGGGCGTCTGAAGCCGAACGGGCAGATAACCGGCTACTCGCCGCTCTCGCGGGTGATCGAGCTCGAAGGGCTTATCGTCGGAATCACCGGAAAGCTCGCGCTCTGGCGAGCGCTCTCGGCGACGCGTTCCGACCTCGGCGCCTTCGACCTCGGCACGCTCATCGAGCGCGCCGAGTCGCAGCGAGACGAGGTGGAGCGCTTCAGGATCGAGGCGGTTCGGGAGGCGTTCGGCGCCTCGGCCTCAGCTCACGTCGACGACTGACCCGCCGATCCGTTCTACCTGCTCCAGGCCAAGCCAGCCTGCCATCGAGGCGAGCTCGGCGGCCAGCGCATCGCGGGTCTCGGGCGGTGCGCCGGGCTCGAGGTGCTCGGCCTTTATCGCCAACACCCCACGCGCGCGGTCGGCTTTGAGGTCCACCCGTGCGACAAGCCGGTCGCCGAGGAGAAACGGCAGGACGTAGTAGCCGTGGATGCGCTTTGGGGCCGGGACGTAGATCTCGAGCCGATAGGAGAACCCGAAGATCCGCTCGACCCGAAGCCGGGCCCAGATCAGCGGGTCGAACGGCCCGACCAGGGCGCGCGCCTCGACCGTGCGCGGGATCATCGCCTCGTGCCACAGGTAGCCCTGTGTTCGGCCCCAGCCCTCGACCGCAACGGGATGAAGCTCGCCTGCCTCGACGAGCTCTGCGACCCGCTCCTTCGCCTCGGCGGCTGGCAGGCGGAAATAGTCGCGAAGGTCCGCCTCGGCGGCGACGCCCAGGCCGCGCGCTGCGATCCGCAACAGCTCGCGCTGCGCGTCGGCGAGAGGTGGCGTCGGGGCCGACGTGATCGCGGGCGGAAGGACGCGCTCGGTCAGGTCGTAGAGGCGCTCGAAGCGCCGCCGCCGCGCCGACGAGACCTCGCCCGACCAAAAGAGCCACTCGAGCGCCCGCTTATGGTCGGACCAGTCCCACCACGGCCCGGCGCGCCGAGGCCGCTCGGCGATCTCTGATGCCGCGACCGGCCCTCGCTCGGCAACTTGAGCGAGGACCTGGGCGACCAGCTCGGGCTGATCTCGCTTGATGCGCTGCATTCCGCCCCAGGAGTCGGTGTGGGCGCGCTCCATCCGCCAGCGCAGGAGCGGCTGGGTCGAGACCGGGATGAGCGACGCCTCGTGTCCCCAGTACTCGAAGAGGCGCCGCGGCGCGTAGTGCGAAGCACGGTCGAGAAGCTCTCGGCGATAGGGCCCGAGACGGCTGAATAGCGGCAGGTAGTGGGCCCGCTCGAGGACGTTCACCGAATCGATCTGGATCAGGCCGATGTGCCGCAGGACCCTCGCGATGTCCCGTCCCGTGGGCTCTCGGGCCGGGCGCGGGTCGGTGAATCCTTGTGCGCGGAGGGCGATCCTGCGCGCTTCGGCGGCGGAGATCTGGACGCGCCGGGTCATGCTCCCGAAGCTAGCGGCGAGAGGTCATGGCTACGTTGAGCGGCCGTGCCCGAGCTTCGCAACATCGCCATCGTCTCCCACGTCGACCACGGCAAGACGACCCTGGTCGACGCCATGCTGCGCCAATCCGGGACGTTCTCCGAGCACGAGGAGCTGGTCGAGCGGGTCATGGACTCGGGCGATCAGGAGCGCGAGCGCGGGATCACGATCCTCGCCAAGAACGCCGCGCTTCGCTACGTCCCAAAGGGCGGCTCAGAGATCAAGGTGAACGTGGTCGATACGCCCGGCCACGCGGACTTCGGCGGTGAGGTCGAGCGCGGGCTCACGATGGTCGACGGCGTCTTGCTCTTGGTGGACGCCTCAGAGGGCCCCCTTCCACAGACTCGGTTCGTCCTTCGCAAGGCGCTCGAGCAGGGGCTGCCGGTGATCCTCGTCGTGAACAAAGTCGACCGAGACGACGCGCGGATCGAAGAGGTCGTCGACTCGGTGCTCGAGCTCTTCTTGGACCTGGACGCATCCGACGAGCAGATCGATTTTCCGACGCTGTTCGCGTCGGCGCGAAACGGCTGGGCGACGACCGAGCAGGGCGTCGAGGGCAAAGACCTGGTTCCGCTCTTCGAGGCGATCGTCGAGCATGTGCCTGCGCCGGGGCGAGACGAGGGCGGGCCACTCCAGGCGCTCGTGACCAACCTCGACTCGTCGCCGTATCACGGGCGCCTTGCGATCTGCCGGGTCGAGCGCGGCGTCCTCCGGCAGGGCCAGACGCTTGCGCACCTCACCCGGGACGGCGAGACCAAGAGCGCGAAGGTCGCCTCGCTGTATGTGAGCGAAGGCCTCGACCGGATCGAGGCCGCCGAGGCGCGCGCGGGCGAGGTTGCCGTCGTCGCCGGTATCCCCGAGGTCACGATCGGCGAGACCCTGGCCGATGCGGAGGTTCCCGAGGCGCTGCCCCTGCTCGCCGTGGACGAGCCCGCGCTGTCGATGACGATCGGCGTCAATACTTCGCCCCTCGCGGGCCTCTCGGGGTCGAAGCTGACCGGGCGTCAAATCGAGGAGCGACTCGAATCCGAGCTCGTCGGCAACGTCTCGATCCGCGTCGCGCCGACGGAGCGCACCGACGCTTGGGAAGTCCAGGGGCGTGGCGAGCTACAGCTTGCGGTGCTCGTCGAGACCATGCGCCGCGAGGGATATGAGCTCACGGTCGGCAAGCCGAAGGTCGTAACACGCGAGGTGAACGGCAAGCTCTCGGAGCCGCTCGAGCGCCTTTCGATCGACGTTCCCGAGGAGTACATGGGCGTCCTCACGCAGCTGCTCGCCCTTCGCAAGGGACGGCTCGAGCACATGGTGAATCACGACACGGGCTGGATCCGCCTGGAGTTCCTGGTCCCGGCGCGTGGGCTGATCGGGCTGCGCTCCGAGTTCCTGACCGAGACCCGCGGCACCGGGATTATCCACTCGACCTTTGAGAGCTGGGCGCCCTGGTTCGGCGAGATCAAGACGCGGCCGACCGGCTCGCTCGTCGCCGACAGGCGTGGGAAGACGGCGGCTTTCGCCCTCATGAACCTGCAGGAGCGCGGGCGGCTCTTCGTCGGCCCCGGCGAGGAGGTCTACGAGGGGGTGATCGTGGGGGAGAACGCTCGCTCGGATGACCTGAACGTGAACGCGATCAAGGAAAAGCAGCAGACGAACATCCGTGCCGCGGGTGCAGACGAGGCGATCAAGCTCGTGCCGCACCAGAGCTTCTCGCTCGACCAGGCGCTCGAGTTCATCGCCGAAGACGAATGCGTCGAAGTGACGCCCTCGAACGTCCGTCTTCGCAAGGTCGCCCTGTCGGCGACCGATCGGGTTCGCCTGGCGCGAGCGGCCAAGGGCCCGCGCGAATAAGGAGCGCTCGCCTTACTCTGGGTTGAGCTCGCGCCCGCGCTGAGCGCCCGCCAAGCCGATCAGCGACAGGAGCGCGATGATCCCGCCGAAGCCCGCCTGATTTAGCTGCCCTCCGGGTGGCGCTTGGAAAATGAAGGCCGAGACCGCGAGCCAGGCGCCGATCAAGAACAGGATCACGCCGAGCGCCAGAGAACGCCAGGATCAGCATCGGCGGGCATGCCCGCCTCGTGTGGGATCACGTCCGGTTCGGTGTTCTCGCCGCGCTCGCTCATCCCGACCGCTTACCCTAAAGACCATGTGTCGAAATATCCGCACCCTGCACAACTTTGAGCCCTCCGCGACCGACGAGGAGGTTCACGACGCCGCGCTGCAGTACGTCCGCAAGATCTCGGGATCGACCAAGCCCTCGCAGGCGAACGCTGAGGCGTTCGAGCGAGCGGTGGTCGAGATCTCGGACGCGACCGAACGCCTCCTCGACTCGCTCGTGACCGCGGCGCCGGTGAAGAGCCGCGAGGCCGAGGCTGAAAAGCGCCGCGCCCGCGCTCAGGCTCGCTACGCGGCCTGAAGCGGACCGCCGGCCCGCGCAGATAGGCGTCAGCTACGGATGAGCCGCGAGACCGCAGCCATCATCTCGTCGCGCTTCTCGTCCCGATTAGCCTCACCGGCGCCCATCACGCAGTGCTTCACGTGGTCGTCGAGGAGGCCTACGGCCACCCTGTCGAGCGCAGCCTGCACGGCAGAGATCTGGGTGAGGACGTCGATGCAGTAGCGCTCCTCGGCGATCATGCGCTCGATGCCCCCGACCTGTCCGGAGATGCGGCGCATCCGGTTGATCAGCGCCTCCTTGTCCGGCAGGTAGCCGGGGTCTGAGGTCTCGTCGTTCACGGGAGCTCCTTCGGGTCGATTGCGGATCGGGTGATTGGGCCCGACGGGGTGAAGCTCCGCAAGCGGAGCGAGTTGGTCAGGACGAAGACGCTCGAGAGGGCCATCGCCGCGCCGGCGACGATCGGGTTGAGGTAGCCGGACATCGCGAGCGGGATCGCGGCCACGTTGTAGCCGAAGGCCCAGAACAGGTTGCCCTTGATCGTCGCGAGCGTCTTTCGCGACAGCTCGATCGCGTCGGCGGACGACTGGAGGTCGCCCGACATCAAGGTCAGATCCGAGGCCTCGATCGCGACGTCCGTGCCGGTCCCGATCGCGAGGCCGAGGTCGGCCTGGGCGAGCGCAGGCGCGTCGTTCACGCCGTCGCCGACCATCGCTACGACGCGGCCATCGGCCTGAAGAGCCTCGATCGTGCTCGCCTTCTGGGCCGGCAGCACCTCGGCGATCACCTCGTCGATCCCTACCTCGGCCGCGACGGCCTCCGCGGTCGCGCGGTTGTCACCGGTGAGGAGGACGGGGCGAAGGCCGAGGTCACGCAGGCGGGCGACCGCGGCCTTTGAGCTCGGCTTGACGGCGTCCTCGACCTCGAAGACCGCCCTCACCTCGCCGTCCCAGCCCGCGGCGACCGCGGTACGGCCGAGCTTGCGAGCCCCACCGATGGCGCGCTCGAGCTCGTCCGGCATGGCGAGGCTCCGCTCTTCCATCAGGCTCGGGCGCCCGACGACGACTTCGAGCCCACCGACGGTGCCCTCTACGCCCAGGCCCTCCAGGTTCCGGAACTCGGCGGGGGTCGGGAGGCTGCCGACGCTGCTCACCGCCGCCTTCGCGATGGCTCGTGCGATCGGATGCTCGGAAGAGTTCTCGAGAGCGCCGGCGATCAGGAGGGCGTCGACCTCCTCGGTGCCGGACGCCGTCGCGACCCTCGCGACAGACATCTCGCCGGAGGTCACCGTGCCCGTCTTGTCGAGGACCACCGTGTCGACCTCGCGAGTCGATTCGAGGACCTCGGGGCCCTTGATGAGGATCCCGAGCTGCGCGCCGCGCCCGGTGCCCGCGAGGAGCGCGGTGGGCGTGGCGAGGCCAAGCGCGCAAGGACAGGCGACGATCAGGACCGCGACAGCGGCGGTGAAAGCGAATTCGGTCGAGACGCTCGAGCCGAGCCAGAAGCCAAGGGTCGCCGCAGCGATCACGATCACGACGGGCACGAAGACGCCGGAGATGCGGTCGGCCAGGCGCTGGATCTCGGCCTTGCCGGTCTGAGCCGCGGCCACCATGCGCCCGATCTGCGCGAGGGCGGTGTCGGATCCCACCCGCGTCGCTCGGACCGAGAGCCTGCCGCCGGCGTTCACGGTCGCGCCCGTGACGGCATCGCCGGGCCCCACGTCAACGGGCACCGACTCGCCCGTCAGGAGCGATTCGTCGACCGCGGAGTGACCCTCGGTGACCTCGCCGTCGGCCGCCAGCTTCTCGCCCGGGCGAACCACGAAGATCTCGCCGACGGCGAGCTCGGAGGCGGGGATCAGCCGTTCCTCGCCGCGCTCGTCGAGGACCGAGACCTCCTTGGCGCCGAGCTCTAGCAGCGAGCGAAGCGCTGCGCCGGTCGAGCGCTTGCCCTTGGTCTCGTAGTAGCGCCCGGCCAGGAGGAAGGTCGTGACGACCGCCGCGATCTCGAAGTAGACCTCGGCGGAGCCTCCGCCCTGCTCCGGGATGAGCTGGAAATCCATCCGCATGTCGGGCACTCCCGCGTCGCCGAAGAAGAGCGCGACCGCAGACCAGGTGAGCGCGGCGAGGGTGCCCACCGAGATCAGCGTGTCCATGTTCGTCGCCCCGTGCTTGGCACTACGCCAAGCCATGCGGTGGAACGGCCATCCTGCCCAGAGCACGATCGGCGTCGCGAGCTGGAGGCTCAGCCATTGCCAGTAGTCGAACTGGAGCACCGGGATCATCGCGATCAGGAGCACGGGCACGGTCAAGACGGCCGCGACTACGAGACGGCGCCGGAGGTCGTCCAGCTCGTCGTCGGACTCCTCAGCAGCCTCTGCGAACTCCCGCGAGGTGGTGTCGTCGGCCGGCAGCCGCGTGCGATAGCCGATCGACTCGATGGCCTCTGCGAGCCGCTCCGGGCCAACCGCGCCGGCGTCGTAGGTCACCGCGACCTGCTCGGTCGCGAAGTTGACGGTCGCCGACACGCCGTCGATCCGGTTGAGGCCCTTCTCGACCCGCGCCGCGCAGGACGAGCAGGTCATTCCCTCGACCGGCAGGTCGAGCGTGGTCTCAGTGGCCGCCATCGTGCGCCTCTCCTTCGTCGTCGTGAGCCTTTTCGCCGACGTCACCTTTCGAGGTGACGGTGAATGCCGCCGTGCGCACCTCGCCGCCTGCCTTGAACTGGACGAACAGGCGGTAGCGGGCCGCGGTGGGGTAGTCGACCTCGAAGCTGATCGGCCCCGAGCCCCCGGGCTCACCCTCGGGGTGCGTGTGGAGGAACGCCAGGTCGTGCTCGCGGAGGGCGACCAGGTGGCCGTCGGCACCGAGGTAGGGCTCGAGCTCTTCGACCGGCCCGCCGTTCCGCGTGATCTCGAACGAAGTCGCGGAGCCCGCGTCGCCCTGAGAGATGGTCGCCTCGTAGCCGTCGCCGGCAGTCGCTGTGAGCGCCGGAGCGGGCAGGTCATTCACGATCGCGGCACCGGGTACGAGCAGGTCCGTGCCGAGGGTGATCGGGGTGCCGGAGACCGCGAAGTCGGCGAAGACCCGGTAGGCGCCGGGCTTCGAAGTGTCGATGCGAGCGCTCCAGGTGCCGTCGCTCGCCAACTCCGGATGGATGTGCTGGAAGCCAGAGAGGTCGCGGCGCACTGCGATCATGTGCATCTCCCTTGCGTGGAGGGTGTCGAAGTCCTTGACCGGCGTCCCCTCCGAGTCGACGATCCGGAACGAGAAGCGTGCGGAGCGCGACGCTTTGAGCTTCGAGGCGCCCGGAACGAGCGCGTAACCGTCCTGCGAGACTGAGAGCCCCGGTACGACCTCGCTCTCCTGGCTGACATCCGAGCTCTCGACGGAGTGCTCGCCGGCTGACGCCGCCTCCTCGTGGGAGGAGGGGTCACCTACCTCCGGGTCGATCGCCGACCCGGCGAGTGCCGCCGCCGCGAAGACGAGTCCTACGGCGAGGGCGAAGGCTGAGAGCTTCGAGAGTATGCGCCTGCGTTCGGTGTCCATGCGTCTCACCATAGCATACCCCTAGAGGGTATAGGTATATGGGGGTCTGGAATCCGAGCCGAGCGGTCGTGGTGCTCGGTCCCGCCAAGCGGGACTCGCGCGCCACGCAGCGAATCATCAACCGTGGCGAATCGCGTCTACGTGATTGAGCTCGGGCCCGAGGCGGGGCAGCGCCGCGATCCCCGCATCCCATGGGTCTATGTCGGCTCGAGCGCCCGGGACCCCGAGATTCGCTTCGCCCAGCACCTGCGGGGTTACCGCTCGGGACGCCTCGTCAAGCGCTTCGGGTTGCGCCTTCGCCCCGATCTCTACGACGACCTCGAGCCGATCCGCGGCTCGAAGGCCGCCGTCGAGGCCGAGGGGGAGCGGGCTCGTGAGCTGGCGGCCTGCGGCTTCGTCGCCCACTCGGACGGGACGTCGTTCGGCAAGGGCTCGGGCGAGTGGGAGGAGTGGGACGCCGCGCGGGTAGAGCTCGTCGCCGGCCATGTCCAGCTATCGGCGCGCGAGCTCGCCGAGGCTTCGTTTGAGCCGCTGGGAGCGGCAGATTGCGCGCGCCTTCTTCACGGCGAACGCGGCTTCTGGGTGGCGCGATACCTCGACTCGGGCGATCCCCCGCCGGCGTACGGGCTCTTCGCACACGTACGGGTTGACGCGCTAGTGGAGATCGTCCACAGAACCTCGCGCCGCTGATCAGCTCCGCAAGAGCCGATCGACCGCGCCCATCATCTCGCCGATCAGCTCGTCTCGCGTCTCGATCTGAGTGAGGATGTCATATACCCCTATGGGGTACCTGCTAGATTCGAGCCATGGCCACGCACGCAGACCACACGCGTCACCACGAGATGCCTACCGAGGGCCGTGCCCTCACCGGCGTTGCCGTTTCAGCCACCCTTCACTGCCTGACAGGGTGCGCGATCGGCGAGGTTACGGGTATGGCCATCGGGACCGCGCTGGGATTCTCAGACGCCGGGACGATCGCTCTCGCTGTCGCGCTGGCGTTCGTCTTCGGCGTCGTCACGCTTCTCGCCGAAGCGATGGGATAGGCGCCGAGGTGGGCTTTTGGAACTCGCTTTCTCGCCAGTTGTCTGAGCCTTCAGGGCTCGGCGGCAGGCTCGTGGCTCGGGGGATGAACCGCGGCAACGCCGATATGAACGCAAGGGCGCTTGAGCACCTGGCGCTGGTCGGGGACTCCCGCGTCCTCGAGATCGGATTCGGCGGCGGTGCGACCCTGCCGAAGCTACTCGCGGTGGCCGCTCACGTGACCGGATTCGACCGAGCGGATGACATGGTCGAGGCCGCAAAACGGCGGCATGCAGACGAGATAAGTGCGGGCCGCCTTCGCCTCGACGCCGGCGATATCTACGAGCTTCCCTACGACGACGGGTCGTTCGACCGAATCCTGACCGTCAACACCGTCTACTTCTGGCCGGACCTCCACGGAGCCATGGACGAGATCCGCCGGGTGGTAGGTCCAGGCGGAGAACTGGTGGTCGGGATCCGCGACCCGTCCGTCATGCAGAAGGTCGATCGCGCGATCTTCACGGTCCGCGAGCCAGAGGAGGTCCGCGACGCCGTCGAGGCGGCGGGCTTCACCGACGCAGGCATCTTTTCCCCGCCGGGAACCAAGTACCACCTGATCACAGCCTCCGCCTGACGATGCCGGCCATGTCTCGCTCAGAGGCAGCGTTTTGCTGTGCGGCGCCGTGGCGACTCTTCGCGCGGCGCGTGATGGCGCCTTGGGTTCTGGCCGAGGAGGAGCTGGCGGGTTCGGTCCTCGAGCTTGGATCCGGCAGCGGCGCGATGGCGGCGGAGTTCCTCGAGCGCTTTCCCACGCTTACCCTCAACGCGACCGATTTCGACCCACGGATGGTCGAGGCCGCACGCTCGCGCCTTGCCGGCTTCGGCGGGCGGGCGAGCGCCGAGGCCGCGGACGCCACCAATCTCCACTTCGCCGATGCGAGCTTCGACGGAGTGATCGCGTTCGGCATGCTCCACCACGTGGGGCAATGGGAGCTGGCGCTCTCAGAAGCCGCACGCGTACTCAAGCCGGGCGGCCTCCTCCTCGCCGGGGACTTCGTCGAGTTCCCGGGCCTCGTCGCGGTTGAGCGCGCCACCGGCAATCCAGGCGTGCGTCCCGTGAGATGGAACGAGCTCGAGCCAGCCTTGCGCGAGCTCCCCCTGACCAGGGTGCACGCGCAGCGGACAGCGCGAATCGCGTTCCACCTGCGGGC
>Ga0208612_1001250_pt1 | contig 10675 bp, 9 predicted proteins | sample AntDryMetagUQ889_FD_188089 | JGI IMG/M metagenome (GOLD analysis project Ga0208612, IMG submission 188089) | Polar desert microbial communities from Antarctic Dry Valleys - UQ889 (SPAdes) | ecosystem: Environmental > Terrestrial > Soil > Desert | place: Antarctic Dry Valleys | collected 2008-12-31 | reverse complement strand
CGCTTCGTAGACGACCTGTCCAACTGGTACGTACGCCGGACGCGAAGGCGCTTCTGGAAGTCTGCCGAGGACGCCGACACGCAAGCTGCCTTCTTAACGCTGTGGGAATGCTTGGTGACCGTGGCTCAGTTGAGCGCTCCTTTCATCCCCTTCGTGGCGGATGAAATCTACACCAACCTGACCGGGGCGCTAGGCGGGCAATCACTCCCCGACTCCGTACATCTGTCGGATTGGCCGGCGGTCAACGAGGCTCATCTGGACGACGATCTGCGCGAGCGCATGGGCCTCGTTCGCCGGTTGGTCACGTTAGGTCGGTCGGCCCGCACAGATGCCAAGGTGCGCACCCGCCAACCCCTGGCCCGCGCGTTGATCGTCCTCCCCGCGGCTCAGGCCGAGGCGCTGGGAGAGCTGGAGTCGGTGGTGGCGGAAGAGCTCAACGTGAAAGAACTGGAACATGCCGGCGGGGTTGCGGAGCTCGTCTCCTACACCGTGAAGCCGAACTTCAAGGCGCTCGGCCCCCGTTTCGGATCCCGAGTGAAGTCGGTTGCGCAGGGGGTCACGGCGTCAGATCCGGGGGAGCTGGTCCGCGCTATCGAACGGGACGGCGCGGCGCACCTTGACGTGGAAGGCGAGCAGGTCTCGCTGGGCCCCGACGATCTCGACATCAGGGTGGAGGGTCGCGAGGGCTTCTCTCTCGTGCAAGACGGCGCCTACGGGGTCGCACTCGACCTCGACATCACCCCAGAGCTGCTGGCCGAGGGGATAGCGCGCGAGGTCGTGCGCGCGGTGCAAGAGCTCCGCAAGACCAGTGGCCTGGCGGTAGAGGACCGCATCGAGCTGTGGATCTCCTCCGAAGACGACACCACCCGCGCCGCTCTGGAGACCCACATCGACGCGATCGCGGGAGAGGTCTTGGCCACCAAGACCACGCTCGAGCAAGAGCCCCCGGCGGACGCGGCCGCCCAGGAGGTCACGGTGGAGTCTGCACAGGTAAGCGTGGCACTGCACCCGGTCGGCTGACGACCGTTTCGCAACACGCCCGCTCTCGCTTCCCCTCGCGTTAGGGCTTGCAGACCCCGCACGGGTCGTAGCCGCGCCGCGCCGCGGTCGCGCGCGTGATCCTCTCGCCACCCGGCACCGACGCGTAACGACATTCGGGGCGATGGAAGCGGCTCCGGTCGGCGTAAGCCACCACGCGGTCCGCATCGTCCTCGTCGCCGACGACCGGGACCGGTTGGGTCGCTTGGGGCGCAGGAGGGGGCTGCGATTGCTGTCGCGGTCGCTCGGGAGCTGGCTCCGGCCGAGGCGCCGGTCGCCGCGCCGCCTCGGCTTTGCTTCGGTAGTAGCCCAACGACAACATCACGGCGGCCGCCACGCTGGCGACGATCGAGGTCCAGATCAACGATTCGTTCGCGCCCACCCAGCCCATCGCGAGCGAGACGGCGGCAACGACGATAAGGAGAAGCGACCCACCGATCAGTGCGGTCATGCGCGCGAGTGAAGGCCTACCGGCCCTCTTCGGACCAGTCTTCTTCCCTGACGTCTCTGCGGAAGATGCCTCTCAGCGGACGTTTGCGCGCGTCGCCGTTCTCGCCCCCGGTGAAGTCCCCGACCTCGACGTCCCCCTCACCGTCCCGAAGATCGGTGTACTCCGGCTCTTCGGTCGCCACCGCACTTTGCGGGGCGGTGGTCTGCGCGGCGGGAGCGACGCTCTGCGCAGCGATCGGCGCGGGACGAGCTGCGGGAGCCGCCGGCGGACGCGAGGTGGTCTCTACGCGACCGGGCTGCTGGACGGCGGGGGGCGCTGCCGGCGAAGGCGCCGCGGTCGTAGCCGTCGCGCTCTTGTCCACCAACGTGTCGAGGGAGTTCAACTGCTGTTCGAGGAAGGCCTTGAGGCGTCGCTTGATCTCGGTCTCGAAAGCCTCTAGTCGCTCGATCGAGAGCTGCGTCTCGCGGCGGCGCGCCAGTTGCTGGCGTTCGACCTCTGCGGTCTTGCGCCGGACCTCTTCTTCAGCGGTTGCCACGCGATGCTTGAGCTCGTCGTTCGCGCGCCGTGCGCGCACCTCGGCTTCAGCCACCAGCTCTTCGGCTTTCGTCCTGGCCGTCGCGATCGCTTCCTCGGCGGCTTGCTGTGCGGTCACCAAGGTCTTCTTCAGCATGTCCTCGGTGCTACGGCTGGTCGACATCACCTGGTCGAGGTCGCGCAGCCGCTCTTGAAGTGCCGCGTTCTCGCGCTCGAGCCTGTTCATCTGATCGGCGACGCGATCGAGGAAGTCGTCGACCTCTTCTTGGCTGTACCCGCGCCAGGCGTCATGGAACTGTTTCTCGTGGATGTGCCGTGCGGTCAGGTCCATTGCGCTCAGTATCTCAGAGGTCGCCGCCAGCGTGGCGGCTATCCGGGGCTCGCGTCGACCCTTTTCAGCAGACGGCCCCGGACAGGACTCGCAGGATTATGAAGACGAAGAAGGGCGAAAGGTCAAGACCCCCCAGAGGCGGGATGTAACGCCGGAACAGTCCGAGGACCGGCTCTGTCAGGTCGTAGATGACCCTGACGGCAGGGGCGAGCGAGGGAGGCGGCGACCACGCCATCGTCGCCCACGACAAGATGATGCGAGCGAACAGGATTATGTAATAGGCGTAGATGACGTAACAGAGAAGAGGTCCCAAGGTGGGCGCAGCCTAGGCGACCCGTGCGTCGCTAAGCGGGAAAGAAACCGCGCTCCTCCAGGAAACGCTGGCGTTCTTCGGCAGAGACCTGGACCCCCGGCGGCGTGATCAAGATGACGTTCTCGCCCGCGGGCTGGATGCTTCCCCCCATGCCGTAGGCGAGGCCGCTGGCGAAGTCGATCAGACGTTGGCGTTCGCGCGGATCCGCCGAGTGCAGGTTCATCAGCACCGAGAACCCATCCCGGAACTTGTCGCCGACCTCCTGCGCGTCTGCCTTGAACAACGTCGGATTGACCAGATGGAAGCGCGCCTGCGGAACGGTGGGGATAGACCGCACCACCGCGTCGCGACGGGCCGACGGCGACCGGTCGGGAGGGGCTCCGGCGGATCGCCGAGCCCTGCGGGGCGGCGGTTCCTCTTCTTGCTCTAGGTCGTCGTAGGCGTACTCGTCGTAATCGTCGTCTTCAACCAGCCCGAGATAGACGAGCGTCTTCCTCCAGATCCCCATCCGGGGCAGCCTATCCCGAACCGGTTCTGGGCAGCCGGTTATCTCGAGCGGGGGCCGAAGATCGCCTCGCCCACCCGCACGAGCGTGGCCCCCTCCTCGATCGCAACCTCGAAGTCCCGGGTCATGCCCATCGAGAGTTGCGTTGCGTGCTCGAGCACCCCGCCCACCCGCTCTCCAAGGGCTCGAAGATCGGCAAAGAAAGGCCGCGAGGCCTCGGGGTCGTTGCTGAACGGGGCCATCGTCATGAGTCCTTTGACCTCGATGCCGTCCAGCGCCGCAACCTGCTCTGCGAGGGCCAGCGCGCCGGGAGGTTCGACGCCGTGCTTCGTCGCCTCCCCAGAGACGTTGACCTCGATCAACACGTCCTGGGACCGGCTCGAGGTGCGGGCTCGCCGGGCGATCTCCTCCGCGAGACCGACGCGGTCTACGGAATGGATGAGGTGTGCGGTGCCGACGACATGCCGGGTCTTATTGGTCTGAAGATGCCCGATGAAGTGCCACCGGGGAACGTCGGGCAGCGCGATCGCCTTCTCCCTGAGCTCTTGGGCGCGGTTCTCTCCCAGGTCGGTCGCGCCGGCCTCGAGAACCTGCGCGACCACGTCCGCCGAGAAACTCTTGCTGACCACGACGAGGGTGACCTCGGCCGGGCTCCGGCCCGCCGTCGTCGCCGCAGCAGCGACCCGGGCGCGCACCTCGTCTAGTCGAGCTGCAACGTCGGAGATCACAGCAGGGTCACGAACGCTCCCTGGCGTCCGGTCAGGCCGTCGCGCCTGTAGGAGAAGTAACGCGCGTCGCACGAGGTGCAATCCGTGGAGCTCGCTATGTGCTCGACCCCACAGCGACGGAGAGCAACTACTGCCGCGCGACCGGGGTCGACCCGATCCGCCGCCGCGATCGGAAACCCCTTGTCCCTGAAGGCCGCGACCACCTCGGGTCCCACCTCGTAACAGCAGGCATGGATACAGGGTCCTACCCAGGCGGCCTTCACGTCGCCGACCGCTGCCACGGCCGCCTCGACCGCCCCCGCGACGAGTCCCCGCCATCCCGCGTGCGCCACCGCAACCCTGCCCTCCCCCGCTAGCACCACCGGCGTGCAGTCGGCGGTCAGGATGGCGATAGTCAGACCCCGCTTACCGGTGACCAGCACGTCGGCTTCGCCCGCGACGACGGCATCGTTCCTCGAGACCTCGAGCACGTCGGCACCGTGGATCTGTTTGGCCAGTCTCAACGCGTCGAGCTCGAAGGACGCGGCCGAAGCGACGCGAGCCCGGTTCTGGGCGACGGCCGCCGGGTCGTCACCTCCCCGTGCCGCCAGATTCAAGGAATCGAATGGGGGCTCGCTCACTCCCCCATTCCTGTCCGTGAAAGAGACGGCGACGCCGAGGGATCCGTCCCCTCCGCGAAGCAAACGAAGCCCGCCTGGGTGGGACTCGGTCAGGGTCGGGGTCGAGGTACTCATGTGCCACCTTCTACCAAAGCTGGTATCTCGTCTGGACGGGGCGGGCTACTCTCTAGCACTTCACGCAGCCCCGCTTCCATGGAGACCGCTTATATGGCTCTCGCGCGCAGGCGGCGGCCGTCCATCGCGGTTGTGTTGGCGGTCGCCCTCGCATCGTCCGGCCTTGTCTTCGCCGCGCCTCGCCTGGGACCTCCCGCCGAAGCCGCTGCGCGTGGCGGCGCGCCGAACGTGCTGATCATCGTGACCGACGATCAGCGTCACGACGCGATGAAGCCACTCCGGGACACCCGGCGACTCATCGCGCGCAGAGGGGTGAAGTTCCCCCACGCGTACACCACCACTCCGACGTGTTGTCCCGCGCGAGCCTCGATCTTCACCGGGCGTTACGCGCACAACCACGATGTGCGGACGAACGACGGGACCACGACCGAGAACCTCGACCACACGACGACGCTGCAGGCGTACTTGCAAGAGGCCGGCTATCGCACCGCGCTATTCGGCAAGTACCTGAATGGATGGGACACGGATTCGCCGCCGCCGTACTTCGATCACTGGGCCTTCTTCAGCGGCCACGCCCGCGGCTACTACTACGGCAACCACTGGAACGTCGACGGGCAGCGCCGCTTCATCGAGGCTTACTCGACGCGGTTCATCCAGAGACAAGCCTTGGACTTCATCGGCAGCGCCGAAGCGCGAAGGAGGCCGTGGCTGACCTACCTGACCACGGCAGCCCCGCACGCGCCCTTCACCCCGCAGCCCAAGTACCGGCGGGCACAGGTTCCCGAGTTCGAGCCCAACCCCGCCATGATGGAAGAGGACCGGACCGACAAGCCGCCCTACGTCCAAGAGGTCACCCGCGGGCTGCACAGGGGAAAGCGGGTGCAGAAGGGCCAGCTCCGGACGCTGCTTTCGGTCGACGACATGGTCGAGGCGGTCTTCGCCGAGCTCAAGCGCACCGGACAGGCGTCGAACACGCTCGTCTTCTTTCTCTCGGACAACGGCTACATGCACGGAGAGCACCGCCTCACCGGCAAGACGACCCCCTATCTGCCGTCCGTGCGTATCCCGATGTTGCTGCGTGTGCCCGGCCAGATACAGCCGGGAACGACCGACGACCGCCTCGTGGCGAACATCGATGTGGCTCCGACGGTCATGGACGCCGTGGGTTTGGAACCCCCTCAGGATCCGCCGATGGACGGGCGTTCGCTGCTCGACCGCACCTGGGCCCGAGACCATCTGCTTCTCGAGTACTTCCGACGGGTGAACCGAGGTACGCCCGAGTGGGGGGCCACCTTGACGAAGGAAGATCAATACGTCGAGTACTACGAGGATGGGGGCCGTATCAACGCCACCTTCCGCGAGTACTACAACCTCGTGCTCGACCCCTTCCAGCTGGAGAACTACCTGGGCAACGACGACCCGAGCGACGATCCCCTGACCTTCCCGCTACGGGCCCGGCAACTGGACCAGGATCGCGACTGCATGGGCACGAGCGGCGGCAACGCCTGCCCCTGAACGGATCGGCCCTCCGGAAAACGGAAAGCGGGGCCGGATGAGGCCGGCCCCGCTTCCGGGGAAGTTGCTGCGGTGGGTCTTTCTTTATTCGTTGCGGAGGAACGACGGGATGTCTAGGTCCTCGTCGGCGTCGAAGACCAGGCGGTCCTCACGCTCGGAGCCGCCGAGGAAGGCAGGCTCGTTTTCACCGATCGAGGGCAGCGAGAAGATCTCCTCGTCCGGCTTCACGAGGTCTTCCGCTTCCTTCTGACCCCACCGGTCGAATCCGGCGGCGATCACGGTCACCCGCACCTCGTCTCCCAAGGTGTCGTCGACGACCGCGCCGAAGATGATGTTTGCATCCGGGTGGGCGGCGTTAGAGATGATGGTCGCGGCCTCGTTGACCTCGAATAGTCCGAGATCGGAACCGCCGGCGATGTTCAGCAGCACCCCGCGGGCCCCCTCGATCGAGGCCTCCAGCAGCGGGGAAGAGATCGCAGCCTGGGCGGCTTCGGAGGCTCGGTTGTCGCCGCGCGCCTGACCGATGCCCATCAGCGAGGAGCCCGCATCGGTCATGACCGCCTTCACATCTGCGAAGTCGAGGTTGATGAGGCCGGGCGTTGTGATCAGGTCGGTGATCCCCTGCACTCCCTGGAGCAGCACCTCGTCCGCCATGCGGAACGCCTCGAGGACGGAGGTGGTGGCATCGCCGACGTCGAGGAGTCTGTCGTTCGGGATGACGATCAGGGTGTCGACCTTCTCCTTCAGAGAAGCGATGCCGGACTCGGCCTTGACCGCGCGCTGACGTCCCTCGAAGCCGAAGGGCCGGGTGACCACACCGATGGTCAGTGCGCCGATCGACTTCGCGATCTCCGCCACGATCGGAGCGCCCCCGGTTCCGGTGCCGCCGCCCTTGCCCGCCGTGATGAAGACCATGTCGGCGCCCTTCAGCACCTCTTCGATCTCTTCCCGGTGCTCTTCGGCAGCCTGGCGGCCGACCTCGGGGTCGGCGCCCGCGCCGAGCCCACGCGTGAGATCTCGGCCGATGTCTAGCTTGACGTCGGCATCCGACATCAGGAGAGCCTGGGCGTCGGTGTTGATCGCGATGAACTCGACGCCCTTCAGGCCGACCTCGATCATGCGGTTGACGGCATTGACCCCTCCACCGCCGATGCCGACGACTTTGATCACGGCGAGATAATTCTGCGGTCCTGCGGCCATCGTTGACCTCCTCTCCACCCTGAACTCCGACTCGAGACTCCCGGCGCACGATCCGCCGAGTGACATATGCCCAGGTCAGAGGGGGTGACTCGATTGCTGAATCTCTACTTCAGGCTTATAGTTATGTCAACCTGTAGTAATGGTCGAGGAATATAGCGAGAGGAGTCCCCGGAGTCAAGGGCTCGCGTACGCGAGAAGCTGCTACGGGGTGGGAGCGACGGTCGGCGCCGGCGAGGCGGCCGGGGCGGGGACCGGGCCGGCGGCGGCGCCCGATACAGCAGGCGACGTCGGCACCCTCACGTCGATGTATCCACCGATCCGGCCCTCGGCCCGCATGTCGGCCAGCAGCGCTTTGAGGACCGCGTTCTTCGCAGCGAGAGACTCTGCGGCTCCGAAGCGAACATGGGTGCCGTCGCGCAGAGACAGTGTGATGCGCTCGCTGGTGGGTGCCAGCAGGGCCACCACCTCACCGCGCAGGCGAGGTGCCAGCGAACGGTAAGCGGCCAGAGCATCGCGGACCTCGCTCTCCCCTACCTGTTCGCCGGCCGCGATCTCGGAGACCGTCGCAGCCGCGAGGACGGGGAGCTCGTCGTCGCCGGTCGTGGCGCGTCCCAAGACGTGGCCTCGGCCGTCGAGGAGCCACCGAGAACCAGCGGTCACCAGCACGACCTGAGGAGCGCGCTCGACGACCTTGACCCGAACCGTGCCGGGGAGTTTCCGATCGACCTTGGCCGAGGCAACCCAGGGAAGCTCTTCGACCTGTTTCGCTACCCGGCCCGTCGACACCAGCAGCAGGTTGTCCGAGGCGTCCAGGCCGGTGACCGCGGCGACGTCGGCGACCGAGGTGTGTTTGGCGCCCACGATCGCTATCTCATCCACGGCGAGCACGGGGGACCAGAACGCCAGCCAAGCGAGGGCTGCGATGGCGGCCACCGTGGCCACGCCGGCCAACAACCTTCTGCGCCGGGAGCGTTCTATCGCCCGGCGGCGACGAGAGATGCGGGGGTCCGTCCGGACGCGTGCGGCCGTGCTCATCGGCTTGCCCCCGTGGAGGACATCGACCTATCGAAAGGGCCCACGAACCTCACCTCCGGCTCCAGCTCCACGTCGAACATCTCCGCTACACGGCGTCTTACGAGATAGACCAGGTCGAACACATCCTGCGCGGTGGCGCCTTCGGCCGCGATGAAGAAGTTCGCGTGCAGCTCCGAGACGTGCGCGCCTCCGACCGAGTGGCCCTTGAGCCCGGCGGCCTCCACCAGGCGACCGGCCGAGTCACCCGGCGGGTTCTTGAACGTGCTCCCCGCGTTCTGAAGTGCCCCCGGTTGGGTGTCTGCACGGTGCTTGCGGTAGCGCTCCATGCGAGCGCGGATCGCCGCATCGTCGTCGGCCCTCAGCGTGAAGGAGGCCGACGTGACCACCTCGTCGGGACCCAGTGAGGAGCGGCGGTAGGACAGGCCGAGACCGATGGCGTCTCGCGTCTCGATGGTCTCGGATCCCAGTCGATAGATGTGAGCCGACGAGAGCGTGTCCGCTATAGACCCTTCATGCGCCCCCGCGTTCATGCGCACTCCACCTCCGACCGAGCCCGGGATGCCCACCGTGAACTCGAGGCCGGCAAGCGAACGGCGGGCGGCCCAGTTCGCCAGCAGCGGCATCGAGGTAGCGGCGCCGGTTGCGACCCGGGGGGAAGGGAGATCCTCGGAACCTTGCATCCAGGACATCGCGGAACCCATGCGGATCACTAGCCCGTAGAAGCCGCGGTCGGAGATGACGACGTTCGAACCTCTCCCGACGACTAGCAAGGGAAGCTCGTCTGCAGGCAACCCGACATCGCGCAGCGCGTGGGTGACGTTGAGGAGATCGGCCTCAGAGGCAGGCTCGAAAAGGATCGCCGCGGGACCACCCAAGCGGTACGTCGTCATCGGCGCGAGCGGTCGGTCGAACGTGACGCCACCCTCCGCGAGAGCGGCGAGGCGAAGGCCCATCTCCTCGAGGCTCACGCGCTCACCTCCAGACGCGCCAGCAGCTCGTCCCCCAAAGAGCTGACGTCCCCGGCCCCCATCGTCAATACCGCATCGCCTGGACGTAGTAGGCCCTGCAGGTAGGAGACCAACTCGTCGCGATGAGGCAGATACGCGACCGGGCGGCCGGGCAACGCTGCACAAACCGCATCGGCGATCAGCTTGCCCGTGACGCCGGGGACCGGTTCCTCTCCGGCACCGTAGACATCGGTCAGGACGACCCGGTCCGCATCGGCGAACGAGTCGCCGAACGCATGTGCGAACGCGGAGGTGCGTGAATACCGGTGCGGTTGGAAGACCGCAACGACCCGGCCCCATGGACCGCTCCCCGCCGCCGCGAGAGTTGCTTTGACCTCGGTTGGGTGGTGCGCGTAATCGTCGATGACACTGACCCCCGCGACCTCTCCGCGGAACTGGAAACGACGCTCTACGCCCGAGTAGAGGCCGAGACCTTCCGCCACTGCAGTGGGGTCGACACCGACGCTCAGGCACGCGCCGGCGGCGGCGAGGGCATTCGCGACGTTGTGGCCACCCGGGACGCGCAGCGCTACATCGAGTCTCCGTCCTTGGGCAACGAGAGTGAAGGTGGAACTCACCCCGGTCGACACTTCGACATCCTCGGCGCGCACGTCCCCATGTGGCCCGAAGGTGATGACATCCGTACCCGTCGAGCGTGCTACCTCGACAAGCACGTCGTCGTCTGCGGGTACGACGACCGCAGACCCTGCCGAGCTTACGAAACGGTCGAAGGCCGCGCGCAGCTCGTCCAAGGATGACCAGTGATCGACGTGATCCTCTTCCACGTTGGTGACGACGGCGACCGACGGCTTAAGCAACAAAAAGGACCCGTCGCTCTCATCGGACTCGGCGACCGCCAGATCGCTGGTACCGGAGCGAGCGTTCGTGCCCGAATCGTTCAGTCCCGCTCCGACGAGATAGGTGGGATCGATACCCGCGGTGCGCAGGATCGAGACGATCATCGAGGTCGTCGTGGTCTTGCCGTGGGTCCCCGCGACCACGATCGACCGGTGCTCTGCAAGGAGGGCCGCGAGCGCTTCGCCGCGCGTGAGGACCGGGATGCCCTGCTCTCGCGCCGCTATCAGCTCGGGGTTCGAGCTGCGGATCGCCGACGAAACGACCACGACCCCGGCCCCCTCGACGGCGGCGCTATCGTGACCGATGCGGACGGCAGCCCCCATCGCTTCGAGAACCGTGGCGGCCTGGGAGCGCTTGAGGTCGGAGCCGGAGACCGGGACATCCCTCTCGATCAGAACCTTGGCTATCGCCGACATCCCCGCGCCG
>Ga0208612_1001248_pt1 | contig 10683 bp, 12 predicted proteins | sample AntDryMetagUQ889_FD_188089 | JGI IMG/M metagenome (GOLD analysis project Ga0208612, IMG submission 188089) | Polar desert microbial communities from Antarctic Dry Valleys - UQ889 (SPAdes) | ecosystem: Environmental > Terrestrial > Soil > Desert | place: Antarctic Dry Valleys | collected 2008-12-31 | reverse complement strand
CTCGAGGAGGCCGCCCGCGCGCACGAGCTGCTCGAGTCCGGCGGCGTCTCGGGCAAGATCGCCCTCTCCATAGCCGGCTGACGTCGGGCTGGCGCAAGCGCGCGGTTTGCGGCGCCCGCGTTGCGGCTAACCGGGACGCATGAATCTCTCTGGTGAGACCTGCCTGGTCACTGGCGGCGGTCGTGGCCTCGGCCGCCACATCGCCACGGAGCTCGCTCAGCGCGAGGTGCGCGTGCTGGTTGGCGTGCGCGACCCCGAGGGCTGGGACCCGATCGACACCGGCTCGGCGCTCGAGGTGCGCCCCGTGCGAATGGATCTGTCCTCGCGCGAGGAGATCGACCGCTGCTGCGACGACCTGGGCGAAGACCTTCGGCGGATCGCCGTGCTGGTCAACAACGCCGGCCAGTTCGTGGGCGGGCAGCTCGAGGAGCAGGACACCGGTGAGGTCTACGACCTGATCCAGGTCAACCTGGCCGGTCCCATCCACCTCACCCAGCGTGTTCTCCCGCACATGCTCAACCGGGGCCGGGGCAAGGTGGTCAACAACGCGAGCATCGTGGCCCGCGCGCCGTTCCCCGGGGCCACCAGCTACGCCTCCACCAAGACCGGCCTGCACGGCTTCAGCGAGTCCCTTCGCCGCGAGCTCGACGAGACCGAGATCTCGGTGCTCGAGCTGGTCACGCCCGGCCTCGACACCGACATGATGGACGAGGTGCAGGCGTACTACGGGCCGCACGTGAGCGACACCTCGGGCTGGGGACACGTCGAGCCCGCCGACTGGGCCAAGAAGGTGGTGGAGGCGATCGAGTCCGGCGAGGACGTGCTGAACCCCGGCGGCGCCGAGGGCATCGCCCGCCTGGCGCCAAAGGCGTTGGTGGACGCCGCCGCCGGGCTGGTCTTCTCCCGGCGCTGAGCCGCCCGCGCCAGCGCGGTGCCCGCGGCGGCGAGGGCCACCGCAACGCGGCGCAGGGCTCGGTCCATGGGGACGGCAGCTCTGCCCGCAGATAGGGTCGCGCCGCCATGACCACCGCAACCGCCGTGCCGCTCACACGCGATGAGCTCGAGGGAGACGAGGCCCTCGAGACCCTTCGCGACACCGGTCGCCGGAAGCTGGTGCTCGACTCGATCGACCGCTTCCGCGCCGCCGACGCTTTCAGCCACTCGCGCGCGCTGGCCTTTCAGCTCACGCTCACGCTGCTGCCCGCGCTGATCGCCGTCGTCGGCCTGGCGGCCGCGCTCGAGGTCGAGAGCTTCACCCGCGCCGTGCGCGGGGCGGTGGACATCCTCGCCCCCGGCGCCGCCGGTGACCTTCTCACCGCCGCTCTGCAGCAGGGATCGCGCGGGGCGCGCGAGGAGTCGGGGGAGCTCGCGCTGAGCGCCGGCTTCGTGGCCGCGCTGTTCGCGGGCATGGGCGCGATGTCCCAGGTCGAGCGCGGCGCCAACCGCCTCTACGGGGTCGAGCGCGACAGGCCCTTCGTGCGCAAGTACCTCGTGGCCACCGGCCTCGCCCTCACGGCCGGCGTGCTCGCGCTGTCCTCGATAGTGGTGCTCGTGGCGGGCTCGGCCGTCAGCGACGCCCTCGGGGCGGGCGAGGGCTTCGACGCAGTCTGGTCGATCGCCCGCTGGCCGCTCGGCCTGGTGTTCGTGCTTGCCTCGGTGTCGCTGCTGTTCGAGTACGCGCCCAAGCGCAAGCAGCCCGAGCCATCGTGGCTGGCCTTCGGGGCGGTGGTGGCCGCGGCGCTATGGATCGGCTTCATGGGACTGCTGGCCCTGTACATCGACGCCACGGCCAACTTCGGGGCCACCTACGGCCCGCTGGCGGGCACGATCGGAGTCCTGCTGTGGAGCTTTCTCAGCTCGGTGGCGCTGTTCGGCGGCCTGGCCGTAGCCGCCCAACTCGAGGCCGTGCGTGCCGGGGTGACCGCCACGCGCGTGGACCGAGATGAGAACCTTTCGCCGTGACCGAGATTCTGAAAGGGTTGCCTCATGGGCCTGCGTAGACGGCTGCGAAAGCGCGCGGAGAGGAAGGCGGCCCACGCCGGCGAGGGCGCCGTGAACAGCGTGACCGACGGCTGCAGCATCGGCTGCTGTCTGGACGTGCCGCTGGTGCTGTCGCTGGGCGTCGTAGCCGCGCGCCGCTACGCCGTGCGTCGCTGAGCGAACGCCGCGACCACCGACGCGATGCCCGCGAGAGCTCCGGCGCTCACTAGGGCGTCGGCCGTCCGGGGGCGACCAAGCCCCGCCGCGAGCAGCCCAGCCGCCCGGACAGGAGTGCTGGCACGGGCCGCCCGGGCCACCGTCCGGTTCGGCGCACGCGCCCTGCCGAAGTAGGCCGCGCAGGTCACGCCGAAGCCCGCGGCGAGCCTGGTGGCCTCCAGCGCGGCTGCTCGCCGACTCAGGTTCCCGTGTCGCACCGCGCCTCTGAGGGCCGCCGCCGCGAACGCAGCGTCGACTGCTCCCTCCAGGTCGCGGCCGGCGCGAGTGGGCGCTGTGGCGCGTGCCAGCGCGCCGTCCAGGCCGTCGGACGCGAAGCCGGCCGCGAGCACGAGCGGGCCCGCGTGGTCGCAGGCGAGCGGCACCAGCCAGCAGCGGGCGAGGGTGCAGGCGTCGGCCGGTCCGAGCGGCCGCGGCGCGCCGTCCTCGGTCTCGACCATCCCCAGGTGCCAGTCGAGCATGAGCGCGGTCACGCCCCACCAGGCGAGTCCCGAACCCAGCCGCCTGCGACAGGGCCCGGCACCGGCCGCCGCCGCGATCAGCCAAGCCAGCGCGCCGCAGGCGCTCCAGGCGCGCGCTTGCGCGGCCAGCTGTGGCCTCTGGGCCCGGCGCTCGTTCGCCCGGCGCTGCGAGGCGACCAGGAAGCGGACAGAGGCCGCGGGCCCGAGGCCCTCGTCACGAAGGCGAGCGAGCGCCTCCCGCGCCCAGCGCTCGCCCTCGGTCACCTGCGCGGACTGAGCACGCCCAGCTTCGTGCCGGTGAACAGCGAGGAGCCGGTCACCCGAACGAAGCTCTTGGCGCCCGGGCGTTCCGCAGCGGCCACCAGGCGTTCGAACAGCACGGCCTGGGCGAGGCCGACCACCACGCAGCCTCCGCCGATCCGCAGTGCGGCGTCCCAACTCGCCGCGATGCCGAAGGCAAGGGTGAGGCCGGCGACGATCAGCGGCAACTGCCAGAGCGGCGTCGGCTCGCCGGTCCCGGGATTGGAGGGTTCGATCGCCACGGCGCGGTCGAGCGAGCGCCGCACGCTGAACACCCCGAGCGTGGCCATGAGCGCGGCAACGATCACCAGCTGCACGATGGTCGACACCGGCCCGTCCATGGCACCATCGCTGAACGCCACCACGAGCGCGGCGCTCAGCGCTCCGCAGGCCGCGAGCACCGAGCCCTCCCGACGCAGGCGCTCGCGGTAGGTCGGGACCGTCACCGTGCCCGCGCCCGGCGCTCGGCCTCTTCCTTCACCGCGGCGAGCGAGCCTTCCACCGTCCGCTCCCAGGACCGGGCCACGAGCCCACCCCACGCGGTGCCGAGCGCCCAAAGGTCGGTGCCCAGCTCACCGGAGTACACGAGCTCGGTTCCCTCAGCGGTCTCCTCGAGCAGGAAGGTCTCGGTCACGTGCGGGACGGGGCCGCGCACGAGGCGGAAGCCGACGAGGCCCGGCGGCTCGAAGCGCACGGTCTCCAGCGTGGTGGCCACCATGCCGCCCCCGAGCGGCGTGTGGTGGGCGGCCAGCACGAGGTCGCTGCCGCGCTCCAGCACCTCGAGCTTGTGCGCCATCGCCCTCGGGGTTCTGCGGTAGGGGGACTCGACGACCTCGAACACCAGCTCCCGCGGCGCGGCGATTCGTACCCGTTGGGGCCCGAGCGGCCGAGTACGCCGCCCCACGCCGAGGTCGACGGTGAGCGAGCCTCGCACCGTGGCCAGGTAGGCCCCGCCGGCCGCCGCCAGCAGTCCAGCGATGCCCAGGGCGCGGCGCATCGGGTCAATGTACGGGGCGCGGGACTCCGGACCCTTCTCAGGGCGCCCTCATCGAGGGCTCATACAACCTGCCCACTGTCAACTCCGAGAGGGACGCAATATGAGCACCACCAAGTCGATCACCAGCACCCTGGGCGTCATAGTCGCCGGGCTCGCCGTCGCAGCGTGCGGCGCCAGCGCCGAGAGCAGGGACACCGCGCGGGCGAGCGGCTCGTCGCTGCCGCAGGGAAGCGAGAAGGCCAACCTCAAGCCGGCGGACTTCACGACGAACATCGACAACCCGTATTGGCCGATGAAGCCGGGCAGCAAATGGGTCTACCGCGAATCGGACACCGAGGGCACAAAGGAGAAGGTGGTCGTCGAGGTGACCGGCAAGACCAAGAGGATCGCCAACGGGGTCGAGGCCCGCGTGATCCGCGACACCGTGAGCGAGAACGGGGTCCCGGTGGAGATCACCGATGACTGGTACGCCCAGGACAAGGCCGGGAACATCTGGTACCTCGGCGAGTACGTGAGCAACTACAAGAACGGCAAGGTGACCGACCACGGCGGCTCATTCGAGGCCGGCGTCAAGGGAGCCGAGGCCGGGGTCGCGATGCCCGCGAACCCCAAGCCGGGGATGTCCTACCGCCAGGAGTACTTCAAGGGCGAGGCCGAGGACAAGGGCGCCGTCATCACCGTCGGCGAGGAGCAGGTCGAGGTGCCCTTCGGGTTCTACGACAAGGACGTCCTGATGACACGTGACCTGGTGCCCACCGAGCCGAAGGTCCAGGAGCTGAAGTTCTACGCCCCCGGAGTGGGCCCGCTCCTGAGCGTGCACACCGACGGCGTCGGCGGCCGCGCGGAGCTCGTGAGCTACACGCCGGGCAAGTAGGACCAGTCGACGACCCCCGCCAGCCGGCGGGGGTCGTCCGCTTCCAGGCCCAGGCGCGGCTCCTGTTTGCAAAGGCCGCACTTCGGTGCCACGCTGTCGCGAGGCGGGCGCGCGTCGAGGGGAGTTGGCCTCGTGGGGCGCGACCCATGTTGCGAGCGCGCGTGTAACCCGAATCCAAACGGGAGGTCGAACAGTGAGAAGCATCTTTCAGCGGTGGCTGTCGCCGGCATTCGTCCTCGCCGTCGCCCTGCTCGCAACTCCGAGCCTCGCCGACTCCGCCGCGGCAGCCCCCGGCCAGAACGGCCAGATCACCTTCGTGAGCTTCCGCGACGGCGATCCGGAGGTGTACACGATGAACCCCGACGGCTCCCAGCAGACTCGCGCGACCTTCAACAAGGGACCTAACCCCGACTTTCCCTTCCTGGACTTCTGGCCGTCCTGGGCATCCGACGGCGAGAAGATCGTCTACACGAGCTTCCGCCTCGCTCAGCAGGGCCCCAACCTGGACGTCTTCACGATGAACCCCGACGGCACGGGCCAGACCCGCATCACCACCAATCCAGCGGGAGACCTCGACCCCGCCCTCTCGTCCGACGGCACGAAGATCGTCTTCATCCGGGAGGTGCCTGGCGCCGACCCCGAGACCGACCCCCCCGTCGCGCAGGACGTCTACATCGCCAACGCCGATGGCACGGGCGAGGTCAACCTGACACCCGGGCCCGAGCTCGAGACCGAGCCGGGCATCTCCCCTGACGGCACCAAGATCGTCTTCGAGCGAGAGTTGGCGGCCGGCAACCACGAGATCTTCACGATGAACAGCGACGGCACCGGGGTCACCCGGCTGACCAACACGGCCACCGCCGAGGGGCATCCCAACTTCTCGCCCGACGGCACCAAGATCGTCTTCGACGACAACTTCCACGCAGCGCCTGAGGTCGCGGGATCGATCTACACGATGGATGTGGACGGCACGGACGTGACCCCGCTCACCGCCAACAGGACGGATCGCCACGGGCTCGCCGGGTACTCACCCGACGGCACGAAGATCGCCTTCACGGCCAGCGAGAACATCTACGTGATGAACGCCGACGGCTCGGACCAGAAAGCGCTCACCACCCACCCCGCCCCCGACATCCAGGCCAGCTGGGGGACGAGGCGCCCGCGCCCGCCCGTCGACCCGGCCGGACCCCCCGCGACGCCGGCCGGCCCCGCCCTGCGCTCGGGCACCTGCGCCAACGAGCGGCTCGGCAGCAACGCCTCGGAGACGATGAACGGAACGAGCGCCGGCGACAGGCTCCTCGGCCTGGGTGGCAACGACAGGCTGAACGGCCGCCAGGGCGATGATTGCCTCTTCGGTGGGAACGGCAGGGACAGGCTGTCGGGTGCCCAGGGCGCAGACCGCCTCCGTGGCGAGTCCGGCAACGACAGGCTGGGCGGGAGCTCGGGCAGGGACCGCCTATCGGGCGGGAGCGGAAACGACAGGCTCGCGGGCGACTCGGGCGGCGACAGGCTCTGGGGTCGCGCGGGCCGCGACAGGCTGTCGGGCGGCTCTGGCAACGACAGGCTGTCGGGCGGCTCTGGCAACGACAGGCTGAACGGCGGCAGCGGGCGCAACCGCCTTTCGGGCGGCTCTGGCAACGACAGGGTCAACTCCGCCAACGGCAGGCGCGAGTCTGTGAACTGCGGCTCTGGTCGCGACTTCGTGCGAGCCGACCGCTCAGACCGCCTTCGCGGCTGCGAGCGCGTCAGGCGCAGGTAGGCGACCTTCCCCCGAGGCGGTCGGCCTTCGCGCTCCTTGACCTGCGCGCGGGCTCGCGCCATCCGGTCTCGGTCAGCCCTCCGGGGGCGCCGGCTCGAGCCCCGCCGCCTGTCCCCGCGCGAGGACTTGGGCGGCGAGCTTACGGCTTGCCTCGTCGATCATCTCCCCGTCGAGCGACACCGCCCCGCGTCCCTCGGACCCGGCGAGCGCGTCGATGATCGCCCCGGCCCGGTCGACCTCCGCCTGCGCCGGGGAGAAGGCCGCGTTGATCGGCTCGATCTGCCCGGGATGGAGCGCCCACTTGCCGTCGAGCCCGAGTGCGCGGGCACGACCGGCCTCGACGGCCAGCCCCTCGAGATCGCGGACGTCGAGGTGCGGACCGTCGATCGCCTGCAGGCCTTCGCTGCGTGCGGCGACCAGCACCGTCTCGCGGACCCAGTGCCAGCGGTCGCCGGGGTAGTCGGTGCCCGACGAGCGTCCCAGCGAGGCCGCGAGATCGGCGAATCCGATGATCAACGCCTCGAGGCGAGCGCTCGCACGGGCGATCTCGGCGGCCCGCACCAGGCCGGCCGCGGTCTCGATCAACGCCTGGAGGCCGACCGGCTCGCGACCGGCTCGCTCTTCTGTCTCATCGAGCAGCGAGTCGAGCTCTTCGAGCTCGCCAGGGCTCTCGACCTTCGGCACCACGAGGCCGCCGAGCGCTTCGCCGGCGCCAGCGACGACCTCTTCGACGTCGCGGCGGCCCCACTCGGTGGCGAGTGGGTTGACGCGGACCACTATCGACCGCTGCCCCCACGAGCCGTCGCGGATCGCGGCGATCACGGTGGCGCGGGCGGCCTCCTTGCCATCGGGGACCACCGCGTCCTCGAGGTCGATGACCAGCTCGTCGGCCGGCTGCTCCTGCGCCTTGGCGAGCATGCGGTCCGAAGAGCCCGGGACCGAGAGGCACGAGCGGCGTGAGCTCGCCATCGGTTTACCATAGAGGGAGATCGAGAAAAGCTGGATCGTCCTGCTGCGACAGCGGCGGTCGCCAGGGGAGGAGAGCGTTGCTGGGTACAGGCGAGAGGACCGTCGTCGGGGGTCCGTACTTCGAGGACTTCGAGCATGGGCAGGTCTTCGACCAGTCCCCCGCGCTGACGCTTACGCCCGGCCACGCCGCGCTGCACCAGGCGCTGGTGGGCGACCGGCTGAAGCTGGCGCTCGACGCCACGCTAAGCCATGCGGTGACCGGCCACGACGAACCGCTCGCCCATCCGAGCCTCGTCTGCGACGTGGCAATCGGCCAGTCGACGGTGCCGACCCAGCGGGTGCGCGGCAACCTCTTCTACCGAGGGCTCGTGCTGCTCGCGCCCGTCTTCATCGGTGACACGCTGCGCACCCGAACCGAGGTGGTCGCGCTCAAGCAGAACCGCCCCCGCGAGGACGGCTCGGCGACCGGTCTCGTCGTACTGCGGATCAGCACCGAGAACCAGCGCGAGGAGCAAGTGCTCGACTTCTGGCGCTGCGCGATGATCCCGCTGGGCGACCCGAGCGTCCAGACGGGCCACGCCGACGGCTTCGACGACATTCCGAAGGAGCTCGACATGGCCGTCGTCGAGGCGGCGGTGCCCACGGGCTGGCGCTTCGACAGTTTCCGCGACCGGGCCCGCGGAGAGCACTTCGCGGACATCGCGGCGGGCAGCGAGTACGAGATCGAGGGCCGCGACACGGTCACCACCGCCCCGGAGCTCGCCCGCCTGACGCTCAACATCGCCAGCGCCCATGCCGACGCGGGCGCGACCGGCCAGGGCCGCCGGCTCGTCTACGGGGGCCACACGATCGCCGTCGCCGCGGCGCAGGGCGCTCGTGCGCTGCCGAACCTGGTGACGGTCGTCGCATGGCGCAGCTGCGACCACACGGGCCCGGTCTTCGACGGCGACATCCTCGCCACGCGGCTCACCGTCGAGGCGGTGCATCCGTTCGGAGAGCGTGGCGGCGGCCTGGTGGACCTGCGCGCGCAGACGACCGCGGACCACGGCGAGGGAGAGCCCGCTCAGGTCCTCGACTGGAGCTTCGTCGGGGTGATGGCGTGAACGCGATCCTCGCCGGCATGCGCGTGGTCGAGGGCTCGGCGTACGTCGCCGCCCCGCTCGGGGGGATGACGCTCGCCCAGCTCGGCGCGGACGTGATCCGCTTCGACCCGATCGGCGGCGGCCTCGACCGCACCCGCTGGCCGGTGACAGAGGACGGCCAGAGCCTCTTCTGGGCGGGGCTGAACAAGGGCAAGCGCTCGTTCTGCGTCGACCTCAAGTCGGAGCGGGGCCAGGAGCTCGTCACCGCGCTGGTCACCGATCCCGCGCCCGACGGCGGCCTGCTCCTGACGAACTTCCCGGCACGGGGATGGCTCGACTACGACTCGCTCGCAGCCCGCCGCCGCGACCTCGTGATGGTCAACATCACGGGCAACCACAACGGCTCCTCGGCCGTGGACTACACGGTCAACCCTGCGACCGGGTTCCCGTGGGCGACCGGGCCGCGCCACCTGGCGGTCCCGTTCAACCACCTGCTGCCGGCCTGGGACGCCGTCACCGGAACGCTCGCCGCGACGACGCTGCTCGCAGCCGAGCGCCACCGCACCCGCACCGGCGAGGGCCAGCTCGCGCGCATCGCGCTGTCCGATGTCGCGATGGCGATGGTGGGCAACCTCGGCAAGATCGCCGAGGTGCAGATCCTGGGCCGCGACCGCCAAAAGGACGGCAACTACCTCTACGGCGCGTTCGGGCGCGACTTCCTGACCAAGGACGGACGGCGGCTGATGGTCGTCGCGCTGACGGGGCGCCAATGGAGCAGCCTTCTCGAGGCGACCGGGCTGCACGAGACGTTCGAGACGCTCGAGAAGCTGCTGGGAGTAGACCTCACTAAAGAGGGCGAGCGCTTTGCCGCGCGCGAGTTGATCGGGGGGCTCCTCAAGCCTTGGACCGTCGCCCGCACGCTCGCCGAGATCCGCGAGATCTTCGATCGCCACGACGTCTGCTGGGGCCCTTACCAGAGCTTCATGCAGCTGGTCGACGAGGATCCCCGCTGCTCACTCGAGAACCCGCTGTTCGAAGAGGTCGAGCAGCCTGGAATCGGGACCTACTTGATGCCGGGCTCGCCCGTCGAGCTCGGCGCCTTCGAGCGGCTGCCCGTCCGCCGAGCGCCGCTGCTCGGCGAGCACACCGAAGAGCTCCTCGCCGACGTCCTCGGCCTGTCGGAGACGGAGATCGGGCACTTGCACGACGATGGGGTCGTAGCGGGGCCCCCGGTTGCCGCCGATGCGCCGGTGCCCGAACACGGCTTGAGATGAGCCTCCGCGGTTATCGGATCCCTCTCCGCGCGACGTAGGTGTGACTCCCCCCGACCTGCCCGGCGCCGCGGGGAACGCGCAGGCCTTTGCCCACAGCAGGTTTGGCTCGCAGGCGGTGGTGCGCCTGCGGGCGGCGTTCGCCCGGTCGCGACATCCGATGCTGATCGCCGACGACGAGCGTCGCTGGATCACCGGCAATGCCGCTGCCTGTGACCTCCTGAAGATCTCCCAGGAAGAGGTCCCCTGGCGCACGATGGACGAGTTCACGCCCCCGAGCGAGCGCAGGAGGCTCGAGGAGCAATGGGAGGCGCTCTTGACCAGTGGGGCGGCGGAGGGCTGGTACCAGGTCTACGTTCCGGGTCGCGGACCGCTGCCAGTCGAGTTCAGTGCGACCGCCAACGTGCTGCCGGCGCGCCACCTGGCGGTCTTCATCCCGCCCGACGAGGCCTCCGCGGCGCAGACGGACATCGCCTCGGCTCGTGACGCGGCGTGGACACCGGTCGGGGCGGCGGGCGGCGGGCGGTTGCAACTCACAGAACGCGAGCGCGAGGTCATGACACTGGTCGCCTCCGGCCACCAGACCGACGATGTCGCGCAGCGGCTGTTCCTGGCCCCCGAGACGGTCAAGTCCCACGTGCACAACGCGCTGGGCAAGCTGGGCGCGCGCACGCGCGCGCATGCGGTGGCGATCGCGCTGGTGACGGGGCAGATCACCTGGGAGATCTAGCGGGCTCGTCCCACCTGCGGTCCAGC